>Ga0247727_10002026_pt1 | contig 46855 bp, 40 predicted proteins | sample WisWelCaveWW1625_FD_202498 | JGI IMG/M metagenome (GOLD analysis project Ga0247727, IMG submission 202498) | Biofilm microbial communities from Wishing Well Cave, Virginia, United States - WW16-25 | ecosystem: Environmental > Aquatic > Deep subsurface > Groundwater > Cave microbial mat | place...
ATTCGTACCGTGCGCTTCCACCTTGAAAATATTTACATGAAACTGGGGGTTGGAAACCGGGGGGAGGCAATGGCCTGGGTTTTGAAAAACCGTGCTGGATGAGGGAAATACTGGCGTTTAAGCCAGTAAGAAACTGGCGTTTAAGCCGTTGAAAGGCATGGCGTTTCAGCTTATCCTGATGCTAATCTTTGCTCAGGAGGCAAATAATGGGTACAAAAAAGTTGTTCAAGCCAGTTTTGATTATATTTACTTTGTTCCTGATGTTTTCAGTTAATGTGGGGGTGGCATTTGCGGATGAAAGCTCTGAAGATGCACTAACAATTCTTTCAGCAAATGAGTATGATGAAGTAGATGCAGAGTGGCTGATTACTGACAGTATCACTTACGATTATGTGGATGAGCAAGGCACCTTGCACCATCGCGAAACAATTTGGCGTGAGCCTCCTGCGGGATACATACTTCCCCAAGAATTCTCAAGTCCTTGCGAGGAAGAGACCGCAGCTGGCTGTACATACATAGGCGCGATCAGCGTATCCGATGCAGATTCAATTTCGACAAATGGCAAAACTGTCACAGCATATGTTAAAAATTATGCTGACAAGTATTGCGAGGGAGGGTGTTCCAATCGTGTACTTTATAAAATGACGCAAGTAGACTTGTCTTGGTCTCGAACCAGTACCAATTGGACCGTGAAAAATGCCGCCTTACAATGGGGATGTTCAGGTGCATGCACAGAATGCGATAACGATGTCTTTAACTATGTCTATCCATGGAATACTTCAACTATTGGCTGGACCAATAATACTCAATCTTTGGTCTACATCTTTAAGACCCAAACATTATTCCCGGCACTACAACCACTTTTTGATGATGCCGCAAGGGCAATCTCTACCTCTAAACCTTATTATTCAGGAATTAGCAAGGGAACTTTGACGGCGGTTGCTGGTTATCCCTAATCGATTTGTTCCTTAATATTTTCCCTAAATTACACTTGGAGAAACCATGAAAAAGCTAATCGTTGTTTTTGGATTGGTGATTGTGGCTATAGTTTTTGTTATGGCCTACCTGTTTGGCGGCAAACAAATGGTGCAAGATGCAATTTCGGCAGAATCAGTTACCCTTGAGGTTGTCACTCCCGGACCCACTGCAACACCCGTTATTTGTACTCCCCTGCCGGAAGGGATGGAAATGAATCTTTTCGCCCTATCGCCTGATCTGATCAAAGTGGAGGCAACCGGCTTACAACCCGGCGAACTGGTTTCGCTCATCTTTCAGCGGGACGTGGCTGATTGGAGGGTATACAAGGGACAAATGGAAGCCTCACCCATAAGTCCAATCGGTGAGGATGGCTATTTTGAATATGAGCAGTCCGGATTTGACCCACTCGCGGAATTGGAGGAAAATGCTTGGCTGGTACAGCTGATTCACGCCCGCGGGGTGGCGTGTGAAAAAATCACATTGCCGGAGTAATAGACACCGATTGATTTAGTCTTAAATTGTCGGCGTTCCAGCGAGATTGTGCTGGGACGCCGTTTCAATTGCGCAAACATGCTCCAGTACTACCTCGGCTTAAACACCATCAGCCACACCATCAGCCACAACACGACCAAAGGAGAATATTATGCGCAGGAAACTGATTGTCCTACTGATTTTGGTTGTCATTGGCGTAAGCAGTGGGCTTGCGTTAACGGCGATTGGAAACCGCTCTCAAAACCCAACAGAGATTGATTTCGCCAACCCTCCCTCCAATGTCACAGTCGTCCAGGATGTATCAGTTGCGGCCTATACGCGTGAAGAGATGATTGACGGCGCTGATATTATTTTTGTAGGCAAAGTTCTCTCCATCTCTCCCACTTTTTACAACCAGGATAGCGGCGAATATTGGTACGACGAGGCGTATGGCGTTGGTCTCCAATTGCACACCATTGAGTTTGAAGTTTTGCGCCCGATTGTGGATACGCTAGGGATGGAAAGCCAAGTGACCGTCTATATATTTGGAGCCAGCCCGGTGGATGGCGGTACTACTGAAGGTGAATACACCATTGTGCAGGCTGGCGGGGATTACGAAATGAAAGTTGGCGATCAGGTTTTACTCTTTGCAGGTCAAGTACCAGAATTCTCCTGGCGGGAAGGGGGAACCCGTAATTTGTTGATGGGCGACCCTGGCTTGGGCGCTTTCGTTCAAATGCCAGATCGAACGTATCACGATCCCTGGAATAATGAGAGCATTTCACTTGACGTATTGATTGGGGAGATTGCCGGGAGGCGGACAACGCTCGTACAGCCGTAAATAAAGCGATAGCCGTTGGCGCAGAAAAAAACGGCGTCCCCGCGAGCTTTTGCGGGGACGCCGTTTCAATTGCGCAAACATGCTCCGGTACTACCTCGGCTTAAACACCACTAGCCACACCATCAGCCACACCATCAGCCACAATACGATCAAAGGAGAATATTATGCGCAGGAAACTGATTGTCCTACTGATTTTGATTACCATTGGCCTAAGCAGTGCTCTTGCTTTGACCGCGGTAGCGAACCGCCATCAAGCACCAACGGAATTTGATAATGCCAATCTTCCCCCTAATATCATCGTAATCCAAGAGTTATCTTTAATGGCTTATACGCGTGAGGAGCTGATTGACGGCTCCGCCGTGATCTTTGAGGGCAAGATTCTCTCTATCTCACCCACTTTTTATAATCAGGATAGCGGTGAATATTGGGGTGAGGACGAAGATGGAACGTTGCTCCAATTGCATAGCATTCAGTTGGAAGTTTTGCGCCCGATTGTGGATACGCTTGGGATGGAAAAGCAAGTGACCATATATGTGCTTGGAGCCAGCCCGTTGGATGGTGGTACCATGAATGGAGATGGCTACACCATAGTACAGGCTGGCGGGAATCACGAAATGAAAGTGGGCGATCAAGTTATATTTTTTGTGAGCCAAATAGGACTCGCCTGGCGGGAAGGAGGCATCCGTACCTTAATGATGATCTACCCTCCATTGGACAACTTTGTTCAAATGCCCGATGGAACATATTACGATCCATGGGACAACGGGAGCATTTCACTTGACGTATTGATTGGGGAGATTGCCGGGAGGCGGACAACGTTCGTACAGCCGTAAATAAAGCGATAGCCGTTGGCGCAGAAAAAAACGGCGTCCCCGCGAGCTTTTGCGGGGACGCCGTTTCAATAGATCAGTCATGTTCCGGGATCACTCCGGCTTAAAACACCATCAGTCACAACACGACCAACCGCAACTCGTGCCCGACCAAAATTTAGTCAGCAGCGCAGTTGTTACCCATAGTCTTTTCCCAAATTCGGGGGAGGCCGCGTGGGGGACTTAGACTTGCTCCAGCGACAAAATCTCTTCCGTACCCTGGATGTAATAAATGGCGTAGGCATCGCCCTGTGCGATGGTGTTGGCCATAATGGATGGCACATCAAACTTCCTGTCGCCCACGCGCAACTCGTAAGCAGTGTAAGTACGGGCATTATTGCCGGAAGTGCGGCGCTCCACACCCACGATGTTGACCGGTCCGCTGACGCTGGCAAGCTGCATCACGGGCGGCAAAAGCGCGCCCTTGATCGAGCCGACCCCCATCCAACCCCAGGCAATGACCCAGATGAGGGTGACACAACCCACCGGAAGGATCGCGCCCCAATTGCCCCACTCTTCCGTGAGCATCAGGCCGAAGCTGATCGGGAAAACGCTGGCGACGAGCAGGAGGAAGAACCCGCAGCCGAATTTGCCGGGCCGGGCATTTTTGGCGTCCGTCAGCCGTTTTTCCGCCTGGCGTTTTGAGAGGCTGCCGTTCCGGTTGGCGTACAGGTCGGACTCTTCAAAGTTGAAATGTTTTTGCAGTTGCAGATCGCTCATTTACATTGCTCCGACGGCCCCCACCGGGCCTCCCCCAAATTCGGCGACAATCGATCCGATGCTGGAAGGTTACTGGCCGAATTTGGGGGAGGTGCCCTTCAGGGCGGAGGGGGCCGGGCGGAGGGGCGCGGTTACCCCGGCTTAAACACCATCAGCCACAATACCACCATCGGCAGGCCATACCCGATGATCACAAGGCCGCGCAGGCGGATGCCGCGGATGTGGGCGATGATCTCGTCTTCGCTGGCGGGTTCCACGGCGGGGAATTGCTTGTTGCCTTCCATGTACGGCAGGCCCACCAGTTTGCGCAGGGGCTTGTACGTCTTGTTGTTGAACATACCCATCCAGATCATCACAAAAACCATGAGCACGATCGATGCCCAGATCCAATATTGGTTCCAAATTTTGAGGACGAACGGCATCCACAACCCGGTGATGCCCATGATCAGGAACGCGTACAGGTAGACCATGAGCGGCGCGACGGACAGATCGAGCATGGCCTGGATGCGTTCCAGGCTGGTCTCCTTCCTCAATTGGAAGGCCATGGCCGCGGCCGCGCCGTGGCCGAGGAAGAAGGTGATGGCGGAAAGAACGTGAATGAAGATAAGCCAGCGAAGAAACATTTGAGCCTCCTGGAATAAATTTCAATTGCCACTCACCTTTAAGGTGAGTGGCAATTCGCTTTTATACCTACCCCGTCCCAAACTGCCGGTCTCCCGCATCCCCCAGCCCCGGGACGATATAGCCGATCTCGTTGAGGTGGCTGTCCACCGCGCCGATGTGAATGTCCACGTCGGGATGCCTTTCCTGGAGGGCCGCGATCCCCTCAGGGGCTGCCAGGATCCCCACGAACTTGATTCGCCGTGCGCCCCAGCGTTTGAGGATGTCCACCGTCGCGTTCGCCGAGCCGCCGGTGGCGAGCATCGGGTCGAGTACGAGACACACATCCACGCTCGGGGCGACGGGGAGTTTGTTGTAATATTCCACCGGCTGGAGCGTCTCCTCATCGCGGTACAGCCCGATGTGCCAGACCTCGGCATTCGGGATTAGCCCCCAGACGCCCTCCACCATCCCCAGCCCGGCGCGCAGAATAGGCACCAGTCCGACCCGGTCGGCCAGTTCCGCGCCGTGCGCCATTCCCATCGGCGTTTCCACGGTCAGGGGCATGGTCTTCAAATCCAGGCAGGCCTCGTAAGTGAGCAGCGCGCCGATCTCGCGCACCAGCTCGCGGAACTTCTTCGGCTTGGTCGCGGCGTTGCGCAGTTTGGTCAGCTTGTGGGCCACGAGCGGGTGACGGGATGGGTAGACGTTGGACATGGGGCTTCTCCTTGGGCCGGGTTTGTCCGATTATAATCCGCCGCATGTCTGATTCCCCGGAACGCATCACGAATTCAAAAGAAAAACCTGAAGACCGCGTGGATTACGCCCTGCGTCCCGGCAGTTTGGCGGAAATGATCGGGCAGGAGCAAATCAAGGAGAACCTGCAAATCCTGGTGGACGCCGCCCGCAAGCGCAAGGAAGCGCTCGACCATGTCCTTTTTTATGGGCCGCCCGGCCTCGGCAAAACCACGCTCGCCCACGTTCTCGCCAATGAGATGGGTGTCAACATCAAAGTCACCGCCGGCCCCGTCATCGAGCGGCAGGGCGACCTGGCGGCCATCCTCACCAACCTGCGCGCCGGGGACATCCTGTTTATTGACGAAGTCCACCGGCTGGGCCGCGCCGTGGAGGAAGTCCTCTACCCGGCGATGGAAGATTACGCCCTCGACATCGTGATCGGCAAAGGGCCGTCCGCCCGCTCCATCCGCCTCAAACTCCCGCATTTCACCGTCATCGGGGCGACCACCCGGCTGGCGCTGATGACCCCGCCTCTGCGCGCCCGCTTTGGCGCAGTGTACCGGCTGGATTTTTACGGGCAGGCCGCGATGGAACAGATCGTCCGCCGGGCCTCGGTCAAACTGGGGGTGGACGCGGAACCCGAGGGGGTCACTGAAATAGCCCGCAGGGCGCGCGGCACCCCCAGGGTCGCCCTCCGCCTCTTTCGCCGTGTCCGCGATTTTGCGCAGGTGCGCGGCGATGGCATCATCACCAACGCCCTCGCCGACCAGGCGCTCGACCTGCTCAACGTGGACCCGCTCGGCCTGGATGATATTGACCGCCGCGTGCTTCGTACCATCATCGAAAAATATGCGGGCGGCCCGGTGGGTCTCAGCACGATAGCCGCCTCCGTCAGCGAAGAACAGGACACGATTATGGATGTCGTCGAACCCTACCTCCTGCAACTCGGCTTCCTCGAGCGCACCTCCCAGGGCCGCGTCGCAACCCAACTGGCCTACGAACACTTGGGGCTGGCCATGCCGCAGGGGAAGCAGAAAAAATTACTGTAGGGGCGGGGCTTGCCCCCGCCCGCTTACCCCCGCCCGCTTACCCTCGCCTGGTCGCCCGCAAGGGGCGACCCTACACCATGTCCCTCGAAACCATTGCCAGATACATCATTATTGCCGGGCTGATCCTCGCGCTTGTGGGCGGCGGGCTGTACCTACTCGCCAAGACCGGTCTGCCGCTGGGCCGCCTGCCGGGTGACATTGTCATCAAACGGGGAAACACAACGTTTGCCTTCCCCATCGTCACGTCCATCATCCTGTCCATCGTCCTGACTGTCATTCTCAATCTGATTGGGCGTTTCCTAAACAAGTGACAGTCACCTGCCAGGTGACTGTCACTTTCTCTGAAATGAAGACCTCCGATTTCGACTACGACCTCCCGCCGGAGTTCATTGCCCAGACTCCCGTGGAGCCGCGGGACGCTTCCCGCCTGCTCGTCTATCACCGGGAAACCGGGGAGGTCGAGCACCGCATTTTCCGCGACATCGGCGAGTACCTGGGTGCGGGCGACCTGCTTGTCCTCAACCAGACCCGGGTCATCCCGGCGCGGCTGGCCGCGTTCAAGATTCCTACGGGGGGCCGCATTGAAGTCCTCCTGCTCAAAAGGGTGGAACCCGCCCTCTGGGAAGTGATCATTGGGGGGAAGGGGATGACCACGGGAAAATGGCTGGGACTGGGACCCCCAGATAGATCGTTACCCCCTATGAAAGGCGAAATCGTCGCGGAGTTCGAGGGGGCGCGCCGTCTCGTCAGGTTTGATGCACCCCTGGAATCCGTCCTTGACCAAATTGGCGAAGTCCCGTTGCCGCCCTACATCCACGAAAAACTCGCCAACCCGGAGCGCTACCAGACCGTCTATGCCGCCGAGTCTGGTTCCGCCGCCGCGCCGACCGCGGGCCTGCACTTCACACCGGAATTGATGGCGCGGCTGGCCGGGCAGGGCGTGGGGTTTGCACGCGTCACCCTGCACGTCGGGCTGGACACATTTGCCCCCGTCCACGCCGACGACCCGCGCGAGCATCCGATCCACTCCGAGTGGTGCAGCCTGCCGCAAATGACCGCCGACGCCATCAACGCGGCGCGGCGGGCCGGCGGGCGCGTGATTGCCGTCGGGACGACGAGCGTGCGTACGCTGGAATCAGCCGCGCAGCCCGATGGGACAGTGACAGCCTTTGAGGGGCCAACCGAACTTTTTATCCTGCCGGGTTATGCGTTCCGGGCGGTGCAGGGGATGGTGACGAATTTTCACCTGCCAAAGTCCACGCTGTTGATGATGTTGAGCGCCCTGGTGGGGCGGGAGCAAATTTTGGGGCTGTACGAGACGGCGAAGCGCGAGGGCTATCGCTTTTTTTCGTTTGGGGATGCGATACTGATTATCTGATCAGGCCTGATCGGATGATCAGGCGGGCGAGGGAGCTTCGTCGGCCAGGATTTCCACAAACGTATTTACGACGACCGGGTCAAATTGCGTCCCGGCGAAGCGGCGCAGTTCATCGATGGCGAATGCTCGGGGGCGCGCCCCCCGGTAAACCCGGTCATCGGTGATGGCGGAATAGGCATCCACAACCGCCAGGATGCGCGCGCCCAGCGGAATCTGTTCCCCTTGCAAACCCTCCGGGTAGCCGGTGCCATCATATTTTTCCTGGTGGGCGCGGATGAGCGGGGTCACTTCGGCCATCTTCTTGATCGGGGCGATGATCTCTGCACCAAATTGGGGGTGCTGTTTCATGATGTCCCATTCATTTTGGGTCAATTCCCCCGGTTTGAGCAGGATTTCATCCGGGACGCCGATCTTGCCGATGTCGTGCAGGACGGCGGCCCATTGGATGGCGCGGATGTCCTCGCGGTTACAGCCGAGGGCGCGGGCGATGGCGACCGCCCACGAGGCCAGCCGGTAACTGTGATCGCCGGTGTATGAGTCTTTGGCGTCAATCGCCTTGGCCAGGGCGAGCACGGTTTGCAGGTAGGAATCTTCCAATTCTTCATAGAGGCGGGCGTTTTCAAGGGCGATGGCGGCCTGGTTGCTCAGGGTGAGGATCAATTGAAAATCGCTCTCCCCGAACTGGCCGGGCTGGCGCGCTTCAAGCTCAATGACGCCAATCGGTTTGCCTTTGTAGACGAGCGGGAAAATCGCCAGCTGTTCCAGCGCATATTCCCGCATGTACGCCAGGGTTTGGGCGGGTACGGCCGGATCATCCTTGTGCAAAATGGCGGGGGTCAGCGATTGAAGCACCCTGGCGATGCTCGGCGTTTCCTGGAGCGGCAGCGAGCGCCCCACCCATTCCGGGTCAGCGAAACCCTCGCCGTTGCGGATGTAGTAATCGACGATGACCTCCGTTGACTGGCCGTCTTCGTCATACAGCGCAATGGAACATTCCGAGATTTTGAGCACATCCACAAATTGCCGCGCCAGGATTTGGGCAATCTCCTCGGAACGCAACTGGGCAATGGTCATCGCCTGGCTCACCTCGAAAAGGATCATGAGCTCGCGTACGCGGTGCTGGGTCTCGTTCAGGATGCGCTGGATCACCTGATAGGAGCTGGCATTTTCAAATGCGATGGCTGCTTCCCGGCCAAAAATATTCAGCACTTCAATCTCGTTGGCGCTCCAGGCATAGGGCTGTTCAAAGGTGCAGAGCACGAGCGCGACCATGTCCACCTCATAGATCAGGGGGATGGCGGCGACCGCTCGAAAGTTGGACGCCTCCCCGAAGCTCCGGAAAACGTTGGTTTCCGGCAGGCGGCGGATGTCTTCAATAAACACCGGCTGGCTCATTTGCCCGGCGGGATGTTTTTGGCGCAGATGGCCGAGCAGGACTTCATCATTAAACCCTGGCAGGACCTCCCCCCAAAGCCGGCGGACGGCCTCCGTGTACGGTGTGCCATACAGGCAGGCGTGGTCAGCTTCCGTGATCGTCAGCATGCCGCGCCCGATGGCCAGGGCTGCCTCCTCCAGCGAGAGGGAGCGGTTTAGCTCGCTGCCCAGCAGGGCCAGCCTCCGCAACAGCCCGGCGCGCTCAGCCATCTCCCGGCTGGTTGCCAGCGAGGCCGCGAACAGCCCTTCCAGTTCCTCCCGCTGGTCTTCCGTGGAATTGAGCAGGCGCGATTTGGAGATGGCCATCGCCAGCTGGTGAGCGATCGTGGTCAGCAGGCGCTCGTCATTTTCATCGTAGGCGTTGTATTCCACCCGTTCCGCATTGATCACGCCGATCACATCGCCCCGGATCGTGATCGGCACGCACAACTCGGAGCGAATATCGGGATGAGTCTCGAGGAAGCGCGGGTCGGCCAGCACATCGCCGGAACGCACCAGCCTGCCGGTGGTGGCGACGTGGCCGGTAATCCCCTCCCGCAATCCATTACGCGCCAGGTGATTTTCGTAAGGCTGGTAGGACGAGTGCAGGTACAGTTCCTCCCTCTCATGATCGACCAGGAGGATGCCAAAAATATCCGGGTGGAAGGTGCGGCCAATTAATTCTGTCGCCTGCCGCATAAGTTCATCCTCGTTGAGGTTCTCCGCCATCATCGCGGACAACTGGTGGAGGAACTGAAGCTCGCGTAACAGGCGATCCTGGTCCCCACTGGGCAGGCCGGGAACGGGACTGCTGAGGGCACCTAACCCCGCAACGGAGGCCTGCTCCCAGAGGGCCAGGGCCGCCGCGCCGGCCGCGTCACGCAGGAAGCAGTTGTCCGCGCCAGCTTTGACGGCGGCCACAATCCCGGCGGGGTCGGCGATTTCAACCAGCACGGCCAGCCTGGCCCGCGGGGCGATCATTTTCGCCTGCACGATCCGGCCAATGGTCTCCCCGTCCGGCCGGTGGGTATCGAGGACAATCAGCGCCGCCTGGGCCGGGAGGGCGTCCATTGACGTGAGGGCAAGTACGGCCTCGGGCCAGGCCGCGGCCAGCAGTTGGCGCGCAACGGCCAGCGTTTCCGGGTGCGCCGGGCTGGCGATCAGGTGGAGGGGGATGGGGGGGGTTGAGGTCATAAGTCCCGGCTGGCGGGGAGGTCCCCGGCTCGCCCGGCAAATCGAATGGCATTCAGGATGGCGCTGGCGACGATGTCCGCCGCGGCGGCCCCAATGGCGCTGACATCGAGCGGGGTGGCGGGGTTGGTGCGTTCGCCTGTGGCGAGCGTGAAGAGGGTATCACCGTCAAACATGGTATGCGCCGGGCGAATGGTGCGCGCAATCCCATTATGCGCCATGCCCGCAATTTTGGCGGCCTGACCTTTGGTCAGGGTGGCATTGGTGGCGATGACGCCGATGACGGTGTTTTCGCCGGGGGACGCCAGGGGGAATTCTGTCCCCGCCAGGCTGGCGAGGATTTTTTGGGAATCGGCAAAAATGGAGGGGGGCGTACCCCCGGAGGGATCAGCATCCCCGCGAACCCCCGCCAGGATGCTGCCCGTCAAGGGGTCAATCACGTCCCCAAAGGCGTTCACGACGATCAAAGCCCCCACCCTGATCCCTGAACCGATTTCCACGCTGGCCGTCCCGATGCCCGCTTTCATGGCCTGGCCGCGCCCCAGGATTTTCCCGACAGTCGCGCCTGTCCCCGCGCCGGCGTTGCCCTGTGCTGGCGGCTGGCTGGAAGCGGTCTGGCAGGCGGCGTAGCCCATACGGGCGTCCGGACGGACGCGGCTGTCCCCGATTCCGAGGTCGTAAATGACGGCGGCGGGGATGATGGGGATGCGGCCATGCGCGGTCTCGTAGCCGTGGCCGTGCTCCTCAAGATATTGCATCACCCCGGCGGCGGCGTCCAGCCCAAAGGCGGAGCCGCCGGTCAGGAGGATGGCGTTCACTTTTTCGACAAGGTTGAGGGGGTGGAGGAGGTCGGTCTCCCGCGTGCCCGGTGCGCCGCCGCGCTGGTCAACGCCAGCCACCGCGCCGTTGTCGGCGAGGATGACAGTGCACCCGGTCAGGGCGGCGTGATCGTGGGCATGCCCAACGCGGAGGGACGCTATATCAGTGATGGCATTCTGCATGATGCGGTTTTCCGTGGGGTTCCTGGCGTACTGATGAATGGGGCGGGCTGAATTTTATTACAAGCTGGCCGATCCACCGCGGCAGATGTGGAAGGCCAGGGTGTGCCCGCGCTGGTAAAATCCCGGCTGAGGAGACGACCGTCCATGCGTGCTGTAGATGTTATCGCGAAAAAACGTGATGGGTTTGAATTATCGAAAGAGGAGATTGATTTCTTCGTCTCGAATTTTGCCTACGGGCATATCCCGGATTACCAGGTGTCGGCTTGGGCGATGGCGGTGGCGATCAAAGGCATGACCCCGCAAGAGACGACCGACCTGACCCTGGCGATGGTGGCCTCCGGGGAAACCCTGGACCTCCGAGGGGTGGTGCCCTTTGCGGTGGACAAACATTCCACAGGAGGGGTGGGGGACAAAACCTCCCTGGTCGTCGCGCCGCTGGTTTCCGCTTGCGGCCTCCCGGTGGGCAAGATGTCCGGGCGGGGGCTGGGGTTTAGCGGGGGAACCCTGGACAAACTTGAATCCATCCGCGGCTACCGGTGCGACCTGACCACGGATGAATTTTTGGCGCAGCTCAAAAGCACCGGGATCGTCCTCACCGGTCAATCGGTGGAGCTGGCCCCGGCGGATGGCAAACTGTATGCCTTGCGGGACGTGACTGCCACCGTGCAGTCAGTCCCGCTGATCGCCTCAAGCGTGATGAGCAAGAAAATCGCCGCCGGTGCGCAGGCGATCGTGCTCGATGTAAAAGTGGGGAACGGGGCTTTCATGGAGACGCTGGCCGACGCCCGCGAACTGGCCCACCTGATGGTCGCGATCGCGCGGCTGGCTGGCCGTAAAGCGGTGGCCCTGATCTCAGATATGAACCAACCATTGGGTTGGGCCATCGGCAATGCGCTGGAAGTCAAGGAAGCCATTACCACCCTAAAAAATGGCGGCCCGCCGGATTTTCGCGAACATTGCCTGGTGGTTGCCAGCAGGATGCTCGTGTTGGGAGGAATTTCCCCCGATTTGGACGCCGCCCGGCAGAAGGGGTTGGCAGCCCTTCAGGATGGCCGCGCATTTGACCAATTTCTCCAGCTGATCGTGGCCCAGGGAGGGGACCCGGCCCCGGTGCGTGACCCGAAAAAATTCCCGCAGGCGAGGCAGATTGTGAGGACGAACGCGCCCCGGTCAGGCTACCTGAAGACGATCCACGCGCGCATCATCGGGGAGGCTTCTGTCCTCCTCGGGGCGGGCCGCGCCCGGAAAGGGGATGCGATTGACCACGCGGTCGGGATCGAAATCTGCCACAAGGTTGGGGCGTTTGTGAATGGAGGCGATCTGCTGTTTACGATCCACGGGAATGATCCGCAAAAGACACAGGCCGCGGTCGAGAGTGTCCAAAGCGCCTATGCCTGGTCGGATGTCCCGGTTGACCCGCTCCCGCTCTTCTATGATGTGATTGAATAAGAGCCTGTCCGAAAAATAATAAGGAATCCAGGAAACCAGGAGGCGACCTCGTTGTTTTGGCTTATTTTCCTGCATTCCTGGTTTCCTTATAAAATATCCGGATAAGTTCTAAATAAAAAGCTCCCGAATTTTCGGGAGCTTTTTTGTGATTACTTGCCTGCCATCCAGGTCAGGCCGATGGTGCCTGGCCCGGTGTGTGTGCCGATGGCCGGGCTGACCTCGGTCAACAGGGCTTCGACGGGTTTGAGCAATTTTACGGCTTCATCCAGCATTTCCTGGGCATCCGCCTTGGAGTTGGCGTGGATGGCGGCAATGCGCACCGGGGTCTTGTCTCCAATCCGCTCGACCATCAGTTCAACGAGGCGGCTCTTTGCCTTTGAACGGGTGCGCACCCGATCCACAGCCTCCAGCGCGCCGTGCTGCAATTCCAGTACGGGCTTGATATTGAGCGCCGTTGCCAGGAGTTTTTTGGTGCCGGTGAGGCGTCCGCCGCGAATCAGGAATTCCAGCGTTTCGGGGGTCAGCAGGACGCCAGTGGTCGGGACTGCCTTTTCCGCCACGGCTTTGCAATCCGCCAGGCTGGCGCCGGTGGCCGCAGCCTTGGCCGCCTCAAGCACGGCGAAACCCAGCCCCATGGAGGCCGATAATGAGTCGACGATCTCCACTTTGGCTCCGGGAACCAGTTCCTTCGCCTGTTGTGCGGAGTTGATGGTGCCTGACAGTTTGGATGAGATCAGGACGCAGAGAATCTCGTGTCCCTGGACGTTTAGGCCCTCAAAGATTTCCTTGAAACTCGCAATGGTGGCCTGGGAGGTCGTGGGTATGGTTGCCGAGGCCGCCAGCCTTTCGTAAAACTTGGAGCTTTGGATATCGATCTGGTCCCGCAATACTTCCTCTCCCCAGATAACAACCTGTGGCACCACTGAAATATTGTATTTAGCCAGAATTTCACCAGGGATGGTGGACGTGCTATCGGTCACAATTGCTACGGTCATGATGGAACCTCCGGGAATCAATAGGTTGCGATGCGGGAATTTTAACCTAGAAATGATTTCGACGCAGGCCGGGGCAGGTACCAGATTACCGGCAACGCCTCGCAGCCTCACCGGATTTCAATGGCGCGCTCATGGTAAAATCCGGCTGAGGAGAACGAAATGGGCACAGATCATCAAACTCCACAGAATACACCGGATGCATCGTGGAAACCGAAGGCGCTGGCGATTGGCGGGGCGCTGGGCGCACTCGCCGGGCTGGCCGCCGCTTACATGTATATTCGCAACATTGAAGAGATGGGCGAGGCCCCGCGCCTCTCCACCAAGGATGCGATGAGCGTGGGGGTCTCACTGGTTTCGCTGGTGCGCCAGATTGCCGGGATGAAAGGATAGCCGCCATTTTGCTTTTCCCTTTGTAAATTTCCAACGGGGAGCAAATGATCCGTTCGACTCATCACCTTGACCTTTCCTCCCTTAATCGCTAAAATCCACCGTCACGTTCCGCTACCACCCCATTGGAGCGGATTTTTTATGTTTGCAACTGGTTATGTTCGAGAATCTGACCAACCGCCTGGAAGACATCTTTAAGCAGCTTCGCCGCCGTGGAAAGTTGAGCGAGGCCGATGTCGATTCCGCCATGAAGGAAGTCCGCCGGGCGCTGCTCGAAGCGGATGTGAATTATGGCGTCGCCAAGGATATTGTGGTCCGCATTCGTGAGCGGGCCATTGGGCATGAGGTCGCCAAAGCCCTCAATCCGGGCCAGCAGGTGGTCAAGATTGTCAATGAGGAATTGATCACGACGCTGGGCGAGGCCCAAAAACTAAACCTGGCCGGGGCGAAACCGCGCAGCATTATGCTGGTCGGGTTGCAGGGTTCGGGCAAAACGACCACGGCAGGCAAGCTGGCAAAGTTCCTGCGCGCCCGCGGGGAACGCGTCATGCTCGTGGCGGCGGATCCGTACCGCCCGGCCGCGGTGGAGCAACTGCAAACGCTGGGCCGCCAGCTGGATGTGACCGTCCACGCCGAGGCAGGCGTCCTGCCCCCCAGGTTGGCAAAGGATGCGCTGGCACAGGCGCAAAAAGGCGGCTACTCAGTGGTGATTGTCGATACCGCGGGCCGCTCGCAATTGGATCAAGCGTTGATGAGCGAAGTGGAGGCCATCCACAAAAACATCTCACCAGTGGAAGTCCTGCTGGTGGTGGACGCCATGATCGGGCAGGAAGCGGTCAATATTGCCACGGGTTTTCGGGAGGCGCTGCCCCTCACGGGGCTGATTCTGACCAAGATGGACGGCGACTCCCGCGGGGGCGCGGCCATTTCGATCCGGGAAGTTTCCGGTGTCCCGATCAAGTTCCTGGGGATGGCGGAAAATCTCGATGGGCTGGAAGCGTTTGATCCGGGACGCCTGGCCTCCCGCATCCTCGGGATGGGTGATATGCTCGGCCTCATTGAGCGTGCCGAGGCGGCATTTGACGCTGACGACGCACAAGCTCAGGCGGAGAAGCTGGCCGCGGGCGAATTTTCGCTGGAGGATTTTGCCCAGCAATTGAAGACCATTCGCAAGATGGGGCCGCTGGCGCAAATCCTGGAGATGATGCCCGGCCAGATGGGGCAGATGACCCGCCAGATTAACCCGCAGGAGGCAGAGAAAAGCCTGAAGAGGGTGGAGGCGATCATAGGGTCCATGACCCCTGGGGAGCGTCGCAAGCCCAAGGTGTTGAATGCCGGCCGCCGCCGCCGGATTGCCTCCGGTGCGGGGACGGATGTGCAGGAAGTGAATCGGTTGATGAAGCAATACCGGGATATGCAACAAATGTTTAAGCAGATGAATAAATCCGGGATGCGCGGCATCTCCAAATTATTCGGTTAAAATATTTTCAACGATTAGGCAAAAACAAAGGAGTAAGAACAGATGGTAAGAATTCGATTGCGACGTGAAGGCAAGGCTGGCCAGCCTACCTACCGCATTGTTGCGGCTGAAAAAGAGGATGCACGGAACGGCCGGTTCCTTGAGGTTCTGGGCCACTATAACCCGCGCACCGAGCCGGCGACGATTGTTTTCAAGGAAGACCGGGTGTATGACTGGATCAGCAAGGGCGCACAGCCGAGCGATTCGGTTGCCCAGCTTTTCCAGCGGACGGGGACCCTTGATCGGATCAAGCGGTTCAAGGCCGGGGAAGATGTCACCGTTTTGTTGGGCGAGGCGAACGCTGCCATGGTGCAGGTTGATAACCGCACCCGCCGCGATGATCTGAAAGCTGCCCCCGCTCCGAAGAAGGCGAGTGTTGAGGCTGTTCCAACCGAAGAATAACGAACTACAAAACCTATCCATAAATTCGTTGGTGTCATTGCGAGTGAAACGAAGCAATCCTCATTATGCACATCAAAGATTGCTTCGTCGCAAAAATCGCTCCTCGCAATGACCCTCGCTCACGAATTTTCGGATAGACACGAATTTCAATAGTCGGTTTTGCCACGCGCGTGGGCCAGCCATTTTGCCCGACGCTGTCGGAGGATTTTTGTGAAAGATTTGGTTGAGTATCTCGCTCGTTCATTGGTGGATGATCCCACCCAGGTCACGGTCACTGAAATCGATCTTGGCCCCTCGGTCAACCTGGAGTTGCAGGTGGCTAAAGAGGATATGGGCCGCGTGATTGGGAAGCAGGGACGCGTGGCGAATGCCATGCGCATCCTGTTGCGCGTCGCCGCGGCGAAGCAGGGGAAGCGCGTCAACCTGGAAGTGGTTGATCCCCAATGACGGATTCGCATCACCCCGAAAAGCCGGATGAAATTGCAAATACAGGCTCGCTTGCAGATGGCGAGCCTGTATTCTTGGTAATCGGGGTGTTGGGGCGTCCGCATGGGGTGCGGGGCGAAATCCAGCTCAACATCCTCACGGATTTCCCGGAGCGGATTGTGGCGGGGAAAACGCTGTTCCTGGGTGATGAGTACCGCCCGTTGCGTATCTCATCCGTCCGGGGACATGGCGATAAGTATCTCCTGGCATTCAAGGAATATTCCGACCGGGATGCGGTCGGGTTGCTGCGCAATCAGACCGTATTTGTGAAGGCTGCTGAGATACCGGAACTCCCGGAAGGTGAGTACTATCACCATGAACTGCTGGGGCTGGCGGTGTGGAGCGATGCGGGCGAGAAGTTGGGTCTGGTCACGGACATTTTGGAGACCGGGGCGAATGAAGTGTTTGTCGTTCTCCGTGAGGATGGGAAGGAGTTGCTGCTACCCTCCATTGATGATGTGATCCTGGAAATTGACCCGGCGCAGGGCCGGATAACCGTCCACCTGTTGCCCGGCCTGATCTAATTGATGGAATAATACGAAATTGCACAATTTGTCATTCTGAGCGAAGCGAAGAATCCCTGCTCAGATCCTCTAAAAATGCGCGTGGCGGGGATTTCTCGCTCCGCTCGAAATGACATGCTATTGTCCAGGTTTGAATTGATTGCTCAATAATATGGGTGGACATTGGGGGGAGTTTGAGGGGGTGGGGGCCGCAATGTCAGCCGCCTGTCTTGACACTCAAAAAAACGCTGTGGTATTCTGTGGCCCGCTTGTTGGAGTCTTGATGGCGGAGGCAGGCGGGTCGGGCTATGGACGAAGATAAAAAATACTGGGTTGGCTTTAATCAGGCGAAGGGGATCGGCCCGGCGAGGCTGCGCGTGTTGCTGGAATATTTCGGGGATGTTAAATCTGCATGGTACGCGTCCCCCGGTGAACTCAGGCAATCCGGTTTGGGTGAAAAACTGGCCGCTTCAATTTTCCAACTCCGCGAGAGCATTGACCTTGACCGGGTCTGGAAAAATATCGAGGCGCAGAAAATTTCCGTCCTGACCTGGGATGATCCCGGATACCCGCGGCGTCTGCTCGAAATTGAGCATCCACCTCCGGTGCTTTACCTGCGGGGTGATTATTCCGAGACCGATGAATGGGCGGTGGCAATTGTCGGCTCTCGGCGGGTGACCGCTTATGGGCGGCAGGTGACGGAGGAAATCGCCGCGTTTCTGGCGCACAACGGGATTACCGTGATCAGCGGGCTGGCGCGCGGCATTGATGCGCTGGCGCACCAGGCAGCGCTGGCCGCCGGGGGGAGGACGATCGGCATTTTGGGGAGCGGCGTGGACAAACTTTATCCGCCGGAGAACCGCGGCCTGGCGGAGCAGATGATGCTCCAGGGCGCGGTGATGAGCGATTACTCGGTAGGCACGCCGCCGGACGGGCCAAACTTCCCGCCGCGTAACCGCATTATTTCCGGGCTGGCGCTGGCGGTGGTCGTTATCGAGGCTGGTTACAAAAGCGGGGCGCTCATTACGGCGGAATTCGGCGTCGAGCAGGGGCGCGAGGTGTTTGCCGTGCCTGGCAACATTACAGCCCCGCAGAGCAAAGGCACGAACAAGCTAATCCAGGATGGCGCTCACCTGTTGGCCCAACCCGCCGATATCCTGGAAGTGCTGGAGCTGACGCAGGTGGCGCAACACCAGTCCGCCCAGCGGATATTGCCGGGCAATGAACTGGAGAGTCGGCTCTATGCCATGATGGAATTGGAGCCAGTGCATATTGATGAGATCAGCAACCAGGCGCACCTGCCCCCCGATCAGGTCTCATCGGCCCTGACGATGATGGAACTCAAAGGATTGGTACGGCAAATCGGTGGGATGAAGTACGTGGCCGTGCGCGAGATTCAATCCGGTTACGATGTGAATGAAATCAACGCGGATCCGCCGGTTTAAGCCGGCGTGGCCCACGACAATGGAGACAGGCTATTGGAAGCATATTGTGTGAAATGTAAAACCAAGCGGGAAATGTCCGAGGCGACCCCGGTATTTACCGCGAGCGGAACCCCGGCGACCAAAGGCGTTTGCCCGGTTTGTGGCACCACCCTGATCCGCATGGGGCGGACGCCGGCCCACGAGGGGCTGGCACCCCCTGAGCTGGTCAAGCGACCCGTAAAGGCGGTCAAACGCGAGGGGCGGCTGGTCATCGTGGAGTCACCGGCCAAGGCGAAAACCGTGGGGCGTTACCTGGGCAAAGGCTATACGGTGCGCGCCTCGGTGGGGCATATCCGCGATTTGCTTAAATCACAGTTATCCGTCGATATCGAAAATAATTTTGAACCCAAATACCGCGTCCCCAACGACAAGCGCGCCGTGGTCAAGGAACTCACGCAACTGGCGGGCAAGGCCTCCGAGATTTACCTCGCCACCGACCCTGACCGTGAAGGCGAGGCGATTGCCTGGCACCTCATGGAATCCACCGAAATGCCTCGCGAAATTACCATGCGCGTCGTCTTTCACGAAATTACAAAGGACGCCGTCGAGGAGGCTTTCCAGCATCCACGCGAAATTGACATGAACCTGGTGGACGCCCAGCAGGCGCGCCGTGTACTGGATCGGCTGGTGGGCTACAGCCTCAGCCCCATCCTGTGGGCCAAGGTGCGCGGGCGGCTCTCGGCGGGCCGCGTCCAATCCGTGGCGCTGAGGATCGTCGTCGAGCGCGAGCGTGAAATTGACGCGTTCATCCCGGTGGAATACTGGACGATTGAGGGGGAGTTCAGCCCGGAGGGGGCCAGCCAGAAATATATCGCCAGGTTGTTACGCGTGGACGGCGAAGAAATTTCCCTGACCACGGAAGCCCAGGTCAAGCCGATCCTGGGGGATATGGAAACCGCCCGCTACACCATCTCAAAAATCAAAGTGGGGACGCGCCGCCGCAAACCAGCCGCGCCCTTTACGACCAGCACCCTGCAACAGGATGCCGGCCGACGGCTGGGGTTTACCGCCCGCAAGACGATGGCCGTGGCCCAACAACTGTACGAGGGGATCGATCTGGGCGAAGGCACCAACTCCGGGCTGATCACCTATATGCGTACCGATTCGACCAACGTAGCGCAGGTGGCCCAACAGCAGGCGCGCGAGTTTGTTACCAGGAAATACGGTGTGGAATACCTGCCGGATGAATCGCCCGTTTATAAGACCAAAACGCAAGGGGCGCAGGAAGCCCACGAAGCGATCCGCCCCACCGAGGTCACGCGCGAACCCAAAGCGATTCAGGAATACATCTCCCGCGACCAGTACCGGCTCTATACGCTGATCTGGCAGCGGTTTGTGGCTTCCCAAATGTCCGCCGCCGTTTACGATACCCTCTCCGTGGATGTCAGCGGGGCCACCACGGCACACGAATACCTGTTGCGTGCTTCCGGCTCCACGCTCAAGTTTCCGGGTTTCCTGATTGTCTATGCCGATGCGGAAGACGAAGAATCCGTGGATGAGGTGGGCGCGCGCATCCCGGCGGGGCTGGAGGAAGGCCAAGCGCAAAAGCTCGTCCGGCTGATCCCGGAACAGCACTTCACCCAGCCGCCGCCGCGTTTCACCGAGGCCAGCCTGGTGAAAACCCTCGAGGAAAATGGGATTGGCCGCCCCTCGACGTATGCGCCCACCCTGGGAACGCTCCAGAACCGCAACTACGTCGTGCGCGAAAGCAAAGCCCTGATCCCGACGGATATGGGGATCACGGTCAATGACCTGTTGATGGAATATTTCCCGAATATCCTCGAAACCGGTTTCACCGCCCGGATGGAGGAACAACTCGATGAGATCGCTTCCGGGAACCAGGAATGGCATCAGCCCATCCGGGATTTCTATGGCCCGTTCAACCAGCAGGTGGAAATGGCTCTCAAGGAAATGCCCGAGGTCAAGGCGGAACCGGAACCCATTGGGCGCACCTGCCCCGACAGCGGTCACCAGCTGGTCATCCGCTGGGGGCGGTTTGGCAAGTTCATCAGTTGCGCGGGCTTCCCGGATTGCCGGTATACCGAACCCTGGTTGGAGAAGATGGGGGTGGCCTGCCCCAGGGACGCCGGAGAACTCGTGGAGCGGCGCACCCGGAAAGGGCGGGTGTTCTATGGATGCGCGAATTATCCGGGGTGCGATTTCACCTCGTGGAAACGGCCCCTCGCGAAGCCATGCCCCAACTGCGGTGGATTACTGGTCGTTGCCAGTAAAAAAGATGCACAGTGCACCCGGTGCGAGGAGCGTTTCCCGCTGGAAGAGGTTGAACAGGATCAAGTTGCGGCGTGAGGTTGTTGCGGGAAATTTGACATTGGTCTACAATAAATTTCGAACAGACATTTGTTCCAGTAGAAAATGATTGGGAGCAGGATTTATGAACGCATTGATGGATAGATTGAAATCACCCCGAAACGCAGGGATTTTTGGATTTGTGGTTGGGCTGGTCATCGGCCTCGTCGTGTTGGGCTGGGGGCTGTGGCCGGTGGTGTGGACGGATGCCTCGCCCGAACAATTACGCGCCGCCGATCTCCAGCCGGATTACCTGCGGATGGCGATTGACTCGTTCGCCCGCACTGCAAATGCTGAAGAGGCCCGGTCGCGCTATCAGGGGCTGGGGGCTGCCGGGCCGGATGCCATGGCCGCGGTTGTGGCTGCGCCAGGGCACTTGACGCTGGTCGAGATTGAGGCGTTCAAAGCTGTTATTGAATTTTCGCCAGAAGGTACCCCGGCTGAGGCTGGGGCTGAAAAACCCAGTTGGTCCCCCTGGCTGTGGGTTCTTTGTACGATTACCTTCCTTATCGGTGTGGCTTGGGTACTCCTCTACCTCTTCCGCCGCGGCCCGGTCTCCACCGGAGACACGGCGGCCATGCAGGCCGCGCAAGCCACCCGCCACGCTGAACGCACCGATTACTCCACTTCGGGGGAGAGCCCGCCGCTCTCCCAGTTTATGACCACGTTCATGCTCGGCGACGATCTCTTTGATGACTCGTTTAGCATCGACTCGCCTGCCGGCGAATTCCTCGGCGAGTGCGGCGTGGGGATTGCCGATACCGCCGGACCCGGCGAACCCAAGCGCGTAAACGCTTTTGAAGTCTGGCTCTTCGACAAGAATGACATCCAGACGGTAACAAAGGTGGTGATGAGTGAGAGCGCCTTCCACGATGTTTCCACGCATGACCGGCTCTCCGCGAAGGGCGACCCCGTGCTTGCCGATGACCGCAACCCGGTCATCCTCCAGACCGCCAAACTCCGGCTCGTGGCCCGCGTAGTGGACCTCTCTTACGGCGATGACGCCAGCCTCCCCGCCAACAGCCATTTTGAGCGGCTGACGCTCGAACTGGCCGTCTGGCCGAAGTGATTGAGACCAGCAGAATCAAAAAGCCCGGTGGATTTCCCACCGGGCTTTTTTGTCGCGATTTTATGAGGAAGCCAGGAATGCAGGAAAATTAGCCAAAAACCGGGGTAGCTTCCTGGTTTCCTGGTTTCCATATTTTTTCAGCTACCCGACACATTAAAAAATTAAGTGCTGGTCGAGTAGCCCCGCCCGCTCCCTTCGACAAGCTCAGGACAGGTTTGGCGGGGCGTATCGAGACCCCATTTCAGGCCAATCTTGCCACGAAGGGTCTCGGTTTCGGCAGGCTCAACCCAGCGGATACGGCGGGAAAGGGCCGCCTGCTCAACCAGCGAATTGCTCTGATAACAACGTGTTGGCTGGTTATTTTTCAAATCGGTGGTTACTCAATCTTGATAATCTTCAGCCGGATTTTTCCGCCCGGCGAATCCGCCTCCGCCCACTCCCCGACTTTCCTGCCGAGCAAGGCGCGGCCAATCGGGGACTCATGTGAAATCCGGCCCTCCCGCGGATTGGCCTCATTGGGGCCAACGACGTGGTAGGTTTCCGGGGGGAAATCCTCTTCCTGGATGGTCACGTGCGCCCCAAGCTCCACCCGGTCCCGTTTTTTCGCGCCTTCATCGAGGATGACGACATTCCTGAGGAGTTGTTCGATTTCGAGGATTCTCCCTTCGACAAAACCCTGTTCCGTCTTGGTGGCAATGTAATCGGCGTTTTCCTTCAAATCGCCCTGCTGGATGGCGATCCGCAACCGCCGCGAAAGGTCTACGCGCGTGGGGCCTTTGAGTTCTTCAAGTTCGATGCGCAGTTTTTCCGCGCCTTCTTTGGTCAGGTAGGATTCCTTCATGGGATGGCACCTTCAAGGTCGTGATGTTGGGTTAAACAGCTTGTTGTACTCTTCGATGGCGTAACGGTCAGTCATCCCGGCGATGTAATCGCAGATGGCCCTTTCCTGGCCGCGTTTTTCTATATTCGCCTGCGCTTCCTTGGGCAGCATCTCCGGCTCACCCAGGTAAGCCTGGAACAGCCCGGTAATGATCCGCTCGGCTTTGACCGCCATCCGCACCACCCGGTAATGGCGGTACAGGTGATTATACAGAAAATTTTTGAGTTCCCGGTTTTGCCGTCCCAGCCCCTCGCTAAACCCGATGACATTGACGAGCAGTTCCTGCAACTGGCGCACGGACGTGATCCCGCTGGCGTCAATGCGGGCCGACGTCGTTTCAGCCGCGTCTGTGATCAATAGCCCGACCAGCCGCCGGATCAGCCGGTGCCGGGTCAATTCGTCAACGGCCTCCCCCCGGGCAGCCCCCACCTGATCCAGCAGGATGCCCCACAGTTCAACGCCGGTCAGCATGTCCGGTGCAATCATCCCGGAGCGCAGGCCGTCATCCAGGTCGTGTGCGGTATAGGCCAGCTCGTCGGCAATGTTGGCGATCTGGGCTTCCAGGTGGCCGCGCAGTTCGGGGTCGTATTCACTGGCGTCGGCAATATCGTATTCCGTCTCGTGTTTGACGATCCCCTCCCGCACTTCCCAGGTCAGGTTCAGGCCGGGAAAATCCGGGTAGCGCCGTTCCAATTTGGTGACAATGCGGAACGATTGCTTGTTGTGGTCGTAACCGTGATGACCCGCCATCAGCTTGTCCAGCGCCACCTCGCCGGAATGCCCAAAAGGCGGATGCCCCAGATCGTGCGCCAGGCAAATGGCCTCCACCAGATCCTCATTTGCCCCCAGCGCCCGCGCTATCGAGCGCCCCACCTGCGCCACCTCCAGCGTATGCGTCAGCCGGGTGCGGTAATAATCCCCCTCAGCGTTGATAAAGACCTGCGTCTTGTACTCCAGCCGCCGGAACGCCGTCGTATGCAGGATGCGGTCGCGATCCTTCTGGAACGCCGTGCGATATTTCGCTTCCTGTTCCGGGTATGCCCGCCCGCGTGAATCGCGGCTGCGCAGCCCATAAGGGGCGAGCGAGTTATGCTCAACCATTTCGAGTTTGTCGCGGGTGTACAGCATAATGGCTTTCTCAGTCTAACGCCCTCCAGATGCATTGTCAATTAGGGTTGCTGCGCAGGCGTCGGTATCCACCTGCCCCGCCCTACGGCGACCAAAGGAAGAGCGCTGCACCATGAGCCAGGTTTATCTGGATGAGCAGGGTATTTGCTGAGGAAGCCCATAGATACACGCGGTCTGACTCGCCGAGGTTATTTGGGGTATTTATCAGGATGGGGGTTTCCAGTGTGCTGAGCAATGTCCCATTATTGGCAAATGCGTACAGGTACAGATTTCCCTTGTCCGTCAGCCCCGCGATGAAAACCCTGTCATTTGTGGTTTCGATTGTGAAATTGGCGTATGTCGGATATTCCAGCAGGATCAAAGAGATGGGTTCTCCCGCTGGAAGAGGCAGACGCGCCAAGGTTCCATCCAGCTCCTGATAAAGGACTGCCGCGGGATCGCTTTGCCAGCCGGGAAAATAAAATTGATGTGGAATAATGCGCCCGGCTGCAAGGCTGCTGGTGGGGGCGAGGTAGATTTGGGGCGTTTCAATCGAACCGATGATTGTGTAGAACCAATGGGCATCCGGTGACAGGAAATAGTACGGACGCTGGCATCCGGCCCCGCCGCCCGCCGCTGGGCGCAGCAGGGCGTGCGCCTTTTCCGGGAGGGCTGAGGCCAGTTGCTCAATCCCCGGCGGGAGCAGGGAAGCAATTGGGACCACGCTCCCGTCGCGGCTGTCGAGCAAGGCGTCCCCAAATCCAGGTCCACATGAGCCAATGCTCCAAAACGGGCTGTCTGCCAGTGGACTGGCCGAAATCACTTTATCCAAGGTGGCGATCCATTCGGGAGGGCTTTCGGAGTTTAGGGGAATTTTATAAATCCTGCCTTCGTAGGTTGTCGTCATAAAACTTTGATCCGGGGAGATCACTGTCTTCCAATACTCGGAGATTGGCGGGACGTTTCCCCCCATTTCGTTGGCAAACGGATGGAGGATGTTTTCGACTGGATGCCAGGCGTTCGTCGCCAGATTGACTTGCCAAAAGGCGGTTTGCCCTGCGGCGAAAAACCTTCTGCCTGAAAGCGGCCAGATTTCATATAGAGATTCCGGCACGAACAAATCCGTGCGCCCCCCGCCGTCTGCGTTGGCAAAAGACAAATCCCCCGCCGAAATCCAGGCCAATTGACCCTCGGGCGTCCAGTCGAACGAGCTTGGATATAGCATTTGGCCCGCTCCCCAATGTTCGTTGGCCTGGGCATCCAGCACGGTCAACGCGAAGATTTGATAACTGTGAATAGGAGGATCTGTATTGGCAATCGCCCACCAATTCCCATCCTGGGATGGCGCTGCCGAAAAAATCGAGCCAGGCAATCCAAATAGCTGTTTCAATGTACCGCCCACGCCCGGGATTGTTTCCCATTGCAGCAGGTCAGGATTGGGGACGGCTGGGATAACGAAAGGAATGGGCGTGATGCTGGGCGGCAGTACGGGTCGCGGCGTGGTTGTATTGTCGATGATTGCAACTGGTCCGCCCGGCGTCTGCGTGGGTAGGCCGGGAGGCGGGTAGCCGCCGTTGGAATCAGCGGGTTTTATCGGGTACGCGTCCCCTGTGGAGGGCAGGCTGGCCTGTGGGGATGGCGTTGCTCCCGGGGCAGGCATCACTGTCAGCTGGCAGGCTGCAAGCAACAATGCTGCAAGCCCAGTCAGCAAGGAAAAGCGCAGTGGCGTGGTCATCGGTACCTCCTCCAAATCAACAAGTTGTTCGGCGAACCATGAATACCTGACGCTCCAGATTACCCCTCGTTCCAATTAATGTCCACGGATCAACGTGCCGATCTGCGCCCCCAGCAACGCGGAGCGGACGTGACCCGCCGGGGTCCCGCTAAAAATGGAAATACCCAGCCCCGAGGTTTGTGCCGCCAACGCCAGCATGCCGCGCACCTTGCCCGCCATCCCGCCGGTCACATCTGTCGCCGCCGAGCCGCCCAGCGACCCGGCAATGGCGTTGATATTGGCTGGTGTGATCTCCGGGATGAGCCGCGTGCAGGCCGGGTAATCGGCCCAGACGCCCTCCTCGATCCCGGCAATCAGGATGCGCCCCGGTTGGAACACACCCGCCAGGTATGAAAAAACATCCTCCGTGGAAACAATCGTCCCCCCGCGCACCGCATCAAACGTCACATCCCCATGCACGACGGGGAGCAGCCCGGCCTCCAGCGCGGCCCGCAGGGGCGTGGGTTCCCAATTGGTAATCCGCCCCCCGTTGGTGGTCGCCGCGCCCGACGGCGGGAAAGCGATGGCAGGCACGCCCGCGGCGTGGAGCGCGTCGATCACAAGCCGGGTCAGCGCGGTCGCCTGCCGCCAGACCTCGGCGAAGCCGCGCCATTCTTCGGGGGTGCGCACCCCGTCACGGGTGCCGTATTTTTTAGCGGGGATATGTCCAAAAGAACCGGAGCCGTGGCCCAGGATTAATCGGGAATTGGGCATCGAAGATCGAAAATCAGCAATTTCGGTGGCGAGGCGGGCCAGTATATCCGGGCGTGGTGTGGACACCTGCGTTTTGTCCGTGATCAGCGAGCCGCCCAATTTGAGGAAAATCGGGTTGGAAGTCGTCATTGTCCAACCTGTGTAATGATCGTGCGTACCGCCCCCGCCTCGCTGAGGGCTTTTGCCAACGCGGGGGCGGCTTTAGCGGGAACGAGTGCGATCATGTTGCCGCCGCGCCCGCCGCCGGAGAGTTTTGCGCCGTGCGACCCGCTGCGCATCGCCGCGCCTACCAGTCGATCCAGTCCCGGGGCTGACACGCCCAGCTGCTGGAGCCAGAAATGATTTTGGAGCATCAGCGCGCCCAGCGTTTCCAGGTCGCCCGTTTCGATGGCGGCGCGCCCGGAGCGGGCAATCCCGCCGATGCCCTCAAAGAGCTGCTCGTACCGCTGCGTTTCGCCCTGCCAGGCTTTGCGTACATCGCCCACGGCGATGGCGGTGGGGCTGGCGATACCGGTGTCGCCGATCACGATGGTGAAAGGCCGGGCGACCTCAAACGCTTCAATCGGCTGGCCGCGCACAAAATAGATCGGCCGTGCCAGCGTGATGACGGTGTTGTCAATTCCGGACGGTGTCCCGTGGTGGAGCTTTTCCGTTTCATAGGCGATTGCGTTGACCTGCTCATCCGAAAACGGCTGTCCCAGGAAATCCCCCAGCGCGCGGATGGCGGCCACGGCCACGGCGGCCCCCGACCCCAGCCCGGAAGCCACCGGGATGCTGGACTCCACCCGCATCACAAACGGGGGAATCACAGCCAACCCCAGGGCCGCTTTGACCCCCCTCAGGACGGCGGCCCCCCAGGAACCCGGATCAGTTTCTTCGAGGCAGGCGTCCAGCCCCAGGGCGGGGGCGATCACCCTTGAGGGGGCGCGTTCCCCGGGGGTGATCGTCACCCTGGCTTGCACCTGCGTCACCGGGACCGCGATGGCAGGCTGACCGTAGACCACGGCGTGTTCCCCAAACAGGATGATTTTTCCGGGGGCGGAGGCGCTGACCATGTCAGGTGATGTAGAAGACGAGCAGGACGGCCAGGCCCCACAGGGCGATGCAGACCTGGAGCGGCCGGTCGGTGAAAAGGACGTCGGTGGGGGCCTCGCCGGAGTGCGCCACCTGGACGAGGTACAGGTAGCGGAAGATGCCATAGATGATGAACGGGATGGTGAGCATCATGGCATGGTTTTCCGGCAGGTTGGGCGCGGAGAAGGTGTAGAGGCTGTAGGTCATGATGGCGAGCGTGGAGACGATGATGGTGAGGTTATCGAGGAAGGGGAGGGTGTAGCCCTCGAGGACGCGGCGCGTGTTGGAGGCGTCGTCGGCCATCATGGAAAGTTCGGCGCGGCGTTTGCCGACGCCCAGATAGAGGGCGAGGAAGGTCGTGAAAACGTACAGCCAGGGGGAGAAGCGTTGGACTTCGATCAGGGAGACGCCCGCGCCGACGCGGATGACGTAAAACCCGGCCAGCAGGATCACGTCGAGGATGGCAATGTGTTTGAGCCACCAGGTGTAGGCGAGGTTGGTGAGGAAGTAGAGGACGCAGAGGGAGAAAAACGCGGGCGAGAGCAGCCAGGCGGCAGGGAAGCCCAGGAGGAGGAAGATGCCGATGGCGGCGCGGGCGACGCCCACGGACAATTCTCCGGAGGCCAGCGGGCGTGTGCGTTTTTTGGGATGTTGTCTGTCGGCTTCGATATCGGAGAGGTCGTTGATCAGATAGATCGTGCTTGCCAGCAGGCAAAACACGGCAAACCCGGCAGTGACTGCCAGCAGGGCCGGGACATTCCTGAGTTGGACGTCAAAGATGAGGCCGATGAAGAGGAAGCCGTTTTTGGCCCACTGTTTGGGGCGCATGGTTTTGAGGAGGGCGCGGAGCATAGGCGAATGATAAAGCGTGATGCGTGAAACGTGAAGCGTGGGACGTTCAAACGTTTGAACGCTGGAACGTTGTTAGAATTCAGGCATGGCAAAGATACGGATAGATTTACTCCTCGTTGAGCGCGGCCTGGTCGAAAGCCGGGCGCTGGCGCAGAGGCTCGTCATGGCTGGGCAGGTGCGCGCCAACGGCGAACTCGTGTTCAAGCCATCCGATCTGGTTAATCAAGATTGGAGATTGGAGATTGATGGCGGGCCGCCCTATGTGTCGCGCGGCGGGGAGAAATTGGCGGCGGCGTTGGAGGCTTTTGGCATCCCGATTGCTGGTTTGATCTGCGCGGATGTGGGGGCGTCCACCGGCGGTTTTACCGACTGCCTGCTGCAAAATGGCGCGGCGAAGGTGTATGCCATTGACGTGGGACATGGCGTCCTGCACTGGAAACTCCGGCAGGATAGTCGTGTAGTGGTAATGGAAAGGACGAATGCCCGGCACGTCGCCGGTCTGCCCGAACCCGTCCAACTCGTGACGGTGGATGCGTCTTTTATTTCGCTGAAAATTTTGCTGCCGGTGATCAAGGAGTGGCTCAACCCCACCCCGGGCCCCTCCCCGCTTGCGGGGAGGGGAGTTTCCCCCCCTGTTTACGGGGGGGGGCAGGGGGGGGTAATCGCCCTGATCAAACCCCAATTCGAGGCCGGGCGCAAGGAGGCCGCGCGCGGCCAGGGGGTGGTGCGCGTCCCAGAGGTTCACCGGCAAATCCTGCGGGATGTGCTAAATTTCGCGGGGCAACACGGCTTATTGGTGCGCGGGTTGATCCGTTCCCCTATCACGGGGCCAAAAGGGAACGTGGAATTCCTGGCGTGGCTAACGGTTGGCGGGGCAGATGGGGTGGATATTGAAACGCTGATCGCCGCAGTGACCCCATCCGCGCCGCTTCAATGACATCACCCTTGAATAAAGGTATACTACGCCCCGCTTATGCCAGAGAACACGCCGCTTGACCACATCCGCAATTTTTGCATTATTGCCCATATTGACCACGGTAAATCCACATTAGCCGACCGCCTGTTGCAGGTGACCGGCACGGTCTCGGATCGCGACATGATGGAGCAAGTGCTGGATTCCATGGACCTGGAACGCGAGAAGGGCGTGACGATCAAGGCCTCGGCGGTGCGGATGAGCTACACGGCCAGGAACGGTCAGACGTACCAACTCAACCTGATCGACACGCCGGGCCACGTGGATTTTGGCTATGAAGTCAGCCGCGCCCTCGCTGCCTGCGAGGGCGCGCTTTTGATCGTGGACGCCTCACAGGGGATCGAGGCGCAAACGCTGGCGAACATGTACCTGGCGTTTGAAGCCGACCTTGAGATTATCCCCGTCCTCAACAAGATTGACCTGCCCGCCGCCGCACCGGACGACGTAGCCAGGGAGGTCAGCAATATCATCGGGACGCCCGCAGATCAGATCATCCGCATCTCGGCGAAAGAGGGCGTCAACGTGGAGGAAGTGCTGGAAGCGATCGTCCGGGAGGTCCCGCCTCCCTCCGGGGATCAGGCGGCTCCGCTAAGGGCGTTGATTTTCGACTCGCATTACGACTCTTACAAAGGCGTGATTGCCTACATCCGGGTGATCTCAGGGGAGATCAACAAAAATGACATCCTGCAATTGATGGCGACGAAATCCAACGTCAAGCCAGTGGAGATCGGGATATTTTCGCCTGGCATGCTCCCGGTGGAGCGGATTGGCACGGGCGAGGTGGGCTACGTGGCGACGGGGTTGAAGACCGTCCACGAGTGCCGCGTGGGCGATACATTTACTTCCACGGCCCGGCCCGCCTCGGAATCCCTGCCCGGCTATCTGCAGGTGAAGCCCATGGTCTATGCCGGGATTTATCCAGTGGAGGGCGAAGATTACAGCGACTTGCGCGACGCGCTGGATAAATTGCAGCTCAATGACGCTTCGCTCATGTTTGAGCCGGAGACTTCGCAGGCGCTCAATTTTGGCTTTCGCTGCGGGTTCCTCGGCATGTTCCACATGGAGATCATTCAGGAGCGGCTGGAGCGCGAATATGATTTGAACATCATCGTGACCGCGCCCTCGGTGAAGTATGAGGTCGTGATGCGTGAGCCGCCGGAGGTGATTGAAATTTCCTCGCCCGCGGAACTGCCCGATGAAGGGCTGATTGCCGAAATCCGCGAACCCTGGATGAAAATCCAAATTTTCACGCCGACTGAATATTACGGGGTGGTGATGGAGATGACGACCAAGCGGCGCGGCATCTTCATCGATCAGGATTACCCGGCCCCCGACAGGGTCCAGCTTAATTTTCATATCCCACTCTCTGAGTTGATCGTCGATTTCTTTGACATGCTCAAGTCGCGGACGAAGGGCTACGCCTCGCTCGATTACACGTTTCTCGAATACCGGGCGGATACGCTGGTCAAACTGGACATCCTCGTGAACAATGAACCGGTGGATGCGCTGGCAACCATCGTCCACAAAAAAGATGCCTATCACCGCGGGCAGGCCGTGATCACGACCCTCAAAGACCTGATTCCGCGCCAGATGTTTGTCGTCCCGATCCAGGCGCAGGCCGAGGGGCGCATCATCTCGCGCGCCAACGTCAAAGCCATCCGCAAGGACGTACTCGCAAAATGCTATGGCGGCGACATCACCCGCAAGAAGAAACTGCTGGAAAAACAGAAGAAGGGGAAAAAACGGATGAAGATGGTCGGCAGTGTGGAGATTCCGCAGGAGGCTTTCCTCGCGATCCTGCGTGTGACCGATGAGTAGCGCCGCCCCGGTATCCATTTTCAGGGACATACGACGGAGTTGGCCGGGACTTGCTATTAGCGCAATCTGCCTCGGCGTCGTCTTCTCCATCGCCGACTTTGGCAAACTGAAAGAGTCGCTGGCCCTCGCCAAATACGAGCTCTTTGTCCCGGCGATGCTCGTGTTCCTGTTGGGGATCGTCACCCGGACATTTGCGTGGCGGATCCTCCTTCACGAAGCCGCCACCCCCCTCCAGGCTTTCTTCGCCCTGAATGAGGGCTACCTCCTCAACAACCTGCTCCCCTTTCGCCTGGGCGAGATCGGGCGGGGCTTCCTGCTCAGCCGGACGGCCAATATCAGCTTCCTCCGGGTCATGTCGTCGATAGTCATCGAGCGGGTGTTTGACCTCGCCCTGGTCGTCGGCATCCTGCTGATTTCCCTGCCCTTCGTGGTCGGCGCGAGTGATTGGGCCGCGCCTACGGCGATGACAATGGCCGTCATCATCCTGGGCGTGCTCGTATTCCTACACATCATCGCCCGCAACCGCGCCCGCTCCCTCGGCTGGTTTGCGAAGTTGCAGGCGCGTATCCCCGTCCTGAAAAAAATCAGTGTGCGGCAACTGGACACCTTGTTTGAAGGGTTATCCGCCCTCACCGATCTGCGCCGTTTCCTGCTCGTCTTTTTCCTCCTCGCTCTCACTTGGACGTTGATCATCTTCCACTATTACCTGGTTTTGCTGGCCTTCGTCCCCGAGGCGCGATTCGTCTGGGCCGCCTTCGGGATCGGCGTTGTTGGGTTGGGCGTGGCGGTGCCTTCGGCTCCCGGCTCGGTGGGGGTGGTGCAGGGGGTGATTGTAGGGGTGTTTCCCGCGTTATTTGGAATCGACCCCTCGGTGGCCCTCGCGTATTCCCTGACCGTCCACAGCTTTTATCTCATCACCACCTCCGCCCTCGGGTTGATCGGCTTGATGCGGGACGGGCAATCATTGGCTAGTGTGTATCAGGAAGTCAGAAGCAGGATGAAGCGGAAAACGTAAAACGTAAAAACGTGAAACGTGAAAACGTAATTGAAACCATGAACAGGAAAACATTGATCACCGGCGGGGCCGGGTTTATCGGCTCAAACTATGTCAACCGCCTGCTGGCCCGCGGGGAGTCCGTAACCCTTTACGATAACCTGTCCCGCGGCGGGGCGCGGAAAAACCTGGAGTGGCTGCGCGCCTCCCACGGGGCCGGGTCGTTTGAGTTGATTACGGGGGATGTGCGCGACGCCGCCCGGATCACCGCCGCCGCCCGTTCTGCCGATGTGATCGTCCATCTCGCCGCCCAGGTTGCCGTGACCACCTCCGTTGCCAACCCCCGCGAGGATTTCGAGATCAACGCTGCCGGGACGTTTAACGTCCTCGAAGCCGCCCGCCTTTCCGGGCGGACTCCCATCGTCCTCTATGCCTCCACCAACAAGGTGTACGGCGAAATGGAAGACACCCCGCTGGTGGAATTGGCGACCCGCTGGGATTATGCCGAGTTGCCTGGCGTCCCCGAAACCCGCCCGCTTGATATGCATTCGCCCTACGGCTGTAGTAAAGGATCGGGCGACCAATACACCCGCGACTACCATCGCATTTATGGCCTGCCCAGCGTCGTTTTCCGGCAGGGCTGTATTTATGGGCCGCGCCAGTTTGGCATCGAGGATCAGGGCTGGGCGGCGTGGTTTATGATTGCGGCGGTGTTAGGGCGCAACATTACGATCTTTGGCGATGGCAAACAGATCCGCGACATGTGCCACGTGGACGACCTGTTGGACGCCTACGATGCCGCCCTTGCCAATATTGATACCGTCGCTGGGGAGGTCTACAACATCGGCGGGGGCAAGGCGAACACCCTCTCGATCTGGGTCGAGTTTGGCGCGCTCCTCGAAAGCCTGCTGGGCGAGCCGATTGAAGTGGCCCGCGACCCCAACTGGCGTCCCGGCGACCAGCGTGTGAACTACTCCGACCTCGCCAAGGCGCAACGCGAATTGGGGTGGTCGCCAAAGGTCGGTGTGCGCGACGGCGCGGCGGCGTTGTACCGGTGGGTGGTGGAGAATAAAGGACTGTTCGTCTAAACGTTCAAACGTTTGAACGTTTAGACGTTTATTCGTTTCATAAAATTCTTGACGGTGCTTACACCGCCCCGCTATGCTACAATCCCATCCGGTGATATGAAATGGTTCAATTACTCGTCCAGGTTCCCGAAAAGACAGCCAAGCGATTATCCCTCATTCAGGATCAACTTCCTGACATCCTGGACCTGGTGATGGACGAAGGTCTGACGCTTTCGGCGCGGGCATATGAGGAGATACTGGAATTCCTGGCATCCGATCCAACAGAAAATGAAATTGTTGATTTCCGGCTATCCCGGCTGGTTCAAGACAAAGTTCATGAAATTCAGGGACGGCACAACCAGGGTCAGGCAACTTCTTTTGAACAAACGGAATTGCAGCGTCTGCTCAGGGTGGAACATTTGATGCGAGCGATAAAGACCAAAGCATTGGCGTTAAATCGAGAGGGATAATCGGGAATGGCTGACAAAATTCCCGCCCGTCTGCGGCGACAGGTCATGTTGCGCGCCGGCGGGCACTGTGAATATTGCCTCATGCCCGAGTCCTTCACCCTGCTCGCCTTGCACGTCGATCACATCATCGCGCGGAAACACGGCGGGCAAACGACCCCCGCTAACTTGGCGCTCGCCTGTGCAGATTGCAATTGGGCGAAGGGGTCGGATATTGCTGCCCTCGATCCTGATGGCGGGGAGGTCATTGCATTGTTCAATCCACGAACGGATATCTGGGGGGAGCACTTCATTTTTGGAGAAGGTAAAATCACCGGGTTGACTCCCAAAGGCCGGGCCACCGCCCAGCTTCTCAATTTCAACACTCCTCAGAGAATCAGGGAACGCAACGACCTGGCAGCTCTCGGTGTGATTCCTTTCTTCCGGCAAAACTAAATGATCGAGAACGCCCACCTTCCCCAACGTCCCAACGTTCCAACATATTCACGTTCACACGATTGATGAAAATCCTCACCGTCCTCACCTACTACCGCCCGCACACCTCCGGCCTTACCGTATATGCCGAACGGATCGCGCAAGCCTTCGTCGCCCGCGGGCATGAGGTAACTGTCCTCACCAGCCAGTTTGACAAATCCAGCCCGCGCAGAGAAACCGTGAACGGCATCAAAATCATCCGCGCCCCGGTCTGGTTCCGCCTCAACAAAGGCGTCATCATGCCCACCATTGGCCTCCTCGCCACGCGGGAAGTCCTCCACCACGACGCCATCCTGCTCCACCTCCCGCAACTGGACGCGGCGGGCATTTCCCTGCGCGGCCGCCTGCTCCGCATCCCCACCGTCGTCGCCTACCACAGCGACCTCCTGCTTCCGCCCGGCGCGTTCAACCGCCTCGTCAACTTCGTTGTGGACACGGCCAACCGCCTCACCGCCCGCCTCACGCACCGCATCACCGCCTACACCGACGACTTCGCCGCCCACTCGCCCTACCTCAGCGCCTACGCCCACAAACGTGTCACCATCACCCCGCCCGTCGAACTCCCGCCCGCCCCCAAAACCCGCGTGGACGAATTCCGCCAGGCGCACAACCCGCACTGGCAGCGCACCATCGGCATGGCCACCCGCTTCGCCAGCGAAAAGGGCGTGGAAGTCCTGCTTGACGCGCTTCCCCGTGTCCTCGAAAAATACCCGAACACCAAAGTCCTCTTTGCCGGGCAATATGCGGGCGTCTGGGGCGAACAGGAATATTTTGACCGCCTCAGCCCGCGCATCCGCAAGCTGGAAGCCGAAGGGCGTTGGGAATTCCTGGGCGTCCTCCCCCTCGAAAAGATGGCGGAATACTTCCCCAACCTCGATGTCCTCGTTGTCCCCTCGCTCAACTCCACCGAGACCTTTGGCCTTGTCCAGGTGGAAGCGATGATGAACGGCATCCCCGTGGTCGCCTCTGATCTACCGGGCGTGCGTGTCCCGGTGGGCATGACCGGGATGGGGGAAGTGATCCCCATCGGGGATGCGGGTTCACTGGGGGCCGCGCTCCTCAGGATTTTTGACGACCCCGAAAAATACCCCGGCGACTCTGCCGCCCTCCGCACCCGTTTCAGCCCGGACACCGCCGCGGCATGCTATGAGCGCCTGTTTGCCGAAATCTCCGCCGAAATCTCCCGCAAATAACATGAACAACGAACCCAGCCTCCTCGATTACCTGAAATCCCTGTTTGACCCCCGCCGCCCGCGCATCCAGTTGCCGGATGAGACTCCTCCCGAATCTGGTACGGCTCCGTGGGAATCACCTGCGCCCTATGCGCTCCCCAGTTCCCATGAGTTCCCCCCAGTTCCCCCGCCCCCTCAGGGCGATGCGGAAATCCCAATCGCCCCGCCTGAACTCCCTCCCGGCCCGTTCCCGTGGCGCACCATCTCCATGCTTTTCCTCGCCCTGCTGGCACAGGGGGCGCTGGAGCCGCCGGAGCGCTCGTTGATGTTGGGGCTCGTACTCTATGGGCTGGCCGCCATTGCCGGGGTGTGGGCATATTTTGCACGGGAGTTTGCCCTGCCCGAAGCCGCTGATGTGCCCTACCAGGATGACCCGTACACGGTAAACCGTATAGCCATCTTGCTGATGCTGGCAATTGCCGGGTTTGCATTCTTAATTATGGGGGGCAACAAGTTTACGGCATTCAACGTGTTCGTCTGGGCGCAGGCGATCTTTTTTGGGTGTGCGGCGTTCTGGTTGAAGGGGGAAGCGCGCGCCCCCCTGGGGCCGCGCCTCCAGGAAGGGGTCAGGAACCTGGCGGCCCTGTTCCGTTCCCGTTGGGGGGTCATGCTCCTCCTCGGGTTCGCGGTGGCCATCTTTTTCCGGTTCTATCACCTCGATCAGGTTCCACCCCAAATGTTCAGCGACCATGCCGAGAAGTTGCAGGATGTGCAGGACGTGCTCAACGGGGAGACGCATATTTTCTTCCCGCGCAATACCGGGCGGGAGTTTGTGCAGATGTACCTGACGGCGTTCACGGCGAAATATCTCGGCCTGGGGCTGACGTTTATGGCGCTGAAGATGGGGGTGGCGCTGGCGGGCATTGTGACCCTGCCGTTTATTTACCTGTTGGGGAAGGAACTGGCGAACCGCCGCGTGGGCCTGCTGGCGCTGGTGTTCGCCGGGATGTCGTACTGGTTGAATGTGATTACGCGCGTGGCCCTGCGCTTTTCGCTGTACCCGCTGTTTGTCGCGCCCGTACTGTATCACCTGGTGCGCGGCTTGCGGCGGGGGGAGCGGCGCGATTTTATCTGGGCCGGGTTGTGGCTGGGGCTGGGGCTGCATGGATACAGCCCGTTCCGTTTTGTGCCGCTCTTTGTGGCGCTCGTGGTCGTCCTGTTTGTGCTGCATGCGGGTACGCGGGGAAAACGCGGCCAGGCCATTTGGCAATTGGGCGTGGTGATCGCCCTCTCGTTCATTGTCTTCCTCCCGCTCCTGCGATATATCACGGAAAGCGAGGAGAACCGCGCCCTCGTCCTTTACCGCTCGATGACGCGTATTGGGACGGTGGAACGGGAGTACCCCGCGGTATGCACGCCCGAAGAGAAAACCCGTTGTTTCTCTCTGCTTGAATTTGTCCAGCGCATGGTCGGCGACGAGCTGACCGAACGCCAACGCACCGCGATCATCGTGGTGCAGATATTCATCAGCAACCTCGGGAAGGCGATGGCGATGTTTGCCTGGGATGACGGCGAGACCTGGGTGCATTCCGTGGTGGGCCGCCCGGCGCTGGACATCGTGTCCGCCGCGCTCTTTTATCCGGCGTACCTCCTGCTCTTCCTGCGCTACCTGCGCAAACGCCGCTGGGAGGACGCTTTCCTGCTGGTGGCCGTCCCCTTCCTCATGCTGCCGTCGGTGATGTCGCTGGCTTTCCCCAATGAGAACCCGTCGCTCAACCGGACGGGCGGGGCGATCATCCCCGTGTTCATCATCATCGCTTTGGCGCTCGATGGGATGATGCGCGCGCTCAAGGGGTGGGGCGGGTCCCGCTGGGGGCGCGCGGCCTCGTGGGGGGTGGCAGGTTTCCTCCTGCTCTGGTCAGCCTCGATGAATTACGACATTGTCTTTCACGATTATTATGAGCAATTCCGCTCGGCCTCGTGGAATACCACCGAGTTGGGCGGCGTGATCCGCGGGTTTATCGACTCGGTGGGGACGGAGGAAACCGCCTGGGTCATCCCGTGGCCCTATTGGGTGGATACGAGGCTGGTCGGGATCAACGCCGGCGTCTATATCAAGGATTACGCCATCCCGCGCGAGCGGCTGGTCGAGACGACGGCGGTCCCCGGCCCCAAACTTTTCCTGCTGCACCCGCAGGATGTGGAAACCCTGGCCGAGTTGCAGCGGCTGTATCCCGGCGGCACGCTCCAGACGTATATCTCCGAAGTCCCGGACAAGGATTTCCTGATTTACCTCGTGCTGGATTCAAGCGCGCTGCCCCCGCCGGGGGCTGTGACCCCTGAGGCTTACCCGGCTCCGCCAGGGGTCGTCCCCCCGGAGGCTTACCCGGCTCCGTAGGAAAAAGACCTGACAGGTTTTCCGTGTAACGTCCCGGATGTAAACGCCTCCGCGGAAACCTGTCAGGTCTCCCTTTGATGTAAAATTCGCCTCTTTGAAATCCCCCCGCCCACTCCGACCCCATCATGGAAGAAATCAACGATAACAAAGTTTCCCTCGCAAAACCCGCCCCCGCGAAATCCCGCGCCAACGGGCTGATCTTCGATCATCTGCTCGTCGTTGGGTCTTTACTGTTGGTGTATTTGCGCTTGATGTGCTTAAGAAAGAGTGTTACAAACAAAAAAGCCCCTTATCCTGTACAGATAAGGGGCTTTTTGCGGCAGGTTTTTTTCTAATTGGGACAGGAATTTACCTCGGTATGGTGTTTAATCCAGTTGCCGTTGTAATCGAGGAACCTATGAGAATATTCATGCCAGTGTCCATGAAAAGTTGTATGCCCTTCATATATAGACTCCCATCCATTTGCGTAGTAACTTCCATGAACGCAAAAACTGTCGCCGTGTGCATAGGCGTTCAAAGCAAAACCGAATGTTATGATAAGCGTGACAAAGATCAGTAGATAAACTTTCTTGGTTTTGTTATTGAGTAAGTACCTAATCCTTCGCATGATTTTATCCTCCAGAAAGGGTTTTTGAGTGTACAGACGTTACTCCCTAAGTTTTTTTTTTGTCAAGACCTATGAATGAATCAGATAAAAACACAATTCAGCAATTCGTAAAACAACCTCGGCAGGAAGTTCTTAGAATAAGAGGGAGGGATGTTTTACTTGTTCTCGTTCTTCTCATTGGGGCATTCCTTCGGTTCTATGGCGTCTATTGGGGGGAGTTTCAACATACGACCCATCTTCATCCTGACGAAAGGTTTTTGGTATGGGTTGGGACAGATATTTCGTTTCCTGAAAGTTTTGCCGATTACTTCGATACACAAAATTCGCGCTTAAATCCAAACAATGTGGGCCACGGATTTTTTGTGTATGGTAGTTTGCCCATGTTTTTTACGCGTTATGTTGTGCAACTAATTTATGGACATTCCGGGTTTTCGGAAATGACTTTTGTGGGCCGCCCGCTGGCCGGGCTGTTTGACCTGCTCACCATCCTCGTCCTCTACGCGGTTGCCAGCAAACTCTACGATAAACGCGTCGGCCTGCTGGCCGCGGCCTTCTCCGCCTTTGCCGTCCTGCAAATCCAGCTCTCCCACTTCTTCACCGTGGACCTCTTCGCCAACTTCTTCATCTGGCTGGCGCTCTACTTTGGCGTAAAAATCGCGGGTCAAGGATTCCGCGGTCCAACTACGGCACCATCCAACGACGAAACCAGCCAACCTGCCGCCCCCCCATTACTCATTACTCATTACTTATTCCCCTTCCTCCGCCACCCCCTCCTGATCCCCATCCTCCTCTTCGGCCTGATCACCGGCGCGGCGGCGGCCTCCAAGATCAGCGCGTTCCCGATTGCCTTCTTCCTCCCGGTGGCCGTTGCCATCTATTTCTCGCGCATCTCCCTTGAAAAACGCACGGAGGAGGGCATCTTCCTGTTGGTGGTGATGGCCCTCTCCGGGGCGCTGGCTGCGCTCACGTTCCGCATTTTCCAGCCCTATGCCTTTGCCGGGCCGGGCTTCTTCAACCTGTCCTTCAACCCGCAATGGCTGGACGGCCTGCGCCAGCAATCCAACCTGCGCGAATTTTCGTCCGGGTTCCCGCCGTCCGTCCAATGGTTTGACCGCCCGCTCTGGTTCTCCGGGATGCACCTGACCCTTTTTGGTCTCGGCCTCCCGTTGGGGCTGGCCGCCTGGGCCGGGCTGATCTGGATGGGCTGGAAAATTTTCAGGGGCGCGTGGGCTTCCCATCTCCTCGTCTGGCTGTGGGTGGCCGCGCATTTCCTCTGGCAATCCACCGTCCCCAACCCGACCATGCGCTACCAGCTGCCGATTTATCCGGGGCTGGCGCTAATGGCGGCGTGGCTGTTCGTGACGGCGTGGGATGGAGCAAAGAATCGAAGATCGAAGATCGAAGATCGGAGATCGATCTTCGATCTTCGATCTTCGATACGCGTGTTCACCGTCTTGTTCGGCGCGGTAGTCCTTGTGCTCACCGCCCTCTACGCCTACGCCTTTACCGGCATTTATACACGTGACATCACCCGCATCGCCGCCTCGCGCTGGATGTACCAGAACATCCCTGGGGCCATCCAGTTGAATATCGAGAACGCGGGCGGCGGGTACAACCAGCCGCTTTCCTTCCCCAATGGCTTTGCCATCCGCATCGGTGAGCCATACAACACCTCATTCGTGCCGAGGGAGGGGGGCACCCTCCAACGGGTGCAGATGGCACATATTGAACCGGTCGGCTCGGCGGCCCAGGGGTCTGCGCTGTTCCTCGGGGTTTCGGAGTTCCCGGATGGCAGCAATCCCATCGCCACCGCGATGGTCAGCGCGAATTTTGCGGCGGATGCGCAGGGAGGCGTCCCGCTTTACGCGTTTGGCTTTGGCGAACCCGTCCCGCTGGCGGCGTTCAAGCCCTATTTCCTGACCCTTGAACTTGTGGGGGATGCCGGGCAGTTGGAGATTTGCCAGCCGCTCAGTTTGCAGGCATTTGGCGCAGACGGGGTTATTGACATCCCTGTCGCCCCGCCCGAAAACTGTACCCTTTCGGAGGGGACGTTGTATATCGCCTCCTTCACATCCGAAGCGGATGGCGGGCTGTCCAGCGTCATCCTGTCCCAGCCGCTCAACTATAACGCCGCGCCGGCCGGGCAGACCGTCCGCCTCGAAATCGCCAGCCAGCCGGATTTTGCGGTGGTGCTTGCACAGGCCACATTGGACCTTTCCGGCCCCGCCGAGGATGCCGTCTTCACGCTCGACAACGCGGTCGCTCTCGACGCCACGCAAACGTACTACATGCGCCTTTCCCTCGAATCCGCCGGGCTGGTGGGCATTTATGGCGCCGTCCTCGGTACAGAAACCTCATGGGACGACGCCCTGCCCATGCGCATTGACGAGTATGACGGCTACGGCGGCATCTATCGCGGCGATAACAATCTCGAGCTGTACTGGGAGGACAACGCCGAAAAACGCGAGCGCATTGTCTCCATCCTCAACCGCGTGGATGTCCTCCAGGTTTCTTCCAGCCGGCAGTGGGGGAGCCTCACCCGCCTGCCTTCTCAGTGGCCGCTTGTCCAGGCCTACTACCGTCACCTTATCGGCTGCCCCAATGAGCGCACGGTGGAATGGTGTTTCAACGTGGCCCAGCCCGGCACGTTTACCGGCGACCTGGGGTTTGAACTCGTCCAGGTGTTCGAGTCCCGCCCGAGCATTGGCGGGTTCAGCCTGAATGACCAGTTTTCCGAGGAAGCCTTCACCGTTTACGATCACCCCAAAGTATTCATCTTCCTCAAAAGTGAAAACTATGATCCCAACGGGGTGCGCGCCGTGTTTGACGGGGTTGCGCTCCCTGTGGCGGGTGCCAGCCCCGAGGCGGGCGCGTCCCCCGCGCAACCCATCAAACCGCTCCTGCTCCCCGAAAAAACCATCAAGGCCCTCCAATCTTCCGGCACCTGGGGCGATCTGTTCAACCGGGAGAGTTGGATCAACCGCTTCCAGCCGCTGACCGTGCTGGCGTGGTATGCCGCCGTCGCCCTCCTGGGACTGGCGGCGTACCCCCTCCTGCGGGCCATCTTCCCCGGCCTGCACGACCGCGGCTACCCCTTGGCCCGCACCGCCGGGTTGCTCCTGTTCTCGTATCTCGCCTGGCTGGCGGGTTCGTTTGGCTTGGGTGTCACGCGGCTGACGCTGGGCCTGCTGGCCTTGCTCGTCCTCGTGGCCGGTGCGATCTTCGCCATCCGCCAGTGGGATGAACTCCGCCAGGAATGGCGGGAGCGGCGCAACTATTTCCTGATCATGGAGACGCTGGCGCTCGTCTTCTTTATCTTTTTCCTGATCGTGCGGATGGGCAACCCGGATTTGTGGCATCCCTGGAAGGGCGGCGAAAAGCCGATGGATTTTGCCTATTTCAATGCCGTTCTCCGCTCCGAAACCTTCCCACCGTATGACCCATGGTTTGCGGGCGGCTATATCAATTATTACTATTATGGGTTTGTCTATGTCGGCATGCTCGTCAAGCTGTTGGGCATTGTCCCCGCGGTGGCTTATAACCTGATTATCCCGACGATGTTTTCCCTGGTCGGGCTGGGCGCTTTCTCGCTGGGTTGGAACCTGTTACAGGCCACACGCGCCCGCAAACCCCACCTTGACTCCCTCCAACTTGAAGCGCCCGCGGATGGGGAGGGGGCGGGGGAACCCCGCCCCTACGACGGAGGGGGAGAACAGGCGGGCGATGGGCGGGTCCCGTACCTCGCCGGGCTGGCGGCCTCCCTGGGGGTGGCGGCCCTCGGGAACCTGGGGATGTTGAAAATGCTTTACCAGGGCTATCAGAGAATTGCCGCAACGCCGGGGGCCATCCTGGATGAGACCTTTTTCCTGACCCGTTGGGTGTGGGGCGTGCGCGGTTTTGTCCAGGCGCTCTCCAGCGGGGCCAGCCTGCCCTACGGGATCGGCGACTGGTATTGGTTCCCCAGCCGCGCCATCCCCGTGCCTCCCGGTGATATTGAACCGATTACCGAGTTCCCTTTTTTTACCTTTGTCTATGGCGACCTGCATGCCCATATGCTGGCGCTCCCGCTCACCCTGCTGGCGCTGACCTGGGCGCTCGCCATCCTGCTGGGCAAAGCCCGCTGGCCCAACCGGCTGGATGGCGCGCTGGCCTTCGTCTTTGGCGGGCTGTTTATCGGCGTCCTGCGCCCCACAAACACCTGGGATTACCCGACTTACCTTTTGCTGGGCATACTGGCGGTGGCTTTCGCCGCTGCCCGCTATTACAAGCCGGATGCGAAAAGCTGGTTTGCCAGCGTACCGCGCGGCACGTCCGCCGCCATTGCGGCCATATCGGGCGTGCTCTGGCTGGCAGGTCTGTCGTGGTTTATGTTCCAGCCATTTACAAATTCGTATGCCCTCGGGTATGCAGACACGCGGCTTTGGGATGGGGCGCATACCCCGCTCAATGCGTTCCTCATCCACTGGGGGCCGTTCATCTTCCTCATTGTCTCCTGGATGCTGTGGGAGACGCGCGCGTGGCTGGCCGCCACTCCGGCGGCTTCCGGTCTGCGGGTGTTGCGCAAACTCAGGGAGTTGATCCTCGCGGGGCTGGTGTTGTTCATTGTCTTGATCGTGGGGCTGACGTTCCTCCTCAAAATCGAGATCACCTGGTTCGTCCTCCCGCTGGCAGGCTGGGCGGCCATCCTGATGTTCCGGCCTGGCCTGCCGGATGCCAAACGCGGTGTCCTCTTCCTCATCGGTACCGGGCTGTTCCTGACATTAATGGTGGAGACCATCGTCCTGAGCGGCGATATTGGCCGGATGAACACGGTCTTCAAATTCTATTTGCAGGTCTGGATTCTTTTTGGCGTCAGCGCGGCGGCCTCGTTGGGCTGGCTGCTCCCCGTTCTCAGCCAATGGAAACCCGCGGTGGGCCGCGGCTGGCGGCTGGCCCTCGGGGCGCTCGTGTTCTGTATGGCGATGTACCCCCTGCTCGGCTCGGTTGCCAAAATCCGGGATCGGATCGCGGAGGCCGCGCCGGTCACGCTGGACGGGATGCGTTATATGGAATATGCCAACTATTTTGAGCGGGACCGCGAGCTCCTGTTCGCTGAGGATTACCGCGCCATCCTCTGGCTCCAGGAGAACGTCATCGGTACGCCCACCATCGTCGAAGCGCAAATCGTGGAATATCGCTGGGGGTCGCGCATCTCCATCAATACTGGCCTGCCCGCCGTCCTCGGCTGGAACTGGCACCAGCGCCAGCAGCGCACGGGCCACGATGGCGATGTCTGGCTGCGGGCCAGCGAGATTGAGCAGTTCTACCTGACCACGGACATCGCGCTTGCCCAAAGTTTCCTCAAGCAATACGGCGTCCGGTATATCATCGTCGGCCAACTGGAGCGCGCCTACTACGACGGCCCCGGCCTCGACAAATTCCCCGCCCTCAACGGCCAGTATTGGCGGGAGGTCTACCGCGACGGGCAGACGGCGATTTATGAAGTGATAAGTGATGAGTGAACAGTGAGCAGTGAACAGTGCGCAGTGAACAGTGAAGGTAATGGTAGTTGAGTAAGTGATGGCAATGTCAGGGTGCGGGTTGAGTAGCTTCGGCACACGCTTTTTGTGCCGAAGCGTATCGAAACCTGCGCCTGCACCCCTTGATTTCGATACGGAGTGGCCTAAAAAAAACAGGCCACGCCTACTCAATCAGCGGGGTCACTCCACTATATCACTTACAATCCAACCACTACCCAGTGAACAGTGAGCGGTAAAATCCTGTAGCTCCCTGAACACTTACCACTCGACTATCCAACGACCCGACTAAAATGCCCTCCTTCCTCCTCTGGTACCTGATTATCACCCTCGTTGGCTGGCTCGCTTTCCCGCTCACGTTCCGCCTCCTGCCGGGGCTGGCGGGGCGCGGCTATGCCTTTTCCCGGATCCTCGGCCTCCTTGTTTGGGGATACCTGTACTGGATGCTCGGCTCGCTCGGCGTGCTGAAGAACGATACCAGCGGGCTGATCCTCTCTCTGGGAATTCTCGTTGCCCTCAGCGGGTACGCGTATTCCAAAACAGACCGCGCCGGGTTCACGGAGTGGTGGGCGGATCACCGCCCGATGGTGATCGTTGTCGAAGCGCTGTTCCTCGCCGCCTTCGTCGGTTGGACGATTGTGCGGGCCATGAACCCGGAGATCGCCGCCACCGAAAAGCCGATGGAGCTGGCTTTCCTCAACGCCATCCTGCGCTCCCCGACTTTTCCGCCGCATGACCCGTGGCTGTCCGGCTATGCCATCTCCTACTATTATTTTGGCTTTGTACTGGTCGCGATGTTGGCTATGCTGGCCGGTACCTCTGCTGGGATTGCGTTCAACCTCGGCATCGCGCTGATTTTTGGGCTGGTGGCGGTGGGGGCGTATGGCGTCGTGTACGCGCTTCTGAATGGGTCCTTCGACTACGAGCGGGAAAATCACCCGCTCTCCGCTCAAGATGAGACGGAGACAGGGGAGCAGGGAGATGCGGCCCGCAATACGCAATACGCAATACGTGATATTCATTCTTCATCCCATCCCACCTTCTCCGCCCTGCTCGGCCCGCTCTTGATCCTGCTCGTCAGCAACGTCGAGGGCTTCCTGGACATGTTGCATGCCCGCGGCATGTTTTGGGTGACGAATATTGACAATGGCACGCAATCCTCTCGTTTTTGGGCGTGGCTGAATCTCAAGGATTTGGTCAACCCGCCGGGGCACGTGGTTAACTGGGTTCCGCCGCGCTTTCTGTGGTGGTGGCGCGCCTCGCGCGTGGTCAACGACCTCGGTTTCACTGGCGGCCAGCAGGAGGTGATTGACGAGTTCCCCTTCTTCTCCTTCCTGCTCTCTGATCTGCACCCGCACGTCATGGCGATCCCCTTTGTCCTCCTCGCCATCGGCCTCGCCCTCAACTATTTCCTGCGTAAAGACACCGGGGAAATACGATTTTCAAATTACGTTTCACGTTTCACGTTTCACGATTTTCTTTTCACCGCCCTCGCCCTCGGCGCACTGGCGTTCCTGAATACTTGGGATTTCCCCATTTATGTGGCGCTCTTTGCCGGGGCGTATGCCCTGCGGAGAGCGGGTGAGGTGGGCTGGGATTGGGGGCGGGCGGTTGATTTCATTGGGAGCGGCTTCTTATTGGGGCTGGCGGGCGTCCTGTTGTATTTCCCGTTTTATATCGGGTTCTCATCGCAGGCGGGCGGGTTGCTGCCGAATGTGATCAACCCGACGCGCGGCGCGCACTTGTGGGTGATGTTTGGCACGCTGTTTGTGCCGGTGTTTCTCGCGTTGATGTGGGCGGCGTGGCGGGGTGGGGCGGCCATCGGGCGCGGGCTTGGCTGGGGGTTCGGGATCGCCATTGGGCTGTGGGCGGTGTCACTGGTGATCGTCTTCGGTGTCGGCTTGTTCCCGGGTGCGGCGCAGGCCGCGCTGAGCGCTTTCGGCGCGCCCGATCTTGCCGCGCTGATGGGTGCGGCGATTAGCCGGCGGCTGGCTGGGATTGGCGGGTTCCTCACGTTGGCGCTCCTGTTATCGCTGGCAATTGCCCTCCTTCTGCCCAAGCCGGACTCCGGCGTTCCATCCTTCCATCCTTCCGTCCGCTTTTCCGCCCTCCTCGTGATCTTCGCCACCCTCCTCATCCTCGGCCCCGAGTTCATCTACCTGCGCGACCTTTTCGGGACGCGGATGAATACCGTGTTCAAGTTCTACTATCAGGCTTGGATGTTGTTGGGGCTGGCGGCGGCCTGGGGGGCTGGGACCATTTTCCGCCGATGCCGCGGCTTGGTGGGTGCGGCAGGTTCGCTGTTGGTGATCGCAGTGATCCTGATCGGGCTGGTGTACCCGGTGTTGAGCCTCATCACAAAAACGGATGGCGCATTCGCCCGCGGGCTGACGCTGGATGGGACGGATCATGGGTATTACCTGAATAGTGATGACCATGCCGCCGTGGACTGGCTGCTGGCCGCGCCGTATGGGACGCTGGTGGAGGCGGTGGGAGGGAGTTATTCGAACGGCGGGCGGATGGCGACGCATACCGGGCTGCCGAATGTCCTGGGCTGGATCTTCCACGAGGGGCAGTGGCGCGGCGGGTATGAGGAGGTCGGGTCGCGCGAGGGGGATATCGCGGCCATTTACGGCTCCAGTAGTTGGGAGGATGTGCGCCCCCTGCTTGACCTGTATGGCGTGCGTTACATTTACCTCGGGTCGCTGGAGCGCAGTACCTATGCGGTCAGCGAGGCCAAGTTCCGGCGCAACCTGGAGGTCGTGTTCGAGTTTGGGCAGGTGGTGATATTTGAGTATGAGGGTGGGGAGTAGGTCGTAGGTGCGTCGCAATAAATCTGATTTTGATGTTAGGGAATAGCCAGAATCTCCTGATGAATCTTCTCGGCTACACGGGCAAAGGCACTGTTCCGTAAATGCAGTTCATTGACCCAATCATTTGCAGGATTAATTGAGGGACGGAGATCAATATAATGGAATTGTGGATAGTTTTGGGCTAGTAGACTGTAAATCATGCTTTGATGGGTAGGTTTTCTTTAACATTCTCTTCGAAATGGATGACTGGATAGAGTTTCTTCAGTTTGATACGGGCATCGGCAGTGGTGAAACGCCAATCAACA
>Ga0247727_10002027_pt1 | contig 46846 bp, 53 predicted proteins | sample WisWelCaveWW1625_FD_202498 | JGI IMG/M metagenome (GOLD analysis project Ga0247727, IMG submission 202498) | Biofilm microbial communities from Wishing Well Cave, Virginia, United States - WW16-25 | ecosystem: Environmental > Aquatic > Deep subsurface > Groundwater > Cave microbial mat | place...
GTGGTTTCCCGGTGTGATCGCGGCCGGGCTGCTCGGCTGCGGCGTGGTGCTGCTGCTGCGTGCCCCGGCGGGCCCCTGGATCGCGCTGCCGGAGTGGACGAAGCGCCGGCGGCCGATCGCCGGGGTCGCCTCGGTGATCGGCGGGCTGCTGTTCTACGTGCTTGCCGCAGATTGGCTCGGCTTCCACCTCACCGGACTCATGCTGCTCACCCTGTGGACGCGTGTGCTGGGCGCCGGCTGGCGCATGTCGCTCGCGGTCTCGGTGATCGCGACCCTGGCGATTCACCTTTCGTTCTACAAACTGCTGCGCATCCCGCTGCCCTGGGGCTTGCTCGAGCGCTTCGCCTTCTGACATGACCGCCGACATCCTTACGCAAGCCCTGGCGCAAGTGTTCGATCCCTACGTGCTGTGGGTGATCCTCGGCTCGGCGGTGTTCGGCCTGTTCGTCGGCGCGGTGCCGGGTCTCACCGCGACCATGGCCACCGCGCTCCTCGTGCCGGTGACCTTCTTCATGCCACCGGTGCCGGCGATCGCCTCGATCGTCACCGCCACCGCGATGGCGATCTTCGCCGGCGACATCCCGAGCTGCTTCCTGCGCATGCCCGGCACGCCCGCCTCCGCCGCCTACACCGACGAGGCCTATGCCATGACCAAGAAGGGCCAGGGCGAACTGGCGCTGGGCGCCGGGCTGGTGTTCTCGGTGATCGGCGGGCTGTTTGGCACCGCGGTGCTGATCCTCGCCGCGCCCGCCCTGGCGGAGGTGGCGCTCAAGTTCTCCTCCTTCGAATACTTCTGGCTGGTGGTCCTGGGCCTCGCCAGCGCGGTGTTCCTCGCGCTCGCCAATCCGCTGAAGGGGACTGTGTCGCTGCTGCTCGGTTTGTTGGTCGCCGCGGTGGGCCTGGACAACCCGGCCGGTTTTCCGCGCTTCACCTTCGGCAATGCGGAACTCGCCGGCGGCCTCACCCTCATCCCGATCATGATCGGCATGTTCGCGGTGTCGGAGATCCTGCGCAACGTGGCGGCGATCGAGCGGCCCTGGGAGATGGCGCAGGCGCAGATCGGCAACGTGTTCCAGGGGATGTGGGGGCTGATGCGGCGCTATCCGCTGCAGACGCTGCGCGGCAGTGTCCTCGGCACCGCGATCGGCGCGCTGCCCGGCGCAGGCGCCGACATCGCGGCCTGGATGTCCTATGCGGTGTCCAAGCGCTTCTCGCAGGAGCCGCAGAAATTCGGCACCGGCCACGTCGAGGGCATCATCGAGGCGGGCGCCTCCAACAACAGCGCGCTCGCCGGCGCCTGGATCCCGGCGCTCGTCTTCGGCATCCCGGGCGACTCGATCACCGCCATCGTCATCGGCGTGCTCTACATCAAGGGGCTCAACCCCGGCCCCACCATCTTCATGGAAAAAGCGGTGGAGATCTACGCCATCTTCATGGTGTTCATCCTGGCGAATCTGATCATGCTGCCCTTGGGCGTCGCCGCCATCAAGAGCGCCAAGCAGATGCTGCGCGCGCCGAGGGAGCTCTTGCTGCCGGTGATCCTGCTGTTCTGCATCGTGGGGTCGTTTGCCATCAACAACTCGGCCTTCGGCGTGCTGCTGATGCTTGCCTTCGGCATCGTGGCCTACCTGATGGAGGAGAACGGCTTCCCGGTGGCGCCGGCGATCCTCGGCATGGTGCTGGGCGCGATGCTGGAGGAGAACTTCATCAGCTCGATGATCAAGGCCGACGGGCGCCTGCTCGCCTTCTTCGAGCGGCCGATCGCCGGCGGCCTTGGCACTCTGACCATCGTGGTGCTGCTGGTGCCCCTGCTGCGAGCCTGGCTGCGCCGCGGCGCGCCGGCGCGGTAGCATGCAGGACTGACCGCACCACGAGGAACGCCATGAGCGCCCACACCAAGCCCTCCGCTGCAGCTCCCCACGATCCGGTCCAGGAAATGGCGGAGAAGCTCTTCATCGAGATGTGCGGCCGCGTCTACAGCGTGAGCGGCGGCGAGAAGCCGCAACCCAAGATGCTGGCGCAGATGAGCTTCAAGCTTGCGGCGGTGTTCCAGCAGGCGAACTACGAGTTCAATCCCACTGCCGTCGCCGCACGCGAGGCGACAGCCAAGGCCTCGATCAATCTGGACGACGTGCAGATCGATTTCAGCGTCGGCAAGCCGAAATAGCCCCGCGCCCGCAGCCTACCCGCAGGAAAACTCTACTGGCGCACCTTGCCCGTCGGCCGGGCTGTGGCCCAGTCCGATCAGGCCGCTCGAGCGCAGCATCAGCTCTTCGCGCTGCACCACCACCACCTCCGCCTCGCCGGCGAACTGCACCCAGGTGCCGTTCGAACTCTGGTCGACGAGCACGAATTTGTCCCGCCGCCGCTCCAGCCGAGCGTGCAGGCGCGACGCCTTGCGGTCGCCCACGGTGATGTCGCAGGCGCCGTCGCGGCCGACAGTCAGTTCGCCCGGGCCCTCGAAGCGCCACGTGCGCCCCTCGTAACTGAGCGCCAGGTGCGCCGCGCGGCCCTGGACGATGCGCGTGCTGAGCGCGGTGAGCTCGTCGCTGTCCTGCCACAGGAACTCGAAGATCATCACCGCCTTGCGCTTGCCCTTCACCGGCACGCCATCGAGCATGCGCGCACGCTCGGCGAGGGCGGGCGAGAGCTTGGCGACGGTGTCCGCCGTGGTGATGATCTGCCCGTTCTTCGCCAGGCCCGCCACGCGCGCGGCCAGGTTCACCGTGTCGCCGAAAAGGTCACCCGCGTTCTCCAGCACCGGGCCGAAGTGGCAGCCGATGTGGATGCCCAGGCCCGGCGCGCCGGGTTCGACCTGCTCGGCGGTCTTTTCCTGCATCAGGCGCGAGGCGCGCAGCGCGGCGTCCGCGGTCTCGAACTTGCACATCGCGCCGTCGCCCGAGGTCTTGACGACCCTGCCGCCGCAGTCCACGCAGACCTTCGAAAGCATCGCCAGCGAGCGGCCAACGCGCGCCAGCGCCTGCTCGTCGCCAATGGTCTCGTAGAGGCGCGTGCTGCCGCTGATGTCGACGAACAGGACGGCGCAGGTTGCCTTGCTGGGGGACACGGTTGCTAGATTGACAGGCTTTCCTTGCGACGCCTAGTATTGTGCCGCTCCAAGCAACTGATTTTGCAGAGGGCTCGGGCGTTTGGCGGTGTCGCCGGACTGGAGGAAGGGGAAAATTTTGCGATTCGCGCACCTGGGGCGCTGGGCATTGGCGATCCTCGCCTGCCCGCTCGCCGCCGCCGCGGCGGACGCGGTCGTGACCGTGACGCTCCTCGAGGGGCCCGCAACGCTGGTACGCGGCGTAAGCCGCTTTACGCTGGCCGAAGGCGTGCGCCTGCAGGCGGGCGACATCATCGAGGTCAGCGACAAGGGGCTCGCCCAGTTGGAATTCGCCGACGGCGTCGCGCTCGCGCTCGGGCCGAAGACGCGCGCGCTCGCGTCGTCCCTGCCGCGCGGCAAGCAGGCCGCCGCTGACTTCTACGTGACGCAGGGCGCGCTGAAGCTCGCTGGCGTGAAAGCGGGCGCGCGCCTGCGCATCGTGACCCCCTTGTTCACGCTGCAGCCCGCCGAAGGAATTCCCGTGCTGGTGCTGGACGGCGCCGAGGGGTCGCTGTTCGTCGAGGGCGGCGAAGCGCGCCTGGTCGGGCCGCGCGCCAAAGGCGAGGCTCCCCTGCGCGTGAAAAGCGGCGAATTCTACACGGTCAAGGCGGAGCAGAAGGCCGCCGTGGCGCCGCGCCCCTCCGCGGCCTTCATCGGCGCCCTGCCCAAGGCGTTCCTCGACCCGCTGCCCTCGCGTATGGCGCGCTACCAGGACCGCCCAGTCCAGCCGCGGCGGCTCGACGTGGTGACCTACACCGAAGTCGAGACCTGGCTGAAGGCGCCGCTCGAGATCCGCCGTCCGATGCTGGCGCGCTTCCAGGCGCGCGCGGCCGATCCGGCGTTTCGGACCGCGCTGGTGGCGAACCTGCGCTTCCACCCGGAATGGGACCCGGTCCTGTTCCCTGAAAAGTACCTGCCGAAGGAACCGGAGGCGGAGGCGGCGCGCGGCGCCCCCGCGCCGGACAAACCCGCCGGCAAGCGCTGACGGCAAACTCACGCGAAGGAGCCTCGCCATGAAACTGGTCGTCAAGTTCAACCTGGTGTTCCTGCTGGTCTTCCTGATCGGGCTCGCCGCGGCGGGATATGCGTCGAACCAGTTGCTGCAGAGAAACGCGCGCGACGAGATCGTGCTCAATGCGCGCCTGGTGATGGAGTCGGCGCTGTCCACGCGCGCCTACACCTCGTCGCAGGTGGGTCCGCTGCTGCAAACGCAAATGAAGTACAGCTTCCTGCCGCAGTCGGTCCCGGCCTACGCGGCCACCGAGGTGTTCAACGGCCTGCGCAAGGCGTTTCCCGAGTACGCCTACAAGGAGGCGGTGCTCAATCCCACCAACCCGCGCAACCGCGCCAACGACTGGGAGGCAGACATCGTCCACCAGTTCCGCAACGCGCTGGACAAGCCGGAGGCGGTGGGCGAACGCGACACGCCGAACGGGAAATCGTTCTACATCGCGCGCCCGATGCAGATCAAGGCGGAAGGCTGCCTCTACTGTCACTCGACGGTGGATGCCGCGCCCAAGACGCTGATCGACAAGTACGGCCCGGCCAACGGCTTCGGCTGGAAGCTAAACGAGGTCGTCGGCGCGCAGATCGTGTCGGTGCCGACCGAGGTGCCGATCGCGCGCGCCAACGCGGCGTTCAGGACATTCATGGTGTCGCTCACCGCGGTGTTCGCGTTCATCTTCATCGCGCTCAATCTGATGCTCTGGACCATGGTGATCCGGCCGGTGACGCGGCTGTCGAAGTTCGCCGACCAGGTCAGCCAGGGCGACAACATGGAAGCCGCCGACTTCCCCGTCGGCAGCAGTGACGAGATCGGTGTGCTCACGCAATCGTTTAACCGGATGAAGAAGAGCCTGGTGCAGGCGATGAAGATGCTCGAGACCTGAGGCGCCCCGCTCCCGAATGGCGAAACGCACAACGACAGCGGCACCCGCTCAACTCGGCAAGTACACGATCGCGGAGGTCCTCGGCAAGGGGGCGATGGGGGTCGTGTACAAGGGATTCGACCCCCACATCCGGCGCACGGTCGCGCTCAAGACGATCCGCAAGGACCTGGTCGACGATGAGCAGGAAGCCAGCCTGCTCGCCCGTTTCCGCAACGAGGCGCAGGCCGCCGGCAGGCTGTCCCACCCCGGCATCGTCGGCGTGTACGAATGGGGCGAGGTCGGCGAGGTCGCCTTTCTCGCCATGGAGTATGTGGAGGGAAACAGCCTGCGCGAGTACTTCGTGCGCGGCACGCGCTTCGACGGCCGCGACGTGGTGAGCGTCATGGTGCAGCTTCTCGAAGCGCTGCAGCATGCGCACGAGCAGGGGGTCTGGCACCGCGACATCAAGCCGGCCAACATCATCATCATGAGCAACGGCAAGCTGAAAGTGGCGGATTTCGGCATCGCGCGCATCGACTCCTCCAACCTCACCCAGATCGGCGCGATCATGGGCACGCCTGGTTACATGTCGCCGGAACAGTACAGCGGCGCCACCGTCGACTGGCGCGCCGACATCTTCTCGGCCGGGGTGGTCATGTACCAGCTGCTGACGGGCGTGCGCCCGTTCACCGGCGCGCAGGAATCCATCACCTACAAGGTCTGCCATGAGCAGCCGCCGCTGCCCTCCGAGGCGGATCCCGGTCGCTGCAGCGCGCAGTTCGACGCGGTGGTGATGATGGCGCTTGCGAAGAAACCGGAAGATCGCTTCCAGGAAGCGCGCGCTTTCCGCGATGCGTTGCTTGAGGCGCACGCGGGCCCGGCCAGCCCCACCCTGTCCGAAGAAACGATCCTCAACGAGCCGGTACGGCCCTCAGTGCAGTCCGAGCCCTCGCTGCCTTCGCAGCCGACGCGGCCTTCGCAGCCCTCCCAGCCCGCGGGCTCCAATCCAGGTACGCCGCCGGCCTCCGGGCAGACGGCGCCGCCGCCCGGCTGGGAGGCCGCAACGCTCAAGCAGATCGAGCATCAGTTGATGCATTTCGTCGGACCGGTCGGCAAGGTTATGGTCAAGCGGGGTGCCGCGCTGACCACCGACATCGACCGGCTTTACCGCATGCTGGCCGAGAACGTGGCGAACTCGGAGGAGCGCTCGGCGTTCCTCGCTGGGCGGCCGCAGTCCGCGCCCAGCACGGCACCGCGAGAACCAGGCACCGTCGCCACGGCGCAGGCGCCAGGCACCGGATTGACTGTGGCATTGACCGCCGAGGCGATCGAACAGGCGACCAAGCGCCTCGCCGCTTACCTCGGGCCGATCGCGAAGGTGGTGGTGAAGAAAGCGGCGGCGCAGGCGGGCAGCCGCCGCCATTTCCACATGCTGGTGGCCGAGAGCCTCGCCAATCCCGCCGAACGCGCCCGGTTCCTGCACGAGGTCGGCGCCGAATAACGCAGGCTGCCGCTCAGCCCAGCGCCGCCGCCACCGCATCGCCCATCGCCGCGCAGCCCACCTGCTGCATCCCGGGCTGCATCATGTCCGCCGTGCGCAGGCCTTTCGCGAGCGCCGCGCGCACCGCGCGCTCGATGCGCGCCGCCGCCTCGTTCTCGCCGAAGCTCATGCGCAGCATCATCGCCGCGGAAAGGATGGCGGCGAGCGGATTGGCGAGGTCCCTGCCGGCGATGTCCGGCGCGCTGCCGTGCACCGGCTCGTACAGGCCGCAGCGGCCCTCGCCGATCGAGGCCGAGGGCAGCATGCCGATGGAGCCGGTGAGCATGGCGGCGGCGTCCGACAGGATGTCGCCGAACATGTTGCCCATCACCATCACGTCGAACTGTTTCGGCGCGCGCAGGAGCTGCATCGAGGCCGCGTCGACAAAGAGATGTGTCAGCGCCACGTCCGGGTATTGTTTGCCGACGCGTGCCACCGTCTCGCGCCACAACTGCATGGTCTCCAGCACGTTCGCCTTGTCGACCGAGCAGACCTTTCGCCTGCGCCCGCGCGCCGTGCGGAAGGCGACGTGCGCGATGCGCTCGATCTCCGGCTCGCTGTAGCGCATGGTGTTCACGCCCTCGCGCACCCCCGCGGCATTCAGCGAGATGCCGCGCGGCTCGCCGTAATAGATGTCGCCGTTCAGTTCGCGCAGGATCACCAGGTCGAGGCCCTCGACCAGCTCGGGCTTGAGCGAGGAGGCGGCGAGCAGTTCCGGGTACAGGAACGCCGGCCGGAAATTGGCAAACAGGCCCATCTCGCGGCGCAGGCGCAGCAGGCCCAGCCCCGGGCGCTTGTCGCGCGGGCCGCTCTCGTCGCCCGGGCCGCCGACCGCGCCGAACAGGATCGCCTCCGAGCGGCGCGCCAGCTCCAGCGTCGCCGGTGGGAGCGGCACGCCCGCGGCGTCCAGGCCCGCCTGGCCGACTGGCGCCTCGGTAAGCTCCAGCTTCGAGGCAACCGCCGCCTTGAGCACCTTCACCGCCTGGACCGTGACTTCCTTGCCGATGCCGTCTCCCGGCAGCACTGCGATCTTCATGGCGCCTCGTAAGCGCGTTCGAATTCAGCGATGCGATCGGCCTGCGTGAGCGTGTAATCGAGCTCGTCCTGGCCTTCGAGCAGGCACTGCCTGGCGAAAGGCTCGATGTCGAAGTGGTGCACCGCGCCGCCCGGCGCGGTCACGGTCTGGCGCTCGACGTCGAGCGCGATGCGCGCCCCGGGCGTGCGCGCGAGCACTTGCAGCATTCCCGCCACCACCTCCTCGGCGAGGACCACCGGCAGGAAACCGTTCTTCAGCGCGTTGGAGCGGAAGATGTCGCCGAAACTCGGCGCGATGGCCGCGCGGAATCCGTAGTCGTAGAGCGCCCACACGGCGTGCTCGCGCGAGGAGCCGCAGCCGAAATTGCGCCCCGCCACCACGATGCGCGCCGCTCCGCGCGGCATGGCGCCCAGCAGATGGCGTTGGTCGTGGAACAGTACTTCGCCGAAATCCTCGCTGCGCGGCCGCTTCAGGAAGCGCGCCGGCACGATCTGGTCGGTGTCCACGTTGGCGCGCGGGATTGCGAGCGCGGCCGACTCGAGCTGGCGCAGCGCTTGCATCTCAGGCCAGGCGCCGCACGTCGGCGAGCCTGCCGGTCACCGCCGCCGCCGCGCACATCGCCGGGCTCATCAGGTGGGTGCGCGCACCGGGCCCCTGGCGGCCCTGGAAGTTGCGGTTGGTGCTGGAGGCGCAGCGCTCACCGCTCGCCACCGTGTCGCCGTTGGTGGCGAGGCAGGACGAGCAGCCGGCGTAGCGCCACTGGAATCCCGCCTCCTTGAAGATGCGGTCCAGCCCCTCGGCCTCGGCCTGGGCCTTCACCAGTCCCGAGCCCGGCACCACCCAGGCTTCCACTCCGCTCGCCACCTTGCGCCCCTTCGCCACCGCGGCGGCGCTGCGCAGGTCCTCGATCCTGCCGTTGGTGCAGGAGCCGATGAACACGCGCTCGACCGTGATCTCGGTGAGCGGCGTGCCGGGCGCGAGCCCCATGTAGTCGAGCGCGCGCAGCATCGACTCGCGCTTCGCCGCGTCCGGCGCACTCGCCGGGTCGGGCACGCGGCCGGTGATCGGCAGCGCGTCCTCGGGGCTGTTGCCCCAGGTCACCATCGGCGCGATGCTGCCCGCATCGAGGCTCTCCTCGCGATCGAACTTCGCGTCCGCGTCCGAGCCGAGCGCGCGCCAGCGCGCGAGCGCCCGGTCCCAGTCGGCGCCTTTGGGCGAGCTGGGCCGCCCTTCCAGGTAGGCGAAGGTCTTGTCGTCGGGCGCGACCATGCCCGCGCGCGCGCCCGCCTCGATCGACATGTTGCACACGGTGAAGCGGCCCTCCATGGAGAGCGCCGCGATCGTCGAGCCGGCATATTCGATGGCGTGGCCCACCGCGCCCGCTGCGCTGATCTTCGCGATGATGGCGAGGATCAGGTCCTTGGCGGTGACGCCCTCGGGCAGCGTCCCGTCCACGGTGATGCGCATCGCCTTGGGCTTTTTCTGCCAAAGCGTCTGCGTCGCGAGCACGTGCGCCACCTCGGTGGCGCCGATGCCGAAGGCGAGCGCACCCAGCGCACCGTGGGTGGACGTGTGGCTGTCGCCGCAGACGATCAGCATGCCGGGCCGGCTCATGCCCTGCTCCGGCCCGACCACGTGCACGATGCCCTGGCGCGCGTCGCTCAAGTCGAAGCGCGCAATGCCCGCCGCGCCGGTGTTACGCGTGAGCGCCTCCGCGACGCGGCGGTTGGCCGGGTCGCGCAGCGTGGCGAGATCGCGGCTGTCGGTGGGGACGTAGTGGTCCGGCACGGCGAAGGCGCGCTGCGGCACGCGCGGCTTCAGGCCGCGCCGGCGCAGCATCTCGAAGGCGGGCCCGGATCCGTCCTGCAGGTAGTGCCGGTCGACGTAGAGCAGCGCGTGGCCGTCCTCGCGCTCGAGGACCACGTGCCGGCGCCAGATTTTCTCGAACAGCGTCACTCGACTTTCGCGCCGGAAGCCTTCACGATGGCCGCGTAACGCGCGATCTCGGCCAGGTTGAACCTGGCGAAATCTTCCGGCGAGCCGCCGCCCGCCTCGCCGCCGAACTCCGCCAGGCGCTTTTGCATCTCGGGGGTCTTCAGGATCGTGTTCACTTCCGCGTTGATGCGCTTCACCACCTCGGCCGGCACGCCCGACGGCGCCATGATGCCGTACCAGGCCGAGGAATACACGCCCGGCACGCCGATCTCGTCGAAGGTCGGCACGGCGGGCAGGGCCGGGTTGCGCGCCTTCGAGGCCACTGCCAGCGCTTTCATACGGCCCGCGGCCACGAACGGCAGGCAGGCAGTGGTATCGAGCATCATCGAGACGTGGCCTGCCATGAGATCGACTTCCGCGGGACTCGTGCCCTTGTAAGGCACGTGCACGATATTGATGCCAGTGGCAGTGATGAGCATGGAAGCCGCGAGGTGCTGCGAGGAGCCCACCCCGCCCGAGCCGTAGTTCACCTTGCCCGGGTTGGCCTTGATGTGCGCGAGGAGGTCCTGCGCGCTGCTGTGCGGCGAGTTGCCGGGCACCACCAGGATGTTCGGCACCGCCGTGAAGTAGGCGATCGGCGCGAAGTCCTTCACCGGGTCGAAGCCCAGGCGCGAATACAGGTGGATGTTGATCGCGTTCGGGCTGGAGGAGGCCATCAGCAGCGTGTAGCCGTCGGGCCTGGAGCGCGCCGCGATCTCGGTGCCGATGTTGCCGCCCGCGCCCGCGCGGTTGTCGATGACGATGTTCTGCCCGAGGCGCGCCGAGAGCGGCTGCGAGAGGATGCGCGCCGAGGTGTCCACGCCGCCGCCCGGCGGCCAGGGCACGATCAGCCTGATCGGCTGGTTGGGGTAGTCCTGCTGCGCGTGCGCCGCCGCAGCGGTGAACAGCGCCGCCGCCAGCCAGATTCCGGTTTTCATTGTCTGGTCCTTCCCTGGGTCTGGTTGCCGAGTCTACCCTTGCGCAGGGGGCCGCAGCGCCTACCTGGCGAGTCCCACCGCCTTCATGAGCACGCCCATGTCGGCGTCGATCGCGGCCATCATGCGCGCCGTTTCGGCGGCATCGGCCCACGACACGTTGAAGCCGCGTTGCGCCATGAAGTCGCGGAACTCCTTCGATGCGTGCGCGTTCCTGAGCGCCGTGCCCAGACGCTGCTGCACGCCCGAGGGCAGGCCGAGCGGACCGCCGACGACGCGGAAAGCGGGCACTTTCCAGTCGCTGCCGATTTCCTTCTTCAGCGTCGGTACGTCCGGATAAAGCGCCGGCGGGTTCGCGTCCATGACGACCAGCGGGCGCACCTTGCCGGCGTCGATGAGCGCACGCGCCTCCGGCAGCGAGCAGGCGACGACATCGACGCCGCCCGAGACCAGTTCCATCAGGCTCGGCGCGGCGCCCTGCGCCGGCACCCAGCGCAGGGCGGAGGGCGCGATTCCCTGGTCCCGCAGCAGCCCGACCAGCGCGAGATGCCAGATACCGCCCTGGCCCGTGCCCGAGGCCTTGAGCCGGCCCGGGTTCTCTCTCACCGCTGCAAGCAATTCCTTGACCGACCGGTACGGCGAATCCGAGCGCACGCTCAGGCCCGCCGGGTCGGCGTTGACGAGCGCAAGCGCGGTGTAGTCCGCGGGCTTCAGCGACGTGATGCCCATCCAGTGCATCATCGAGATCTCCACCGTGATCATGCCGAGGGTGTAGCCGTCCGGCGCTGCGGAGGCGATGGCCTGGTGACCGACCACGCCCGAGCCGCCGGTACGGTTCACCACGTTGACCGGCTGGCCGAGTTCCTTCTCCATCAGGCTGGCGAGGATGCGTGCCGTGGCGTCCGTGCCGCCGCCTGCGCCCCAGGGCACGATGAGCTGGATCGGGCGCTGCGGGTACTGGGCCTGCGCCGCGATCGTCCAGAGAAGCACCAGACCGCTCAGCCACTTGCTCATCGCCTGCCCGCCTTATGCGTAATATGATGGGAAATTCTATTCGATCGCGGCCATCTGCTACGGCATGAAGCGCGTGTTCCACGGCTGGAAGATGGTGGCCGCCGGCAGCGGCATCCAGTTCCTGCAATCCTGCCTCCTGCTGCAGTCCTTCGGCGCCTACGTCGCGGTGCTGCGCGACGACCGCGGCTGGTCGAAGACGGAACTGTCCTTCGCCGCGGCGCTGCACCAGATGGAGGCCGCGATCCTCGGCCCCTTGCTCGGCTGGATCATCGATCGCTTCGGCGCGCAGGGCGTGGTCCGCACCGGGGTGGTGGTGCTCGGCATCGGATTCATGCTGTTGAGCCGGATCGAGACACTGTTCGCCTTCTATGGCGCCTTCATCGTCGTCGCGCTGGGCTCGAGCCTGTGCGGGTTCATGCCGCTCAACATCTCGCTCATCTACTGGTTCGAGAAGAAGCGCGCGCGCGCCCTCTCCACCCTGGGCCTCGGGCTTGCACTCGGCGGCATCGCCGTGCCGCTGGTGGCCTGGTGCATCGCCACCTACGGCTGGCGCGCCACCGCCTTCGGCTCCGGCGTGATCATCCTCGCGCTCGGCCTGCCGCTTTCCTTCGTCATCCGCGGCCGTCCGCATCTCTACGGCGAGTTCGTGGACGGCGAGCCGCTCGCGGCGACCCCGAGCAAGTTGCAGGCGATGCACAAGAAGGACGCCACGCGCGACTTCACTGCGCGCGAGGCGCTGCGCACCCCCGCGTTCTGGCTCCTGTCCCTGGGGCACGGCTTCGCGCTGTTCGTGGTCACGGCGGTGAACGTGCACGCCATCACCCACCTCAAGGAAGGCCTCGGCTACGCGGTGGAAACCGCGGCGCTGTTCATCATGCTGATGACCCTCGCGCAGATCGGCGGCATCGCCATCGGCGCGGTCACCGGCGACAAGTTCGACAAGCGCCTGATCTGCGCCGCGTGCATGGTGATGCACATGGCGGGGCTGCTGTTCCTCACTTACGCCAGCAACCTGGCGATGATCGTGGCCTTCGCCCTGCTGCACGGCGTCGCCTGGGGGCTGCGCGGGCCATTCATGCAAGCGATCCGCGCGGATTACTTCGGCGTGAGCGCCATCGGCATGATCCTCGGGCTCTCGTTCATGGTGATCGTGGTCGGGCAGATCGGCGGGCCGATGATCGCCGGGCTCCTCGCGGACGCGACGGGGAACTACCGCGCCGGGTTCACCCTGCTCGCGCTGCTCGCCGGGCTGGGGTCGGCGTTTTTCCTGCTGGCGAGAAAACCCCCGCGGCCGGTGGCCTGATCGGGGCCGCGCGGCGCATATTCAATCCTGCGCATTGCCGCGAGGGCGGACATCTTTCGCCTGCAGGTGAACCGCTGGCCGCAGGATCCGGTATCGTTCGAGGACGACGAGCACTTGCCGAGCCCCTATGAAACCATCGAATGACGACACCCCAACCGGCGCCGCGTATCACGCGGGCATGCGGCAGTTGCAGGACCGCTTCGACAGCCGCCGTCTGGCCGACCGCCTCGAGGAGAAGCTCGCGCGCACCGTGTTCAGCCACGAGGACCGGGCGTTCATCGAAAGCCGCACGCTGTTCTTCCTCGCCACCGCCGGCGCCGACGGCCAGCCCGATTGCTCGTACAAAGGCGGCGCGCCCGGCTTCGTGCGCGTGACCGGCGAGGGCGAGCTGGCCTTCCCGCACTACGACGGCAACGGCATGTTCCGCAGCCTCGGCAACGTCCTCGCCAACCCCGCGGTGGCGCTGCTGTTCATCGACTTCGAGCGGCCCAACCGGTTGCGCGTGAACGGCCGCGCCTCGATCGCCGACGACGACGCGCTGCGTGGCAGCTTCGTCGGCGCGCAGCTCGTGGTGCGCGTGCGCGCCACGCGCATCTTTCCCAACTGCCCGCGCTACATCCACCGCATGAGCATCATCGAGCCCTCGCAGTACGTGCCGCGCGAAGGCCTTACGCCGCCGGTGCCGGCGTGGAAGCGCTTCGACGCGTTCTGCGACGTGCTGCCGCGGGGGGATGCGGCCTGACGTAATATGCTCTTCCAGGAGAGGAGGCTGTCGAGCGATGAAATGGAAACTTGACGGGGTGCGGGTCGTCCACTCGAACGAGCTGGACACCAACACCGCGCAGACACCCGGCATGAATCGCGCCGCGGCCATCACCCACGCCCGCGCCGGGGCCGAGAAACTCTGGGCCGGCACGGTCGTCATCCACCCGAAAGCCAGGACCGGCGCGCACCACCACGGCCCGGTCGAGAGCGTCATCTACGTCGTGAGCGGCAAGGCCCGGATGCGCTGGGGCGAACGGCTCGAGTTCGTCGCCGAAGCCGGCCCCGGCGATTTCATCTACGTCCCGCCCTACGTGCCGCACCAGGAAATCAACGCCAGCGACACCGAACCGCTGTCCTGCGTGCTGTGCCGCAGCGGCCAGGAGCCGGTGGTGGTGAATCTGGATATTCCGGTGGTGGAGAAACCGGAAGAGGTGCATTGGGTGGACAACATTCACCCGGCGCCCAAGAGTTAGTCAGATCAGGGCCGCCGGCATCAAGGTGGAATGAAACCTTCGGCAAGCGCAGCGGGCCGTCATTAGCCTAGAATCTTCGCCACCGCAACCGGAGAATCCGCCATGAGCCTCGCCCGCATCGCCGCCGCTACCTTACTTGCCACCGCTGCACTGCACATCGGCAGCGCGGCCGCCCAGGCCTATCCCGTGAAACCGATCCGCCTGTTGGTGCCCTTCCCGCCCGGCGGCTCGACCGACATCGTGGCGCGCATCGTGGCGCAGAAGCTCTCCTCGCAGCTCGGCCAGGCCATGGTGGTAGAGAACCGCGGCGGCGCCGGCGGCACCATCGGCACCGCCGTGGTGGCGAAAGCCGCCCCCGACGGGTATTCCCTGCTGGTTGGCAGCACCAGCACCCACGTCGTGGCGCCGAGCGTGTACGCCAAGCTCGAGTACGACCCGGTGAAAGACTTCGCGCCGATCAGCCTGATGGCCGTGTCGCCCTACCTGCTGGTGGTGCATCCGGCGGTGCAGGCGAAGACCTTGAAGGAGCTGGTCGGCCTGCTGCGCGCGCAGCCGGGGCGGCTGAATTACGCGTCCGCGGGCATCGGCTCCACGACGCACCTGTCGATGGAGATGCTGAAGTTCGCATCGGAGACCTTCGCCCTGCACATTCCGTACAACGGCAACGGACCCGCGGGCGCGGCGGTGATCGCCGGCCAGGTGGAGATTCTCTTCGGCAGCCTGCCCGCGGTGCTGCCGCACGTGAAGTCCGGGCGCGTGCGGGCGCTCGCGGTCGGCACCCTCAAGCGCTCGCCTTCCCTGCCCGAGGTGCCGACCGTGGCCGAGTCCGGCTACCCGGGGTTCGATGCGTCCCTGTGGCTCGCCATCCTGGCGCCGGCCGGCACGCCCGCGCCGATCATCGAGCGGCTGAACAAGGAAATCGTGGCGGCGGTGGCCGCGCCCGACACGCGCGACCTGCTCGACAAGGCCGGCGCCGAGGTGCTCACCAGCACGCCCGGGGAACTCGCGGCGATGATCCGCGACGGCGTGCCGAAATACGCGAAGATCGTCAAGACGGCGGGCGTGCAGGCGCAGTAAGCGAGCCGGCCTGGTAGTCGGCTATCGCCTGCTCGATCTCCTCGCGCGTATTCATGACGAAGGGGCCGTACTGCACCACGGGCTCGCCGATGGGCTTGCCCGCGAGGAGCAGCACGCGCGCTCCGTTTTCTCCCGCCTCGATGCGAATGGAATCTCCGTCCGAAAGCAGGCCCGCAGCGCGGTGCGGCAAGGGTTTTTTGTCCACGCCCACCGCGGCTTCGCCTTCGTAGGCGTAGAGGAACGCGTTGTGGCCCGCGGGCAGCGTCGCCTCGAACGCGGCGCGCGGCTCGAGGTGGACGTCGAAGTAACGCGCCTCTGTCGATAGGCCCTGCACCGGCCCGGCGATGTTGCCAAGCGTGCCGGCGATGACCTTGACTGAAACACCCTGCGCGGGCTTCGCCCAGGGGATATCGCCCGCCGGGATGTCGCGGTAAGCGGCGGGCTTCATTTTCTCCTTCGCCGGCAGGTTGAGCCAGAGCTGGAAGCCGCGCATGCGCCCTTCGCTCTGCTGCGGCATCTCCGAGTGGATGATGCCGCGCGCCGCGGTCATCCACTGCACGTCCCCGGGCCCAAGGTCGCCGGTGTTGCCGGCGTTGTCCTTGTGCTGCATGTGGCCGTCCAGCATGTAGGTCACGGTCTCGAAGCCGCGGTGCGGATGCGAGGGGAAGCCGGCGAGGTAGTCCTCCGGGTCGTCCGAGTAGAACTCGTCCAGCATCAGGAACGGGTCGTGGCGCGCGAGCTGGCTCGCGCCGAGCGAGCGGCGGAGCTTCACGCCGGCGCCGTCCGAGGCGGGGATCGAGGGGATGACACGTTGCAAGGTCCGTGCGGTCATGGTTGGTTCTCCAGATCTCAGGCTGCAATTCTTTCCGGCTGCGCGAGGCTGCGCAAGCTGCGCCGCGCCGCGGCGAGGGACTGTGTTTTCTGCGCTTCGCCGATCGCCAGGCCCTCGGCGTACAGGAACTGCACGTCGGTGATGCCCAGGAAGGCGAGGAACTCGCGCACGTAGGCGGTCTGCGTGTCGCGCGGGGTGCCCTGGTAGAGGCCGCCGCGGGCGGCGAACACGTAGGCCTTCTTGCCACCGAGCAGGCCGACAGGGCCTTTCTCGGTGTACTTGAAGGTGACGCCAGCGCGCGCGATGTGGTCGAAGTAGGCCTTCAGCTGCGAGGGCACGCCGAAGTTGTACATCGGCAGCCCCAGCACCAGGGTGTCGGCTTGCTTCAGTTCCGCGATCAGCGCGTCGGACTCGTCGACCACCGCCTGCTGCGCCGGGGTACGGGCTTCGGGCTTGGCGAGGAAGGCGCCGAAGCGCTCCGCGTCGAGGTGCGGCAGCGGGTTCTTCGCCAGATCGCGGGCGACGACCCGACCCCTGGGCAGCTCTGCGATGAACGCCTGCGCCAGGCGGCTCGACTGGCCGCCGTCGCCGTAGATGCTGGAGTTGAGGTGCAGGATGGTTTTCATGGCTGGCTCCTTAGTTGTTGGTATGTGGAGCCATTCTTATATTGATTGGATAGATTAAAAAGTAGAACATATCGCCATTACCTATCTAGTTGGTAGATATTAGTGACCATTCCCAAGATCTCACTCGACCGGTGGAATGTCCTTGTTTCTGTTGTTGAATCAGGTAGTTACTCAAAAGCAGCCGAGCACATCCACAAAAGCCAGTCCACACTAACCTACGCGGTCAAGAAACTCGAGTCCCTGCTGGGCGTGAAAGTGTTCGAGCTGCGCGGCCGCAAGGCCGTGCTCACTCCGACCGGCGAACTCCTCTACCGGCGCGGCAAGACCCTCATCGAGGAAGCGGCGCGGCTCGAGCACGCGGCGGGCGAACTGGCCAAGGGCTGGGAGCCGGAGATCCGCGTGGCGGTGGACATCGTTTTCCCGACCTGGCTGCTGCTCAAGTGCTTTGCCGAGTTCGCCGGGGAACGTCCCGAAATCCACCTCGAGCTGTACGAGACCGTGCTCGGCGGGACCGAAGAAGCGCTGGCGAAGCGCAGGGTGGAGTTCGCCATCGGCAGCAGCCTGCCGCAGGGATTCGCGGGCGACGTGCTGATGCCGGTGCGCGTCGTGTGCATGGCCGCGCCTTCGCATCCGCTGCACCAGCTGGGGCGCGAGCTGACCCTGGAAGACCTGCGCCGGCATCGTCACATCGTGATCCGCGATTCGGGCGAGCAGCGGGTGCGCTCCGCGGGATGGCTCAACGAGCTGCGCTGGACCGTGTCGAACAAGGCGACCTCGATCCACGCGGTGGGCCTGGGCCTGGGCTACGCCTGGTTTCCGGAGGACAGCGTGCGCGCGGAACTCGAACGCGGCGCTCTCAAACCATTGCCCTTGCGCGAGGGCGCGGAGAAGTCGGGAACCCTCTACCTCACGTTCGCCGACCGCGAGGCCGCCGGGCCGGGGACGCTGCGCCTCGCGCAGATCATTCGGGAGGGCGTGGCGCGGGAGTGCAAGGCGCGCAGCGTCTAGCGCCGGCAGAACTGCTCGGCGCTCTGCGAGGACTCGGCGGATTTCTCCAGCCGGTCGTTCGACCACAGGAAATCCTGCGGCTGCCGCGATTACGCCGCAAGTTTCATTTCCGCGGTCACAACGTCCCAAGATACCGCGACACGCTGGTCGGGGCCCCGCTCAGCCAGACCGAGCTCGATCAAGCGCGACACGTCGGTATGCACGTTCTTGTAATCGCGCTCGAGCCGCCGCGCGAGCTCGTTGATCGACAGCGGGCCGTGGCGTTTCAGACTTTCCAGCAGCGCCCAGCGCGCCGGCGTGAGATTCTTGAGCAAGAGCGGAAGGCTCTCGAAGGACAGCCGCACCTCGGCGCCACGCGCCCCCAGCTTGGCACCGCGCTGCCAGGTGCGCTCGAACCGGTCCAGCGCTTCCGAGACGCTACCGACCCCGATCTGGATCTTCCTCTTCATCATTGCCTCCGTACCTCTGCATGTCCGCCTCGAAATCCTGCCGCAGTTTCGCCACCGATACGAAGCGGTAGGACACTTCCTTGCCGCCCACGTGCCGGTGATCGCCCTTGCCTGTTTCGTTGTCGTAGCGCACCAGGCTCACGCCATGGCGCCCGAAATACAGCCGGTACTTGTACCCGTGCGGGCGATCGGGCGAGACGCCCGGCAGGCGCCAGATGATCAGCTCCACGATCGCACCGTCCGCGCGCGCCACTTTTTCGTGCAGCAGCAAGACCGCTCTGCTGGCTCTGGCTGCCATATGGCACTATACACCATAGCCGGCCGGCGCGGTCTGTCCGAACGCACCCGGCCTCTGGCGGATGACGCGCGTTACACTTTCGCGATGCCCGAAGCCCCACGAAAAATCATCCACCTCGACATGGACGCGTTCTACGCCTCGGTCGAGCAGCGCGACGACCCGTCCTTGCGCGGCAAGCCCGTCGCCGTAGGCGGCTCGCCGCAGGGACGCGGCGTGGTCGCCGCCTGCAGCTACGAGGCGCGCAAGTTCGGCGTGCACTCCGCAATGCCAATGGCGCGCGCGCTGCGCGCCTGCCCGGACCTCGTCATCGTGCGGCCCGACTTCTCCAAGTACCGCGACGCCTCGCAACGGGTGATGGCGATCCTGCGCTCCGTCACGCCGCTGGTGGAGCCGCTGTCGCTCGACGAGGCTTATCTCGACGTAACCGAGAATTCGCTCAACGAGCCGCTCGCAATGGAGGTGGCGAAGTACTTGAAGCGGCGCATTCATGAGGAAACGTCCCTTACCGCCTCCGCCGGCGTCGCGCCGAACAAATTCCTCGCCAAGATCGCCTCCGGCTGGAAAAAGCCCGATGGCCTGACCGTCATCGCACCCGAGCGGGTCGAATCCTTCCTGCAGAAGCTGCCGGTGGAAGCGCTGTGGGGCGTCGGGCCGGTGACGGCGAAGAAGCTGCGCGCCATCGGCATCGAACGGCTGGTGGACGTGCGCGCCGCGGACGAGGAGAAGCTGCGGCGCGCGGTGGGGAGCCTCGCCGACTGGCTCAAGCGCCTCTCGCACGGCGACGACCCGCGACAGGTGACCCCGGACCGGCCGTGGAAGTCGATCTCGGCGGAGGACACCTACCCCGAGGATTTGACGGACATGAAGGAGATGCGCGCGGAGATCGAGCGCCTTGGGCGGCGGGTGGCGGCGTCGGTGGCGAAGAAGGGTCTGTACGCGCGCACCGTAACCATCAAGGTGCGCTACGCGAACTTCACCACCGTCACGCGCAGCCACACCGGCGAACTCCCGACCGCCGACGCCCGCGCGATCATCGAGCGGGCGCTGGCGCTGCTGGACCGCACCGACGCGGCGCAGCGTCCCGTGCGGCTGCTCGGCGTGGGAACGCATGGCCTGCTCGGCGAGGGCCAGCTCGTACCCGCGGTGGGCGCCCTGCCCTTCGACGCTATGCCCTGATTGGCGGCTTTGCCGTGACGGATTGCGCAAACTCCTGGATTAATCCCTGAACTGATCTTGCCAAGCCCCTGATTCCGGGACTAATCTAACGGCCCTTGGCAGGGTTGGGGACAGATGGCACGCATTGCGGTGTTCAACCAGAAGGGCGGCGTCGGCAAGACTACGACGACGCTGAACCTTGCTGCCCTGCTGGCCAAGCGCGGCGCGGATCCCCTGGTCATCGACATCGACCCGCAGGCCCACCTCACCGGCATCTGCAACGCCTCGGTCGAGGCATCCGAGCGCAGCCTCTACGGCTTCTATGGCCGCGGCGCCTCGCTCGCCGGGCTGATTAAGTTCGTCCCGGGCGGCTGGAAGGTCATTCCTTCGCACCTCGACCTCTCGAAGGTGGACGCACAGATGGGCAAAGGCCCGCAGGCCCTGAACCGGCTCGCCTGCGGCATCCAGCGGGAGAACCTCAACACCGACCGCCCGATCCTGATGGACGCCTGCCCGATGCTGGGCGTGCTGTCGCTGAACGCGGTGTTCGCCGCCGACCGCGTGCTGGTGCCGATCTCGGCCGATTACCTCGCAGTGAAGGGCGCGGGGCAGATGGAGCGCACGCTGCGCGCGCTGGAGCACGTGCTGAAAAAACGCGTCGAGCGCCGCTACGTGCTCACACGCTTCGATGCCCGGCGCAAGATGTCCTGGGACGTGGAGAAAAAGCTGCGCGAGCGCTTCGGCGCCGAGTTGTGCGCGACGCGCATCTCGGAGAACGTGAGCCTGGCCGAGAGCCCGGCGCAGCAGCGCGACGTGTTCGCGCACGCGCCCCAGAGCCGCGGCGCGGCCGACTACACGGCGCTGCTCGAGGAACTCACCGCCAGCGGCTTCATGCGCTAGGCGTTCGGTCCGCGGCGCGCCTACTTCGGGTTTTCCTGCTTGTTGATGATCGAGAGCACGCTCTCGAAGTCCACGCCGTCCGACGCCACCGGTCCCGCCACCTCGCGGCATTCGAGGATTTCGCAGTTGCGATAGACCTGCTCGAGCTTCTTCTCGGCTTCGTAGCGGTCGCGCGCCTGCACCGTCAGGTTTTCCACCACCATGCCGGTGCGGGCGCGGATTCTGAACGTGTACTTGACCATCTCTCAGCAGGCCGGGCCCGTGGCCCGACTACATCAGCTGCCAGAGAATCAGCACGACGCCGGCGATGGAAACCAGCCAGCTCAGCGTGCGCAGCCACTTGATGCCGCCGAGGTAGCACACCGCGTAGGCGATGCGCCCCCAGAAGAAGAGCTGCGCACCGAGCAGGGTCATGTTGCTGGTCTTGCCGGCCGCGACCACGGCCAGCACCACCGCGGCGAACAGCACCAGGTTCCGGGTCATGTTGGCGTTCGCGCGCACGGCGCGCCCGGCCCAGCTGGGCAGCTCGGGCAGGTTTTCCCGGTTGCCGATGGCGGTCATGAGTCCCTTGCTGCTCACCAGTCCCTGCACGGCGATCAGCATGTGCACGATCGCGAGGATCACCGACCATGCGAGCAGCGTCAGTTCAGGTTTCATTGATCTCTCCCTCTCCTGGTCCTGCGGTTGGGCTGCGGGTTTGTGCGGCGCCTACAGTATCACTGGTCCCGACGACGCAGGCGTTCCAGGTCGTCGCGGTTGTCGAAGAGGACGCGCGGCGGAACGTCCCCGGCCTCTTCGGCCTCGCAGCGCAGTCCGGCCAGCTGGATGTTCATGCTGCGCTGCGTTCCGCTGGAGAGGACCCAGCCGAGCGGGACGCTGGTGGACTCGCGGCAAAGCCGGAAGTGGAAGAAGTGGTCCTCGCCCACGTGCAGGCGCAGGGTGTCGCGCGCGTAGGTGCCGCGCGCCTCGCGGGTATTGAGCAGCGTCTTGAGAGGCGAGAGAATCTCGGGCATCCAGATGCCCGGGCCGATCTTCGGGTGTTTCGCGGCTTTCTCCAGCGTCTCGGGCGGGTAGTGCGGGTCCACCGGCTCGTTGCTGATATGGATGACGATGGGCTCGACGTTCTTCCAGCGCGGGTCTTCGTCCCTGTCCTCCGCCATGGCGTTGATGGTTTTCGCGATCTCGAGCGTAGTGGTGGAGCCCGAGTTCTCGAAGTAGCCGCCGTCCACCACGCGGCCGTGCTTCTTGTCGCCCTTCTCCAGCGTCCCCGCGGGGCTCACGTAGGTGAAGCGCGCGCTCATGTGCACCGCGGTCGAGAGGCGCAGGCTATTTGGTGCAAAGAAGCGCTGCGCGTCCTCGGTGTCCACGAAGTCCGGTTCGCCGTCCACCGTGATCGCCGCCTGGCTGGCGACGATGCGCTTGCCCGTCTCTACCCAGGTCGCGTTCAGGAACAGGACCGGCGACCAGCCCGCGCCTTCGCGCAGGCTTTCCATCGGCTCGGCGAAGCGGTCGCGCCCCGGCACGGTTGCGCGCCAGGCGCGCTCCCAGGCTTCCTCCAGCGCGAGCGCGCGGTCGAAGTGCGGCACTGGGAAGGGGAGCAGCCGCTGCGCGAGGTCCGGGTAGAGCGTCGCCGCCACCACCGGCGAGAGGAAGTCCCTGCCGAGGACCTTCTGGCCCTCCTGCTTGGCGATCACTGCGTTCCCCGCGCGCTGCTCGGCCAACAGCGCGGCGAACACGCTCGAGCCGAGGCTGCCGCCCGAGACTCCGGACATCGAAAAGAGCTGCGTGCCGAACCTGGGCATCATCCCCTGGATCTCGCCCAGCACACTCGCCGTCCACCAGGCGGCGCGGATGCCGCCGCCTTCGGCGTTGACGAGGTAGAGCGGGTACTTCTTCGCCTTCTGCGGCTGGTGTTGCATCCATTGGCGCAGCATCCCCCGCAGGTCCGCGCGCTTCTCAGGCTGCGGGCCGGCGAGCGTGCGCACCGCGTGGTTGTCGTTGAAGGGGCTGAAGAGGACGGCGAGGATGAAAAGGCCGATGAACGCCGGCACGCGCCTGCGCATGCCGAAGAGGTCGACAATGCTGCCCGCGGCGATCCAGCCGGTGGCGGCGAGGATCAGGATCGCGGCCGTGCCGACGTACGGGGCTGCCGCCTGCAGCGCGAAGACGAACAAGAGGAAAAGGAGCAGCGCGGCGCCGATCGCCGCGGCGAGCATGAGGATCGTGCTCTTGCCCAGTCCGCGGAGCGCGGCGGTGCCGTACTCCTCTTCCCCGCTGGCATTCACCCTGAGGAGATCCACCGCTCCCTGCGCCCTGGGCGGCGCCACGCTCTGCACCTTGCCGTATACGGCGCGCAGGAGTTTCCTTCGGACCGTCACCGCGAAGAAGAACGCGACCGCCCACAGCAGGCACCCGAGCGCGTAGTTCTGCAGCAGCTCGCGTACCTCCCAGTGCTCGGCTTGCGAATAGCCCTGTGCGGCCCGATAGAGCGCGAGGGAGACCCCGAGCGCCGCAAGCGCGCCGAGCGTGCGCGGCATCCAGGTGCGGTAGCCGAGGTACTGCGGCTCGTTCCCCGGCACCCCGGGGAAGGCGAGGCGCAGCATCACGCGCGCCCAGTACCAGGCGTACAACGACCAGGCGAGCACGCCGGCGAAGAAGAAGATCCACTGCCAGTCGTCGCGCGCGCCGGACTGGCGCTCCGCGAGCGCGCGCACCACGTCCCGGCCCTGGTCGGAGAGGATAAGGAAGGCGAGCACCGCGAGCACCATCAGTACCGCGACGCGCGCCGGGCGCGTGACGGTGAGCCACTTGAGGATCCACAGCCAGCGGTCGTGCAGCCATTGCAGCATGCGGGGCACCTCCGGCGCGATACTGAACTTGCTTCGCGCCCAATGCACGATCTTATTTTCAGATATCACGATCGCCGCACACCCGCTCCGACGCAATGCGGTGTCTAATTGCTGCGAGTTACGCGGAGGACTTCGATGAGCGAAGGCACGACGCCGCTTCCCGCCACGCGGCGCATGACCGTCATCGCGCAGGATCCGAGCATCCGGCGCCCCGACGGACGCATCCTCATGGCGGCGATCGACGTGCCGGCCGAGGACCTGATGCCCGGGCCGATCGGCTACCGCGTCCAGGTTGTCGACTACGACGCGAGCACGGGGCGTTACCGCGGCGCGCACGCGCTGCCCGTCTCGGCCGAGGACGAGCCGAAAGCCTGGGCCGCCGGCGACCCGGCGATCGCAGGCGACTTCCGCTTCCATGCCCAGAACGCCTATGCGCTGGTGATGAAAACGCTCGCGCGCTTCGAGTTCGCGCTCGGGCGCCGCGTAGGCTGGTCCTTCAAGGTGCACCAGCTCAAGGTGGCCCCCAACGGGCTGATGGACGCCAACGCCTTCTACAGCCGCCGCGACGAAGGGCTGGTGTTCGGCTATTTCCCGGGCCGCGGCGGCAAGACCGTCCACACCTGCCTGTCGCACGACATCGTGGTGCACGAGACCACGCACGCGCTCCTCGACGCGCTGCGCGAGCGCTACCTCGATCCCTCCGACCCCGACCAGGCGGCGTTCCACGAGGGCTACGCCGACGTCATCGCGCTGCTGTCGGTGTTCTCGCAGGTCGAGCTGGTCGCGGAACTGCTGCGGCGCGGACCAGGCGGCCGGGAAACCCTCGAAGACGAGCACGTTCTGGCCGCGGCGCTGGGCGAGACGATCTTGTTCGGCCTCGCCGAGCAGATGGGCGACGAGATGAACGCGGTGCGCGGCGACGCGTTGCGGCGCAGCGCCAGGATCAAGCCCGGTCAGGATTGGCTGAACGACCCCGAGTTCAAGGAGCCCCACCGCCGCGGCGAGATCCTCGTCGCCGCGGTGATGAACGGATTTCTCGAGGCATGGACCTCGCGGCTGCAAGCGGCCAAGGCGCCCGAGCAGAAGCGGCACGTGCTGCGCCGCGTTGCGGAGGAAGGCTGCGACATCGCCAATGCGCTCGCGACGATGTGGATCCGCGCCCTCGACTACATGCCGCCGGTGCACCTGAGATTCGGCGACGCGTTGTCGGCGGCGATCACCGCCGATCTCGAAGCGCGGCCGGACGACAGCCGGTTCCAGTTGCGCCGCCACATGCTCGCCTCGTTCGCCGCCTACGGCATCGAGCCGGCCTCGACGCGCGAGGATGCGCCGGGCGCCTGGCGCCACGAGCCGGGAAGGATGAACTACGAGCGCGTGCGCTTCGAGTCGATGCGCACCGACAAGGACGAGGTGTTCCGCTTCCTGTGGCACAACCGCAGGAAGCTCGCGCTGCGCGAGGGCGCGTACACCGAGGTGCTGTCGGTGCGGCCCTGCATCCGCGTCGGCATCGACGGCTTCACGCTGCACGAGACGGTGGCCGAGTACTACCAGGTCGCGCGCCTCACCCCCGCCGAGCTCGGGCAGAAGGGCATCGCTCTGCCGCCCGAGTACGTCGCCGAGCTGGAGCGCGCGCGCAGCGACACGCAAGCGCGGCGCGAACAGAGCCTGCGCGCCGCGGGCGAGGCCGCGGATGCGCAGGCGGAGCCCGAAACCGACGCGGTGACGCCGGTCTACGGCGGTGGCGTGCTGATCTTCGACGAGTACGGGAAGCTCAAGTACCACGTGCACAACGACGTCTTCGGCAGCCGGCAGACGCAGCGCCTGCGGTACTTGTGGAGCGCGGGCCTGCTGCGCGCGAGTGCGGAAGGGGCGCGCTTTGCTCCCGAGCGGCTCGCGGCGCTGCACCGGCAGCGCGCCATCGGCGCGCGCCGCTTTCCCGCCGAGGGGTGGTAGGCGTGGCGGCAAAACCCGTATGCGTGGAGATCCGCGCCTACCAGGTGGGCTTCGGCGATTGTTTCCTCTTGTCCTTCGTGTACCCGAAGGACGATCGGCGGCACGTGCTCATCGACTTCGGCACCACCGAGCTGCCGCGGCGCGGCAACCAGGCGGTGAAACCCTCCGAGCACATGCCGCGCATCGCCAACCATATCAAGGCGGTGTGCCAGGACAAGCTCTCCGCGGTCGTCGCCAGCCACCGCCACGCCGACCACATCAGCGGCTTCGCCACCGACGGCAAGAGCGGCGGCTCGGGCAAGATCATCGCGGCGTGCAGGCCGCAACTCGTCCTGCAGCCGTGGACCGAAGACCCGAAGGCGGCGCGCGACGCGCGCAGCGCCACGGCGGACAGCAAGCGCTCGCCCAGGAGCTTTCTCGCCGGCCTCAACGCCATGCATCATCTCGCGCAGCATGCCTGCAACGTGGCGCTGCGGCCGCCGGCCAGCATGAGCGCCGCGGCCGCGAAGCAGCTGCGCTTCCTCGGCATGGACAACATCAAGAACCGCTCCGCGGTCGAAAACCTGATCGCGATGGGCGAGCGTGCGGGCGCGCGCGCGGTGTGGGCGCACCATGGCTCGAGCTCCGGGCTCGAGCGGCTGCTGCCCGGCGTCAAGGTGCGCGTGCTCGGCCCGCCGGACCTCTCGCAGACCGAGAAGATCCGCAAGATGCGCTCGAGCGACCCCGACCAGTTCTGGCAACTGCTTGGCAGCGCGCGCGCGCTGCGCGGCATGCGCGTCGCGCCCATCGCGCATCCCCGGGCGGGCAGGAGGGTCCCCGCCGAGGCGCGCTGGTTCCGCGACCGCGTCGCCGACCTGTCGGCGCAACAGCTGCTCGAGATCGTGCGCGTGCTGGACGACCAGATGAACAACACCAGCCTGATCCTGCTGTTCGAGGCCGGCGGCAAGAAGCTGCTGTTTCCCGGCGACGCGCAGATCGAGAACTGGAGCTGGGCGCTGCAGGACGCCCCCGATCACGAGAAGACGCGCCAGCTCCTCGCGGGCGTGGACTTCTACAAAGTCGGCCATCACGGCAGCCGCAACGCCACGCCGAAGACCCTGCTGTGGGAGAACTTCGCCAAGCGCGGCAGGGCGTGGGGCCGGCTGCAGACCGCGCTCTCCACCCTGAAGGGCAAACACGGCACCCCGGCGAAGAAGACCGAGGTGCCGCGCAAGACCTTGCTGGAGGCGCTGCAGAACGAGACCGACCTGGTGAACACCGAGGGCCATCCGCTCGCTAGCCAGGAGCCCTGCCAGACGATCACCATCAAGTTCGACTAGCCGCGCGCTCACCCGTAAGGCGTCGCCTTGCCCCGCCGGCGGAACGGGTAGAAGAGCTGCCCCAGGTAGGCCTCCGGCGGTTGGAATTTCACCGTGCCGTAGTTCTTCGGCCAGTGGTCCGGCTGATGCGCCGTGCCGAACAGCAGGTCCCACAGCGGCAGGAAGCTGGCGAAGTTCTTGTCGATGCCTTCCTCGTCGGAGGTGTGGTGCCAGTGGTGGTACTCGGGCGTGGAGATTACCCAGCGCAGCACCGGGAAGCGCCAGCGCAGGTTGGCGTGGATGAACACGGCGTGGAAGGAAACGAACGCGAGGTAGGCGTACAGCGCCGGCGGGGCGAATCCGAGCACGAACACGGGCAGAAAGGCGAACGCCCGCGTCACCAGTACGTCCACCACGTGCATGCGCGAGCCGGCGAGCCAGTCCATTTTCAGGCTCGAGTGGTGGATGGCGTGGAAGCTCCACAGCCAGGGCAGCTGGTGGAAGGCGCGGTGGATCCAATAGGTGGCGAGATCCACGGTGAAAATGATTTCGATGAACTGCAGCCACAGGGGCTGGGCGGCGATCGCCCGCTGGAACTCGAGTTGCACCGCCCAGGCGAAGAGCACCTGCGCCGGGATCAGCGCGGCGAAGGACAGCAACTGCACGCCGGCGTGGCTGACGAAGAAGTGTTTCAGGTCGGTCTGCCAGCCCGCGCGGAACACGCGCTGCTCCCGCAGCGGAAAGAGGCCCTCGATCGGCACGAAGATGAGCGCCAGCACCAGCAGCTCCAGGACGAAGTAATCGAGGCCGACCGAGAACGCGCGCGGCACGTCGATATCGAGCGCTTCGGCCTCCGCGCCGCCCATCAGCAGGGCGGTGACGCCGAGCGCGATGCCCAGGAGCCCCCGGCGGTTGGGCCGCGATAGCGCCACGCCGAGCGCGCCGAGCGCGAGCGTGGCGAAGATGCTCGCCTGCAGGATGCCGCGGAACAGGCCGATGTGCGCCTTGTACATCGGCAGTGCGTCCTTGGTCACCAGCAGCTCAGGCAGGAGGAAACAGAACTCGGCGAGCACGCACAGCATGCCGAGCACGCCGGAAGTGAGCCCGGCGCGCCTGCCGATGCCGCTGCGCAGCTCCAAGCTCAGCGCCATGCGCGCAGCAGCGCGTCGAATGGCTTGTTGAGCCAGCCGCTCGACATGCAAAAGTGGGTGTCGAAGGGCGCCGTGTGGTGCCGCCGGTGCTGCTCGCGCGGCAGCACCAGGCGCCGGCGCTGCGCCCAGCGGACGAACCGCGGCGTGTCGGCCTCGTCCATGTGCGCCCACTTGTGGCACTGGTTGGTGGCGAGCGCGCCGAGCGCGATGAACAGCAGCAGCGCCTGCGCGAGGATCCAGGGCCACGCGTCGAGCGGCGCCAGGCCCGCCGCGGCGAGGAGCGGCAGCGCGGCCAGGCAACTCGCGCCGTGCGTTTCGAGAAAATCGTGCCGCGTCATTTCCCCGGGGTCCGCGTGGTGCTCGCGGAACGGGCGGATGAAGGCCTTGCCGATGAGCGGCGTGCTCGCGCTGCCGAAGGAGTCGAACGCCCAGTGCAGGAGGCCGCTCAGCAGGGCCGCGGCGAGCCAGCCGCAAGGCGCGGCTGCGAGCGCGAGCGCGAAAAAGACCCACCCGGTCGCGGCGGCGAGCCGCGCCAGGCTCCAGGCGGTGAGCAGCGCGAAGAGCACGATCGCGCAGAATTCGAGTGCGCGCTGGCCCCGTCCGTAGGTGGCGGCGCTCATGGGGCGCGCGCGACGAGGCGCAGGTGCATTGCGGATCGGCGAGCTGGGCTAGGACCGCGCGAGCACTCTGCCGGGACGCGCGCCGGTCGCCTTGCCGTCCTTCCAAACGACTGCGCCGTTGACGATCACCGCGTCGATGCCCTTCGCCGGCTGGATCGGCCGCGCGAAGGTCGCGGCCTCGTCCACCGTGCCGGCGTCGAAGAGGGTGATGTCGGCGGCGCAGCCTTCCTTCAGCACGCCGCGCTCGGCGAGGCCGAAGGTCTTCGCCGTGAGCCCGGTCATCTTGTGGACCGCGGTCTCGAGCGGAAAGAGGCCCAGGCCGCGCGCGTAGTGCCCGAGCACGCGCGGAAACGTCCCCCAGAGCCGCGGATGCGGCGCGGCGTCGTGCGGCAGGCCGTCCGAGCCGATCATGGTTTGCTCGAAGGCGAGGATGCGTTGCACATCTTTCTCGTCCATCGAGAAATAAATCGCGCCGGCGGGGAGGAGCTTCGCTATGGCGTCCTCGATGCCCAATCCCATCTTCTTCGCGATCTCCGCCAACTCCATCCCCGCGAACTCCGGATGCGGCTTGGACCAGGTGACGAGCACTTTCGAGGCCACTCCTACGCGGCTCGCCGTGAGGATCGTGGAAGAAGCGCAATAGGGATAGCAGTCCAGGCCGATTTTCTGCTCGCGCATGCGCGATGCGATGAGTGGCAGCGTCTGCGCCGAGCGGCCATAGTTGGGCGTGCCGACCACCTTGTGGTGCGAGACGACCACAGGCACGCCCAGCTCGCGCCCCACGCGGAAGGTCTCCTCGAGAGAATCGAGCACCCGGTCGGATTCGTCGCGCATGTGCGTGCAGTAGAGGCCGTTGCGCTGCGCGAGCGGCCGGCACACCTCGATCACTTCCTCCGCCGGCGCGGCGGCGGCCGGCTCGTAGTAAAGGCCGGTGGAGACGCCGATCGCGCCCGCCGCGAGCGCCTCGTCCGCGAGCTCGCGCATGCGGCGGATCTCCGCGCTGCTGGCCGGCCGCTCGAGGTCGTCCATCGTCTGCACGCGCAGCGACGTGTGCCCTACGAGGAGCGCGCAGTTGGTGGCCGCCGGATGCGCGCGCAGTTCCTCCACGTAGGCGGCGAAGGTAGGAAAGCGAAACCACCCGCCTTCCAGATCGAGCAGGTCGAGCGGCGGAGGCACGGGCTTTCTCATCCCTCTCGGCGCCGGCGCGAGCGACACCCCGCAGTTCCCCGCCACCACCGTCGTCACGCCCTGGCTCGCCTTTGGCGCCATCTCCGGCGCCGAGAGCAAGAGGCGGTCGTCGTGGGTGTGCGCGTCGATGAAGCCCGGCGCGACGATCCTGCCCGAGGCGTCGATCTCGGTGTCCGCGCGCGCCTTGTCCAGCTTGCCGATCGCCGCGATGCGCCCGCCCTGCACCGCGACGTCGGCCTCGTACCTCGGCGCGCGCGTGCCGTCGATCAGGGTGCCGTGGCGGATGAGAAGCGAGTAGCGCCCAGGCACCGAATCCTTTCGCACGCGATCTGCGGGCTAGAGCTTTTTCAGCATGCTAGTCGCGCGCGCCGCATCCTCGGCCGAGTCGAGCGCGAGAAAGGCGGTGAAGTTGCGGCCCACCGCGGTCGCCGAGAACGCCCGAAAGCTGATGCCCGCGTCCGCCAGCGCGCGCGCGATCGCCGCCGTGGTGCCTGGCTTGTCGGTGCCCTGCACGCGCAGGGTATGGACGCCGGTGAACCTGGCGAGGCCCGCCGCCTCTGCGGCCCTGAGCACTTTTGCCCCCTTCACGGGCAGGACGAACAGCAGTCCCTTGCCGGGCATCTCCGGGGCGCGGCGCGCGAACGCGAACTCGAAATTCGCGCCAGCCTGCGCCAGGGGATCCAGGACCGCGGCTGCGCCTCCCGGCCGGTCGTCGATCGTTGCCGTCCACATTTCCGCGCGAGTGACTTTGAGCTTCATGATGGGCCTCCTCTGAGCGCGCCCAGTATAGACCCGGCGGCTCGTGCCCGGCATGGGCGCCGCCTATAATTCCCGGCGTGAAACCCAGCACCGACCCTGGCGGCACCCGCCTGCCGATCAAGCTCGACTCGACCTCGAACGGGGAGTTCGTGCCGGTGCCGCTCTCACCCGCCAACCGCGAGGCGAACCGGCTGGCTCATGTCGCTGCGTCGCACAACGCGAAGCATCTTGATATCTCCAAAAGAGATTTCCTGATCTCCGCCTGCGGCGCGGCCTCTACCCTCCTTGCCTTCAACGCGGCGAACGCCGCCGCGGGCAAGACCGGAGGATTCTTCGACCTGCCGGCCGAAGCCGCGCTCGATCAACAGCTCGCGCGCGTGCAGGTCGGCGCGGCGAAGGACGAGTTCATCTTCGACGTGCAGGGCCACTTCGTCGGCACGCCCGAAGGCAATGCGCGGGGGCCGGAGGTCTTCATCAAGGACGTGTTCCTCGACTCCGACACCGACATGATGGTGCTCTCGTTCGTGCCTTCCGCGCGCAACGCGGAGCCCGTCACCATCCAGGCGGCGGACGCCGTGCGCAGGATCGTCGAGCGGCTGGAGGGCACCCACCGGCTCCTCCTCCACGGCCGCGTCAACCCCAATCAGGCGGGCGACCTCGAGGGCATGGACGAGCTGAAGGAACGCTGGGGCGTATCGGCGTGGAAGACCTATACCCAGTACGGCCCCGGCGGGAGGGGCTACTTCCTGACCGACGACGTGGGGCTGCGCTTCGTAGAGAAGGCGCGTTCGCTGGGGGTCAAGGTCATCTGCATCCACAAGGGACTGCCCTTCGGGCCGCGCTCCTACGAACACAGCCAGTGCTCCGACATAGGCCCCGTGGCGAAGCGCTTTCCCGATGTCAAGTTCCTCATCTATCACTCGGGTTTCGTGTCCACCGTGCGCGAGCAGCCCTACGACCATGGCGCCAGGCGCGACGGCATCGACACCCTGATCCGCTCTTTGTTGGATAACGGCGTGAAGCCGGGGTCGAACGTCTACGCCGAGCTGGGGAGCACCTGGCGCTTCCTGATGCGCGACCCGGAACAGGCGGCGCATGCCCTGGGGAAACTATTGAAATATTGCGGCGAGGACAACGTCCTGTGGGGGACGGATTCCATCTGGTACGGATCGCCGCAGGACCAGATCCAGGCGTTCCGCGCCTTCCAGCTCTCGGCCGAGCTGCGTTCGAAATTCGGCTATGCGGAGATCACGCCGGCGCTAAGGGCGAAGATCTTCGGGCTGAACGGGGCGCGGGTTTACGGATTGAGCGCGGCGGAGGTGAAGAAGGTCACCGGCAGGGATCGCGTGGCGAAGGAGAAGGTGGCGTACCAGGAGCGGCCGGAGCCGCATTTCAGGACCTATGGGCCGCGGACGCGGCGGGAGTTTTTGCGCCATTTGATGGAGCAGCCCAGGCCGGCGACCTGATCCATCGGTCCCCGAGCGCCCTTGGCGATCGCCACCATCGCCTCAAACAGCTCGCGGCGCGCACCCGGCAGCGGTGCCGTCTTGGAGGCATCCAGCCGGCCGTGGTACTGAAGCTCGAGCTGCGCGTTGAAACCGAAGAACTCCGGCGTGCATACGGCGCCATAGGCCTGCGCCACCTCCTGCGTTTCGTCCAGCAGATAGGGAAAGCCGAAACCGCGCTCGCGCGCGATGCGCTTCATGTTGTCGAAGGAATCCTCCGGATAGTCCGCCGGGTCGTTCGACATGATGGCCGCCGAGCCGATCCCGTGCGGCGCGAGTTCGGCGCATTCGCGCACGATCCGCTCGAGCACCGCCTTGACGTAGGGGCAGTGGTTGCAGATGAACATCACCAGCGCGCCCTTCGGTCCGCGCGTAGAAGCCAGGGTATGGCGCATGCCGTCGACGCCCGCGAGGTCGAACTCGCGCGCCCGCCAGCCGAAATCGCAAACCGGGACCTGGCCGCTCTGCATACGAAAATCCTACCATGCGGGATTCGGCTAGCATGGACGACCAGGAGAACCGACGCCATGAAATCTTCCGCCCCCCTCGCGCTGGCCGCAACGCTGGCCCTCGCGGTCTTCGCACCGCAGCATGCACAGGCTCAGGCTTATCCGAACAAGACGGTGCGCCTCGTCGTTCCCTACGCCCCAGGCGGCGCGACCGACATCATCGCCCGCGCCGCGGCAATCGAGCTGACCAAGTCGCTCGGCCAGCCGGTCGTCGTCGACAACCGTGCGGGCGCCGGCGGCAACCTCGGCGCCGACATGGTCGCCAAGGCCGCGCCCGACGGCTACACCATGGTGATGTCCGCCAACAGCCTGCACGGCATCACGCCGTTCCTGTACACCAAGCTCAGCTACGACCCGAACAAGGACCTTGCCCCGGTCATCGTGTTCGCCTCGTTCGCCAACGTGCTGGCGCTCCATCCGGGCGTGAAGGCGAACTCGGTGAAGGAACTCGTCGCGCTCATCAAGGCGCAGCCGGGCAAGCTGAGCTATGCCTCGAGCGGCAGCGGCTCCACCATCCACATGTCGGGCGAGATGTTCAAGCAACTGCTCGGCCTGGACATCACGCACATCCCGTACAAGGGCAGCGGGCCGGCAGTCAGCGACCTGATGGGCGGGCAGGTGCAGATGATGTTCGACAACATCCCTTCGGCGATTTCGCACATCCGCTCGGGCAAGCTGCGCGCGCTCGCCACCACCGGTCCCAAGCGCGCTGCGGTGCTGCCCGAGCTGCCGACCATGATCGAATCCGGCGTGCCCGGTTTCGAGTCGACCGCGTGGTTCGGCCTCGCCATGCCCGCGGGCACGCCGAAGGAGATCATCGCGCGCATGAATGCCGACGGCCAGAAGGCCGCCCGGGCGCCGGAGTTCGTCAAGCGCATGAACGACCTCGGCTACGAGATCATCGGCGGCACGCCGGCGCAGATGGCCGCGATGATCCAGGATGAAATCAAACGCTGGGGCCCGATCGTGAAGGCATCGGGCGCGAAGGTCGACTGACCGCTCAGCGCAGGCACACCGCTTCGACGTTGTTGCCGTCCGCGTCCAGCAGGAACGCCGCGTAGTAGTGCGGTGCGTAGTCAGTGCGCAGGCCGGGCGCCCCGTTGTCCTTCGCGCCCGCCTTCAAGCCCGCTGCGTGGAAGCGGTCCACCGCTTCGCGGCTTTCGGCGCGCAGCGCCACGTGCGCCCCGCCGCCCTTCTCGTCCAGGTGCAGCCAGAGCGCGGGCTTGCCTTCGGGCCCGAAGCCCGCGTACTCCTTGCCGCTCGCGCCCGGCGCGTGGCCGAGCGGCGCGACCATCGCCGCGTAGAGGCGCGAAGCCGCCTCGAGGTTTTTCACTCGCAATCCGATGTGGTCGACCATGACGCCTCCTTGGTGGTGAAGGAGGCAGCTTAAGCGGCGCGCGCGATCCGTTCTTGGAGAATCTTGCGCTCGCCGCGCGCGGCGCGGCGGAATTCGCGCGGCGAGGCGCCGGCGGCGCGGCGGAAGCTCCGGACGAAGTTGGAGAGATCGGCGAAGCCCGCCTCGAGCGCCACCTCGGTGACCGCTCGCTCGCCCTCGACGAGGAGCTGCGCCGCGCGGCGCAGCCGTGTTCGCACCAGGTACTGGTGCGGCGTCACGCCGAGCACCTTGGAGAAGAGGCGCAGGAAGTGGAAGGCCGAGAGTCCCGCTTCGCGCGCCACCGCTTCGAGGCTCATCTCCTCGGCCGAGTTCTCGTCGATCCACAGCGCCGCCTCGACCGCGCGGCGGCGGTCGCTGGCGGAGGTTTTTGCTACGGCATTTCCCGTTCCGCGAGCCGTTTCGGCGAACCTGGCGGCGAAGAGCATCGCCGCTTCGTCCACGCCGACGTCGCTGCGCCCGCCGGCCGCAGCCTGCGCGAGCTCGCCGAGCACCATGAGCTGCGGCAGCGGCGGGACGCGCCCGAGGTCCCACGCCGCCTTCCCCGCGCCGAGCGACTCCGCGAGCTCCGGCGCGAGCCACACCGACAGGCATTCATCGCCGCAAGCGTGGTGCTCGTGCGTCGCCAGGTACTCCTGGCCCGGCCGGCCCACCATCACGGATCCCGCCACTAGTTCATGCGATTGCCCGAGCGTGCGGCAGCCGAAGCTCCCGCGGCGCACGAAGGAGAGCGTATAGCTGCGATGCACCTCGGCGTAGGGCTTATCCCCCGGTTTGGCGTCGCACCGAAAGTCGTAAACCGAGAGCTTCGGCCCCTGGTGGATCGTCGTGGCGCGCATGGGCCACGACTCTACTGCGCTTCCTTCTATGCCGGGCGGGAATGGGATTCGAGCGCTTTGCGCATGGCCGCGAGGCCCGCGTCCATCATCTGCGCCATGGCGCTCGAGGCTTCGTGCGGAAGCACGTCGGCGATCCACACCAGGCGGCAGCCGGTGCCTTCCGGGAACACCTGGAAGGAGGCGCTGTGGTGCTTGAGGCGCTCGCTCCTCGCCGAGTAGGCGAGGCGCCGCGCCTGGTCGTCCACGTCCACGATCAGCTCGCGCGCCGTGAGGCCGTTGGCGAAGGTGACGATGCGGTCCGGACCGTCCATGCGGCAGTCGGTGACGAAGCCGGGAGCGAGGCGGGTGTGCACCGCGCCGATGTCGCGGAAGGCGTCCCAGGCTGTTTCGGGCGGGGTGGAGAGCTTCAGTTCCTTGCGGATCGAGGCCATGGGTCGCCTATCAGGTCATATCAGGCGCTATGCTACTAGCGCCGTGGCCATCAAACTGAACCACACCATCGTGCATGCGCGCGACAAGCGCGCCGCGGCGGAGTTCTACTCGAGCCTCTTCGGCCTGGGCAAGCCCGTGCCCTTCGGCCCCTTCCTCGACGTCGAGACCGGCAACGAGGTGACCCTGGCCTTCTTTGAAACGGCGGACCCGTTCGAGCCGCAACACTACGCCTTCCTCGTGAGCGAGGCCGAGTTCGACCAGATCTTCGGCCGCGTCAAGGCCCGCGGGCTTGCCTACTGGGCGGATCCGGCCAGGAAACAGAAGGGCGAGATCAACACCCACTTCGGCGGGCGCGGCGTGTACTTCGAGGACCCGGGCGGGCATTTCCTGGAGATCATCACGCGGCCTTACGGCAGCGGGGGCTAGGCGAGGTACCGCGCCATCGCGCCGAAGCGCCGCTTCGTCTCCCACGCAAACAGCGCACTGCCCAGCCACCCGAACAGCGCCGCCACCCATCGCGGACGCAATTGAAGCGCGTAGGTGTAGATCAGGTCGCAGCTGCCGTCGCCGCGGTCGCGGAAGCGCATCGATGCGGCCCAGAGCTCGAACATCCCCGTGGGCTCGACCATCTCCGCGGAAGCCTGGCGCGGCGGGTCGTAGACGAGGAAGCGCGTGCGCATGGTCATGCCCGTCTTCCAGCCCCTGCCGCGGTTTGTGGAGATGGCCCCCGCGTAGGGATGGGTGCCGCCGCCTTCGACATAGGTGACTTCCAGCAGCGTGTCCCAGCGCAGCCGCACCTCGTGGTTGAAGAAGGCTTCGAAGGCCTCCGCGCTCGGCGCGGGCATGACGAAGGCGAGGCGCCCGTGGGAAGCCTTCATGCTCAGGCGAGCGCGCCGCTCAAGCGCTGCCCTCCACGATTCGAGTCGCGATGCCCCAGCGCGTGAACTCCGGCTCGAATTCCCGAAGCCCCAGAAAGCCCATGCAGGGGTGCGCGCCGCGCTCGGCGAGCCCGTTCCTCGCGATCTTGCGCGCGAGCAGGATTGCAGCCATGCAGGGGATTTCCGGGCCGTGGCCATCGTCCGCGACCAGATGCCACTCGACCCGCTTCCTGCCGCCGTCGGGTTTCGTTCCCGTGACGCTCACCAGCATGCCTCCGCGTTGGCTGCCGAAAGCATCGAGCCAGGAGGCTGCCTTGTCCAGCGGCGCGGCCCAACGCTCGAGGAGAAGCGGGAGGCCGGCGCGGCGAAAACCCGCTGCCGTCCACAGCGCGAGGTGCTGGATGCCGAGCTCGAGCGCGGCGTGGAACTCGACCGTTTTCAGACCGGGGTAGCGCGCGGGAAGGAGCTCCAGGTCCGGCACGTCGCCGGCCGCCGCCCAGCGCGTGCCGATGCCCTCGATGTGCACGCGTTGCAGGTCCTGCCAGCCCCAGACGTCGCGCCAGGCGCCGTTTCGCAGGACCTTGAAGGACTTGCCCGCGTAGCTGAACACGCCGGCGATCGTCGCGGCGCCGCGTGGCGCCCGCTGGCCCGGCGCGATGACGATCCGGATCTCCTCCATCTGCGCGAAACGCGGCCGCAGGCTGTCGATCACCGCCGTGGAGAGCGCGGGCAGCGTGCTGGCGCCGGAGAGCGCGATGCGGTCCGCCGCCTTTGCGGCGGCGTCGTTCTGCTCGCGAAACCGCGCGAGGAACTCGCGGCCGTCGGCGAGATCGAGGTAGTGCGCGCCCGCGGCGAGCGCGGCGCGGGCGACGCGGTAATACTGGCCCTGGAACGGGCCGGCGCAGTGGATGACCAGACCGGGACGAAGCGTGCCGAGGTCTCGTTCGAAGCCCGGGGAGTGGATGTCGAGGCGCGCCGTGGCGCTGCGGCCAGCGGAGGTGACTTCGATGCCGGAATCCTGCTGCAAGGCGCGGCAGATGCGCGCGCCGAAATTGCCGCCACCGCCGAGAACGACGACTCGCATCGAGTCGACAGTTTCTCATTGTTCTCAGTGACTATTTACCTGCTCCGCCGCAGCGCCGGCGCGATCATCGCCGCGAGGAGGAGCGCGGTGCCGAGCATGAAGGCGAGGCTGATCGGGCGCGTGAAGAACGTGGTCGGGTCGCCGCGCGCGAGCAGCATCGCGCGCCGCAGGTGCTCTTCCAGCAGCGGCCCGAGCACGTAGCCCAGCAGCAGCGGCGCCGGCTCGCACTCCAGCTTGGCGAGCACGTAGCCGAGCACGCCGATCGCGGCGCAGAGGTACACGTCCACCGCGTTGTTGTTCACGCTGTAGTTGCCCAGGGCGCAGAACATGACGATCGAGGGGAAGAGCCAGCGGTAGGGCACCCGCAGGAGCCTCACCCACAACCCTACCAGCGGGAGGTTGAGCACCAGCAGCATCAGGTTGCCGATCCACATGCTGGCGACGATTCCCCAGAAGAGCTCCGGCTTCTCGGTGATCACCCCCGGCCCGGGCGTCAGGCCCTGCATGATCATCGCCCCGACCATCAGCGCCATCACCGCGCTTCCCGGGATGCCGAGCGTGAGCGTCGGGATGAAGCCGGTCTGCGCGGCGGCGTTGTTCGCCGCCTCGGGCGCCGCCACGCCCTCGATCGCGCCTTTGCCGAAACGCGACGGGTCGCGCGCGAGCTTCTTCTCGAGCATCCAGGCGGCGAACGACGAGAGCGCCGGCCCGGTGCCCGGCAGGATGCCGAAGAGCGCGCCCACCGCGGTGCCGCGCACCGTCGGCCAGGACGCCTGCTTGAGATCCTCGCCGCTCGGCATCAGGCGCGGCACCCGGTCGGTGAAGACCTGGCGCGGCTCGCGCGACTCGAGGTTCATCACGATCTCGGCCACCGCGAAAAGGCCTACGGCGATCACCGTGAAGCCGATGCCGTCCATGAGTTCAAGCACACCGAAGGCGTAGCGCACAGTCCCTGAGTTGACGTCGGTGCCGGCGATGCCGAGCAAAAGGCCGAGCGCGACCATCGCCAAGCCCTTCACCGCGTCGCCCTGCGCGAGCACCGCCGAGCCCACGAGGCCCATCAGCATGAGCGCGCAGTACTCCCAGGGCCCGAAAGCGAGCGCCCATTCGCCGAGCGGCGGGCCTACGAGCGCAATCAAGAGCGTTCCGACGCAACCGGCGAAGAACGAGGCGAGCGCCGCGACCGCGAGAGCGGGCCCCGCGCGCCCCTGGCGCGCCATCTGGTAGCCGTCGATGCAGGTGACTGCGGAAGCCGTCTCGCCGGGCAGGTTGACCAGGATCGAGGTGGTCGAGCCGCCGTACTGCGCGCCGTAGTAGATCCCGGCGAGCATGATGAGCGAGGGGATTGGGGGTAGCGTGAACGTGAGCGGGAACAGCATCCCGATCGCCACCAGCGGGCTGATCCCCGGCAGCACTCCGATCAGTGTGCCGATCGCCACTCCGCCGAGGCAGTAGGCGAGGTTCTGCAGCGAGAACGCGACGCTGAAGCCGAGAGCGAGGTTGGAAAGAACGTCCATTTAGAGGAAGTACACGCCCGGAAAGATCTGGAACGGCAGTTTCAACACGTAGAGGAACACCACCACGGCGAACACCGTCATCACCGCCGTGAGCGCGAGCACCTCCTTGAACCGGAACTCCCGCCCGCCCGCCGCCGCCGTGAAAAATAGCGCCACCAGCGCCGGCACCAGGCCAAACCGCGGCAGGAGGAAGCCGAAGATCAGCATCGAGGCCACGATGCACGCGAGCGGTTTCCAGCCCCAGGTCATCGGCGCGCGCGCGCTCGACCTTGCCCCGCGCGCCATGAGGAACGCGCCGAAGAGCACCAGGATCCCGCCCAACACCGTCGGGAAGTACCCCGAGCCCATGCGCATCGCCGTGCCGAAGGGATAGTTACGGGCGACAACCATCGCCGCCGCGCCGATGGCGAGGAAAAGGAGCCCCGCGAGGAAGTCCTTGCTGTGGCGCAGATTCGGGTTCGTGCGCATCGAGTCTCCGCCTAGGATTGCGCCGTTGGGCTCACTGCAGCCGGTACGGCTCGAGCTGCAGGTCCTCGAGCCGAGCGCCAAGCATCACGATGGCGCCGTGGCGCCGGTTGTTGCCGGTCTCGGAGAACTCGAAGACATAGGTGCGCCGCAGCCGCAGCCGCCCCTCCTCATTGCGCGCCAGGCGCAGCCGCGCGAACGACACCGTCTCGTCGAGCAGCTGCACGCCGTAGCGCTCGCAGGCGGCGCGCCCGGCAGCCACCGCATGCTCGCGCGCGCGCAGGCTGTCCATCCACAGGGTGGCGGCGGCGAGCACGAGGGCCATGGCGGCGAGTTCCCAGGTCATCGCGCACAGCATCCGCGATCCCTGCCTCGCAAGCAAGCCTATGCTCAGACCACCAGCTTGCCGCGCCGCTCCGCCACCGAGATCGTCGCCTCGGCGCCCGAGTTGAACTCCAGGAAATCGGCCTCGATTCCGTCGCTGAAGATGACACCGTTCTCCGGCATCAGCGAGCGCAGCTTGAGCGCCTCGCGTTGCTTGATCTCGCCGAAGCTGAGCGCGGTCTGCGACGTCTTGCTCGGAAACGGCTCGCGCACCGCGAACTGCAGGCGATCCGCGTTCCAGGCCAGCGGCCGGTAGTCGGCGTCGCCCTTGCGGTGCAGCACGGCGCCGGCGATCGCCGTAGAGCCGGTGACGATGCTGCGCATCCAGGCGGTGGATCCCAGGCCGGTCGAGACGATGATGCCGCTCGAGGACTGGGTCTCGGCCCGCTTGCCGTGCCGGATCTCGTAGCGCGCGGAGGTGTGGGATTTCTGGCCGATGAACAGATCGTTGACCGCATACAGCACCTGCCGGTCGCTCAGCACCGCTTTGGCCATCGTCACGTCCTTGAACGCCCGGCGGTCGGCGACCAGGTCGGCAAGCAGCGCCGCCAGCTCGCCCGGGCGGAACGGCAGCAGGATGCCGTCATAGCGCGACGGGTCCGGGTTGAGGCCGACCAGCGGCTGCCCGTCGAGGTACTTCATCGTGTTCGCCACCACGCCGTCCTGCCCGAGGGCCAGCACCAGGTCCTGCGGCGCGAACAGGAAATTCGGCAGGAAGGCGCGGTCGATGACCTGGTAGCGTCCATGCGCCACGAGCGCCTCCAGGGTGGTGCGCCTTGCGTCGAGGTAGGTCTCGTGCTCCCGCTGGTATTCGCCGAAATCGGCGCCGAGGTGCTCTACGTAGAACTTCGCCTGCGCGGCGGTGTGGTGGCGCGCCAGCAGCTCCTCGAGCCGCGTCCTGCGCGTCACCAGGACCAGCTTGCGCTCGAGGAGCGAGCTCATGCGGTCGGGCGCGCTCAGCCCTTGCGCGCCGGGCCCGCCGGCGCGCCGGCGAGCAGCGACTGCAGCAGCTCGGGGGAGACGTTCAGTTGGCCGATCTTCTCCGCTTTTTCGGCGATGCCGGCGAACGCCTGCGCGATCAGCTGGCTGGGCTGCATGCCGGCAGCGGCGAGCGCCTGCACGATGCGCGGGTCGGCGCTCTCCAGGGCTTTCATGACCGCGCCCAGCCTGTGCGCTTCGGCTTCGGCGAGCGTGCGGGTGTTTTGCGCGTTGCGCGTCACGTACTCCTTGCGCTTTTCTTCCAGGGCCTCGTTCGCTTCCATCTCCGCGTCGCGCAGCGCGTTTCGCTTCTGCCCTACGGCGATTTCCGTGTCGAGCTCGTTTTCGCGGATCGCGCGCTCGTTCTCTACAGCCGCGTTGCGCCGCAGATACACGGCGTCGTCCGCCGCTTTCAGCAGCGCTTCGCGCGCCTCCGCTTCCAGCGCGCGTGCCGTCTCGGGCGTGGGCTTGATGGCGAGGATCGCGACGCCGAGGATCTCCAGGCCGAAGGACAGGGTCTCCGCGTGGACTTTCAGGCCGGCGCTCACCCGCTCGGCGGTGCTGTCGGCCGCCCGCAGGGCCTGCTTCAGCGGCAGGTCCTTCACGACCTGCTTGGACAGCACCTCGACCACGTTGATCACGCGCTGCGGCAGCTTCTCCGGGTCGTCGGACTCGTAAGCGCGCGCATCCGGCCTGAGCGCGTAGTTGAGCATCGTCGCCAGCTTGCGCGGCTCGGCAACTCGGTACGCGACCTGGCCCTGCACGGTCACGGTCTGGAAGTCGGCCGTCACCTGCTCGAAGATGAAACCCTGGTCCTTGCTGCCGACCGGGACCGCGACCAGCGAGGTGGTGGGCGCGAAATAGAAGAAGGACAGGCCTGCGCCCTCGCGCAGCACCTGTCCGCCCCGGTACTGCAGCAGATAGGTGGTGGGCTGGGTCTTGACGAAGCGGATGCCGAACATGGGGCTTTCCTTGGCTACTTAGTATGTCACACGCACTAAGTTAGTTGTACAGTACCACTAAGTCGGGTAGAGTGTCAACCGCAGGCTGGAAAGGGTCCCCGGCATGGCGCAACAGGCACTTGCACGCATTGCACGTCCGCTCACCACGGTGGACGTGGCGATTTTCACGGTCGCGCGCGAGGCCCTGCAGCTGCTGCTGGTGCTGCGCCCCGAAACACCCGGCGAGCCGTTTCCCGGTTGCTGGGCCCTGCCCGGAGGCTTCGTCGACATCGGTCGCGATGCGGATCTGCCCGGCTGCGCCCTGCGCAAGTTGAAGCAGAAGGCCGGCGTGGCGAGCCCCTATCTCGAGCAGCTCGGCGGCTGGGGCAGCGCCAGGCGCGATCCGCGCGGCTGGTCCACGACGCACGCCTACTTCGCGCTGATTCCCCACCAACCGCTCGCCTTGAAGGCGGGCGGCAATGCGCCCGACGCGCGCTGGTTTCCCGTCAGGGGATCGGGCGTGTCTGTGCGCCTCGCCTTCGACCACGCCAAGATCCTCGACGCCGCGGTCTCCCGCTTGCGCAGCAAGGTGGAGTACACCTCCCTGCCCGCTTTCGTGCTGCCCCGGGAATTCACGCTGACGGAGCTGCAGCGCAGCTACGAGATCGTCCTTGGCCGCGCCCTGGAGAGGAGCGCGTTCCGCACCCGCGTGCTCGCAGCGGACCTGATCGAGCCGGTCGGCAAGACGCGGCAGGGGCCCAACCGTCCCGCGCAGATGTACCGCCTGCGCAACCCGCGCAAGCCGGTGTTCTTCACGCGGACGTTCAACCCGCGCCAGGCACGCGGCTAGCGCTCGAGCGCCTTCGGCCAGTTGGCGTCGGCCTTGCGGATGTAGCCCGCGGGATCCTTCTGCCAGTCGCGCTGCACTGCGAGGCTGTAGTTGAGGTAGAGCTTTCCCTGCATCACGCTCCAGGCCTCCGGCACCGTGGACACGGTGTAGCCCTCCGCCACCCCGTAGGCGCAGTAGCCGCCGTACTGCGGCGCGTATTTCTCCGGCGCCGCGGCGAAGGCGTCGCGATTCTGCGCGCTCGCAAAACGCCAGGTGGCGCCTTTCCACTGGTGCGTGTGCGTCGCCAGGCCCTGCACGGGCTTCGCTTCGGTGAAATAGGCCACCGGGTCGTAGCCGCGGATTGCGGCGCCCCAGGAGGTGTAGACCTCGGCCTTCTGCGCAAGCGCCGGCGCGGCGAAGGCAAGTACGGCGGCAAGCAGGACGGTTCGGGCGATCATGGCGCGTTCTCCGGCTGGCATCGCCTGTGGGTCGAATTGCTGCCCCACCGCGTTACGCCGGCTCCCAGAAATAGCTGGGCTTCTCGCTATCATGGCCGGTCGATTGCACAGGAGCAGCGTAAGCTTCACTTCCCGGATTTTCTCACCGCTTCGGCGGTCGTCGGATTCGCGGGAAAGCACGCAATCGCGCGGTTCGCGCCGCGCAGGCGGTTCCTACGCGCCGTACATCTCGGTGATCAGTCGGCGCAGCAGCATCGCGGTCGCGGGCTCCAGCTCGTCCAGCCGCCGCCCGAGCCTCTCCTTGCTGACGGTGCGGATCTGATCCACCGCGATCTCGGCCTTGCGGCCCGCGCAAACCGTCTGCACCCGGCTGCGCCAGCGCGGATGAAGCTTCGTCGTGAGCGGACACACGACTACGGTATCGAGAAACCGGTTCATGTCGTCCTGGCTGACGACCACGACCGGCCGGGTCTTGGCGATCTCGCGCCCGCGCGCGGGGTCGAGGTCGGCGAGATACACACCGTAGCGCCCGACCAGCCTGGTCACCATGTCACCGCGTCACCACTTTTTCCCGGGCTCGATCCCGTCCGCCACCGTCGCGTCGAGATCACTCCAGTCCTCCTTCGCGCGCGCCGCCTCCCGGTACGTTTCCTCCCAGGTCAGGCGCTTGTCCTTCTTCCCGCGCAGCAGCAGCCCCTCCTCCCGGGCCTCCAGCACCAGGGCGTCCTTGATTTCATAGCGCTCCAGCACGGCCTTGGGCAGCCGCACGCCGCGCGAGTTGCCGATCTGGACGACCTTCAACTCGACCTTCGCCGGGCGCTTCGGGGTAACGGGAAGCGCATCGCGTTTCATGTAATTACTGTACTCACATTGAACGGCATCGTCAAACCGGCGGCGGTCATCGCCCGGGCCGCCGTCGGCGCGCTGTTGAGCGTCTCGATCGACTCCATGTCGAGGTGGTTGGTCGGCGCATGATGAGCGAGGGGATCGGCGGCAGGGTGAACGTGAGCGGAAACAGCATCCCGAGCCTGGCCTACTGGGCCGCTCCGGTCCGGAGCCAGAAGGGCGAGATTAACACCCGGCCTTACGGCAGCGGGGGCTAGGCCTCTTGTTCCCCGCACGAGGATGTGTCACCGTCCCCGGTGTTCGCATCCGCGGGAGGAGACTGACGGCATGCTGCGGGACACGGCTTCCTCGACGAACCTGGCGCAGCCCCCGCCGGGCGAGGTGTTTGCCGCGCTCGCGGCGGCGCTCGCGGCGCGCGTCGTCGGCCAGCACGCGCTGACGCAGCGGCTGCTGATCGCGCTGTTGTGCGACGGCCACGTCCTCGTGGAGGGCGTGCCGGGACTCGCCAAGACGACCGCGGTGAAGACACTGGCCGAACTGCTCGAGGCGGACTTCCACCGCATCCAGTTCACCCCCGACCTGCTGCCGGCCGACCTCACCGGCACCGAGGTGTTCCGCGCCGAGACCGGGACCTTCGAGTTCCGGCCCGGCCCCATCTTCCGCAGCCTGGTGCTCGCCGACGAGATCAACCGCGCGCCCGCCAAAGTTCAGTCGGCGCTGCTCGAGGCGATGCAGGAGCGCCAGGTGAGCGTCGGGCGCGCGACCTTCGCGCTGCCCGAACTGTTCATGGTGATGGCGACGCAGAACCCGATCGAGCAGGACGGCACTTATCCGCTGCCCGAAGCGCAGCTCGACAGGTTCCTCTTGCACGTGCAGGTCGGCTATCCCGCGCCCGCGGCCGAGCACGCGATCGTGCAGCTCGCGCGCGACGAGGCGCTGCGCGCGGCCTCCGGCGCGGGCGCCGCAGCCCGCGCGCCGGCCCCGGCGCTCGCGTCGGCTGCCCAGGTGTTCGCCGCGCGGCGCGAGGTGCTCGCGCTGCACATGGCGGGCGCACTCGCGCAATACATCGTAGAGCTGGTGCTGGCGACGCGCGACCCGGGCGCCTATGACGCGGACTTGGCGCCGCTCCTGCGCCTGGGAGCGAGCCCGCGGGCGAGCATCGGCCTGGACCGCGCCGCGCGCGCGCACGCCTGGCTCGCCGGGCGAGCCTACGTCTCGCCCGAGGACATCCAGGCGATGGCGCCGGACGTGCTGCGCCACCGGCTGCTGCTGTCCTACCAGGCGCGCGCCGACGGGGTCGGCGCCGACCAGATCGTCGCGCGCCTGCTCGCGCGGGTGCCGGTGCCGTGATCCCCGCCGGTGCCGGGCTGCCGCGGCACGTGCCGCGCGGCGTGCGCCCGGCGCTGGAGGAGTTGCTCGCGCTGCGCCGCCACGGCGCCGCGATGAGAAGGCTCCTCGCGCTCGACGCCGTGCGCCGCGAAGGCACCCGTGCCGGCGCCTTTCGCAATCAGGGCATGGACTACGCCGAGTCGCGGCCCTACTCCGCCGGCGACGACGTGCGCCGCATCGACTGGCGCGTCACCGCGCGCACCGGCCGCGCGCACACCAAGATCTTCCGGCCCGAGCGCGGCGGCGACGTGGTCTGCCTGGTCGACCAGCGCGCGCCGATGCGTTTCGGCACGCGCGCCGCGTTCAAGTCGGTGGTCGCGGCCCACGTGGCCGCGCTCGCCGGCTGGGCGGCCGCCGCCGGCGGCGAGAGGTTCGGCGCGCACATTTCGGGCGCGCGCACGCGGCACGTCCCGCTGGGCGCGGCGGAGGGCGCGGCGGCGGCGCTCTGCGCGGCGCTTGCAGACGCGTCCCCCTTCGGCCCGGCGCTCGCCGCGCAGGAGCCCGGCGAGGAGGAGACGCTCGAGCGCCTCGCCGCGCTCGCGGCGGCCGAAGGCCCCATCGGCACGCGCTTCGTGCTCGTGTCCGATCTTGCGGAACCCGAGGAAACGCTCGAGCGCGCGGCGCAGTCGCTGCGCGCGCGCGGCGAGCTGGTGTTCGTCTGCGTGCGCGATCCGCTCGAGCTGCGCCTGCCGCCGCCGGCGCGCTATCCGCTCACCGACGGCCGCGAGCGGCTGGTGCTCGACACGGCGAGCGCCGACGTGCGCGCGGCTCATGCGCGCGCGCTCCAGGCGCAGCGCGCGCGGCTGCAACGGCTCGCCGCGCATCCCGGCACGCGCTGCCTCGCGCTCTGCGCGGGCGAAGATCTGTTCAGCATGCGCGCGGCGGCATGAACCTCGATTTCGAGCTCGCCGCGCGGCTGCGCGACGTGCACCCGCCCGAGGCACCGCCGTGGTGGCCGCCCGCGCCGGGCTGGTGGGTCGCGCTTGTCGTCGTGCTGGTGCTCGCCGCCATAGCAGTGCGCCGCTTGCGGCCGCGCTGGCGCCGCTTCCTCCTGCGCCGGCGCCTGCTCGCGGCGCTGGAGACCGCCGCCACCGCGGCCGAGATTTCGCAGCTGCTGCGCACGGCGGCGCTAGCGCGCTTCCCGCGGCACGCGGCAGCGGGATTGCACGGCGCGCCCGCGGGACTGCACGGAGCGCCGGCGGGACTGCACGGAGCGCCGGCGGGACTGCACGGAGCGCAGTGGATCGCATTCCTCGAAGCATGCGACCGTGCGCCCGGGCGGTTCGCGGCGCTCGCCGGCGCGCTCACCGAAATGCCTTACCGCGCGCCGCGCGCGGGCGACGACGTCGCGCCGCTGCGCGAGGCGGCGCGCGGCTGGCTGCGCGTGGCGCTGTGATGCTCCAGTTCGCCTGGCCCTGGGTCGGGCTCGCGCTCGTCCTGCCGTTCCTCGCCGCGTGGCTGCTGCCGCCCGCCGTGCCGCTCGCCGCGACCCTGCGCGTGCCGTTCTTCCGCGAAGCCGAGGGCTGGCAGCGCGCCGCCGCGGACAGCCGGCCGTACGCGCGCAGCCTCCTCGCGCTCGCCGCCTGGGCGCTGCTCGTCGCCGCCGCGTGCCGGCCGCAGTGGATCGGCGAGCCCGTGGGCGTGCCCGCGAGCGGGCGCAGTCTGCTTCTCGCGCTCGACCTCTCGGGCAGCATGCGCGATATTTCGCTGGGCGCCGAGTCGGGGCCCGAGCTCCTGCGCCGCACCGCGCGCCAGTTCATCGCCGGCCGCGCGGGCGACCGCGTCGGCCTCGTCGTCTTCGGCTCCAGCGCCCACGTGCAGGCGCCGCCCAGCTTCGACCTCGCCGCGCTCGCCGGCATGGTGGAGGAGAGCTTCATCGGCCTCGCCGGCGAAGGCACGGCGCTGGGCGACGCGATCGCGCTCGGGGTGGCGCGGCTGCGCGCGATGCCTCGCGCGGAGCGCGTGCTCGTGCTCCTCACCGACGGCTCGAGCACCGAGGGCGTGATGCAGGTGCCCGAAGCGGCGCTGCTCGCGCGCGCGCACGGCGTGCGCGTGCACGCGATCGGCCTGGGCGAGCCGCGCAGGGAAGGCAAGGCGAGCCCCGGCGAGGGGCTGGACGAGCCCGCGCTGCAGGAGATCGCCGCGCGCACCGGCGGGCATTACTTCCGCGCCGGCGACGCGAGGGCGCTGGAGCGCATCTACGAGACGCTCGGGCGCCACGA
>Ga0247727_10002028_pt1 | contig 46838 bp, 41 predicted proteins | sample WisWelCaveWW1625_FD_202498 | JGI IMG/M metagenome (GOLD analysis project Ga0247727, IMG submission 202498) | Biofilm microbial communities from Wishing Well Cave, Virginia, United States - WW16-25 | ecosystem: Environmental > Aquatic > Deep subsurface > Groundwater > Cave microbial mat | place...
GACGGATGCCAGCCGCCCAGGATGATCGGTAAGTCGGGATATTTTGCTTTCGCGGCGCGGCTGACGGCAATGGCGCCTTTGATCATGGGGCCGGTGACGAGCGACATGCCGAGGCAAAGCGCGCCATCAAGCTCGCGCATCACTGCGCCGACAAAATCCGGCTCCAATGCCGTGTCGATGATCTTGACCTCGTAGCCCGCGGTCACCAAAGGTCCGGCGACGGCGATCAACGCCAGCGGCGGACACGCTTCGTTGCTCGCATACGAAGGGAAGAAGAGTACGACTTTTTTCTTTTTCATGGAAAGTTTGTAGTAGCGCCTTCAGGCGCAAATTTTTGAATTTTAGAAACTCGTGGCAACTTCGCGCACCTGACGCCCACCCCGCTCCGCCATTCTTTGTTTCATAAGGATGCGGGGCGGAGAAGGCGTAACTACGAACGCCTCAAGAAATCTGCAGACTCGGCCGCAGCGTTTCGACCAGCCATTTCTCAATCGGGAAATGATAAAAGTCTTTGGCGCAGCGCCAATTGGCGAGATGTTGCAGCGGCCGGCGCAGCCAGCCTTTTTGCGCATCCCAGGCGTGGCGCGAATAAAATTTGAAGCGTTGCACCAATTGCCATTTCGCGCGGCTGACCCACGGGCCATACGAGCCGACAAAATCGAAGTCGGCCCATTCCTCAAGTGTTTTGGGAAGCGGATAACCTTTTGCTTTGACCATATCGGAGATGGGCGAGCCGGGGTAAGGTTGATAAAAGAAAATTTGGGTTTTGAATTTCGGGCTCATGGCGCGAAGCTGTTTGGCAATGCGCAGCGTCGCCAAGACACTTTCTTCCGGCTCGTCGGGAAAGCCGACGATCATCGGGAAATCCACGGCGATGTCGTGGCGCGCGCAGCGTTCGGCGGCGAGAAGAATTTGCTCGATGGTGATGTCCTTCTTCATCCAGTTCAGCATTTCTTGCGAACCGGATTCGACGCCGATGAGCACGCGGCGCAGGCCGGAGCGTTTGCAGAGCGCAAAATCTTCCTCGGCGAGGCGCACGCCTTGATCCGCGCGTAGCGTCGCCGTCCAGGTGAACTTCAAACCGCGGCGCAAAAATTCTTCGGCGACGGCGACGACGCGGTCGCGATAGGTGAAATAGGTTTCGTCCTGCAAGTGCAAATCATCGAAGCGGTGGCGTTGCCAAAGCGATTCCAATTCCTCGCCCATGCGCGCGGGCGTCAGCGCGGTCCATTTGCGTTTGTAAACGAACGGATCGGCGCAGAAGGTGCAGCGGAAATAGCAACCGGTGGAGGAGATGTAATCCAACTGGCGTTGCTTTTTTAGCGCATAATATTTTTGCACGGGAATCAAATCGTAATTAATCGGCGCGAAGGCGCTCATGTCTTGCATCGCTCGAGGTGGATTCTGCACGGCGGCGCCGTTCCGGCGAAACGTGCATCCGGCCACGCCTTCCAGACTTTGCTTTTCCGCGAGGCGCTCGACGATCTCGCAAAACGTCGCTTCGCCTTGCGCTTGTACGGCAACGTCGATGCTCGGCTCTTCCAAACACTCCTTGGGGAAGAGCGAAGGATGCCAGCCGCCCCAGATGATCGGCAAGTCGGGCCGCGCGGTCTTCACGGCGCGAGAAATTTGCAGCGCGTCGTGAATCGGCCGGCCGGTGAGCACGGACATGCCGAGGCAAATCGCTTCGGATAAATGCGGCTTCAGCGCGCGCAGCGGATCCGGCTCGAGACGACCATCGATAATGATGACTTCAAAGCGCTCAGAATCGAGATTGGAGCCGACGGCGAGCAAGCCGAGCGGCATGGTGTAAAACACCGCCTTGGGGTTATAAAGAAGGATTTTTGCTTTTCGCATGTTCTTCCTAAACAAGCTCAAGCCAATTTCAGACTTGTATTATTGCAAAAATTTGCTTAGTTTTTGATGACCAGAAGTTTGAGGTTCACTGCAACCGCATCCTGGAGTGAATGATAACGACCGAAATCCTGATCGAAAAAGCACGGACGTTCAATTTGCCGAGGCGACGAGTTAATCTTTTTCCATCATCGAGCTGGCACGCTTCCGCAAAACGATGACCACGTGATCTCCCCAATTCCGTAACAACGGCCAACCTGTCATTACCTTTTCGCAATTTAAAAGAACGCTAAAAAATTTCTGATAGCGTGTGATGCTATGTAAATACGGTGGCGGCGCGAACACGCCGAGCGCAAACTGCTTTTCAATTTCAAAAGAATGCAAAAAGGCTGCCACGACAGCGGTGTGAGTGTGATAGTAGGTTTGAACTTTTTGATGGCCGACATTTACAGAAATCCCAGGTGTACCGGAGCGGCCCCGCCAACGCCGAAATGCCTCTGCCGGTTGTCTTTTGAAAAGATAATAGCCGATTTCCCACGGACAAATCGGCGGCATCATGTTGAGCAGCATCGTGCCGCCGGGACGAAGTAAACGCGCTGCGCTGCGCGCAAATTGCCGAAGATCGGCAACACAATTCAGCGCGCCGAAATTCGAGAAGATGCCGTCGAAGCTCGCCGCGCCGTAAGTCTGCACCAACTCTTCGATGCGCTCCGCGCCGCCCTGCCGAAATTCAACGGCATTTGAAAATCCCGCCAGGAGAATTTTTTCGCTCGCCACGGCCACCATTTCGGAGGCCGGGTCGAGAGCGACAACGCGATAGCCGTGCTCGGCAAAAAACAGCGCGTCGGTGCCGGTGCCGCAGCCGGCTTCGAGAATGCGGCCACCGCGCTCAAACGTCGATAGTGCGGCGCGTTGCACGCGGCGGCGCATCCATTGGAAAATGGAATTACCGGCTTCGACGGCGTCGTAAGCTGTGGCGATTTCATCAAAGGCGATTTCCGGCATAGCGGTGCTTCCAATTGCTCGTACTTGTGCTCATGCTCTTGTTTAGGAAATTTATTAAAGGCGAGCAAGAGCACGAGAATGAGTAAGAATTTTCCAGACGAGCCGTCTGGGCTACTTCAACGCCAACAAATAATCCGCCATCGCTTCCAGCTCTTCTTTCGGCAAATGCTCGAATTTCGGCATCATGGAGTCTTTGACGAAGGCCTGGGGATTGACGAAGTGATCGATGAGCCATTTTTTGTCATGTTTGCCGCCGACGCCGGCCAAAGCCGGGCCGACTTCCTTGCCAAGGCCGTTAATCGCGTGGCAGTTGCGGCAGCCTTCGCGAGTCATCGCATAGCCGGCGATGACGAAGTTCTTCGCAGCGGCGTCAGCTTTCTCGCGGTTTTGCAAGTACGCCACCATGGCGACGATTTCCTCGCCGAAGGTTTTTTTCTGCCGGCGCGGGCTTGAATCTTTGCGCAAGACATTTTCCAGTTTCAGCGCTGCGACGTGCGCGGCCAATTTGGTCGAATCCCACGCGGCTTTGATCGGGGTGAATTTCGCCGCGCCCTGGTTGTGGCAGTCGCCGCATTTTTTCAAAACATAAAGCTGGCGGCCGGCTAAGGCACCAATATCAACGGGCGCCGTATTTTGGGCAAATAAGTTGGCCGAACCGATCATTATGAGGGATGTCATTGCAATCGCGAATCGCTTAAAGTTTTTAATCATGGCTCCAATCCTCAATGGTTTTGCGCTTCAAAGTTGGAAAGCTAGAGGGTTATTTTAGAAACTCACTTATGTCGCGCAAGAATTCTTCAGATGAACGTGAGTTGGGCTTTAGTTTCGCTGCCCATGAACGGCCCGGGTGAACGACATCCCATGGAGAACGTTGCTGGTTGTGGCGTCCGGCGCCGGGATCGTGATTTCCAAAACCGTCGAGCACTCTGTTCCAGAGCGGAGAAAACATGGAAATCAACAACGACTCGCCGAGCGGTATCCAGATATCATCCACGATGAGACAACGACATTTGAAGTCTTCAATCACAAGGTTTTCGGTTTGTTGAATGGTTTCAGTGTGTTCCCGCAACCGGCGATAAAGCACCTCACTGGGCGTTTCATCCAAGCCATAACCTCCTTTGCGCGCTCCCGGAGGCACCGCCTTGCCCACATAAATTGGCGCATTCCAGCGGCCGCTTTTGTTCTTTTCCGCAATCTTTTTGTATGCTGAAAAACTGCCGGTGTAATACAAAGCATAAATGCCCGCCCCAGCAAAAGGCGCCGTGGGCAATGAAATAACCGGACGCTTGAGCAAAGCCGTTGCAACACTCTCACCCAAGCGGCGTTTGTCCAGAGGATTGTAAGGCTCGTCCGCCATGGTGTCTTTCAACGTTTTCGTAAAATCACGGCAAACTCGGAAAGTATGGCTTTGCTCTTTTTTCCCTGTCGTACCGATGACTGGGTGATGCTTGCTCCCACTCGTTTTTCACGAATACAGTATACGCCATCGAGAGCCAAGCCTTGCATTACAGCAATTTCGCCGAGGATTTGCTCGGTACGAATATCCATTCCTTGAATAATCGAATTGCCAATGACCACCACGCCCACGCCGCCACGAGACAAAACCCGTTTCAGCGCAGCCGTGAAACGAAAGCAGTCATTGAAATAAGTTGTCACGTAATTGGCCCAGCCCGGTCCTCCATAAGCGCCTTGCTCGGTGCGCGTTTTGCGCAGTTGTTGAAGCGTTTTTTCCAGGCCTTGATGTCCAAACGCTAGCGCCACCGGCTCGATGTCGCGCACGGTCTGCCAATATTGGCCAAAGTTATTCGTCTCCAAATGTTTTTGTTCGCCGGGCGAAGATACAAAATTCAACCAATACAATTGAGGACGCGTGTTGCGAACATAGTGATAATTGTTCATGTAGGGTGGCGAAGTAACCATCAAGTCCACCATCCCCGTTTCCAGTTCTTCGTTTGCGCTGAAAAAATCAGCGTTGATCACGCGTCCGGTGCCAAGGCTATTGATCCGCATTTCTTTCTGCAACCAGACGATATCGGAACGCATGGCACGCAGCTTAGACATTAGCACTTGCGCGACGTCTGCATCATCGATTAACGGCTTTCCAGCCGCAGGCCGCGAGCCAAGGCTAGGTTCATAAGAATAGTTTGAAAAGCTGACCATCACCGCGCCGAACGCGACGCGGAACAGATTCGCAACCGTCTCAGATGCAAGTCCGTTGATAAATGCCAACGCGTGCAACACCTGCCGTTCAACTTTGGGACTAAAGAAGGGCAGGCGTGACTTCAGCGGCGGCGCGCTGACGGCGACCGGGGTTGAAGCCGTCCGCCAACAATTTGCCACAATCTGCATGGAAGCAAGTGCGGCATCCAATTCATCAATCTCAAGAGTCGGCGCGTTGAGTTTGACGCTCGCAGCAAGAGCCGGATAAGGATTGATCTCAAAACCTACCGCCTTATGCCCGCGCAGAACGGTTTGTAGCAGAGTCGTCCCTACTCCGCAAAACGGATCCAACACCAACGCGGTTTTGCGGTTTGGCAAATATGCCGAAATGGCATCGTCAACGAACGCCGCGGAATATCCGGCGATCCAGGGAACCCACCGATGAATCGGCAGGCTCTTGTTGTCGGCAAAAGCCGGGTCACGAAAAGCAGCGTGTCCGTTCCCATTCAGGGCACCATCGAAAAAAGACATTTGTTGTTCATGCGGCGCATTAGCTGCACCGCGTTTCGCGACTTTTTCCCGGGAACGAGCTGCTTTTTTCGTGCCAGCTTTAGGCTGTATAATATGCATTTTCTCCCTCACTTTCATGGAACTATGTAAAGCTAATTATTCAGCGCGCCGCGATTGATCCACGCGGCGATCGAGTCGGCCTCGGTTTGGCTCAAAGGCGCGCCGAGCAGCGGCATGCGGCCGCCTACGGTGTTGTTGCCGATGACCTTCAAATACAAGGCGCTGTTGTTGGCGTTGCCGGGAGCGACGCGCGGCCGGCCATAAGCCGAATTGACACCGACAAGCGTGCCAAAAGAATCGCCGGTGCGCAGCGACATCGGGCCGCCGCCTGTACCGGGGTGACAGCCCGCGTTCGTACATTTTGGCGTAAAAATATTGGCTTGAATACTGGACAACGTGGCCTGCAAATTTGCCGGCGGGGCTTGCTGCATAACCGGCATCGCATGCTCGCAGGCCAGGAATATACCGACGACAGATAACAACAATATGCTTCTCATCACAGCTTTCAGGAAAAAGCTTACGCTCATACTTTAACTCCTTCAGCAAAATAGCGTGGTTAAAAAAATCTCCCATCAAAATGGATAATTTAAAATACGATAAATGTTGAAACCGAGACGAAGGTTGCCAAGGTTATCCCCCACATCAAAATCGCCGCCGCTCATGTATTGATTGGTGGTATTGCCGGCGGAATTGGATACGAAAAGATGAAAGATATGGCCGCCCACTTTAATTTCAAGCCCGGCAGCAAAAGCATCAAAGAAAGTGAGCTGCCCATTCTTGATGGGCGGGCTGCCAATCGTGGCGGCCGTTTGATCGCCGGAGAGCACGGGCACGATCTCCGCGAAGAGCGCATATTTCTGGCTCAAAGCAACCCGCCCGCCCACGCCCAAAGTGACGAGCGGATCTTCGCCGTCAAGCTGGACGTTGCCATTGAGCAAAATGCCCGGCGTCACGACGAAAGATACGCGTTTGGCGATTTGTTTGCTCACCGGCAACTGTGCGAAAAAGGCAAAACGCTCGCCGGCGGTGCGGCTGAGAGTTTTTGGATTCAGGCTCGTAGCAGAAGGGTCGGGAAGGCCTTTTATCGTTGCCCAATCGACCCCGCTATACAGTGCGGCGGAAATCGGCATCGAGCCGTCGGTCTTCTCGCGCAGGAGACGCCATTTGGCGCCGAACTCAAAAGTCGCGTTCACTTTCGAGCGTTCGACGGTGACGGACAAATCGTTCGAAAGCGGAAAGGCGAGTTGTGTCAGCATCGAAGAGCCGCCATCCAAGCCGAAGAGCTGATCGAAGCCGGCTCTGACCGGGGAATTGAATTTGTGCGTGATCCGATAAAGAAAAGCGCCTTTGTCGAGCGTTTCCGCGGTTTGCAAGTTTGCCAGGGTCCAGCCCGGAAACGCGGTGGCATAAGTCAGCTTGGGCTCTTCCGGCTTCATGCCGGCCGGCAAGGATTTGATCCATGCTTCGATGACGGCGATCTCTGCGGGGGCAAGCGGCTTGGTGCCGCGCGGCATGCGCTCGCCTTTTATTCCCGGCGCGCCGCGCAGTTTTCTCAGCAAATAGCTGTTGGCGGGATCGCCGGGCTTCACGCGCAGCCACGGGCCGTCCGGGCTTTTCACGCCGACGAGATTGGCCAGCAATACCTCTTCAGACATGTTGAGATTTTGGGGCGCATTGGCGCCGGTGTGGCAGCCGGCAAACGCGCATTGCTCGTCGACGATTTCCTGCACTTTTTCCTGCAAGTCATCCTGAGTGGCCACAAGCGAGGGCTTTGCCGCAGCCGTCTCATCTCCGGCGTGCACGTTGATGGTGAAGGCAAACAAAAAAGACAGCGTTGCGAAAGCCAGCCAAAACCTTCGTAAAAATAATCCGCACATTTTCCCTTCTCCTTAAAATATATGAGGTGATGTATGAGGTATATGATTCATAAAATTTGCACTAAAAATATTCATTGCACAACGATTCTTCCACCGGCGTGGCCGCTGCCGTGAATCACGCAAAAATAATTGAAGGTTCCACGAGCGTTGAAAGCCTCCGAAAAGATCTCGTTGGCCCTCAAATTCGGCGACGGGCCGAAAAGGTTTTCGACATTTCCCGGCCGCCCGCTGGTCACGTCGTGCGTGACATTGTCTTTGTTCGTCCACGTCACCGTGGTGCCGGCCGCCAGGGTCAACGTCGCGGGGTCGAAGCCGCTCGAGGAAATCCACACTTCGTTAGGGCCGCGCATAGCGGGCTGCAGTGGATTTTCGCCGCAACGCCATTGCGCCAGCGCGAGCGCCCCGAGCAAAAACAGCACTAGCCGCCGGCGGATCAATTTAGAAAACCGCTTGGCTCGCTTCATTCTCCACCTCCAAAAGCTCAGTTTTTAAAACTTGTTGCACCCGTTGGTGCAGCGCATTTTTGATGCGATGGCGATGATTGTTGGTAAAGAGCTTGATTTGGCCGGGTTCGACGACGACGGCCTCGGCGCTCGCGTGTTCCGTCAAGCGCCGAATGCGCCGGCGATAGAAACCGAAAATCAAACGCTCAAGATAATCAAACCATCGCCACGCCCAAATTGTTTCAAGCAACGGCTTGAGCCGGGACTTTTCAGCCGGCGTGCCGGCAACCGGCGAGCTTAACCACAGTGAGTTGGCGGACGCGGCGCTCTGACATTGGGGCAAATGCGCGCCGATCCAGGCATTCGCAGCGTGGAATTTTTTGAAATGCTCGATTCCGCTCAGCGGCCGCAGAAACGCAATTTGATGCGCGACAAAAAAATCCCCTTCGTCGATGCTCAAATGATCGAGGTCGACGAGGCAGTTCAGGCAGAGCAGCCGCCTTTTTCCCATCAGCTTCAGCAGCAGCGCCAGGGCGGTGTAAACGGACCACAAGCGCTTGCCGGCAGTGATCACGAACAGGTCGATGTCATCACGGTGATGCGAATTTTCAAAAGCGGCGGCGCCGGAAAGCGCAACACTGCGCACGAATGGAAATTTGATGACGAATTTGATGAGCCAAGCGTGCTTTTGCAAGAGGCCGCGCGTCTGCTGCCGGCGCTGCTCGCGCACCGCGACGATCTTTCCCCGGCCGCGAATAAAAAACAGCGGACCGGTGTGCGCGATCACGCCGCGGTTTTCCCACGCTGCAAGCGCTTCCTGCACTTCCTCGAATGAAGCGCCGCAAGCCAGCAGACCATCGTGAACCTCTTCGGCGCGCAAAGGATAATCAAACAAGTCCGCATACGCCAGCGTTTTTAGAACCGCTTCGTTGATTTTTCCAAAGCCATGGTCATGGCCGTTTGACGAAGATATTTTCATAACAGGCACGATGCCATGGCGCGTCGCGGCGGATGACGCCAATGATTTGAGGTCGAAAGCGCGCACGATGCGCACCGGCATGGCACGCCGCGATGCCGGCTGCAAAGATTCGTAGACGTCCAACGTCGCCCGCGCGGTCTGTTGCCATGAAAAGGTTCTGGCGTGTTGCCGGCCACGCACAATCAACTCCTGCCGCAGCCCGCTGTCAACGAGCAAGCGCTCGATTTTTTGCGCCCACGTTTCGGCGTCGCCGGCGCAAAGCATTTCTGCATCCACTGCCAGCTCGCGCATGGCGGAATTATCCGCGGCCAATACGGGCACGCCGCCGGCCATCGCTTCGAGCAGCGGAAAGCCGAAGCCCTCGTGTACCGAAGGCAACACCAGCAGCTTGGCGCCGTGATAGAGCGGCAGGATGTCGGCGTCCGGAACGTAGCCGAGACAGCGCACGGCGTCTTGTAAATTTTCTTGTGCGATCGCGCGCTCGACCTCCGCCCGCCCGTTGCCGGGTTGGCCGGCCAAAGCCAACAACAAATTCCGCTGGCCGCGCCGGCGCAAACGGCTAAACGCTTCGATGAGCAGTGGCAGATTTTTTCTTCTCTCAAAGGTGCCGATGAACAACAGGTATGGCGAATTTAAGCCGTGCCGCACTTTTACCCGCTCGATTTGCTCGACACAAATGTGTGAGAAAAATTTTGCCTCAACGCCGGAATGCACCACGTGCAGCTTGCGTTCGGCAAAGCCGGAACTGCCGTTGAACAAACGGCGCACGTCATCGGCGGTCGATTGCGAAACGGTGACGACGGCATCCGCCGTGGCGAGCGCGCGGCGAACCGTCTGCTGAAAATAAAGCCGCTTGATCCGTGGATACAGGTGTGGGTGGAGAAAGAACGCGACGTCGTGAAAAGTGGAAACCGTGCGCGCCGGACCGGAAAAATATGGAAGGCTGTAGTGCAGGCCATGCCAAACGTCGATACGGTCGTGATGGCTATGCAGCCCGGCGCCACAATGCTGCCATAGCAAACGCGCCGGCCGGGAAAAATTCGGCAGCGGCGCGAAGTGGAAATTTTCCGACGGCAAATCACCGAAAAGATTTTGGGTGCCGGCTTTGGCAAAGATCAAATATTCGTTGTCGTGGTCGATTTGGGCCAAAGCCCGAATCAAATTGCAAATATATTTTCCCGCTCCCGCCACCGTCGTTGGCAAACTGCTTGCGTCGATACCTATGCGCACGTCGAAGATCCTCATTACTGTTCATATTGTACAAAAAACTACCGGGAGCATTGCTGGCTAAACGAGAAGCGATAAAGCGCGCTCTTCCTGGCGTATGCGGATTCGCAAAGCCAGGCCATTGGCCAAGCCCACCCAAAACAGCGTCACCCAACAAGAAAAGAGCAATGGCCAGAGAAAAAGCTCCAGGACGACAACCCCGTAGTTGGGGTGCCGGAAAAGGCGATACGGGCCGTTTCTTACCAGCCTCATTCCCGGGATCACTAAAATTTTAGTGTTCCAAAACTTTCCGAGAGAAATAATGCACCAGTAACGCAACACTTGCAAGATTCCCAACAGCACGGCAACGATGGGCCAGCCGCCGATCATCGACGGCCCCGACATCCATCCTTCAACAATCAAGCTGAGAATGAAGCCGCCGTGGAGCAGGACGATCCACCGATATTGTTCCCGGCCAAATTCTTGCGCGCGATTTTGCCGCATCCATTTTTCATTGGCACGCGCAACCAACAATTCGGCGATTCGTTGACAGCACAAAAAAGCTATGGCGATGACAAAAACGGTTTTGTTCAAGCGCAAACTCCCAGGATCATTTCAGAAGAAAAACCGGGGCCAAGCGAGCATGAAAGCAGCTTTTTTCCGGAAAGGTAGTCGTCCGATCTCAAAAACTTATCGAGCACGAACAAGACGGTGGCGCTGGACATGTTGCCGAATTTTTTCAGAACTTCCCACATGCATTTCGTTTTATCCTGGGGAAGCGCCAGCGCTGTTTCGTACGCTTGAATAACTTTGGCTCCTCCGGGGTGCGACAAAAAAACGGCAATATCGGCCAATTGCAGATCATTTCTGCTCAAAAAATCCAAGATGATCGGCTTTGCCGATTTGTGAACTATCGAAGGAATATCTTTTGAAAAGAGCACTTTCAAGCCATTCTCGTTTATTTCCCATCCCATCACCTCCAAAGATTTTTTCCACGTGACGGCGTCGGAAGAAATAATTGAAATCATGCGGTCGGCGCTTATCGGGCATTCATCGCCGCAAAGTATTACTGCGCCGGCGCCGTCTCCAAACAAAGAAGCGGCGATAAAATTGCTCTTGGAAAGATCGTTGCGTATGAAGGTCAAAGTACACAGCTCAACCGTAACCACCAACGCAATCTGATCCGGATAGGCTTTCAACCAATCGACCGCTCGCGCGATCCCGGATATGCCTCCGGCGCAACCCAGTCCCCAAATCGGCGTGCGGCGGATGGACGGCGAGAAATCGATCTTGTTGAACAGATGAGCATCAATGCTCGGGGTCGCCACGCCGGTTGAAGACACAAAAAAAATGTGGCCAACGCGTTGCGGCGCGATATCGGTTTGGTGCAACGCATTTAAAATCGCTCTTTCACAAAGAGCGATCGCATTTTCCAAATAGAGCCGGTTCTTTTCATAAAAAGAATGGGGTTTCTTGAACCATTCCAGCGGTGCACACGAATAGCGCTCTTCAATACAGGTATTCACAAAAACCGGCAATAATCTTTCAATATCCAACGGCGCATTTGAAAACAAATTGCAAACAAAATCTACCGCCAGCTTTTGGTTGATGCGGTGATTGGGAACGACCGGCGCGATATTGATAATGCGAGGCATTTCTGATTCTATATTAAGTTTATTACTTCAAAAACATCTCTATATATGAGCACGAAAAAACAGAAATGCAAGCGATTTCCCGGTGGGACTTTAAATAGGCGAATTTCGTGCCGTGGTTATTTTGTGCCCAGAAAAATGATTTCAAGTCATTTAATTTCATGCATCTGTCAACCGGGTATGGGCGTGGGGTGCCAGCGCTTCCGTCGCGGCGTTGTATTTCAAGAGAGGATTATGAAGCACGAGATTGTATTTTTTGCGACACGTTGTTGGTGGAGCGCGGCTGATCGTGCTCGTCTTCGATTTCGCCCACGATCTCTTCGAGCACGTCTTCGAGCGTCACAATGCCTAAAACCAGGCCGGTGCTGTTGTCTTTAACCACGGCCATCTGTTTTTTCTGACGGCGAAATTCGCGCAAGGCGACGGCTACCGACATATTGGGCGGAAAAAACAACGGCGGATACAGCGCATCGACCAACGTCACCACGCCGCGCAGACTGAAGAGATAAAACAAATCTTTCGTATTGACAATTCCAATTACGTTATTGATATCCCGATCATAAACCGGCATGCGGGTGTGCACGCCTTCGCGCACGGCTACGAGAATTTTCTCTTCCGGCGCGTGCACTTCCAGCATGGCGACGCGGTTGATGGTCACGACGATGTCACAGACGCATTTGGAGGAGAGGCGGAAGACGTTGCGCAGATATTCGGCTTGATCCGCCGGCAACCCCCCGGCCTGGCGCGTTTCTTCCACGAGCAGGGTAAGCTCTTCAACCGAATGCACCATTTGGTGTCCCGAAACGGGCTTGAAGCCGAGCGATCGCACGACCCAGTTGCCAACGCCGTTCATGACCACGATCGCCGGCTGCGTGACTTTCGCGAAGATCAACAGCGGTGTGGCCACAAACAGCGAGATTTCATCGGGGCGTTGCAGGGCGAGCGCTTTGGGCGCCAATTCACCGACAACCACGTGCAGAAACGTGATGGTGGTGAAAGCGATAATCGCGGCGAGAGAATGGCTGGCTGTATCCACCCATTGTCCCGGCAGCAAGCTCAAAAGCGGCTCGAGCAGATACGCTATCGCCGGCTCACCGATCCAACCGAGTGCCAGGCTCGCGAGCGTGATGCCGAGCTGGGTGGCGGCGATGGCGCCGTCGAGATGCGAAATTGCTTTTTTCACGGCCACCGCCCCGGCGCGATTTTTTTTGACCATTTCGTCGACTTGCGTTCGCCGCACGGCGACCAAAGCAAATTCCGCCGCCACAAAAAAGCTGTTCAATAAAACCAAAAGCGGAACCGCAAGCACACCCAAAATTTCGCGCACGACGGATAGCGCCTCATCCATGAACACCTTGCTCCCGAAAATATCTTTCTTTTTTTGTAACAGTTCACCGTCCGGCCGCTTTTGTGCGGGAATGATGCTGCTATTCACAACAAGCTTGCTTAAATCACGAAGCGTCCGGACGGTTGCCTGAATTGTTACTTTTTTTAACTAGTGGAATTATGAAATTCGATTTCTGTTTGGCGGGCGGCAAAATCAAGGTGGACGATGGGCGCGAGCTTATGGAATAATCCGCGGCCAACCAAGGCAGTTCGGTTAGGATTAATAGCGACGAACGGGCTTGCGCGCCATTCTTTAATGCAACAAGCGATGTAAGCGTGTGTAGCGCCCGTGTCAAAATCAGCCACCAGCGTTGCTTCACTACGCTCGCCACGAAGCTTCACGACAACGGTTGGGTAAGCGTCGTCCGGCTCTTGGGTTGCGTGCCAAGCCGTGGTTTCTTCAATCATGAAAAGCTTGGGATGGAAAAAAACAAAAGGATATTTGCCATTATATTTTTGACACAGGGCATTAAACTCCTGCGCCCTAAGCAAATTATCAATGTCCGCATCGTGAGCCACGACTTGGCCATCGATCACCATCAGCCAGGCAGCATTCAATTTTTGAAACTGTCGCTCAACCCAGCGCGCATTGACTTTTTCGGCGTTGTTGAGATATTGAAAACGTTCTTCCGGCGACCACGCTACGTATTGGGCAACACTGACGTTGACGTTGGCGCTCACAAATTCATCTTCTTGTTGTGGAAGCGTCTGACGGGATTCATTGAGAATCGCAATCGCTTCTGCAACGGCTTGCTCGGCTTTGTTATCCAACGAGCCAAGCCGTTGGCGCACTTTCTCAAGCACGACTTCTTGGGTTACAATTTCTTGTTCCATGTTTTTGCCCCGAAATTATTGACAGTCAGTATAACCGATTTACTTTCTAAAGTTACGACAACTTTCCCGAAAGCGCAACCGAAATTGTTGTTACAGTTTTTTTCGTTGCGGTTCCCTTTTCGTTGCAAGTGATCAAACTTTGGGGCTGCATTGCAAACCGTTTTCCAGACGAGCTGTCTGGGTTACGATTCGTTTGTTGCGTCTGCCGCCAAGCCCTCCAGCCGGTTCTGCAGCGTGCGGAAATTGATATCGAGAATGCGGCACGCCTCTTTTTTGTTGCCGGCGGCCACGTCGAGAATCATGCGCGCGTAAAGCTGCGTGAGCTGGCGCTCGGTCAGTTGCTGGTTGCGCGCCTGGCTCAAGAGATCGGCTTCCGGACGATCCTGCAACATGAGCAGATGCTCGACGTCGATGACTTCGCCGGTACACAACACGATGGCGCGCTCGACGAGGTTTTCCATTTCGCGCACGTTGCCCGGCCATTTGTGCTGCAAGAGCAGGTTCAGCGCCGCCTCGGAGATTTTAGCGACCGGTTTGCTCAGCATCTGCACGTACTTTTGCAGGAAATGCCGGGACAACAACGGAATATCCTCGGGCCGCTCGCGCAACGCCGGCAGCCGAATCGGCACGACGTTGAGGCGGTAATAAAGATCTTCACGAAATTTTTTCTCCTGAATGGCCTGCTCGAGATTTTGGTTGGTGGCGGAGATGAGCCGGATGTCGCAGCGGATGGTTTCGTTGCCGCCGACCCGCTCAAATTCGCGCTCCTGCAAAACCCGGAGCAATTTGATCTGCGTCGCCGTCGGGATGTCGCCGACTTCGTCGAGAAAGAGCGTGCCTTTTTCCGCCATTTCAAAGCGCCCCGGCTTTTGGCGAATCGCGCCGGTGAACGCCCCTCTTTCGTGGCCGAACAGCTCGCTCTCCAAAAGCGTCTCCGCAATGGCGGCGCAGTTGACGGCGACGAACGGCCGGTTGCGCCGCGGGCTGTTGAAATGAATGGCGCGCGCCAGCAGTTCTTTGCCCGTGCCGGTTTCGCCCAGCAGCAGAACCGTGGCGTCGGTGCCCGCCACTTGCTGCGCGAGGCGGAAGACCTGCTGCATGCGCGGACTTTTGCCGATGAGATTGCCGAAGCTATGGCTTTGCGCCACCACGTCGCGGAGGCGAGCCAGCTCTTCGTCCTTCCGGCGTTGGGCCAAAGCCCGCTCCACTTTCAGCAACAGCTCGGCGTTGCCACAAGGTTTGGTAAGATAATCTTCCGCACCGTGCTTGATCGCCTCCACCGCAGATTCAACGGAGGCAAAGCCGGTGACCATGATCACGATCGTGGCCGGGCTGAGCGTTTTGGCGGTTTCCAAAACCTGCAAGCCGCTGACCTCGGTCATAACGAGGTCGGAGAGCACGAGATCGAAATGGCGTTCGCGCAACAGCGCGATAGCCTCGTTGCCATCGGCAGCGCAGGTGACGCCGTACCCCTCGTCTTCCAACAGCGCGGAAGTCACGGCGCGAAAAGCGGCGTCGTCATCGACGACGAGAATGGTGGGTTTCATGATGGTTGCATTGAATTTGATTTTTCAAACTTCTGCTTGATTTTAAAAAGATTTCTGCTTACTTTTGCTGTAGCAAATCCTTAGTCCGGTCAATACGCACTCAAGAGCTTTGCATGGCAAACTTATTACCCCGGTTATATCTGGATACCACTATTCCAAGTGCCTATTATAATGACCGGCATCGGGAAAGGCAACTGGTTACACAACGCATCTGGCATGAAAAGCTGTCAAATTATCACCTGGTAATTTCTAATATAACCCAAAGAGAACTCGGTGCAACTAAAGATCCTAAGAGAAGAAAAAAGCTTCAGCGACTCGTTCATCGTTTGGATACATGCGTTGCCAACCCTGCTTGCGTAACTTTAGCGGATGAATATTTGAAAATCCTATCCATGCCCCAATATGATGCGTTGCATATTGCAATTGCGACGATGTTTGGCTGTGAAAAGTTGCTGAGTTGGAATTTTACGCATATCGTGAACGATAGCAATAAACAAAAAATCAACGATATTAACTTGTTGAACGGTTATAAAACCATCAGAATTTTGAGTCCACTTGAATTGTGAGGTTAAATATGTCTAACAATGAAGATTTTGCTGAAGACTCGACCATGCAGGAATTGCACCAAATTCGCGAAGAATTGGAGCGCCAACAACAAGAAAGCGGGTTATCCATTTTGGAATGGCTGGAAGCGACAGAAAAAGATTTTCGCAAATCCCTTGCTGAAGATGGTTTCCGCATGGTTAAACGCGGCGATCGAATTTTTACGTATGAAATCAAGCCGCATTCTAAAACTCAAAAAAAGCCTTCTGCTTTAGAAACCCTTTCGCACAAATCCAAAACAGCCAAACACAAAAACTACGTCGAATATCTAGAAGATTCGACAATGCGGGAGCTGCATTTTATTCGTGAAAAGATGGAGCAAGAATATCGAAAGAGCGGCTTGCCATCCTACGATGAATGGTTGCAAGCAACAGAGCCGGATATGCACCGATCCCTTGCCGAAGTCGGCTTTGAAATTGTGACCCGCGATGGCCGAACATTTTTGGATAAAATCAAACCGCAATCCAAGAAAAAACCTGTCAAATATAAAACCGTTGCAAGACGCGGGAAAGCAACATCACGCAAAAAGCCGACTTCCTAAAGTTGTCTTTATAACAGCGCCTTGAAAAAGTTCGTTAATTGTCGTTTAAAGTCTGGTCTTCCCCTCCGCCAGCGGCAGCCTCACCGTAAACGTGCTCCCCTTGCTCACCTCGCTTTCCACTGTGATCGCGCCGCCGTGCTGATGCACGATGTTGTAGCACACCGACAAGCCGAGGCCGACGCCGTGTACCGCGCGCTTGGTCGTAAAAAACGTGTCGAAAATTTTCGGCAAATTCTCCGGCGGAATGCCGCAGCCGGTATCGCGAATGGCAATTTGCGCGAAGCCGTTCTCTTTCCAGGTTTGTACTTTTAGTTTGCCGCCGGACGACATCGCCTCGACGGCGTTGAGAAAAAGATTGAGAAACACCTGTTTCATCTGATCGCGCGAGGCGCGCACCGCCGGCAGCCCGGCAGCGAGCCGGCGCTCGACGGCGATTTTGTGCTCCTCGAATCGGCGCTGCGAGCTGTCGAGCACTTCGACGATTGCCTGGTTGAGATCGATTTCCTGTAATTCGGTTTTTCCGAAGCGATAAAAATCCAGCATTTGCCGCACCAGCTTGCCGATGCGAAGAATTTCGTCGTGCGCCAGTTGCACGAATTGCCGCCCCGCAAGCTGCTCCGGCATTTTCTTCAGCGCCGTCTCCAGACAACTGCGAATGTTGTGAATGGGATTGTTGATCTCGTGCGAGAGCTGCGCCGTCAGCTTGCCGGCGGCGGCCAGTTTTTCGGATTTTACCAGCTCCTCCTGCGCGCGGCGCAATTGGTCGAGCGCGCTCTCGAGCTCGAGGTTGCGCTCGTTGAGATCGGCGTTAAGCTCGGTCAGCTTTTCCATTTGCAGTTTGAGCGATTGGCGCATGGCCTCGAAGCGGCGCGCCAGATAGCCGATTTCGTCAGCGGAGGAAAATTGTATCGGTTGATCGAGCTGCCCGGCGCTGGCCGCGTGTGCGGCATCGACCAGCTTGGCAATTGGCTGGGTGATGGTGCGAGAGACCAAAAGGCTGATGATCAGTGCCGCGAGAAAAGCGCCGAGACCGACGATGAACAGCGCGCCTTGCACCGGCCGCAACAGCGACTGAATGGAGCTGTCAATCGAGCGAAACAAAATCACGCTGCCGGTGAATTCGTCTGCAAACAACGGCAAACTGGTTGCCAAAAATTTTTCATCGTTAATGGCGAATTCTTGCAGGCGGTCTGATGAAGAGACGCGCGCCTTGGCCACCGCCAATTTTCCGCGCTCGAGATCGGGGCGCGAAACGGCGACCACCTCATCGGCTAATACAACAGCGACTTCGCTCCCCACCAACGCTTTCATGCGCAGCGCATAAGCATCATCCAGACGCATGCCCAAAGCCAGCGCGCCAAGCAGCGAGGGGCCAAATGGCGAGCCACCGGCCCAGATCGGCACCAGCACGCCCCACCATGCGCCATGCTGATTCTGCCAGATCGCCACGCGTTCGCGCCCTTGCAAGGCCGGGAGCAACAACGAATCCGGCAGGATGAATTGAGACGAGACTTCGCTGTTGATTCGGCTGCTCGGCGAAAAACGCGTCATTGCCGTCACCATCTTTCCCTCGCGATTGTAGACGGCGCAAAGATCGCTGAATCGTTCCGGCGCGTTTTCCGGAAGCGCCCGGGAGTTGTCATCCGAGCTTTGGTGGTCGGATCGCGGCGCCAGCCCGCCATTGGCCTGGTCGTCGTGCGGAAAAAAAGAATTGTCCTCTTCGGTCGCCATGGAGACGCTTTGAAAAAGCGGCTCCAGCACCTCCTGCACGGTCAGGCGATGGCCGGTATCGAGTGCCGCTTTGAGCTGCGGCGCGCTCGTCAACAGCCGGCTTCTTTCCAGCATCTGATGCACGCTCTCGCGCTGCTGCAGCAGCACGAACAAGCGCGCCGCCCGCCGCACTTCGCCATTAAGCGTCTCAAAAATCTGCCGGCGCAAAAAATAATTGAGCACCAGAAAAATCGAAATAATGGCGGCCAAAACTGTGGCTGCCAGCGCCAAAAATATTTTTCCCTTCAGGCTGCGGGATGTTCTGAGCGCTTTCGGTAAAAAAAGTTGTGGCCACTTGCGTGTGCGCATGGAAAAAAGTAAGCGATAATTTCATTCGCATCCGCGTTCGTTCATCAAGCTGTTGGTCCGCGCCGGTCCTTCCCATTCGCGCGTTAATAGAACACGGTCATTTGAACGGCAACGAGATCGTCGGCCGGATCGTCGCTGCCGGGATTCAACTCTTGGGTGCGATTGATTTGCCAAACCGCTTTTAAAAGCGTATGACGCGAGAGATAATAGCCGGCGCCCGCTTCCAAACGCCAAACCGGAAATTCCCACGGCTCGGCCAGCTTGCCGTCGGCATCCACGTCTCGCACATCGGCAATGTCGGAAAAATCGAGACGGCCGTAACGCGCCGCCACAAACAGGCGCGGCAAAATTTTATAGCGCGCTTCCACTGAGAAAGCCAGCGCGTCCAGGTCGCCGCTGATAAACGGGCTTTGCCAACGGCTGAAGACGCCCTCGCCGAAAAACACCACATAACCCCGGCTGTACTCGACATCGAGGCCGGCAACGTATTGAGCATATTTTTCCGGCTGCAAATTCGGACGCTGGTTTTTGACGAGCTTGTGATTCAAATAATTGCCGCTCGCCGCCGAGGCGCCGATCTTGAGACCGATGGCGGGTTGCACGTGCAGACGGCCGAATAGCATCGGCCTTTTGCTGACGTTCAAATCGGTCGGATTGGAAAGCGCGCCGTTCGCCAGGCCGACGCTGTAGCCGAAGCGGTTGAGCTTGCCAAAAAACTGCGCGCCGGAAAGGTAAGTCTGTCTGGCAATCACCTGGGTGCCGTGATCGCTGCCGGTGCCTCTGGCCATAATGAGTTCCGTATGATCGACTGGAACTCTGTCGACCCCCAACCCGACGCGATATTCATAGTGCAAAGGATAGCCGTATAAAAAATTTTGCGGGGCAAAACGGCGCGGCAAAAAATTGCCGAACGGCGCGACAAATTTCCCGGCCTCCACCTGCAGCCGCTCGCCGAAAATTTTGTAAGTAAGCGAACCGCTGTATAAACGCACTTCCCAGCCGCGCCAGGTTTCCAATTCCAGAAAGACGGAGGCTTCTTCGCTCACGCGCACGTTCATGAATAAATCGCCCACCAGCTCGAAGCCGGGCAGCCCCTCGTTGTGGACAAGCGGGCTCCTGCCGTCGCCGCCGTTGAGATAATTCACCGTGATAATGCCGCCCACATCGACGGTGGGTTGGCTCATGGCGCTCGCAGCACAAAACAAAGAACAAAAAGAAAAAAGCAAACGGCAAACGACAAAGGCAAAATTTCTTTTTGCTCTTTGCTTTTTGCTCTTTCCCTTGATCTTCCCTGGGGGCGCAAATAAAATCGACCCGTACACAATGACCTCAAAAAATTTTTGTTGCGGCGCCAAAGCCCTGCGGAGTTCTTTTTCCATCTCAAGCTTCAGTAAACTTTCGTTGCAGTTCTCTGTGCGTTGCAAAATTTATAGAGTATTGCCCTGGAAAAGCCATTAATGATCACGCCGATTTGCCGACTGGCAGCCTGCGTTACGATTATGGAAATTCAAAATCCAGCGTTGCCGTCTCGCCGGCGCGAATCGTGGCGCCGGCGGTTTTTTCCGGCAAGCGTGCAAACCACGCCTTCACTTTATAGGTTCCGGCCGGAACGTCGCGAATCCAATAATTGCCCTGCTCGTCGGTCAGCGTAAAATACGGGTTCGCCAGCACCAAAATGAACGCGTTCATTTGCGAGTGCATGTCGCAATACACTTTCACCAAGCCGGGTTCGTTGAACGTCACGGCTTTGGTGCGGCCCGTGGGGTATCGGCCCAGATCGAAAATTTTGGTTTTGCTGAAAGAAAAAACGTTGTGATAAACCGGGTCGCTATTGGGAAACTCCACCGTCGAGCCGGCCAGGATCGGCAGCACGTGAGGCACGAAGGTTAGATCGCGTTGATCCATGACGAAGCGAGGGCGCGCCAAAACTCCCTTGCCGGCGGAACTGTCCTGGCTGCTTTGGGCCGGTTTTTCGGAGAGTTGGCCGCGGCGAGTAAACGGCGCGTTTGCAATATAGACGACGAAGCTCGGCGGCTCGTAAGCCGAAGGCGCCAGCGTCGCCGTTTTTTGATAAACGCCGCTAATATCTTTGCTGATGATGCGGCTATCGTCCATCACCGGCTGCTTCAACTCCACCCGGCCGCGCAGATGGCCCGTGCGCTCCTGCGCCGCTGAAAAATTCAGGGCGCAGAGCAGGCTGGCGATGATGACGCCAAATAGCAGTGGGCTCAAAAAAGGCGAGGGCAGCGCGATCACGTACACCCTCCGCGCCTGGGCACCATTCCAACGTGATAGATTCATGCAAAAATAGAATAAGCAAAACCGCCATAAGATGCAAGAAGATTGTGACAGCTCAGTAATGCCTCAGTGACAGGGGGTAGCGCAGACATCCTGTCGGCAGTCTGGAAGACTGCGCTACGATTTTCCCCCCGTGAATGAGGCATTACCAGCTCAGTAATGCCTCAGCCTTTCACACGGTCCCGGCGGTTGCCTGCATCGTTACGAATCTTTTTTATTTTTGGGAATGATTTGCCGGACGCAAACGTTAATCGAAAGAATTGATCGGCATGGTGCTGCGCCGGTTTTTTAGACAAAACCCAATATGGAAAAGAGCGAACCTTTTTTGTCTGACTTGGCGTCAAGCCTGGCAGATGGTGAAAAACAAACGGCAACGACTAAATTTCCCGCCATGCTTTGCCTCGCCGCAGGCCTATTCGCCTTGTGGCTGTACTTCGTGCTCGCGCAGCTTGGCGAGCCGGCGGTGAGCGCCGTGCAGCCAGCCGGCGCGCTCACCGCGAGCAAACGCCTCATCCTTTTGCCTCTAACGCCGATTGACCTTGTCTTGACAACCTTTCGCCAGCAACTGGCGGTTTTTTTTCTTGGCATCACGCTGCAATTTTTGATTCTCGCCGTGGTTATTTGGGGATTGGCGCGTCATCACACTCAGTTTGAGATTTCCAAAACCATATACAACCGCTCGCTCGTATGGGCGATCTTTGCTTTCGCCGTTTTATTTCGGCTCGTCATGCTGCCGCAAACGCCGTGGCTCTCGGACGATGTCTATCGTTACTTGTGGGACGGGCGCGTGCTCGCCAACGGCGTCAATCCTTTTCGTTACGCACCGGACGCGGCTGAATTGGCGCATCTGCGTGACGCGACAATTTTTCCCCACGTCAATCACAAAGAGGTGATAACGGTTTATCCGCCATTGTTGCAGGCGCTGTTTTGGCTGGCGCACCAACTTGGCGGCAGCATCATCGCGATGAAAGCGCTGCTGATCATCGCTGACTTGACTTTAGTTCTTCTGCTATTTTGGACATTGCCGAAATTGGGATCGCCTTCGTGGTGGGCGATTCTCTACGCCTGGCACCCGCTGGCGATTATCGAAATCGCCGGCAGCGGCCACGTCGATGGCATCGGTGCGCTATTCTTGTTTGCCGCGGTCGCACTTTTGTCGATGCGCCGAAAGGAATTTGTTGCGGTTGGTTGTCTGGCCCTGGCTTTTCTCGTCAAATTTCTTTCCGTGCTGTTAGTGCCATTTTTGTTTTTGCGCGCACAAGCTAAAAATGCAAGCTGGCGACACCTTTTCAACAAGCCCAACCTGCGCCTTTTTTTCATTTTTATCTTTTTTATCATTTTTGCCTATTTGCCTTTTTCCGGCGGCCATCTCATTTCCGGGCTGACGGTATATGCGGCGAAATGGCGGTTCAACGGCTCCGTCTTCGCGCTGTTTTACCAGCCGATTCACGCGCTGCTGCCGGACAGTTTGGTGATCAAACTCATGGTTCCGGCGGGTTGGGAAATTACCACCGAAGTGCTCACCACCCGCCGAGTCGATCTCGCGCTGCTCATCACCAAAATATTGATGGCTGCTATTCTTTCTGGCTTTATTTTATTATATTGGAGAAACATACGGCGCTCGGCGCTCGGCAAGCCCAATTGCTTTTTGCCGTTTGCCGTTTTCTCTTTGCCTCTCCCTTGGCCCACGCTCGCGCTCAATTTGCTCGGCATGTTTTTCCTGCTCTCGCCGACCGTGCAGCCATGGTATCTGTTGTGGATTTTGCCGCTGTTATGTCTCGCGCGCCGACCCGGCTGGATCATTTGGAGCGCCACGATATTTCTGGCTTATTTGATTTTGGACGGCTACGCGCGCACCGGTTTGTGGCAGGAATCGGCGTGGGTGAAATGGGTGGAATATGGCGCGGCGGGAATGGCGGCATTAGCGGCGAGAGTTTTGAAGCATCGGGGAAAAAGGCACGGCCCCGGCTATTGGGGAAAAACGTAGCGCGGTCGTCATAATGCGTAGACATTTTGCCGCTTGACAGCAATTGAAATTTTTGCTACCTTCTCCTATCATTTAAACCGCCGCCTCGCAATTTTTTGGAAATTTAAAGTGGCCAGCGCCGCAGCACTTCAACTCAAAATCTCATGACCAAGAAACTCGGCAAAATTCTCGTAATCGACGACGACGAAGACGTGCTGCTGGCAGCGCGGTTATTGCTCAAGCAGCACGTGGCGTTGGTGCAGACCGAAAAGAATCCGCAGCTCATTCCCACCTTGCTCAAGAATGAGAGCTACGACGTCATTTTCCTGGACATGAATTTCACCCGCGACGTGGGCAGCGGTCGGGAAGGCTTTCATTGGCTCAGCCAAATTCTCGAAATCGATCCGGCCGCAGTGGTGGTGTTGATCACGGCCTACGGTGATGTCGAAATGGCGGTGCGCGCCATCAAAGAAGGCGCGACGGATTTCGTGCTCAAGCCCTGGCAGAATGAAAAGCTGCTGGCGACGCTTTCGGCGGCGATGAACCTGCGGCAATCGCGCCTGCAAGTGGATCAACTGCGCTCGCGGCAGCAGTTGCTCAGCGCCGATATGGACCAACATTTCCAAGGCTTCATCGGCGCGTGCGCGGCGATGCAAAAGGTGTATGCCACGATTCAAAAAGTCGCCAAGACCGAAGCCAACATTTTGATTCTCGGCGAAAACGGCACCGGCAAAGAATTGGTGGCGAGAGAGCTGCACCGCCAATCGCTGCGGGCCAACGAGGTGTTCATCAGCGTCGACATGGGCGCGCTTAGCGAAACGCTGTTTGAGAGCGAGCTGTTCGGCCACGTGAAGGGCGCGTTCACCGACGCCAAAGAAGACCGCGCCGGCCGCTTCGAGGCCGCTTCCGGCGGCACGCTGTTTCTCGACGAAATCGGCAACCTCTCCCTGCCGTTTCAAGCCAAGCTGCTGACCACGCTGCAAAACAAAGAAATCACCCGGCTCGGCTCCAACAAGCCGCGTTCGATCGACATCCGCCTGATTTGCGCGACCAACATGCCGATTTACGAGATGGTGGCGCAAAAAGAATTTCGCCAGGATTTGCTCTATCGCACCAACACCGTGGAAATTCATCTGCCGCCGTTGCGCGAGCGCGTGGAAGACATTCCTTTGCTGGTGGATCATTTTCTGGCGATCTATGCAAAAAAATATCAGAAACCGGCGAAGCCCGTCAGTCCCGCGACGCTGAGAAAACTGGAAAAATTTTCCTGGCCCGGCAATGTGCGCGAGCTGCAACATGCGGTGGAAAGAGCCGTAATAATGAGTGAATCGCCGGTGCTGCAACCGGCGGATTTTCTTTTTACCGCGCCGGAGACCAAAGAAGATTCGCTTGTGTTCGAGGACTATAATTTGGAGGACGTCGAGAAAGTGGTCATCCAAAAAGCGCTCAGCAAGCATGGCGGCAACATCAGCCACGCCGCCAAAGAGCTGGGCCTGACCCGCGCCGCGCTCTATCGCCGCTTGGAAAAATATGGTCTATAAAAATTTTCGCCTCCATTGCATCATTCGCGTGATCCTGATTGGCGCCACCATCTATCTGTTTTTCTACCTGATCCTGCAAACCAATCTCTACGCCACCATCGCCATCGTCGCCAGCATCATCATTTACCAGATTTATTCCCTGATCCATTACGTCGAGAAAACCAACCGCGATCTCACCCGCTTTTTGGAAGCCATCAAGCACACTGATTTTTCGCAAACCTTCTCCGGCACCGGGCTCGGCTCGTCGTTCGAGCCGTTGAAAAAGGCCTTCAACGAAGTCATCGAGCAATTTCGCCGCGCGCGCTCCGAAAAGGAAGAACACTTTCGCTACCTGCAAACCGTCGTGCAGCACGTCGGCATCGGCTTGATCGCCTTCGGGCAGGATGGCGAGGTCAGTCTGATCAACACCGCGGCCAAGCGGCTCTTGCGAATTTCACATCTCAAGAACGTCAAAACGCTCGAAGCTTTCAGCAAGCCGCTGGTGGAAATGTTGTTCAAATTGAAGTCGGGGGAAAAAGCCCTGATCAAGGCGGATGACAAAAATGAGATGCAGCAGTTGGCGATCTACGCCACCGAATTTAAAATGCGCGAGCAACAGTTTACACTCGTCTCCATTCAAAACATCCAAAGCGAACTGGAAGAAAAAGAAATGGAGGCCTGGCAAAACCTGATTCGCGTGCTCACCCACGAGATCATGAACTCGGTCACGCCGATCGCCTCGCTGGCTTCGACGGTGAACGATTTGTTGGACACGCAAAAGCCCGGCGAAAAAATCAGCGGCGAGTCCATCAGCGACATGCAAGGCGCGCTGCGGACGATCCAAAAACGCAGCGAGGGGTTGCTGCACTTCGTCGACGCCTACCGCACGCTGACCAAAGTGCCGCGGCCCAATTTCAAAATTTTTCCGGTCACCGAGCTTTTTGGCCAGGTGGAACAGCTCCTGCGCGCGCACGTCGCCGAAAAAGCCATCAACTTTCGCGCCGTCGTCAAGCCGGAAAGCCTGGAATTGACCGCGGATGCGGAATTGATCGAGCAGGTGCTGATCAATCTCTTGTTGAATGCGATCCACGCTTTGGACGGCAAGCCCGGCGGCAGCATCAAATTGCTCGCCGGCATGGACGAGCGCGGCCGCACGATCATTCAAGTCGCCGACAACGGCCCCGGCATCGTTCCCGAGGTGCTCGACAAAATTTTCATTCCATTTTTCACCACGAAATCGGGGGGTTCCGGCATTGGCCTCAGTTTATCCCGCCAGATCATGCGCCTGCACCGTGGCGCCCTCAGCGCCCGCTCCGAGCCAAACGTGGAGACGGTGTTTACGCTGAGGTTTTGAGAATTACCTTGATTTTATTGAGAAAAAGATTTAAAATAGATATAAAATCATACAATGGAGAACCCAGATGACTGAAGTTACCGTTTCGTTGCCGGACGAAATTTACAAGCATGCCGCACGATTGTCAGATGCGACCAGATTGCAGATTGCCGATATTCTAACTGATGCTTTGTCCTTTACGCTTCCAACATTGGATGGGGCGACGTTGCGGGAAGACGCCGTCAGCAAACTTGATGATGCCGAAGTTATGGCATTGGCTGAATCGCAAATGCCCCCCGCCCAGGATCAACGTTTAAGCGATTTGCTATACCGGCAACGGGAAGAATTGTTGAGCGCTGAAGAAGCGGCGGAATTGCTTTCCCTGATGTCCCTTTATTATAGCGGATGGCGGCGTAAAACCGAAGCGTTGGTCGAAGCCGTTAAGCGAGGGTTGCGGCCGCCATTGGAATCATGAGCAGAACTCATATTTCCGAACCTGTCCGTGAGAGTGTGCGCAGGCAAGCCAGCAATCGTTGCGGGTATTGCCTCAGTCGCCAGGAATACGTTTGGGGCGTGTTGGAAGTCGAACATATCATTCCTTTGAAAGTCGGTGGAGCAAATACGGAAGAGAATTTATGGCTGGCCTGTCGACCGTGCAATTCGTGCAAAAGCAACCGTATCGAAGCCGAGGATCCGGACACGGGCCAAACCACACTGTTATTCAATCCGCGAACACAGTCATGGCGGGAGCATTTCGCTTGGAATGATGACGGCACCCAAATCATCGGTTTGACCGCCACCGGTCGAGCTACAGTCGTGGCGCTTCGGCTAAACGACTCTCGCCGTGTTGCCATGCGGAAGTTATGGGTCGAAGTGGGTTGGCATCCACCGATCATGTGATTAGCCCAAAAGTTCCGGCATCGGCCTCTCCCGCCAGATCATGCGCCTGCACCGTGGCGCCCTCAGCGCCCGCTCCGAGCCGAACGTGGAGACGGTGTTTACGCTGAGGTTTTGAACTAAAAAAATCGCAAAAACTTCTTGCAAAAACTTCTTGACAAAGTGTCGCCTTTTTGTTATTATTGACGCATCTTCAGGGTTCTTCCACCGCGAAACGAAATGCATGATGTGTGTAAAATCAAGGGAGTAGATGATGTCGCCAGCTCAAAACTTTCCACTATTGGCAACATTGGCCGGAAGCGATATGGGCCAAACTTTCCAATAATCGCCACTTCCTAAATGGCGATTATTGGAAAGTTTTAGCGAAAAAGTTTCCAGTATTGGAAACAAATGGTTGTATATGGAAACATCACGCAACACGGGTTCTGTTCGCTGAATAATAGTTAGCGCTAACGATATCTTCTCAAAATGATTGGCCTTTTTCTCGGTGCTGGGTTTTCAAAATGGGCAGTAGGCTTACCATTGGTAAGCGAACTATTTGATTTCCGAATCTCACCTTTTGGTGTAAGAGATGATGCTAAACTCAGCCTTGTGACTAAACTGAAGACTGATTGGGATGCAGAATACCCTGGCTCTGTACCTGAAAAGTTTATTGGTGATGCTCTATCGTTTCCTAAAAAACACAGGCAAGCTGTGTTGTGGTATATTGTGCGCCGATTATCTGACCCGTTTATCTGCACTGATTCTTATTCCCGTCGATCGCGACAACATGTTCTGATGATTGACGAGTATCGAAAATATAAAATAGATGGTGTAAACAAGGCTAAGAGCTTCCTGGGGCAATTCGGTATCGATTTATCTGGTATCATCACAACTAACTATGATCTTCTTGTTGAATATGCATTGGGCACAAAAGGATTCAACTATGGTATTCGATATGAGCGGCTATTGGGGCGAGGTGCCTACCCCGTATCGACATGGAACAATCCAGTTGTACTTAAAGGAATTATTCCGCTCGCTAAAATACATGGCAGCATATCTTGGGATGAAACTTCATACTATACTGACGGGAGGCGAGGCATAACTGGTAACGCTTTGATTGTTGCTCCAACAGCCGAAAAGCAACCTCCTAGCATTCTTGAATTCCATTGGAGTTTATCCGAAAAGATATTGACCAAATCGGAGCATCTGGCTGTTTTCGGTTTTGCTTTCAATCAATATGATGTGTCTGTTATAGATCTTCTGAAAAATAACGGTCAGCACATTGAATCAATCATTTTGATTGATATTGCACCTAATTTGACTGCGGCAAAGGCTCTTTGGCCAAAAGCTGATATTCATTCAGCGTTACCTTCTCCGGATGGCAGCGCCAAAATAAATGAATGGATTCGAGCGAGACGGTTGTAGTTGTTGAAGCAAATCGCCTAACACGTGCTGCTCGTTGACGCGGAGGCGGCGTAAGTTTTAACGGCGTGCTTCGCTCAAACTTCTGTGGCATTCCGACGTCAGTACTTGCGAGCCCCGCGCAAGAGAGCAAGGTTAGGGAAATTTGAAAGATTAGGAGAAGGTATGATTTGCATCTTTTGTCAGGAAAACAAAGCCCCGTCAGATGAACATATCATTCCCGAAAATGTGGGAGGTAGTACAATAATAAGGAGCGTTTGCATTGAATGTAATAACCAGCTCGGCACTTCTGTGGATTCGGAACTCAATAAGCAGCGACATATTTACGATGCTTTTTCAAAATTAGACAAGACGAATCGCCCTAATTTGGAGTTTCATTTTAGTGAGTCTTATTACGAAGACGATGAAGGGAATAAGATCAAGCTTCCGAAGACAAGTAAAAAGAGCGAAATTGTCCCTACTCAGATTGACACTGATTTTTTCATCATTGATCGTAATGATAACCAATTTGTCAGTGCACAAATAAATAAGATCGTAAAACGAGAAGGGATAAGCAAAGAAATCGCCACCAAAAAGATAACCGAGTATATGAATTTCAGTAAGAATTCGAAACCTGGCGACGTGTATACCGACGATATTTTCGGAATCAAAGTCATTACTCAACAGGCCAATACAGGACGAATCACTGTTATGAGTGGCCGCACTCCGCACCGCTTTCTATCGAAAGCGTGCGTTGAATTTGCACATGCATTGGGCATTTCTGATAAACTAAAAAACCTTGATCTCCTGCGTGAACACGCGCTACACGGTAACCGATTGCAAGACATTCATGCTTTTCAAGAAATAAGTGAGGGCCGAGGCGCAATGCCTTTTCACTTAATCCAGTTCACTGAAGATCAATTTCATGTACATTTTTTCTTAAAATACGCAGTGTCAATAGAAATTCTGTGGGTTAACAGACCCGAATTAATCTTTCTGGCGGAAGATCTTCTTACTCGAGATCTTCGGATTTGTATACCCGGTAAAGAAAATCTTGAAATCACAAAATATGTCTTGAACTTGAGGGCCCTTGAAAATCAATTGTATCAAATAGAGTAACTGAGTGCGTGATTCTAAAATGTAGTTTCCCTAACTTTATTTGGTGCGGACGGCACAGCCGTGCCATGAATTTCATGAATGGAAAATTTCAACGGTTGTGCTTGTCCTGAACGACGTGGAAGCTGCGCCGCCGCACAAACAGGTGTTAGGCGCGGCCACTCACAAGTCCGAAAGGATTAGCAATGACAGAGAACAAAACGAAGGCCACGGAAGCGAGCGTGGAGAGCTACCTCTCCTCCATCGAAGACAAGGCCAGGCGCCAAGACTGTGAAGCCTTGGCCAAGCTGATGACCAAGGCGACGAAACAGCAGCCGAAGATGTGGGGAACAAGCATCGTCGGGTTCGGCAGCTATCACTACAAGTACGAGAGCGGTCGCGAAGGCGATTCATGCCTGACGGGTTTCTCCTCGCGCAAGGGAGACATCAGTGTCTACCTCGTGGCGAGCTTCCCTGGGCAGGAGAAGCTTCTCTCAAAGCTCGGGAAGCACAAGATGGGCAAGGGATGCCTATACATTCGCAAGCTCAGCGAGGTTGATCTCAAAGTCCTTGAGCAGCTTATCGCCGGCTCCGTCGCTGAGAGAAAGCGTCGTTATAGCTAAGGCCAAAGCGGCGCCTAAAATCTCTTGGATCGAAGAGTTTATCCAAGCCAATGAACGGCTTTACGACGATCTTTCTTAGGATGACCAACTACTTTCTTAAAATTGCATTTTTCATCAGAATAAATTTTCCCCGCCAACCATTGCAACGCCTTCACCCGATCCAACGTCCTATCTGATATAAACTTGCAATTCAATTTCATCAAATTTTATTCGAGGAGGCGTCATGCAATTGAAAGGCATGTTCAAAATGCTGGTGGCTACAGCCGCGGCTTTCGCGCTGGGATGCGGCCAAAATCAAAGGGGCGGTAGCACTTTTCAAGTTCCCGTCGAGTATCACAAGCTCGACAATGGGCTGAAAGTCGTGCTGTCGCCCGATCACACGGCGCCGACTGCGGTGGTGGCGGTTTATTACAACATCGGCTTTCGCATCGAGCCGAAAGACCGCACCGGCTTCGCGCACCTGTTCGAGCACATGATGTTTCAAGGCTCGGAGAATTTGGGGAAAATGGAGTTTATCAAGCTGGTGCAAAAGAACGGCGGCGTGCTCAACGGCTCGACGCGCTTTGATTTCACCAACTATTTTGAAGTCGTGCCGGCGCACAAATTGGAAACCGCGTTGTGGGCCGAGGCCGATCGCATGAAAGGCTTGGCCATCACGCAGGATAATTTGACCAATCAACAAGGCGTCGTCAAAAACGAAGTCAAGGTGAATGTGATCAACCAACCTTATGGCGGCTTCCCCTGGCTCGACATGCCGCAATACGCCAATTCCAACTGGTTCAACGCCCACAATTTTTATGGCGATCTGGAAGATCTCGATGCGGCGACGCTTAGCGACGTGGAGGCTTTCTTTAAAACTTACTATGCGCCGAATAATGCCGCGCTCGCCATTGTCGGCGATTTTCAGCCGGCGGAAGCGCTGACGCTGATTAAAAAATATTTCAGCGACATCCCGGCGGCGGAGCAGCCGGCAAAGCCCGACATCAGCGAGCCTCGCCAGGAAGAAGAGAAGACACACAGCAAGCCCGATCTGCTGGCCACGCGCCCGGCTTTGGCGTTTGCCTATCACATGCCGGCGCGCAACACGCCGGAATATTTTGCCATGGGCTTGCTCGACCAAATTCTGCTGCAAGGCGAAGACAGCAAGCTGTATCAAGCCCTGGTGAAAGAGCACGGCTTGACCGGCGGGGTCAACGGCGGGATCAACCTGCTCGGCAACATGCTCAATTATAACGGTCCGATGCTGTGGATGGCCTCGCTTTTTCACGACCAGACGGTTTCCACGGATTCCATCATGGCGGTGGTGAATGGCGTCATCGAAGAAGCGCGCACCAACCCGGTTGATCAAGCCACGCTGGATCGCGCACTGGTGAAGTGGCGTTCGAATTTTTACGACAATCTCAGCGGCTTTTTCGGCTTCGGGCGCGCCGATCTGTTGGCATCCTTTGCTTTGTTCGACGACGATCCGCAACGGATCAACCGGCTCGAAGATGAGTTCCGCAAAGTGACGCCGGCGCTCATTCTGCAAACCGCCAAAGAGTATCTGCGGCCGACCGCGAGAACGATATTGACCGTCGAGCCAAAAGCGACGTCATGATGATCATAGTTTTTAAAGAGTAAAATCTTTGCTTTTGGATAAATGCTTTTTAACCGCTAATGGGCGCCAATAGACGCTAATTTTTATTCGCATTCATTAGCGGCCATTCGCGGTTGAAAAACAATCTTGGTGAAAGTAATCCTTTTTTCAAGGAGACAATATGAAATTCCACATAAAATCCCTCGTGCTGATTTGTTGCCTGCTCCTGCTTGTTCCCGCAGTTTTCGCGCAAAAGCAGGCGCCGCCCGAAGGCGGGGCGCCCAAAGATTTCAAATTGCCGGAAAAGCAAACCTTCACGCTCGACAACGGCCTGCAGGTGACGCTGGTGCCTTATGGAGATTTGCCCAAGGTGACTGCCAATCTGGTGATCCGCGCCGGCAAATTGAACGAAGCAGCGGAAGAAGTTTGGCTCGCCGATCTCACCGGCGACTTGATGAAAGAAGGCACCAAAGCCCGCAGCGCCCAGCAAATTGCGCAAGAAGCGGCCAGCATGGGCGGCCAAGTCAACATTAATGTCGGCCCCGACCAAACCGTCATCAACGGCGACGTGCTGGCGGAATTTGGGCCGGGCTTGATCAAGCTGATCGCCGACATGGCGCGGAATCCGCTGCTGCCGGAATCCGAATTGCCGAGATTGAAGAAGGACAGGCTGCGCCAGCTCAGCATTCAAAAAACGCAACCGCAACAGATCACGCTGGAGAAGTTTCGGCAGGTGATGTATGGCAATCATGCCTACGGCAGGATTTTTCCGACCGAAGCGATGATCGAAAGTTTCACGATCGATAAAGTGCGCGGCTTTTACGACGCCAACTTTGGCGCGGCCCGCGCGCGGCTTTACGTGGCCGGCCGTTTCGACGGCGATGCGACGAGCGCGGCCATTCGCGAGGCCTTCGGCGATTGGCAGAAAGGTTCGGATCCTTTGATCGACATTCCCAAGCCGCTGACGCAAAGATCAGTCCACATGGTCGACCGCCCCGACGCGGCGCAATCGACGATCTTTCTCGGCTTGCCGGTCGTCGATCCGTCAAACCAAGATTACATGACGCTGCTGGTCACCAACACGTTGCTCGGCGGTTTCTTCTCCTCGCGGGTCACGGCCAATATTCGCGAGGACAAGGGCTATACGTACTCACCCGGCAGCTCGATATCCAACCGTTATCGTGACGCCTATTGGGTGCAAGTCGCCGACGTCACCACCGACGTGACCGGCCCGGCGCTGAAAGAAATTTTCTACGAGATCAACCGGCTGCAAAGCGAAGCGCCCTCGGAAGAGGAGCTGCGCGGCGTGCAAAATTATCTCGCCGGCGTGTTCGTGCTGCAAAATTCCAATCGCGGCGGCATCATCGGACAGCTTGCGTTTGTGGGCCTGCACGGGTTGGACGACACCTATCTGACCGAATACGTCAAGAACGTCTATGCCGTCACCCCGGCGGACGTGCAACGCATGGCGCAAACCTATCTTCGCGACGAAGAGATGACGCTCGCCATCACCGGCGACGTCAAAAAAATCAAGAAGCAAGTTGAAGAGGTGACCAAGGGCATGATCGACATTACGAAGACCAACTGAGAACTTGCGGCTTTGTGCGGAGTACGGGATGATTTTTGAGTCATACCCAACGTCTTTGCGAGCGTCCCGCTTTCCACGAGTATAAACACCAGGCCCCAATTTTCGTTTGCCCGGCGGCGGCGAAAGATCGGGCTTTTTATTTTGCACAAATGACTTGACGTTAAAAGCGTTTGGCATTAAATTCTCTTCATGTCCAAAACGATTTGTGTTTATTGTTCATCCAGTGAAGCGCTTGATCCGAGTTACTATCAAGCGGCTAATGAGCTTGGCGCTCAAATGGCTCGTCAAAACTACACGCTCGTCTACGGCGGCGGGAAAATCAGTTTGATGGGCGCGTTGGCGAGATCTATTCACCAATACGGCGGCAAAGTCATCGGGGTGATTCCGAAATCGCTCGGAGAGAAAGAGCTGGCCTACGAAGCCTGCGATGAATTGATCGTCACCAAAGATTTGCGCGACCGCAAGGCGATCATGGAAACGCGCGCCGACGCCTTCGTCGCGCTGCCCGGCGGCTTCGGCACGCTGGAGGAGGTTTTTGAGATTCTGACGCTGAAACAATTGCAGTTTCATCTCAAACCGATCGTTTTAATGAATACGAACGGCTTTTATGATCACTTCGTGCGGCTGTGCGAGCACATTTATCGAGAACGCTTCGCCAAGCCGGATTCCCGCCAGCTCTATCATATTACGCCGAATGCCGCCGGCATTTTTTCGTATTTGAAAACTTTTCAGCCGCCGCAGTTGCAGAGCAAATGGTTTTGAACGGCTGTCAGCGTGAATAATACGGATTCATTTTTGCACGATGTCCGTTGCCCAACATCTGAAAATAAAGCTTTCCGAATACGATCAGCGCATTCGCACGTTCATTCCGAATTACGAAGAGATGCTCGCTGAAGTGGCGGCGACGACGGCGTTGGTTGAGAAAAAGCGTCCGACGATCGTCGATCTCGGCATCGGCACCGGCGCGCTGGCGGCGCGTTGTTTGGCGATCTCTCCCCAGGCCCGCGTGGTGGGCATCGATTCCGATCCGGATATTCTGGCTTTAGCCCGGCGCCGTCTCTCGCAAAAGCGCGCTCAGAAGCCAACTTTGATTCAGGGCAATTTTCTCGAAAATCCTTTGCCGCGTTGCGACGCGATCGTTGCCACGTTGGCGTTGCACCACATTGCCACAGCGAAAACCAAACAGCATTTTTACGCCCGGTGCTTTGCCGCCTTGCGTCGCGGCGACATTTTCGCCAATGGCGATTGCTTCATGGCGGAAAATCCCAAACTGTCGCAACGCTATATAAAAATGTGGGAAAGGCATTTGCGCCAATTTTATAGCTTGCGCCAGATGCAACGCTTCTTCGCCGCTTGGGCAGAAGAAGACACGTATTTCCCCTTAACGCAGGAATTGGCGATGCTGAAGGCCGTTGGCTTTGAAGTCGAAGTGACATGGCGGCGCGCGCCGTTTGCGGTGGTGATGGGACGGAAGCCATAAGAGTTTGTAGCACCGCCTTGCAATAAACTGGGTTGAAGTAAAGGCAATCAATGCCAAAATGATTAAGTGACAAAATAATTGTTTTAGTCTTAAAGTGGAATCGCTGCAAAAAAGCAAAAAATTTCTCCCACGAAAATGGAACTGCCACGAAAAAAACTTTTCATTTTCGTGGCAGTTCTATTTTCGTGGGAGAAAAATTCTTTTTGGTTGCGGCTCGTCCGTGTCAGGCATTATAAGCCTGAAATTGTCAAAGAGGATGGAGTTTTATGGCACAACAAACAGAAACGCGTTCGAAACAGTATGGAAGTCGGCGCAGAGTTACCTGTTTTAGTCTCGGTTTGCTTCTTGCCGGCCCTTTATTCTTCCCGTGTTTAACCGTCAGAGCACAAGAGCGCGCTGACTCAAGCCGGATGAGGCAGGAGGTTCGCGCGCTCGAGCTTGGCAACCCCATCGAACGTGAGTTAAAAGGCGGCGAAGTTCACTCTTACCAAATCAAGCTGACAGCGGGTCAGTACCTCCACGTAATCGTCGATCAACGCGGCACCGATGTGGTGGTGACACTCTTTGGGCCGGATGGCAAGCAACTCACTGAAGTGGACAGTCCGAACGGGACGCAAGGGCCGGAGCCAGTTTCGCTGGTGGTAGAGAATTCGGGAATCTACCGCCTCGAGGTGCGCTCGTTGGAAAAAGATGCTGCCCCAGGACGTTATGAAGTTAAAGTTGAAGAGTTGCGAGGGGCTACGGTGCAAGACAATACTCGTATTGCCGCGGAGAGGGCTTATGCGGAGGCAACCCTGCTATACGCGCAAGGGACGGCAGAATCCCGGCGAAGAGCAATCGAAAAATATGAAGTGGCGCTGCAGCTCTGGCGACCTTTGGGAGATCGCATTAAGGAAGCCCTCATACTTAACCAAATCGCTGTGATCTATGAGAGATTTGGTGAGATCAAGAAGGCGCTTGAGTATCACCACCAAGCGCTACCACTCCGGCACGCTATGGGTGATCGCGCAGGAAAAGCCCAAACGCTCAATAACATGGGCGTGGCCTATAATTTATTGGGTGAGAATCAGAGCGCATTGGATTCCTACGGTCAGGCCGTTCCACTTTGGCGAGCCTTAGGCGATCAAGCCGGGGAAGCCCGCACGCTCCACAACATCGGCTCAGTGTACCAAGATTTGGGCGAGCCTCAGAAGGCGCTGGACAATTACAATCAAGCGCTTCCGCTCAGGCGAGCCGCCAATGACCGCGCTGGAGAAGCCTACACGCTTGCCAATATAGGCACGATCTATTCCGGCCTGGGCGAGACCCAGAAGGCGCTGGACTGCTATAACCGAGCCCTAGCGCTCACACAAGCTATTGTTGATCGCCGAGGAGAAGCCCAAACACTGCACGGCCTTGGCTTGATCTACCGCGAGCTGGGCGAGGAGCAGAGGGCGCTTGACTTTTATAACCAAGCACTTCAACTCCATCGCGCCATGGGCAACCGTATCGGAGAAGCCGTCACACTCCATAACATCGGCGCTATTTATAACTCGTCAGGCGATCAACAGAAAGCACTTGAATACTTTCAACAAGCACTCCAGCGCAACCAGGCTACAAATGACCGTGCCGGGGAAGCCCACACGCTGACCAGCATAGGTTCGGTCTACGACGAATTGAACGATAAGCAGAAGGCGCTCGACTACTACAACCAGGCGCTCGCGCTTAGGCAAGCTGTTGGGGACCGCCGAGGGGAAGCGATCACACTTCATAACATCGGCATAATTCACTCTTCTTTGGATGACAATGAAAAAGCGCTCGACTACTTTAAGCAAGCGCTTGCACTCCATCGCGACGTGAAAAATTTGGGTGAAGAGGCAACAACGCTTCACGGTATCGCTCGCGCTGAACGCGATCGTGGCAATCTCATCGAAGCCCGCTCTCGGATTGAAGTTGCATTAACCATCGTTGATTCTCTGCGTGCCAAGGTAGCCAGCCCGGCACTACGTGCCTCTTATTTTGCCAGGATGCAAAAGCATTACGAATTCTACATCGATCTGCTCCTACGTTTGCATCAACTCCGGCCAACGGAGGGACACGACGCGGCAGCGCTCCAGGCCAGCGAGCGCGCTCGTGGTCGCAGCTTGCTCGAGATTCTCAACGAAGCCCGGGTAAATATCCGTCAAGGGGTCGATTCCATGCTGGTTGAACGCGAGCGCGCGTTGCAGCAGCAACTCAACGCCAAGGCGGAACGCCTGACGCGGCTGCTCAGCGGCAAGCACACTGAAGAGCAGGGGGCAGCGACAAAAAAAGAACTCGATGCGCTTCTGACGGAGTACCAGGAAGTTCAGGCGCAAATTCGCGCCACCAGCCCAAGTTACGCTGCGCTGACGCAACCGCAGCCGTTGAGTGTGAAAGAGATTCAGCAACAGGTGCTTGATGATGGCACGATACTTTTGGAATATGAACTTGGCAAGGAGCGCAGCTTTCTCTGGGCAGTAACACCAACGACCATCAACAGTTTTGAGCTGCCGAAGCGCACGGCCATTGATTCATTGGCGCGGCGGGTGTACGATCTCTTAACGGCGCGCAATCAAAGCCTGCCTGATGAGACCAAAGAGCAAAAGCAGGCGCGCTGCACGCAAGCTGATCGCGAGTTGTCGCCGGCTGCCGCCACCTTGAGCCGGTGGGTGCTGGGGCCTGTAGCCGGGTTGTTGGGTGACAAGCGTTTGTTGATCGTGGGTGACGACGCGTTGCAATACATTCCGTTTGGAGCTTTGCCCGTGCCGAAGTTATCAGTTGTCAGCAAGCAGTCATCAGTGGCCAGTGCGCCAAGGAAACTGGACACTGACCACTGGTCACTGAATACTGATTACCGGCCGCTGGCGATTGACCATGAGATTGTGAGCATTCCCTCAGCTTCCGTGCTGGCGGTGTTGCGGCGCGAGCTGGCCGCACGCCAACCAGCCGGCAAGACCGTCGCGGTAATGGCTGATCCTGTGTTTACAAACGATGACCCAAGAGTCAAGCATGGCAAAAATAAAGTTGCACAGCAAGCAAAAGCGGATTCAACGCTTTTGGCCGATGTTCCCGCCTTGGCAAGCCCATTCTTGCGATCGGTTAGAGAAATGGGAGCAACCAATTCCAATGAAAGTCTCTCGCGCTTGTTTTTCAGTCGTCGTGAGGCGGAGGGCATTCTGCAGCTCGTGCCTGCCGGAGAAGGCATGAAAGCCGTTGATTTCGCCGCCAATCGCGCGACGGCGACCAGCGCCGAATTGAGCCGGTACCGCATGGTTCATTTCGCCACGCACGGATTGTTGAATAGCACGCATCCGGAGCTGTCGGGTATCGTGCTGTCTTTGGTGGACGAACAAGGAAAATTACAGGACGGGTTCCTGCGTCTCCACGAAATTTATAACCTGAATTTGCCCGCGGATTTAGTGGTGTTGAGCGCCTGCCAAACGGCCTTGGGCAAGGAGATCAGAGGCGAAGGTCTTGTCGGTTTGACGCGCGGGTTCATGTACGCCGGCGCGGCGGGGGTGGCGGCGAGCTTGTGGAAAGTCGACGATCGCGCCACCGCCGAGTTGATGCGACGCTTCTATGAAGGCATGCTCGGCGAGAAACAGTTGCGGCCGGCAGCGGCGCTTCGCGCGGCGCAAATGTCCCTGTGGAAAGAAAGACGCTGGCAATCACCGTATTATTGGGCCGCTTTCGTGCTGCAAGGGGAGTGGAGATGAAGCAACTTGCAAATTAAAGGCAACAGAGCAGCAAATGTATAACGACATGAGGAGCTAAACATTTCACAATGGGTGGAAACGTGGAGCAAGAGTCGTATGCCAAGCTTCTGGCTCAGTTTGATCCGGAACCGAATCTGGCGCGGCAAAAGCACGATCTTCTTTACGCCGGCCTGATCGTCTTTTTCATAAAACAGCTAGAGCGGGCATCATCAAAAAATGAGTCGTCATTGGCTAAAGAGCTGGCCAATGAAACCATGAGCCGAATCGCTGAACGAGTGATCCAGGGCGAGCAGATTCGGAGCCTCAGTGATTATGCCTTTCGCGTCGCGTGGAATGTTTGGCATGAATATCTGCGGCAGCTTAAAAATGGCAAAAAGAAGGTATCGATCAATGGAGCGGACATCGAGATTTCTGATGACGCAGATCGAGATGATGATTTCGAGGCATGGAAGAAAAGACGGCTCAAATGCATGAAGCAATGCTGGGACAATCTCCATCCCCAACAACGCGAGCTCATGATAGATCATCTTGAAGCCAAAGAGCAAGGCGCCTCGCCGGAACTGGCCAAGCAGCTCGATATGACCATCGGTGCATTGAGGCTTAAAATATTTCATATCAGGGTCGAGCTCAAATCCTGCCGGAAAACCTGCCTGCAACGGCTCACGCAAGATTGAAATTTTTTCGAATTTGTTCACTTATGATTGATACGGAACCTGAAATATGAATCAGCAAAAAGTCGATGACAAAATCATGATCGAATATCTCCTGGGAAATTTGTCCGAAGACGAGCGGATTCAACTGCAGGAACGGTTTCTGACCGACAATGATTGTTTCGAGCAGCTTCGGATTATCGAGGAAGATTTGATTGATGACTATGTGCGCCATAAGCTTTCCAAAGCAGACCGCCGGCGGTTTGAAAGATATTATCTCGTTACCCCGGCGCGGCGCGAGAAAGTGGATTTTGCCGTGGACTTGAAAAAAACTTTGGCGGTTCCGTGGTGGCAAGGTTGGCGGCTCTTTCTGCGTGACCAATGGCGTATCTTCCTGGAATTCATCACTGCTCCATCTCCCGCGGTTCGCTGGGTGTTTGCAGTTGGGGCAATCTTTCTATTTTTAGGCGCCTCGTGGCTCGCGCTTGAAATGACGAAGCTGCGCGGGGAGCTCAGGCAGTTTAAAACAGAGCAACTGGCGCTCGTGCAGCGCGAGCAGGAATTGCAGGCGCAAGTGAATCAGGCGCGTGGCCGCAGCGAGCAATTGGCTGAACAGCTTGAGCGCGAAAAGGAGCAGCGCGCGCAGTTGGAGCAACAATTGAAAAATCCGTCCTTGGCGCAGCCAACCGTGGTCTCGTTTGTGCTCACCGCGAGTGTTCTCCGCAGCGCTGAAAAAACGAGGCCGTTGGTCATTCCGCGTGGCGCCAGCTTCGTGCAGCTTCAGCTCGATCTCGAGAGCAGGATTGACTACAAAAGTTATCGTGTCGTTCTCGAAACGGCCGCGGGCGAGGAAATCTGGAGCCAGGATTTGCCGGCGGCTCGCGCAACAAAGGCAGGAAGAGCCGTCGTTCTCCGCTTGCCCGTCTTGGTTCTGGACGAGGGTGATTACCTCCTCAAGTTCAGCGGCGCCAATACCGCCGGCGTTTTTGAAGAAATCGACGAGTATTTCTTCCGTGTCCTGAAACGTTAATTCTCCCGATCCTCCGCCTTTTGCTCTTCCAACGGATGCATTACCTGATTTTTAAAAGCGCCTATGCCGCTTGAGCGGCATTCCACATTTTAGCCCCACGCCTTCAGGGCGGTGGGATTAAAAAATACGTAATGCTCCCCTTCCAACCGCAATCCCCATCAAGCTGATTTTTCTCTCCGGATTTTTCTAAAATTTTTTGAAATTTTTCCTGGTCTTGTCACTTATGAGTAAAGGGCCCATGCTTTGCGCAAAGCTCGGGTTGCCCTCAATACTTTTATGGCTCTGTACAAAAATAAACTTTCTACCAAAGGAGGTGTGACATGAGAAAATATTGCAGCTTTTCCCAATCCGACCTGCACAGGCAGCGCCTCAGCCACTTGGAACGCGACGAAGTAAGGCGCGCTCATTTTCCCTCCAATTGCAGTCGTTATTAAGGAACCTGAATTTGTGAAAACCAGAAAATTGACTTTGCTCAAACAAGGTCAAATGGCTCGTTAACGCAAAATTGAAAAAAGGAGACCACGATGTTGAGAAAAAGATCAAGCGCAGCCGCCTTAATATTTTTCCTGTCGCTCGCGTGTGTGGCGTCGTGCAAAAAACAGCCGGTGGCGCCGCCTAGTGTTGAAGAAAAAAACTTTCCATCGATGTCGAGTGGAGCGGAACCACTTCGCAAGGCAAGCCCATCGATTTTACCATAAAAGAGAATGGGCTCTTTGCCATATCTGCAGATTTCTTCTTTGATTTCGGCTCGTGCAGCCTTTCAGGTCCGAGCTCCCTGCGCCGCTTTCAAGACCCCATAACCGCCGTCACCGAAAACAAGTTTTCGGCAAATGTTTCCTCGCGCATTTCCGTCACCGGTATGTTCAGCTCGGACACTTCTGCCTCGGGAACGCTTCGGGCAGTGGTGAATGAGGCCAATTGCAAGGGGCAGGCCGAGGCCACTTGGACAGCTAAGAAGAAATAAGTAATCCCTAAACTTATGAAGCGAGGCTTCGATTTAGCAAAAACGGCGAACACCGGATGGGCATTGTTTCTCGCGGTATTTTTGTTAGGCGCAGAAACGTTGGCCCAACCAGGCTGGTTCTGGCAAAATCCGCTGCCGGCGGGCAACACCTTGAACGCGGCCCATTTTGTTGACGCCAACACGGCGTGCGTCGCCGACGACAACGGCGTGATTCTAAAAGCGACCACGAGCGGCGCGGACAAAAGAAGCCCTTGACGCCAACAGTCGTTCGCCACCGGCAAGAGATTATTCCGTTTTATCATCAGCAACTGCGTCCGAATTGTTGTTTGTGCCGGCGAATTCAAGCCGTTAATTGTCTGAGGCGCCATAACTTTGAACGAAATCTCAAAAAAGGAAACGAACCATGAAATCAACTTGCCAAAAAATCATGATGCTTTGTGTTGCAGCGCTGTTGGTTTATTCAAAAACTGCCGCAGCAGGCGGAAACACCGATAAATATTATGCCAAAAAAGGAATCTATGTGGGACCCATGGTGTCGGTCAATTCCTTTAGTGGTGATTTCGATGGCAACTCGCTACTCTTGAGCCAATCGGCGGCGTTCATTCTTCCCAAAGTCGACAGCAAGGCCGGATTCGGGATCGTGCTCGGTTACGGCGATGCCATTTCTAATACGATGGGATATGCCGCTGAAGTGAGCTATGCGCGATCAACTCACGATATAACTTGGCTCGGGGCCAAAAGCGAGGCGGTTTACCAGTGCCTAGCCTTTGACGGCAGATTTTATTTTCTGGCCGACAAGCCACTCCAACTGTATGGGATCGTCGGATTCGGCTGGCCGGATGGGCTGGAGGTGAAAAACGGTTCGGCTACGGTTAGCAACGCCGGTGTTGTAACTCGAGATGGTGATGCCAAATATTCCGGCGTCAGCATCAAAGCCGGCGGCGGCATCGCGTTTTATCTCAACCGCCGTCTCTCGATTAGCGGCGGCATGGCTTATCGGGTCCGAGAATATAACACCGTAAAGGAAGTTGGCGGCAACCGCAGCATTCATTTCGGCGAGATGGAAGAAAAAATTTCGGGAAACGGGCTGACGCTGGAAACTGGATTAAGATTCACTTTTTAATAAGGAGCCTTTCATATGTCGACTCAATCAAACAACATACATGTCCGCCGCCACCTCGAAAAAGTCATCCTGTTTTTTGTTGCTATGATCTTTTTCATGACCGCCAACAGCGGCCATGCACAAACCTTTACCGAAATCTCCGCCGGCTTGCCTCCGGTGTATTCAAGTGCAGCGGCTTGGGGTGATTATGACAATGACGGTGATTTGGATATTTTGCTCACTGGAACAAATGATACAGACCGTTATGCCAGAATTTATCGCAATGACAATGGCAGCTTTGTGGACATTTCAGCCCCGTTGACAGGAATCTCTTCAGGCATGGTCACCTGGGGGGATTATGACAACGATGGTGATTTGGATATTTTGTTGACGGGCAGAACCTCTACCAAAGTCTATCGCAACGACCGCGGTACTTTTGTCAATATCAATGCCAATCTTCCGGTCGTCGAACAGAGCGCGGCGGCGTGGGGTGATTATGATAACGACGGCGATTTGGATATTTTGTTGATCGGCACGACCAATGGCGCACCATCCGGCGCGCTTGCCAGGATATACCGCAATGATGGCGGCAAATTTTCTGATATTTCCGCCGGCTTGACCCCGGTTTATTTCGGTTCCGTTTTGTGGGGTGATTATGACAACGATGGTGATCTCGACATTTTAATGGGCGGGTATTTAACATTCATCGACGGCGTGAAAAAAATCTACCGCAATGATGGAGGTCGCTTTATTGATATTGTTGCTGGTCTGCCAGGCGCAACTCGTAGTAGTGCGGTTTGGGGTGACTTCGACAGTGATGGCGATTTAGACATCGTCTTGACCAGTTTTGCAGGTGGCGCGGGGGCGATTTATCGCAACGACAACGGCGCCTTTGTCACCCACCCCACGGCTTTGCCGAATGTTGGTGAAGGCTCGGTGGCTTGGGGTGATTATGATAACGATGGCGATTTAGACGTTTTGCTCGCGGGAAACTTGGGTTTCTCTGGCAAAATCACTCGCGTTTATCGCAATGACAATGGAAATTTTATTGATATTTCTGCCGGACTCACAGGAGTTTTTTCGGGTTCAGTCGCTTGGGGCGATTATGATAATGATGGCGACTTGGATATTCTGTTGACCGGCACGGAGTCTGGCAGCGGCTTCAGCGCGGTTGCCAAAATTTACCGAAATAATATCAGTACATCTAATACGACGCCAACGGCGCCAGCAAATCTCGCCACGACGTTGTCAGGAAGCGCTGTAACCTTCAATTGGAATAAATCGACTGATGGTGAAACTCGATCAAACGGCTTGACTTACAATTTGCGTTTAGGAAAAACTCCCGGCGGTAATGAGATATTTTCCCCCATGGCAAATCCTGCCAATGGCCATCGCCTGGTTCCCGGGCTCGGCAATACTAATCACACGACCTCCTGGACGATCAGAAATTTGCCGTTTGGAAAGTATTATTGGAGTGTGCAAGCTATCGATAATGCTTTTGCCGGCTCTCCGTTCGCTGCCGAACAAAGCTTTACTATTAGCCCGACGAACGTTGAGGAGGCTGATGCCGAGATACCAAGCAAGTTTGTCTTGTTTCAAAGCTACCCCAATCCATTCAATCCGTCGACCACGATCGAGTATGCGCTGCCGAAAGCGGCTCAGGTTGAAATAATAATTTATGATGTGCATGGTCAGGAAATCCTCGTGTTGGTAAATGGCAGGAAGGAAGCCGGAAAACATGCGGTTGAGTTGAACGCCACGAGCTTGTCGAGCGGCGTTTATTTCTATCAACTTCGCGCCGGAGAATTTATGGCAACCCAAAAATTGATTCTCTTGAGATGACTTGTTCAAAGAACGCTTGCAGCGTTTCGTTCACCGACGCCAATATCGGGACGGTGGTGGGAGAAACTGGAACCATTCTTCGCACCGGAACCGGTGGCGCGACAGTTTCGGCGCCGGTGCTCGCTTCACCTTCCCATGGCGCAATAGGAATAGCGACGAATCCGACATTGATCTGGAACGCGGCCGCCGGCGCCACTTCGTATCGCCTACAAGTTTCCACCAATCCAACTTTTTCGACAACGGTAGCGGTGGGATTAAAAAATACGTAATGCTCCCCTTCCAACCGCAATCCCCATCAAGCTGATTTTTCCCTCCAGATTTTTCTAAAATTTTTGTATGAGTTTAGCGGTCTGAACCGGAGTGCAATGCTTTAGCATTGCAAAACTGAAGTTTTGCACTCCGAGTTCACTCGGTTAAATTTATACAATTTTTTTGAAATTTTTTCGCGCCTTGTCACTTATGAGTAAAGGGGCAAATGGCTTGGCGCAAAGCTCGGGTTGCCCTCGATACTTTTACGGCTCCGTACAAAAAATAAACTTTCTACCAAAGGAGAGGTGACATGCGAAAATCTGCGCTTTTGTTGCTCGCGGCTATCTTCATGGCGATGGCCGGATGCGGAAAGAAAAACCCGGTGAGCGGGCCTCCGCCGGATTCGAACCCAAAGGGGGAGCCCTGGGTCGCTCAGACCAGCGGCACGACGGAATCTATAACTTCGGTGCATTTCATCAACGAAAGTGAGGGATGGGTGACCGTCGGAAACGGCACTTTATTGCACACCACCAATGGCGGCGCAAATTGGTCAACAATAAGGACCGGAGCCGATCCTTCAGGAGGTTTGAACTCGGTGCGTTTCATTGATAAAAACATTGGATGGACGGGCGGCGTCTATTCAGTCATTCGGACTTTGAATGGAGGGGCAAATTGGGGTGGGGTTGAATTCGCTCACCATACCTCTTTCCGCAACAGCCTTTTTCCCGTTTCTTCCACACAGGCGTGGGGTGTAGGCTCAACACGTTTAGCCAACTTTGCAGCGCGAGCCCATTGGCGCTACACGTTTAATTCCGACGGGAGCTTTACCATCGAAAATTATAACGAAGTTGCCAATGAGACCATGGCCGAGGTTTATTTTATCGACATTGACAACGGCTGGTCGGTTGGCTCCAATGGCCGAATTATTCGCCTCACCAACGCCAGTGGGAGGGCGCCGGTATTGACGGTTCAACCCAGCGGCACGACACAACATTTAAGCGACGTTCGCATGGTTGATGCCAATATTGGCTGGGTTGTCGGAAATAAAGGAACGATTTTGAAGACCACCAATGGCGGCAACGCCTGGACAAGCCAGACCAGCGGGACAACAATTGATCTTAATGCAATCGCATTTGTTGATTTCAACACCGGAACGGCGGTGGGAGATAGCGGTATTATTCTCCACACCACAAATGGCGGAGCAAGCTGGGCAAAACAGAATAGTGGAACGACTAATCCACTTTTTGACACCCACTTCGGCAATGCCAACACCGGCTGGGCGGTGGGACGATTCGGCACAATCCTCAAAACTGTAACCGGTGGAATGGCATCGGCAAAAGTAAACCGCAACGCAGCTTTAAATTCCCCTGCGCTTAATTCCAATGCAAGCCCTTGGCCGCTTGCCGAAGCGCGAAGAAATACGAGCGCGCATTAAATTTTGTCCATGGAAAATTGAATCGTTAACATAAGGAGGTATGAAATGAAACTCTTTAAACGCCGGATTAATTCTTGGCTGATGGCATTGGTTTTACTTGCCGTCGCTTTGGCAAATGCAGGTTGTAGCAAGAGCCCGACCGCTCCCGGCAAGAATTATAATGGTACCTGGAGCGGGACGACATCGCAAGGGAAAACGGTCTCTTTTACCGTGGCAAATAATATGATTACTTCAATTACCGTGGGCTTGCTTTTCCAGGTTTGCGGTGTAGAAGTTTCCATACAAGGTTCCCCAACCCAAAATATCACCGGCAATCGATTCTCATACACACACCAAGGTGGTGGCTCATTCGAGACGTCGTATACCATCGCGGGGACATTCAGTTCTAATGGTTCCATATCAGGAAATCTGCAATTTAGTTTCAGAAGTGGATACCCTTTTACAACTTGCACAGAAAACGCCGGTGCCACATGGAGCGCAACGAAGAAGTAAGGGTGGAGCGGAGCGCAGCGCAACCAACAAATGTTTCATTTACAACGCTACGCCATTGCGCAGCCAAAGTTAAAAATTAATTCTGCCTTTATTATACCACCAACAGATAGAAACAACCCAACTGATAAACACAACAACCGATTACTTCATCTGTTGGGTTGTTTCTATCTGTTGGAGCAATTGTTTTGAAGCTACGGCTGCCGCGAAGCGGCCCCGGTTTTCAGCTTGCTGAAAATCTGGCGTAGTCTCTAACAAGTAAAATGTGTGCAAAAAAAGCAAAGATTTTCAACACGGAGAAAACAGAGCAAACAACGATTAAAAAGCTAAAGAGATTTTTCCAATCACTGCCCTCTCTCTTTGCTCTGTTTTCTCTTGTTAATCTTTTTGGTTGTGGCTCGTGCGCGTTATGTTCTAAAGGCAATAAAAATCCCAACCGATTTCGTGCCAGGGAAAGGATTCCAGGGCGAAAGGCGAAGAAGTCACAACTTTGATGGCCGGGCAGTTTCCTCCTGGAAGATATCAGAAGCAATGGAACGCCAGTGGCTTTGCCAGCAGATTGTATTTCTAGCGCTTGCCAGCGGGAGAGCTTGTTGCGACGAGAAAGCTCGTTTTGCTCAAATAGACACAAACTGCCGCTTTTGACTTTTAGTGCAAAACGTAACGCCTCACTTATTGGTGGAAAAACGTAGCGCAGTCTTCCAGACTGCAGACAAGATGTCTGCGCTACCCACCTGTAACTTACCTGACCATTACCCATATCTATCCTTACTGGACACAGGGCGGTCATGGCTTGGTCGCGACGCCATGGACATCGTGATCTTCCACATCGCCGTCAGGTCATCGAGGCGTTGCAGACCCAGCCA
>Ga0247727_10002029_pt1 | contig 46834 bp, 52 predicted proteins | sample WisWelCaveWW1625_FD_202498 | JGI IMG/M metagenome (GOLD analysis project Ga0247727, IMG submission 202498) | Biofilm microbial communities from Wishing Well Cave, Virginia, United States - WW16-25 | ecosystem: Environmental > Aquatic > Deep subsurface > Groundwater > Cave microbial mat | place...
AAGGCATTTCATTGATTAACGCCCACTCCAACATCCACTCTTCAGTAATTTTTGCGACTTGATTTGATTGAGGTGTATCGCCCTCTAAAATTGCTAGAAACCAGTTTGTACTCCGGTAAAGGCATTTCATTGATTAACGCCCACTCCAACATCCACTCTTCAGTAATTTTTGCGACTTGATTTGATTGAGGTGTATCGCCCTCTAAAATTGCTAGAAACCATCGCTCTGATATACTATCGGCATCAGGCTTCAATCCGTTCTTTAAATCTCTGTAATTACATTTTTTGATGTTCGCTATCGTGCCCTTAAGACATGCGCACTCACCTTCGTATTTTGTTCCATCAATTTTACCACGCATAATTGAATCGTAAAGGCTGATCACTTCAGGTTTCGCAGCATCTAAAACTTTAAAAAAATCCTGCTTGATTGGTTCGAGATCGGCATAGCTGAGATTGGCATAGCGGAGATTGGCATAGCGGAGATCGGCATAGCGGAGATCGGCAGAGCTGAGATTGGCAGAGCTGAGATTGGCATAGCTGAGATCGGCAGAGCGGAGATTGGCATAGCTGAGATCGGCAGAGCGGAGATCGGCAGAGCGGAGATTGGCATAGCGGAGATTGGCATAGCGGAGATCGGCTCTTACGCCATCACTTTCGCTTAAGACCCATTTTCTGTGTAAATCTAAAACATTTTTTAATTCTTGTTGGTTCATTTTTTCTCTCCTTTGTTTTCGGGTTCGCTCATTTGCCCTCCGTAAATACATTACGTATTTGCTGTAGGGAATAGGGCGTCATAATCATTCGCGTCCTACTACCTTCATAAAATACTACTACAGTTTTCTTTGACTGTACAGAGAAAAACGATACGATCAAATCAGCCTTAATAGACGCCTTCATTTCGAGTGTTTTATTATACAGATGAAGCGTACTATAATGAGACGGAAGGAAATCCTTGAATGTAACCATTTAATTCCATTTGGGATCTTTTGGGTCTGGATCTTCCATTATTTGTTCAATAGCTTGCTGCTTAGTCTGTTGTTCGACTTGTTGATGCTGCTGATTAGAATGTGCGACTATAGAATCATTTGTAACATGTTCAATGCCCATTTTACGCTTAATTTTAAGTTGCATATAGTGTTGGTGAATATGAAGCCAAGTGGCTGGGTTGTACCAATACTTAAGGTGCGCTTTTATGTGACGAGAATGATCATCAGTGAGCATGGCAAAAACGGAAGTAATTCCTCCAAAAAATGGATTGCGCAGTTTTTTATTTTCTACTGCGATCAAGGTATCGTCAAGGGCGACAGTATGCTCAATTACCAAACTCATACTATTCTCCGTTATTTCCTATAGCCACGCCTCCGGGGATTGCATATTCTTCTATAACATTTTGATTCAGTTGAGCATTTAAAGCATTCACGACTACATCGACGGCCAGATTGCCATTGTCATTCACGATTACGTCACCGCCAAGATTGCCGTTATTGATAATAAGGGCACCGGCAATGTCTCGTATGACGGGGTTTTCCATGTTTACGGAATACGGAAAGCTATTCGTAGGCTGATTTATTTCAGCAATGAGTTCTGTTGCCTTTAGGGCCTTTAAAATAAATTCAACTTCTTCAACTGTAGGCACTTTATTTTGCAATCCCTTAAATTGGCTTATATTGTACTTTGATAGAGGCCTTATGTCTTTTTCCATTTTATCATCATTGATGTTTAATTCTTCACCAAATATAAGCCGTGGGGTATCATTCTCAACAATATATTGATATTTACTCATGTTTTTGGATACGCGGAGTTCAAGGGTGTAGTGTGGATTTCCGTCCCTATTGATACTAAGAATAATTGTGTCGTTATTGCCAGCACAGCAATCTGCGTAACTGGCCACACAATGTTTCAGTAATCCACCGTACTCAACAATGCGACCGGTGCCCTTAGGTAATTCAGAGGTAAAACCATTACCAAAATCAATATTGTCTAATCTTTCTAGACCGGGAAGATAGGCGATTTTTTTATTATTGGCAGACGATTTAATCATATTAAACTCTCTGGATACCATATCATGCAATTCGTCTGCGGTTGACCATCTCGAAGGCATTTTCAAGCCATTAGGGTAGATGCTTTTGAGATCTTCCGGAATATCTGATGAGCTAGCATACTGCTGCAATTGATTAATGGTGTCCTTTATGTCATTGATGCTGCGCATAGTTAGAAAGATTTTTTTACAGGTTGCATCGTTTTGATTGAGCAGCCATTCCCTTATTTTCTTTTTATCGTCATCCAATATCACATACATGGCATCTGGAACTTCTTTTAAGTCAAACCAATAATCAATTGGAATTAGTCCTTCATACATCTCCAGCATTCTGAGGGGGCCTAAATGGTAAAATTCTTCTACCTTGAATGCCTTTTCAAATGGCTTATACATGCTAAATCCATATGAGTTACAGACTTTCCCTACGTTGCCAAAATATAATTCACTAAAAATTTGCAAATTATTTACCTTTTCATTGTGCGGAAATGATTTCAAGTCGCGGCCAGCCGCAAGATCTACATTGATTTCATTTTCTTCAGGAGCCTGCAGGTCGTGGTCAGTAGAAACATCAATTCTATGATCAGCTAGCCATTTGGAGCTTATTCCTGCCCTATATTCTTTTCTACCCTTACAGAGGGATAGTATCTTTTTTGTAAATGCCGGTCCCTTTACTCCAAAACAAGCCCGTATGAATTCAATCAATGTCTTTTTTGTTTTAAGGTGTTTGAAGTATATAACGTTACTAATTGATGAATATCGAGTAACCATAGTGCTTAGGATGCCGCGATCCTGCTCTGCCCATTCGTAATATTTACACTCATTTAAAACAGGAAACATAAAGGACCACAGATAGCCACGGAATGAATCTTCCCCAAGAGCAATGCTTAGGGTGAATATTAATCGTTCAAATTTTTGAACAACTTCAGCCGTGATCTTTTCTTTTGGCAATATAGCTGCCGCAGCTAGTTTTACAACCTGATCGTTGAACTGTCCAAAAAACTTTAGCATTTCTTGAACGGTGTATGGATTTTCGATGAGTTTTTTACTGTCTATCCTTACCACTCGATCACCTGAATCTACTAGGTAGATTTTACCGAATTCAGTTTTGGAACTAATTACTAGTTTTTTAATATCAATGTAGTCCTCATCTCGTGGCGATGGGGATGTTAGTGTAAGTTTAACGGCGTCGTTAGTGCCAGTAACATATGCAGGACCCACATTGGTTCCAGCTGAGGTAGTTACTGAAGACTCGGTGCTTATCGTTGCCACTCTAGGATTAAGTAGTGTATTGGCTATAGTCGCTTCATACGGCATAAAATTAGCCAACCCATTACTGGTAATGCCAGAATCAACAAACGATCCAAAACTCATAGCACCGCTTTGAGCCCGGTGAAACAGTCTTGGATATTTGAAGTCAAATACCAATCTTTTATCGTTGGCGTAGATAGACAGATATGTATTGGAAAATTCTTCCAACTTTTGGTACATTTGGCACCTCAGCGTTGAGCTAACATTACCTTCTTGGGATATACCATACGATGCCTGAACTGGATAGTCTCGTCTTTTTTATCTTCTTTTGGAGGAGAAGATTTTTGCAAATCAATTTGAAGCTTAATTTGAGTGAGTTGCTGTTTCAATTTAGTCATCGTAACGGCAAATTCTTGACTTGATTTGGGAGCGCCAGGGATACTAAGAAGTGCATTACCGTCCACCAACAAAACGAGGGTGGGTACATTTCTAATGCCAATCAATATCATCAATTCTAAAAATTCTTGATTATCAACTGGAGCAACGTAGAATTTTACATCTGAATCTTGTTTCTCATAATCTTCGATGGCATTTTTGAAATTTACCCATTTAGGATTTTTATCGTCGGTAAATACTACTGCAATTTGGCCTGTCTTGGTTTTTGAAATCAAGTCGCCCATGTCCTTTAACGTTTCAAGGGCAAACGCAAGGCTAGGAGTTAGGGCAAGAATTACAGTGAGAAACAATTTTTTCACGTTATCCTCCGACAAGCGATTTAAGCTTGCTCAAAAAGCCACTGGATGGCAAATTGGTTGTAGGTAAGCTTGCAGCGGCCATTTGTGAAGCGCCAGTTTTAAGGTCTTTAATAAGCTCTTCCAATTCTGAAAGAGAAGAGACTTTGCGGATTTCCATCTTACCGCTCTTCATAACCGGAACTGCACCACTGAAATTACCATTACGTGCCTTTGGAAGAATTTCATCTTCAAGATAGGCAATGATTTCTTTTGAAGAAACTGTAGGTTCTCCGCTAACGGCGGGAGCAACCTCTAGACCTTTTTTCTTTAATTCTTCATTTTTTCGTTCAAGTTCGGCTTCATTGGATGCAGCCAAAGCTTCAAGCTCCTTAATACGGTCTTGCTGTTTAAGCAACGTACCAACTGCTTCTTGTGCCAAGACTTGCTGTGCAACCAAGTCTTCGTTATTGACCGGTGATAGTGTCTGCTGTCTCACTGGTTTCGCCGATCGAGCCCTTACCCGTTTCGCTGACTTCTTGTTTGATTTCATTTTCTTCTCCCTTTGCTTTTTGTACAGCCTCTTCAGCTGCCTTTTTCGCTTCAGTTTCACGATCTGTTAAGATTTTTTCCATTCGAACTTTGACTTCATCCGCAGTTATCGGATGCCAGCGTTTAACTTTAATACCTTTACCGCCGGAAGTAAAGTCATTTTCTTCTTTAAACTCACCTTTTTTGACAAGTTTGCGCCATTCTCCAGCTTTACCATATACTTTAAGTGAAAGCTCGTTAAGTTGTTCACGTTCGATTCTGGAATGAAGATCAATACGTTCTTCTTTGACCATGTTTTTGGCAACCTCAGCCTGTTCTGGGGTTAACGGAACGAGTCCCTCAACGTCAGATTTCTTCAAAATTTCATTTGTTTCAATATTTTGAAGAAGTTCACCTTCTGCACTATAAATATTTCCACGATTGTCCATTTGGCTCCTTATTTATTCAAATATACCGTAAGGCGTTTTTAAAGTCAATGCTCATTTTTTGGGTTTCAATCCAATTTCTTCTAGGCGCTCATCTAAATACTGTGCAGCTGTTTTGGTTGGAGATAGCCTGACTTCTGGCCATGGGTGTATAAAAAGCGGCATTGAAAATCTTGCGGCGACTCTACCTTCTTCTGTGTTTACAACACGATGCGTTGTTGATTTTAGATATCCTCTAGATGCAAGTTGTAACATATCTCCGGCATTTATAACCAAATCGTTCTCAGATGTATCCACGCTATGCCATTTATCTTCGGTATCCAATACTTCAAGACCGCTAGCTGTAGCCGCAGGTAGGAGCGTAATTAGGTTGATATCTTCGTGAGCGGCAGCGCGTACAGCGCCTTCGGCAGCATCATTATCTTTGATTGGTGGATAATAAATAGATCTGAACAACGTTGCTGGACTGTTTGCGGCCATAGTTTCTAAATCCATAGATAGACTGTCCCAAACGTCATTGGGTAAATTATTGTTGATTTCTGATAAAATTTTGATACCTACGGCTTCCATAGCATTAAATAGGGCGATCACATTTAGAGGACTGGCTCGAATATTAACCACATCGAATTTTCCTAATATTTCTACCGGAGGTATTGGTAAATTACCAGAACGATAAAAGTGATAGAATTCCTTCAAATCTCCTACCTTATAGTCCTTGGCATTCTCTGATTTAAACGGGAAGAACCCGCCCTGAAGGTTTTCTGCAGGATTATATTTGAACTTCAATTTGAAATCATCTGGAGATTGATAGAACATAGTCCAATAGTCGTAGACATCATCGATCAGTTCCTTACTTAATCCATGGTCTGTCACGATGGCAAACCCAGTGTCTTTAAGGCTCTGAACTACCTTAGGACCAAAGCAGACATCTTTCATTGAAATTTTTTGAATCATATTTACTCCTTAAGCGTTCTTATAGGCTTTAGCTAGAGCTACGGCAATTGCACGGGCAGGCGAACCACTTTCACCAACGTGTCTATTATTAAGCGTAGCGATGTATCCCGAAAATCCCTCGCCAATACATTTCTCTATTTGTAATTTATACTCGTCACCATCTGGATGGATATATTCTAAGAGCCACATAGCTTCTTCCAATTGAAAGCTGAAATATGGCAGGGATTCAATGTGATCATACCATTTTGGTTTTGGAATTTTTTCACCAGTGATTTCATCGAACCTCTTGTTTAACACTGGATCGCTAGTAAGCGTTTCACCGTCATGCGCATTAACAGAGAAGTACCCTAGCTTAGATTCATGCACGGTCCATTTGAGGATTTTTTTAGCAAGAAATCCGTCGAGTGCCCGATTTTCCATTTTTTCGAAATCATGTTTTTCCGGATTTACACCATAAACTTTCATTTTTGCCTCTCAAACATTGTGACCCCTAAAAGATGGTCCACTTCATGAGCCACACAAACTGCATCGATGCCGGTTAGGGTTCTTTTTTTTACATTACCATAGAAATCTTGAAAGGTGACCACGATAGAGCTAGATCTTTTTGTTTCTATATATCTTTCTGGAAAACTTAAACAACCTTCTCGTTGTTCACTTTCTCCAGATCTTTCTATAATTGTAGGATTGAGCATGATGGCAGAAAGTGAACCTCCGACACGCTCATCCGTAGTGTCGATAGTGATGATATTTAAAAGCATGCCGACTTGTGGAGCAGCTAGACCAATACCGTTTGACATCTTCATAGTAAAGAACATATTTTTAGCAAATTCTTCAATGCGATCTTCTCCACAAAAAAGAACCGGCATTGAGACTTCCCTTGGGAGATCATCGTCTATTAAAATTTTCAACAGTTCCACTGCAAAAGCTCCATCTATCTCAATTTAACACAGACTTCTTCACTTGTCTAGATCTGTACTCCAATTAATAGGTTCTTTTTTCATAGTGTATAAAATCTTATTAACCTCGGCAAAATGACCACACGTTAAAAATCCCTTATAGGCTGAGAATGGTGATGGGTGCGGTGCCTCAAGCACAAAATGACGGGCATCTATGTATTTTTTGAAGGCCTGGGCCTTATTGCCCCACAGGAGGAATATTAGCCGATCTTCCCGCTTATTTAAGCGAAAGAATACTCGCTTAATAAAATCTTGCCACTGACCGTTGTGGATTCCGGGATTATCAAGCTCTACGGTGAGTGCGGCGTTTAGTAACAGCACTCCCTGTTTAGCCCAGCCCGATAGATCTGTTTCGGTATTAACGATACCCAAATCGTGTTCAACGGCTTTAAAAATGTTTTTCAAGGAGGGGGGAGTTTTTATATCTCTATCAACCGAAAAGGCTAACCCATTCGCTTCTGGCTTAGTAGTCATGTCGCTACCGTTAATCTCATATCCATGATATGGGTCTTGACCAACAATAACCACTTTGACGCTTTGAAGTGGTGTAAGTTTAAAAGCCTTGAAGACATCCTCTCGTAATGGGAATACCACCTTATTGGGGTGCTTGTATAGGTCAACTAGCCATCCGCCAAACAGGCTAGTCAAGGTTTCGTGAATTAAAGGAGTCCATTCGTTAGTCATTTTTCTTGGCCCTCTTGGCTAACATTTCAGCTTCTTTTATTGCTTTGTTTTGTCGTGCAAATGCTGAATCAACTTCTAAATCGAAGCGTCGAACGCAGGCGGGTCGGAATATGAAATTTTTTACAAGAAAATTATCTACCACAGAAAAGATGTAGTCACCGGATTGAACTTCAACCCCAACGCCAATACGATCTTTTAAGAGAAGAGTTAGTCGTTCTTTTTCTTTATAAAGTGATTTGAGTACATCAATAGTTGACTCGATTTCTGCCAGCCTCCCAATAATTTTTTCATTAGTGGGCTGATTCACCAATTGTACTGCCGGTGCTTGATTTTCCATTTATTTCCCTTCTCTTTTGTGGAATCGCTGAATTATTTTGTCAACCTTAGCCAAACACTCTTCAGCTTCTTTATTATCTTTCAAATTATTCAAACAGTACCACATTTCTCTTATTGCAAGATCGGCAGAATTAAGGCACTTTCTGCTCCATTTACCACGATCACTTTCATCACCTTCATAAGATATTCCATGCCGCTCAATAGAATTCTGAAAACTTTTAAAATCTTCATAGCGTTTCATGTGTACCTCTGGAATTATTATATCAAAGGATATCTATTTTTGCAATTCTTTCAAAGCTTTTTCTTCTATTTTGATCTGGCCACACTTTCTCATTATGAGACGGTGTGTATACATAGCTGCAGCTTGGCTGGTTCCAGTCATAAATCCCAGACTTCTCATTTTCAACGTTGATTTAATCTTAGTACCGTAATCAAATATGATCCCACCAGTAAAGCTACTGCTGGCAAGTCTTTCGCCCTTATCAGTCAAATTGCCGACCGGTATCAAATTTTCAATAGTTGGATCTTGGAAATAACCGGCAGGATAATACGGAGTGATCTCATAAGAAGATGATTCATTCCCGGCAGCAACAATGATTTTGGTGCCGCTGGAGGATATAGTCTTGATAATTTCTTTTTCTTCTTCGGAGGAATCTTTGCCGCCAGCAGAATAGTTCAAAAAATCCACGTCCAGTCTAAGAGCCTTTTTTAGGCAAGTAACGGTAGATTTTATATTATCGCTTCCTAGGGCTAGTGGATTGTAGAATCTGCATGAATATAATTCCACCTCGCCACAAACGGGTTCAATTTTTTTCTGCTGATCTCCCAATAGGATTATTCCGGCCACATGAGTACCGTGATCTTTTGCAGTGGATATATTTGAGCCGTCGTCATTGGGATAATTAAATTCATCAGATGACCATTCTGCATTCAAATACTGCCTTAACATATAGTGCGGCGCTACGCCCGTATCAATAACCATAACTTTGATTTTTCTTTTAGAAAGTGAATCTGGTTTTTGATATGGCGGTGGGGATGGGAATTCTATTTCTGAGATAGATTGGATTGAACTCGGATATCTTTCAACGAATCCAGCTATGAAGGACGACAGTGTTACGAGTGTAATTGCATATAAATACTTCATCCCTTAACTATATCTCAATTTGGAACGTTAGTCAATATGGTTTATTATAGTCGGATATTTCTCCGGGGCGTTTACCACAATGCCTCTTAGTGCAGCGCAATAGCCCATCTGGGCCGACTTCCCATTGATGGGGAGGGCAAGGGTCTATAGAGACGCCAGGTGACTTAATGAAAGATTTTAATAGGGAGGCGTAAACCATACCCAATCCTAAACCAAACAGGATTGGGCCGAACATTGATTCGTTGAGGCTAAATAGGATGCTTAGGAAGATAAGCACCACTCCTATAGAATATATCATTTTGAAACAGCGTTTTCCTTAGCGGCTTCTTCATTTCGTGAAGTTAAGAACCTGACCATTGAATTGTGTGCAGCCCTCTCTCTGGAAGTTCCAGATGAACGCTTACGAAGCCCATTTTTCATTCTTTCCTCGCGCTGTAGTACGATTAGGTGTCTGGCTTCAGTCATTAAGGCCTTTTTGTTAACAAACGTAGATGCTTCTTGTGTAACCTCATTCTTGTCGTTCTTTTGTTCTGGATTATTGACGGTGCAGATGTCTTTCAAAAGTGCAAAATCATTTTTACCGATGATTCTTCGCAGTGATCTCAACTCTGTATCAATGCGTTTGGAGGCACGCCGATAATGCTTTGTAAGTCTCTTGATGTAATTTTTCATTTCAAGCTCTTGATGGCGACCCTTGAGTGCAGCCTTACGGATTTTAGCTTTAGCTAACATCTTGGCAACAGGGCCTAGTTCTTTTTCAACTTTTGGTTCCGCCGTCTCCACTTGATTTTCCATCGCCTGCACTAATTGCTCCACTGGTTTGCTGTCCTGAGATTCCACTTAAGTCCTCCTTTGTTGTGTCGATAGTTAGAGACTCATCAACACCTTCAATTTTTGATTCATTAATCGTTATATCGTTAATGTTTATAGGATATTGTATCCTGTCGTAGATCTTACTGACAAGCTTTTTCATAACATTTGTTGGAATTTTTTCAGACAGTGCAGCTTGTCTAAGTTTTCGCAAGGTGCCACGGCGCTTTGGTTCGATAACTTTATCTGCCAGCCCTAAGGTGACAGCTTCTTGTGCGCTTAGGTAGAGATCCCTTTTACAAACTTCAGTCCAGAATTTTTTAGGCATCCTGGAGTTCTTGGCGTAAATATGTTCCAATTCATCTTGAAGTCTTTTTTCTTCGGCCATATTCATTTCAGCATCTGGGAAACGGTCGTCCATCTCTAAATCTCCACTATGAACCATAATGCGGGTGTTTTCATAAAGATAGCGTTCATCACACACGGCCATAACCCAAGTTGCAGCACTCATAACAGCCCCACCGCCAAAGAATTTAAACTGACATGGAGAGGCTAGAATTAGATCACATAAATACATCATAGGGTACGGATCACCGCCATACGAGTGCATGTGGATTTCGATCGGTTTTTTAGGATTTTGATCAATCATTTTCATGATGGCTCGAACGGCATATGAAATACTTACATCATCAAACCTACTGCCTTCATCCGGTTCGGCATTAGGTAAGTAACGGCCAAAAAAGATCCGCCTGGCGGATTCATCCACACCAGACGATATAGCATTTTCTGTTTCCGTTTTTAATGACATGCACTAATCCCTAAGTCCCATTCTACCGCGCTTATCAAAACTTGTTTTAACTCGTGCTTGATGGTCTGCCATCTCTTTAATAATGGCGGCAAAAGTTTTATCATGCAGTTCACTGCGAATTACTATCTCATTTAGATGTGCAATGCTGAGTGTTCTTGCGCCAATAGATGAAAATGCATCACGTTCTTCTTTAGTAAGGGGTCGTTTGGCGATAAATTCCGTTAGTGCGACTTGTTCTTCAAAGTGTAGGGGCTCTAATTCCATCATCTGATCAAATCTTCCAGGTCGATCAGAAAGGGTGCTAAGTAGATTAGCTGGATAATTGGTTGTTGCAATAATGAAAGTCGGCAGTTTAAAAACCACATTGACGCCATCAAGCATATTAAGAAGACCGGAGTTAACTTCACGAATCCTTCCACCCTCTTCTTCATTGCCGCCGATGTCTTCCATGATAAGTATAAGATTCGTACATTCTTCTGAATATTCAACCGCAAAAGATAGAAACTTACTGAAATCCTCAGCGCGAATATCTGAGGTTGGCCAGATTAAGGCAACAGTGCCAGGATCTTTTTTACGCAGTTCACGAACTGTTTGTCGGATAGCACTGGATTTACCAAAGCCGGGGTCACTATAAAGTAGAATGGCTCGTTTTTTAGGGAGCTTCAATTTATCATAAATGTGAAGTTTTCTAAAAAATAAGTCTACCTCAAACATAATAGTTTTGGTGTTAATTACAGAGGTCAGTAAATTGTCATCACGTAATTCGGTGGTATCTAATTTCAATCCGCCCATAGAACGATTGACCGTATATACTCCGGGCTTGATAATATATTTCTCTTGCCCTTGCTCATCTTCAAGATATTCAAATTGAACTATAGAATTCTGAGAAGTAAGGCAAAGGTCTGAGGTAGGAATTTCTACTTCTTTGCCTTCCTCAAGTTGGTCGAATTTTGTGATCTTTTTGACTTTAAATTTGCTGCTCATCTTTCACTTCCTTTTTGACTATTTCATACCCATTACTGTTTAAAAAACATAGAAACGCATATATGGAACATTCCAAATTGAATACGCTATTATTGCCCCTGCTACGATCTGCAGAAGTTACAAACTGAGTGGATGCTAAAGATTTGATTTCCATCAATTGACGTTCATCTAGTTTGTTGAAATCTATCTTATTTTCGTCAGCCATTAAAATTCAATTCCGGCAGTAACGCCAACGATTGTTGATGGGCCAGTAAGTACATATCCGCTAACAAAAATAGGACCCAAGACCCTTCGTTCAACTTGGCCGCCGTAAAGTGGTTGCATTTTGCTAAGGTCTAGTCCAGCCATAGCTGCAGCACGCCAGTCAGGTTTCTTATTGGTTACCACAGTTGACTCTCTAGTTTCGCTTTCTTTTTTGGCAGTTGAGGTACTTTTATCTTCAATGACACGTTCAGTTGTTTCGGTACCATCTGGACCCTTAACGATGCGTTCACGGATTACAACGTCTTTTTTGACTACTTCAACGGTTTTTATAATTTCTTCTTTTTTAATTTCGATCTTTGCCGGTTGTAGATAGCGTCCTGTGGCATAGCCTAAAAGGCCGACCACTAATACGACGATGGCATAGTTACGATAATTTTTCAATTTAGACATTATGACTCCTTTTAATACAATATATCTCAGTCTTAGACGATTGGCAAGCCCTTAATTTTTTTAATGATTGCAGGTACTTGAGATTGTAATACGGCATTTGGCAAAGATAACTCTGCTTCGGCTTCAACCAATTGAGCATCGACAGTTGTGGTAACTGCCATATATTGACCGCTTTTGGCGCACACCAAACCCTTAATAAGCATTTGGCCGAATTCCACGAACATACGGGCATCACCATACAATACACACTCATTATAGGCTGAGCGCGTAAGAATCATATTATTCATTTTGGCGTCACGAGCTTTAGGGATGGAAATCCTCAAAATATTACGGTCACTATCCTCTTGAGATCTATTCAGTGACACCGCAGACATTGCGTTTTGAGAGATTCCATAAGATTCACCGGCATCCTCTAATCCAACAGCCCATTCAGCTTCGCCGTGTTTCATTTGTTTCGCTGCGGCCCTATTTGCCTGTACGGCATAGATAGTAAAAATATTCAATTCACGGGCAAGATCGTTAAAATATTGATATGTGTTTTCCAGACGGGTTCTATCATTTTCAGCCTTCATGCGGTTTTTTAATAATTTTGGATAATCATCAATAATTAGATCTAGACCCTTGCCGGTTTTAGACCTCTGCTCTAGGTCAATACGTCGAATCTCCTCGGCTACATCCTCTACAAACATCTTACCGGCTCTTTGCCATGGAAGGAAAATCAAATTTTCCGTGAGAAGTTTTTGGGCGCGAGTTAACTCCTGCACAGCTATGTTATATAAATATTGCCTATCGATTTCTCCCCACGAATCTACGAGCCAGGTTGGAGGCAGATCTGCCTTGGTTTTGAATCCTCCGTTGATTATGGTTGTAAGTTCTTTAGGACCAATTCCACATACCGAAGCAATAATTCGACGCTTAACATCGCCCGGATCATCTTCGTGAATGATATATAAAACTTTTTTACGTTGCACTAGGGCGTGCCTAGCCATAGTAATTAAGAATCGGCTTTTGCCGGTGAATGTCGGTGCGATAACCGCCATATTACCACCACGCTTTAATCCAGACCCCAGAATGTCATCTAACATCGTAGAGCCCGTGGATATACTTCGCTCTTCTACCGCTTCTTGTTTTGTCCACAGTGAGACTGAATCACTGAAATCAACATATGCGGGAGCGTCAAAATCTACCTCATTCCATATTTTTTGGATAGTATTACTTGCCTGAACTACCTTATCATAATTCTGCTTATTAGTGTCTACAACAATAATTTTGGCCTGTTCTTTAATGCTAGTAGAGCGAATGAAATCTGTAATTTTTGGGCGCAAGATTTCTAGAGAAAAATTTTGGGCATACGACAAACAGACAGTTACGGTAGATTTATATTTTTCAAGATCTATTGGTTTTTGTGTTTTAAAAAAAGCCTCATCTAAAAGCTCAGGAGCAGACCTCGGCATCATTTTATAATTTTCATAAAATTTGATCAACTCTTGAAAAACGTGAGCAACATATAGATCGCCAGTTAACCATTCTGGCTTTATTTTAGCCTTACATTTTATAAAAAATTCTTCGTTAGTAAGGCAGTGTCCAACCATTGCTGATTGTTGCCCAATTGAAAAGCCAACGCTTAGGTCAACATTACTCACATTTTCTCCATCAAGTAAGCATACAGACCCATACAATCTAAGTCAAGGATCTCCGCGTTTTCAAATGCTTTTTTGCATTCGTCATAGGTGCAATCTCCAAAATCTTCTCTTCCGTCTGGAACTTTTATCAGAAAACATTGCAGCGCATTATTTGTCTTTGTAAGAAGTTTATGTACCAAATCTTCCATTTCAACTATTGCATCTGGATCAAGAGCTATGTAGACTTTTTTCACGCCAGAAGTAATAATAAGATCTATCTGACTATTTGAAACCATTTTACCCATTGTTGCAACGTATCCACCCACTAGAGCGAATTTTAATGCCGATACGGCACCTTCAGCTACGATCGCATGCTCACTTCCAATCAAGTTATCATGAAACATTAGAGTGCGGGATTTCCATTCCCCAGGAAGATTATACATTCTGAGTTGAACATCTGAGTCGATTGTTCTAGCTTGCCAGCCATACATCTGTCCTTTTTGCACAACCGGAAAAATTATCCTGCGCATATAGGGAGAATAACAAACACCCAATACGGAAAGCTGTCGTGGATCTAGGCCGCGCCCATTAAGGTATTGAATGCCAGGATACGATTCTGCCCAGAAAAGCGGCTTCGAATCAGTTGGATGATCTTTGTTTGTTAGGGGGATTAGCGGAACAACAACCTCATGTATCGTTTCATCAAAATCATCTTGAATGTCTTCAATAATTTCATCGGGCCGAACTGTGACCTTATCGGACATTTCTTCTTTGACTTTTTCAAATGGAATTTCACTAAGGAGTGATAGAACTTTTGCTATGGAGGTCCGTGCTGTAGGACATTCTTCAGTTTTATGGCGGAAGCAGATACTTCTACCATTAGACTTTTCTATGTAAAGTTTATCTGAAGATCCGCACACCGGACAATCAAAAATAAAACTACGACCATTTTCCTTTTTAGGCGTAATGTCGTGCTTATCCAGAAACTCTTGTATCTTTTCATACATATCTTAAACCCAAAAATGTTAGGGCCGGGCGCTACTCCGACATCTGATTATTTGTGTACCCTACTACCATACACCCGATGCATTAGTAGTGGATTAACCCTAATGCAAGATAAGCCTAATCAGGCGATTTATCCTGTTATCCGCGTGTCTCCAATGGGTCCAGATTCGAACTGGATGCTTTTTACCTAAAGGTATTGTCGCAGTGAACCAACACCACAGCTTCCCACGCCGCCTAACAAACTAAGTAATATCATTTTCTCTAATTTTAGTAATCAAAAGTTTTTGTAAATCTGGATCTTCCTTTACGGCAAGACCAAAATTCTCAACACCTTGCCATTTTTTGCCGCCGTAATTAACCCAGGTTCCAGCCATTTCAACGATGCCCATTCCAACCGCTATAGTAGCAATTTCTTGATGTGTATTGATTAATCCATCTGTATAAGAGAAATCCACCTCAACGGCCCTGTTTTGTGGACTCATTGAACTCTCTTCCATTTTAACGCGAATTTTGTGGCCAATTTGTATGAATTTTCCAGCACCATCTTTTTTATCACTATCAAAAGTGCGAGAGTCCTTACTGAAGATCTTTTCTATAATTACCCAATATTCAACAAAGTGCTTTAGGCCTTTACCGCCTGGTACATTGTACGGTCTGTACTTAGCTGAATTGGTATCAAAATTATCTCTGATGTGTTGACATAAAAGTAATGCGATCTTGAATTGTCTTATGATTGGTAAAATCATTTTCATGGCACCGGGGAGGTATGCTCCGGCATCACCCATGACAAAATCAGTGCTATATTCTTTCCCTGCTTCTTTTGGATATCTAATGCCAGCAAGGGAGTCAATAATAATCATTTTAATTTTTGCACCTTTTTGTAACATTACCTTAACGTCGGTGGTTATGTAGTCAAAAATATCTGTAGGCTCATTTGTTTGATAACTAATAAAACGCTCAGGATCAATACCAAATGCTTTTTGCCAGTGTTCCATATTATCTCGGAATTCCGTATCAAAATGTAAAACAATGGCTTCTGGGTCAGTTTGGTGTAGATGTCCTGCGTATGCGAACGATAGAAGAGACTTGCCAGATTTTGGAGGTCCATAAAGCATGGCAGTATAGCCAGCCTTCATTCCGAAATCTTTACCAAACAGATAATTCAATGCAGGACTGTTGGTTTGCGCGAACCACTGATCGGCTTTGCCCAGTTCCAACTTCTTTGCATCCTTGTGTAATTGTGAAAGATAATTATCTGCCATTGCGTTTGTCTCCAGCGTTCTTATTTAGGTAAGGATCTTTGCTAGTAAATTCTGTAACCTGCTTCGCAGAAAAATATGCACGTTCAAGTGCATGCTTAAGTCCGGCTACGTAGGTTGATATTGCCACAAGGGCGTCTTTTTTTCTTGTAGATTCAATAACTTCTTGATCTAAAACTACCGCTGCCTCTCTAGTATCGCTACTTGATTTGATGTTTTTAGCTTTTAAATGATTCTCTACTCGTTCTAGTAAGGCCGTAGCCGAAACCATTTCTAAAGTATTTTCAGATTCTTTAAGTTCAAGTTCTGTAATGCCAATTATCCGATTTAACTGAATCATACCCATATTAAAATCGGTAATTAGTTCACCATAGGTAGCAGGGGTAACCCGTTGGATCTCCTCAGTGCGGCCAATTATACGATATATGTCCGTCATATCTATACGCATCGGCTGTAGCCCAGGATTCCCGCGTGGGATTATTAATGTGGTTTCAGACCCTAAGCCATAGCCGTCTCCAGTTATGACTTGAGGGACTTTTGTTTCGGACACTTAAACCTTCTTATTTTCAGGGAATAAGAAATTTTTTACCTTATCATTATTCATGACCGAACCGGCTGGTTGAAAACTTGTAATGGGTGCCGGTGGAGGTTGAACAAAAGTAATTGTAGGTACTGCCTGAACGACAGGCTGTGAATTTACAGGGCCAACATTTTGATATGGACCAGTATAAGAAGGATATACAACCTGTGGCTGCTGTACAGTATTGCCCTGGCCATAATTTGGCTGTTGTTGGGTTGGAACAGCCGGTACCATATTGCCAGTCAAAGGTGGTGCGACCGAAACCACATTACCATTTGCTGTAGCTCTGTATTGTTGTTCTTGTGGGTCCTCATACGCCGGACCTTCCTGATTTTCTGTGCTATTAACAGGTCTTGCAAAAATTACATCAAAAACGCGCTGATCTAATGAGGACAGTGCTGTCTGTTCTTCAACGGTGAGTTCACGATATAGGGTTGTCAAATCTTCAGCTGAAGCTGACAGCCTGTTGGCGTCTTCATCAGTAAGCGGCATACGAATATAGCTGATAATAAATTGATTGTTTGCATCCTTACCGGTTCGGGTAGCAGGATCAACTGGATAAATAGTACGGCCCTTTTCATCTTTTTGCTTTTTGAAATCAAAAAAGATACCTTTGTCTGGACCGATACCGATGGCGTCCAACCCCTGAGTATGCAGTTCTCTAATGCGAGCTTCAAGATTTTGATATGAAGTGTATGGAATTTCTAATACGCCAGGAGTTCCACCTGCATCCAAAACATTCAGTGCGTAAAATTTCTTGTGAAAAATGCGCTTAATGTTTTCTTTTAGTGCAAGTATGGTAGCGGGATTTTCATTACCGGCCATTGCAACTTCAAGTTGTTTTTTCATTTCTTCTAGACGGGTAAGAATGGGATCGTATTGAAGAACCACATCTTTTTGTTTTCTCAAAATAGAAACAATAGGTTTTTTTGACCCGCGACTATCAGTAAGCCAAAACATTGAATAATATTTGGCAATTTGATTTTTATCTGCCAAAGATTTTGCCGGAGGCATGACTCGAAAAAGATTTGAACCATCTTTTAAGTAAAAGGTTTTGCGACGTGTGCCGCGATTAGCTTGTTTTGTAGGATCATATGAACCGAAACTCATTTGTTAACTCCTTGGTTATTAATGTTGGTTCTTGTTTTATTCTTCATTTTTAGTCGAACGTGTTTTTGGTTTGCGCAGTTTACTAACGACAAGGGCCTGTAATCCGGATGCACCATCTGGAATTTTATCGTCGCCGTTCAAGAATACGGTTTTACCAGTAATCTGATCAAGTCCCTTAGTATTTCCATTGACGCCGGTTACAAAAAATACCATCTTATCGCTGTTAGTCATATTCTTTTCTGTGAAAAGATTCATTTTCTTAGCTAAATATAGCGATTTTAATTCATTCCCGTATGCTTTTGTAAGTATTCCCTGCAAATGCATTGACGCCTCTTCTGTATTTTTAAATACTCTATAATCAGTTGCATTAGCAACAATAGGAGGGATGAAGCTGGCCCCAATAATTGTTCGAACATCCACTAAGGCATTATTCAGTCGGCTGACGGCACCTGCATTAAAGGCATATCCTTTAATTTGTTTTGGGTAAACTGTTTCCATAATAGTTTTTTCAAGATCATTGAAATCATACTGTGAAACGTTTTCGGCACCCTGACCTTCAAGGATTTCTTTTAATTGCACCGAAAGATCAAGATCGGATGCGACATATACCGTAGTGGAATCTCCTAAAATCAGGCCCATTAATTTAGGGCGCAACGTTTGAAGCTTTTGCTTTGCGGCGTTCATCACTCCTTCTTGGCTATATTTCGTGCGAGGGTCGAGATTGCCAAGCTCCATATTTGCGAGTTTGACATTTGTAACATATTCTTTTTTCAGTTCAGCTAAATCAGACATGGTTTTCTCCTATTTGTCGATACTACTTATATCTAAAATTTTCTTGATTGTCAACTGTAAACCTTTTTCTGAGTGCATTTTTCTATTGATCAAAAAAAGTGCAACTTTTTCACTCATATCCTTATCGATACCGTGAGACGTAGTTCCCCAATCAGGCCATCGAATCGCTTCCAGGGTGAGATCTCCGCTTTCAATTAAGAATTTCAACATGGTATTAGGTATCTGTTCTTGCTGGCCGGTTTCTGGATTGAAAACTTTTCTATTATAGGTAATTTCTTCTGTTTCAGAAACGTACCCAACCATGGCAAAAGTATCTTCAAATTGGTCTTTTGGGTCGAGTTTCCTTTTGACCATAGATGAATTGAGCAGCGGCCTACCATTCAAATCTTTTCTATTGGGGTCCTTAAATATGTAAATGTTATTGTATGGTTCAACCAACCCTTTTTGAATCATATAAGGAACGGACACGTCCGTCCAATCAAGTTTGTATACCGTGAAGATGGATCGCTTATACTGAAGTTGTCGAAGTGGGGATAAATTCATGAATTCTTCAGGGAATGGCTCTTCTTTGCCGCCTTCGATTTGCTTTTTAAGCTTGAGATAGATTGTAATTTTTTCCATGTCAGTGGTGCCTTCAGGAAATAGACTATCTACTAAACCACTAAGAATAAACTTAAAAACAATACGCTTGTTGATGATCCTGCGGTCTACCCTTGTAACGAAATCTTCAAATGAAGTAAAGGGCTTCTTGATTGCAATTTCAGCCGTTGTGGCTGGTCCTACGCCGTCTAATAAGGTTATAGGTGCCTGGATGCGAAGCTGGCCATTTAATTCGTTGATATAAAATTTTTCATCTGAATTATTAATCTCAGGCATAGTGATCCAATTAATAGCATTAGACCAATAATACTTCATGTCATCCTTGCTAGAATTGGATAGAATGGAGGTCCACCATTCAATTGGATAATAAAGACGCAAATATAAGCAGGCATATGCAACGTATGCATAAGAGATGCCATGCGCCTTATTAAAGGAATAATTTGCAGAAGCCATGATCTGTTCAATCAACAGGTCAACCTGTTTATCTTCCCACCTCCTACTCAGACAGCTTTTACGCAAGTCCCCCATACAAGACTTAAGAACTTCTTTTTCTTTTTTACCTATACCACGGCGAACAACTTCCGCCTGCTCGTATGAGTAATCTGCCAATTCACGGAAGATCGCTAAGGTTTGCTCTTGATAGAGTTGAACTCCTAGAGTTTCTTTCATGATTGGTTCTAGATCTGGATGGATGTATTGAATCGGTCTACCCTGTGCTCTTGCTACATACACTTCTGCCAAAGTCATCTCGTGATTATTTTCGAATTCACCCGATGGTGCATCTAATGTGCCGGGTCGGCACAAAGATGTGACAGCCGATAAGTCATCAATGGATTGTGGTTTGATTGCTCTTAAATATGGACGTACAGTATCTGTGTCAAATTGAAAAACTGCCGCAGTATCGCCATTCCCAAAGGCAGTGAAAACTTCTTTTGAATACGGTAAGTTGGCCCAATCAATATCAATATTTTTAATTTTTTTAATTAGCTGTGTACATGCCTGGATAATTTTAAGGTTTTTGAGGCCAAGAAAGTCGTATTTAACTAATCCTGCCAATTCTATTTGCTTCGGTGAAAAACCAGTTACTCTTATATCGCTAACAATTGTAGTAGGTATATAGTTTTGTACTGGCTGATCGGCTATTACAACACCACAAGCATGCTGAGATTTTTGTCGTATAGTGCCCATCATTTCGGTTATAGTTTTCCACATATCAGGATTCAGTTCGGCATATGCCCTAAGGCCAGTGTGTGTTTCAATTAGGCCTCTATGAAACACTCCATCAGCTGAATATCCAGTAACCCAATCGTAATCAGAAACACTATTTAACGCTGGAGGTTTATTTAGACTACCACACAGTCTTTCTGTTTCAGGTCTTACCTTGCCAAGAAAGGATCTTTCTGTATCCCTGATAGAAGATTTTAGTTTTAATTGTGAATCGACAGAAATACGACAGAATGCATCTCCGTATTTATTGTGTAGATATTCAAACAATTTACCTTGATCGGATACGTCCATATCTACGTCCGGCAACGTATTAGCCTTAATACGGCCAAGCGTTAAGAATCTTTCAAATGAAAGACTGTGCTTGAGTGGATTAATAGCACTAACACCAATAAGATAAAGTAAAAGCGATCCTCCGGCAGAGCCTCTCACATTCATTAGAATGTCATTTTCCTTACAGTAATTAGCTACATCTTCTACAGTAAAGAAATACGATAAAAGATTGATCTTACCGTTTGAGGCTAGCACCTCGATCTCATACTTCAAGCGGTCGCACATTACTTGATTATTCCAATCCATACGATTGAAGTTATTGATGGCATTAATTAGTTTGGTTTGATAGTCTTCAGGAAGAGGGCGAAGTACCCATCTTTCTTTGCCGGTAGTCAGCTTGAAATTGTCGAATTGGCTGGCGAACTTATATGAATTATCAATCCACTCTTCAAATTCCTTTTCGCTAATATTCAATTGTTCTTTAAGAACCTCATAGGCTTCGTGTGAAGGACAAATGTGATAACTATTGTAAAACTTCCAATTTTCTTGACCGTTTCCAAGACGGGCATCTTGCACGACCTTTTGTTCTGGTGTTGCAAAGTGGGAGTCTAGTGAAACGATAATAGGGTCATTGTATTTTTTTGCCAGATTAATAACGAATTGATTTGATGGTTTTTGTAGATCACCATCGGGTGCGAAAGGGGTGCATTCGTTAGGTTCGAAGAGTCCGGGAGATTTTTTTCCAGTCTCCTTATCTTTTACACCTTTTTTCCAGTTGTGAGTTACTGTGTGCGGAAAAACCTCAACATAAAAATTATCCCTACCTGCGATCTCTCTTATTAACAAGTAAGCCTTTTCTGCGAGTTCAGGGGTAGACACATTGCTGTTGCGGCGTGGAAGAAAAAACTTGTTTACGATTCCAATAAGACAGCTTGAGCAAATAGTGATATGGCCCGAAGCACCAGCAATCTCGTCAACGGTAGCGATTGGTTTACGTTCTCCCCATTTAACCAATGCCCGTTCTTCCATTTTGGGTGTCAATTGGGTAAAGTAGTTATATGCCCACTCATCTTTGAAATGTACCGTTAGGTGTACATACTCGTTACGAATAGCCTTCTCAACTTTTTCATGTAAATCAGAATTGTCCTTAGCCTTGCCCTTAAGAACAATTTCTTGAGTAATAATCGGACGCAGATCTTCAATAAACGGAGGTTGCACATATAGCTCGATGCCGCAAATTGGTTTAAGGCCATTCTTCTTGGCTTTATCGTAAAGCTCAAGGGTGGAATTCATATTCCCGTGTTCCGTTACTGAAACGTGCGTAGCGCCAAGTTCCTTATTGCGCAATACTATATCTTCTACAGAAGAAGCTCCATCAAGGCTATAATGTGTATGACTGTGAGGGTTCACAATTTGCCGGAATTTAGACATCGACTTACTCTACATCAATCTTGAGTAAGCGTCTATATTTTTTTATAGTAGCCTTAAATAGGGCTTGAAATTCTTCCAATGAAATAGCAAGCAATGACGACGCAAATCTGTCGTTAACTCCATTAGGATTAACAACCTCAAGTCTTTCTAGACTATAATCGTGCTTAGGAGAATTTATGAAATCTGGTTCGGTCGCCAGTTTTTCTTTGATTTGTGCTTTGGTCAAACGTTCTTTTTTCATTTATTCCTTTTAAGTTCAATCACTTCGCAAGGTGTTAATTTTTTGATAATTTCTTCTCGTTTGCGCCGTAAAAGTTTCATTTGTTGTATGCGGTCGTGTAAATATTTACTCAAGGTTTTGACTATATCGGATTTCTTTCGAAGACTTAATAAACAAACTTGAGATTCCATTCTTACCAATCGCACTTGATCTATTGAAATAACTTCACAGGAGGTCAGGTTTTTTAATAACAAAATTTGATTATCCAAGATCCTACTAAGGGCTCTTGCTTCAATAAATTCCAGGTCTAACCCCTCCTGGACTGTAATCAAAACCTTGGATAATTCATCAATCGCCGATTGAATTACTTGATATTCATAAGATCCGGCAATTTCTGGACTTACTTCTTCCGTTGGTGTTTGCATATATCACAAATGAGAAATATCAAGGCTCCCCCAGGTTTTTCCAATTTGAAAAGCTTCATCTCCCCCTTACCGCAATTTTCACAAATAACTGTAGGTGGGGTCTTAACTTTTTCAATTACAAGTTTAGATCCCAACTGTTTTTCCAATTGGCGAATACGTTGGTGTAAATGCCTAATGGTTTTTTGTAGTTCCCTGTTTCTTCCTCGTAGAGCTTCATCCGAAGAATCGCTTCCACGGGGCCGGGCGCTTCGATTTTTCGACATAATTACAAGCCTGTGAATGGCTTAATTACCTTATCTAGTGTTTTATCGGTTGCTGAATTACTGACATCAATCATCCTGAAATCTCCTACCGGATGATCAGGAACGGCCTCCCACATAACTTGAACCTGTGGGGCCTCCATAATATTCAAACTCTGTGCAAAACTATTTGGAGGAGTCAATGCTCCATTTAAGATTAAAAAAGCCTTATTCGGCAGAGGTGTAACTACCGCTTGATGTATGTGTCCGGTAACAAACACCTTATACTCATCAGCATCCTTCATAGATGCATTAATTTTGTTAATTTGATTTTCAAGGTTAGCGATGTCAATTTTTTTGCCAGGATTGCCTGGATTCAAATGAGTATCTCCGTGAGTTGCATAACCCTTATTGTGAAATAAGTTGAACTCCACCCACGGTGTCAAGGGTTGATAGAATTCAATATTTGGATAGTCGCTCACAGCTTGCCGAATTGCATAATAAATCGTTGTTTCTAGGGCATTATATTTCATAGATGTGGCACGTTTTTGATGAACCGATATGTCTCGCCCATGGTTTCCTACTGCAAAATAAACCCGAATCTTTTTAAAATTGGCAGCCAGATGCTTCAAAACTTGAGGATATAGCCAAATTGCTCTACATGTTTGCATGTGCAATAAGTCTGCTGATGTTCTATTGTGTAATTCATTCTCAATCATATCGCCCAACATCAGTAAATTCAATACCGTTTCGTCGCGATATTGTTGTTTATAATTCACAATGTTTTCAGTAAGATATGCTAACGCCCGTGCTTCTTCTACAGGTCCATATTCCAATCTAGTTTCTGGTTTAATAATATCAGAGCCAATGTGGTGATCAGAAAAAACCGCATTCAAAATTCGTTCTGTAGACTTATTCTTTTTTGGTCGATATACAGGCCCAGAAATTTTAGGCATTCCACTGACAGTCTCTTTAAGCCGGGCAAGTAATCGGTTTAAATCAGCTTGTTCGTTAAAGAGCTTATTGTAATCTTTACGAACTTCTTTTAGGTCTTGGACAAGTTCTTCATCTTCAGGCTTTTCTTTGCGAAAATATGCATCAACTATATTGCGCATACCGCCTGCAGCACGGATTTGCCATTCCGAATATTGGCCGCCCAGTTTGTTGTATTTAGCTTTAGTCAGTTCGTATGGGTTTAAATTGCTTTCCTTACATATTTTCTTAATGTCTTTAGCAATTTGATCAACATTAACTTTGTTTTTGTTCATTAGAGAGTTCCTTGGCATCTTCTGGTTGTTCTGGGTTAACGAACTCGTACACTTGCTTGATCGTAATCTTTCCTACAGTGTCACCTACCTTTTTGCCAAGTAAATCATTTTTAATTCCATCCGCTTCGAACGCAGCAAGAACCTTAAAAGCTAAAGATATTTCATCAGAAACGTAAACTATCAAACTGTCGTCGTTCTGAACAGTATCAATTTTTTTCAAAATTCCTGCTTTTTCATCTTCATCAAGTCTATTGGTAATATTCTTAACCCTTCTTTCGTTAACCTTATCTGTAACCGATGTGCGGTTGATAGCCTTACCTTCCCCTCCAAGGTCATAGACGGCCTGCAATTGATCATTCATCATGCGTATTTGTGCAGACAAATCCTTGACTATTGAAGCCGTAGCACTAAAAGCCTGATTGGCTTCAACGTATTCCTGAAGTAGAGATCCTAATTGCGCTTCCATTTCTTGAAAGCGTTCTGTGTATGTTTTAACGCGATTTGGTTGAGGCGTAACGTGTTGATTATTGGATTCCATATTTCTCCTTAAGTTCTTTCGTTAATGTCATCTGAATCAGAGACGGGGTTATTATTTTGGGCAAGGATGTTTCCGCCGCTAGCTTTTTGAATTAATTGCGATACAAGGTTGTTCATGTTTGTTTGTTGTGGCATTCCTTCTGCTGAAACAATTGCTCCTTGTTGTGTTGGTGGAATGTATCCAGTTACCGGTGGAATATATCCGGCTCCAGGTTTAGGCTTAGGTTTTTTGGCTACAGCGGTATTTTTTGGTGCCATATTAACGACCGGCTGCTTAACCTGTTGTGTTTTTACTTGTCCAGACTGTTGAATTGTAGCCACTGTATGCCCAGGTTGAGCGACTGATGTTACCTGAGCAACCTGAGGACTATAATCACTAAGAACTGCCTTTGTTACATCACGTTTAAGTACTTTAGCGGCAAGTATCTTTAAAGCCTGCAGTTCTTCAGTATCGAATGGCAATTTAATTGTTTGAGTAATTTGCTTCGGGGCAGCTTCTCTAGTTTTAATTCCAACACAAATTTCAAGATTCTCTCGTGCAAATTTGCGAATTTTAGCGTTAGCAGATTCAGAAATCTCTGGCCTGGCAGACCCAAGCTGAAAGACATCAAGCGTCAAAAGGGTCTTCCAGAGATTAGCTTCTTCAATACGCCTAACTGCTTCAGAAAGGGTTTCCATGACCTCTTTATCTTCACGAACGCTTTCTGCATGACTTTGTTCTACGTCTTGTAAAACGGCCTGAGCCTCAACGGCTTCAGCATTTTCTTGAATTTCATCAACTTCCCAGGCCATATCATTCTCCTATGATTGACTTCTTTTTAGTCTTCTTAATTTTTGGCTCTTTATGAACCGGAGCAATCAATGCATTATCTACTAGGTAATAGGTCCCGTGCAAAATGGCATCTAAAATATCGTATCCGATTTTACCATCTTTATTCGCAGTGTCAAGTTGAGTTTTAATAAACCGTTTTGCTGGAATAGAAAATGGGTATTGCAATAGCCATTCTGCGCTAGCAACCTTATCGGCTTGGCCGTATCCATCACCCAGTACACCGCGTCTAACCTCTGAGATACCCTGCCATTCAATGTAATTCCATGTTTCTGCCTTAATGGCTCCTATAAGTTGCAGGAGGCTATCTTTAGAGAAGCCCATACCCCATGGCTTTTCTGATACTACTACATCAGGCTTTTCCAATGAAATCAATGCAGCAACGCAATGAGCCATATAGCTGTTCTTTTTGGATATATCCCAATCTTCCGGGGAAGTCAAAAGATGTTGCATCGTAATGTCAATTCTACCATCGACCAGCGAAAGTACCGATGCACCAAAGGCTCCACCGGCTGGATCTAAAGATAGCACTTTTTTATTCATCTATTCGTCTCAGTAAATCTGGAATTATATCCTTAAGATCTTCTTCGACAGATCGTAAAAATATACGTAACTCTTCATCAAAGGCAGAAATTCTAATGATCTTTTTATATTCCGTACTGTCAATCCGCACCATCAATTTTCCAGCCCTATCTAGGGCATTTTTAATATCTGCGACTGGAAAAAAAATAACATCTCCATTGCCGTAACCTTGCGCCGGTACAAAGTATCTGCATACAATACCAGACACTTTGCCTTCTTGTAGTACTGGTGATCCAGAAAATCCCGGACCAATATTATTTACTGCGGTTTGTAACTTTTTCTTCACATATGTAGGATATTGCGGGAAAAATCCACAAGTGATAGTGCCACTGGTGTTGTGATCTGGCGGATCAATAAGGCAGTCTTTGAGTTCCACCGGATGCTCTACCGTAACAGATCCATAAATCTTACCATCAACATACATTAAATCCATTGATCGCCCAACAAATCCTGCAATAATAATGTCTTCGGTGGGTGAAGCGTTTTCTTTATTAAGGACTAGGCTGTTATATTTTGACATATTCTTACTTTTAAAAACACAAATATCTGTACCTGGGTCCATATAATATTCAGTTACCTCGTCCAATCCTTGAAGTAATTTTGTTCCACGTGGAAGCTCATCCAAGGCTCCGCTCTCAATTAAAACAACTCTCTTAGATTTATAAAAACCGTCGCATACGTGGTTATTTGTAACCATGAACTTTTCGTTGTTTTGAGAAACAGCAAAAGTAGTTGCTACAGCTGGACCGGTAGGCAAGAATAGGGCGATCTTCAAAATTGATTTGTTTAAAGTTTGAAGATCATTCTTAGCTATTGCCGGAGCGCAAATCGCTCCAACCAACAGTGATACTAAGAAAGATTTAATCACAGGTTCCCTCGTTCTTCCAGGGTAAGGATTACATACTTTAAACGGGTGGTTTTTTCTTTTTTTGCATCCTTATATGCCCCACTTAGATCGCTAGCTTGATCCTTCAAAGTATTGAGATTTTTGTCAGTCTTCTTAGATTCATCGAGATCCTCAATTTCTTTAGAGAGTCGAACGATTCTATCTCGTAAGGTTTTCTCGTCTGCAACTCTAACGTCGTCAACGAAAGTTTCCTCTAGGCTTTTGGTTAATTTTTCCAATGTAGCTTTTCTTCTTGTTTCTTCCATATTTTCTCCCTTTAGTTATTTGTTTGCGTCCAAATAGTATCAATGTCATGGATATTACCGAATTCATCATACGATGTCAATAAGCATTCTACGCTCTTGCCGTCTATCTGATCCCTGCCGTAGACTTCTGTAAGTTTGGTTTGTAAATGTTTTACGGGCGTAATTCCTATCTTAAGATTGCCGAAGCTTGGATCTTGTACGGTATTCATAATCTGATGAATGTAAAGATCGATAGCTTGACTGTCCATGAATGCCCTAATCACCTTATTGCCCTCTATGTCCTGTTCAGCATATACTTCGGCAAACTCTGGATTATCCCGCACAGGAATGAAAAGTTTACCATTGGCACTTAAATATTTCCACACTTGTACAAATGCCTCTATTTGCTCTGGATTTGTTATATTATGCTTTGGCATGACACGGTTGCGATCCCATTCTGTTTAGTAACGGTGATCTTATTATCTAGTGCTGCGTTTAACTCTGATCCATGGTCAACAATCAAAACAATTTTGTCTTTATACTTATTTTTAATGAACTCTAATAAGTGTTCTTTATTGTCTCCATCAACCCAACCGAATTGCTCGTCGAGTATTTTATAATTAATATCGACACCAAGTCTGTTACATAGAACCGTATCTACTGCGGCATCGTCTGCTGCAAGTAAATTTTGCCTTTCGGAGCCGGAAAGGGTTTCAAAAGATATTTCTTCTCCGTCATCAAAGATGTTAGACGTAATACTTTTATTGATAGCTCCTGTAGTTTTTATAGTTTTATCGGGGGTGTAGTACATGCTAAGCCGAGAAATTACAGGAATCTGTTTGATATTTTCATTCACTTCTGAATTAATTTCTTCCAAGATGGAATCGAAGATATAGCCAACGAACCCGTTTCTGGATAGAATTTCTGAAACCGTACTGTGGATTAGTAGATCGCGAGCGTTTTTTGAAATGGAAGCCTCAAACAAATTAAGTTCATTGAGTTGGATTTGATACTTATCATAAAGTGTTTTGAGCATTTGTTGTGTGCCAGAGGCTTCTTTTTCAAGGATTTGTATATCGGTTTTTAACGATCCTAGTTCGGATTGTAGTTTTGCGATTTGCAAGTTATAGGTTTTCTGTGCGTTAGACCTTAAATAGTCCAGAGTGTTTTTTGTATTCTTCAGGTTTTGTTGCAAATCGGATCTGTGTTTAACCTCTATCGAGATTTGGTATTCGAGGGCCGTTAAGGCACTCTTTGCATGTTCCTTATTTTGGTTCGCCTTGTATGCAGCGATATCAGAGAGTACAGTGTTCTTTTGGCTATTAAGGTCTGATTCTGTCGTATAGCTAACGTTCTGCATTAACTGCATAGTGAGGGTGCTGACGGCATCTTCGCATTGTTTAATTTCAGACTGAAACCCGTCCTTAATTTTTAAGAAAATTTCAGTGGTTACAGATTGGCCACAAACATTACATAAGTCTGGAACCATATTGTAGACCTTCATCTTCAGTGCATGAGATTCCTGCTCTTTCAAAGTTTTTTGAGTTGTTAGTCTGGAGTTGGCCAACTGCTGAGCCTTGAATGCATTTAAGGCTGTGTCTAGTTCGGATAAGCGTTGGTTTAATTCGGCAGGTATAGTTACCGGTGCCATGATGGTTGCCCTAATACCCTCAGCCTGCTCGTTTAATTTTATCAACTGAAGTTGATCGTATTCAAAAGTACCATTGAAATTCTTTTCCGCTGCTTGATAGCCTTCAACCATAGTTTTGTATTGGAGATCAGATTGAAGTACGGCATCCAGTGTTGTTTCTAGGGCATTATTCAGTTCGATTTCTTTATGGGTCAGTTCGGATTTTTTAGAAGCGACAGATGATAAAAATTCTGTCGATGTATATTTAGCCACTTTCTCATTGAGAACATCAACTTCGATTTTCAACAGATTGAGCCCATTCACTGTAATTTTGAATCGCTCAGCATTTTCAATGCTCTTTTTGTTCAGCGTATCGATCTGTTGTTTATTCTGTTCAGACGCCTTATCGAGCTTACTTGTATCAAAGAACGAACCGAGAAAATCTTTTTTATCGGAATCCTTCATTAAAAGAAATCCACCGAATTGACCTTGCATCTTATGGGTTAGATGGATAAAATGTTCTGGGCTAACTCCCAGAATTGAAATGAATTTTGATTGGATTTCTTCTGTTTTTCCAGTCAGCGGAATGCCATCAACCGTAATGGATAGCTTGCCGCCTATTGTACGGTCTATCTCGACTGACTTTCCATTGACCTTTAACTTTTCAATAATATTGGGATTAATTCCGAGGATTCGATTCTTCAATCCTTTGTTGGTAATATCTACATACCCAGAACCGAGGGCTCCTGTCGTAATAGCCCTAGTAAAGGCAGATTTGCCGGATGCATTCGATCCGCCATCATCAATATTGTTTCCGATTAATCCATATAAACCTGGATTGCCAAATTCAATAAATTGATTTTCAGCAATATTCTGAAACGACGAAATATTTATAGACTCAAGTTCAATCTTCATTTTTTTTCAAAATTCTTTCACGGTCTTCAAGGGTCTTAATATAGATATCACCCTTCTCTTTTGACCTTTGAACGGCATCTTTACGTAACTCAACCTTACGGGCGGTAGTGCCAGTATCAACAACCTCTACGCTGGAGGTGCTAGGGTTAGGTAATTCTTTTTCCATAATACCACCACATTCGCCGCAGTCAAGGAATCCTGGAACTTTATTTTTGCTGGTATCGATAATCTTCTTGATTGAATTTTCACAGCGATTGCATTTGTATTTAATTAACATAAATCACCAATCAATATGGGACTTCCCATTTTTCTTTCTCAGAATTTTTAATAGCCTCTTCAATGGCCGCTTCTTCTGAATGAAAATTTTTAGACTCATTACTGTCAAGTTCATGATCTCGTTTAAAGACCACTATACCTGAAAGTCCCATAAGCATTTTAGCCACAGAAAGAGAGTTTTTAATTGACATTAAAACAGCAGATGCACTATCAACAACACCTATTTCTATACCATCCCCATATTTATAATTCAGGGCATCATAAGTGTGCCAGAACGGACGCCTGAATGCAATAGTTTGCTGGACTGGCACTCTGACAACTTTGGATGTTGGCTTGCCTAAAATCCATTTCCAAAATCGTTTAAATATGTTTGGTTCAAGAATTGTCGCGTCTTGAATAGATTCTTCAAACGTAATCGTATATGTCATTCCGGTAGCTATATCGCCAATCTCTTTTTTATTATGTCCACCGTTTGTCATAATGCGTTCGAATGGAGCAACAAAAGCAAGTGGCATAATAGCCTTGACCGCATCAGACGTATCACTGGAATGTATTACATCAGCTAAAGCCAACAGTGTTTTTGCGCATCCAGGTAGAACTCCAAATTTTAATGCGCCCTTAATGGCAGCCACAGCATCTTCGACACGATGGCGCTTTTCTTTTAGTTCTGCTTCAGAAGAACCCTTCACCTTTAACCGGGCAATGCCGCCAGTAAGGATGGCTAGTCGCTCACGCAAGATTTCAGCATCTAGGCTGCTCTCGGCCTGCTCTGCTTGCTTCTCCAACTCTTCACTGCGGGTAATAACTAGAAATTCATCGGGCTGTCCGAGAATTAGAGATTTATACCTGTAGTACTCGAATACTTCCATTACATCCAAACCAAGATCTTTTATTTCAAAACCCTCAAGGGGTTTAGATAGTGGGTCAAAAACCGTAGCACCTGTGAAGGCGGCGGTATCGAGTAAAAAGTGATATGGGCTGTTGGCCTGAACGGTCATAACTGTCTTCAGGGGGAGAATATTTAAGCTTGTTGGGTCTTTAAAATTGTAAGCTAATTGAGCCAATACGTCTTCAGAAAAATGATGTGCAGCAATTACAACGTTTGGACTAAATTTTTGATTGTTTTGCATAGCAAGTTCATATGCCTGACCAATTCTTTCAATGGCCGGAATGATTGTGGACATAGTATTGATCTTACCGTTGTATAAAAGGAATCTTGGGCGTTCCAATATAGTTCTATAATTGCCCTTATCGTTTACAAACTCTTCGATAAAACGACCACATGTGTCTTCGAAGCCACGGGCAATTGGAAACCCTTCAACTTTTTCTACTTCGAAGCCGCTTACACCAGAAGTTTCTGCGATTGTAATGTTCCCATTGTATCCAACCTGATCGAAGCATTCTAAAACCGCCTTCGACATTTCTGCATCGTTATTAGTTGAAATCAGTGCAACCTTTCTTAAGAGGTCTTTAGAATTATCCGTCGTGACCTTAATAGAATTTTCCGCAATGAAAGGAATAATAATATCATTTAAAGCATTCTCCAATTCTCTCATAACTTTTTGAGAAGAGAGGTGTGGGTGTTTATGAAGATAATCAAATCCCAATCTGATTAGAGCTTCGACCAGGATAGTAGCCGTCGTAGTCCCATCCCCTGCCTCTACATTTGTCTTCGAACTACTATCTCTGGCCGCCTCTAAAATTGCCTGAGCAGTTGAATCTGAAAGTGCCAATGAATTAAAAGTCGTGATTCCGTCTTTAGTTGTGTATGGGGGGAGATTCTCTTGTCGCTCAATTAAAACGATTTTCCCGTTTGGACCTAGCGTACCGCCAACAATATCTGAAGCAAATTTTACCGTATCAAGAACAATTTTTTTTAGTCTATCCTCTTGATAAGTAACCGTTTTTGCTGCAGTTTTTGATTTTGCGATTTCTTTCATAGATCTACACTCCTCTTAAGTAGGATACTTATACCATAAAGATACAACTAAATCAAACATTTTGTTGACTGTTTGTGTCTCAACCTGATATTATCCCTTAACGAATATAGTGCTTCGGAGGACTAATGTCAATATATTTCAAAGAGGGTGAGTTTGATCTTGATAAGATCTTAATCGTTTCTGGAATAGACTTTTCCCCAATGTACCCAGATTCAACAAAGCTTATCAAGCCTGAAGATGATGATCTTTTTTACAGTAGTCTGTATAAAAATTACACAAAGTTAAAAGATGCCAGAGGTGAGGGAAAACTCCGACAAATGCTGATTACTCTTTTGAACTCGATGTATACACATAAAAGAGTCATCGTGCTTATAAGTAAGCGTAAATTCAGAGAATTAATATCCAGTCATGATTTTAACTGGGGTCCTAATGGATTGCAATGGGATGGTAGGCGCTGGAAGGGATTTATAAAGTTTTTAACATCTAACGGGTTTAGGGTTCTCAATCCAGATACCAAAGGCAGTTCTATACCTTTTGCTTATGAACTAACCAGTTCCAGTCTCTTGAAATATTTTCAAGATGTAGATGTGGAGGCTCAACGAAAACAGTGTCTTGATTTTATTTATCAAAGAGCATCCCAGTCTACTGCATCCCGGTATCCATCCCAAGTAGTACGAGTACGTAGTACGAAGTATACTTCTTCTTCTTCTTACGACGGTCGTGAAACTCCCATCGTCAGTGAAAAAGGAGAAGAAAAAAATGCTTCGCAGTTGTTTAAAAATTCATCATCTCCTGAAGGGGTACCCAAAAATCAATTACAATTGGCCTTTGTAAATAATACAGAAGATTTACATTCCTCAGCTAGATTCTACCGGCATGTCGAAAAATATTTTAAATGGGACGATTTTGATATTAGGTGGAAGGTTCAGACGGTGGATATGGTCAAAACGTTTGGCAAGCTTCTAGACAAGAGTGTAAAAAATAGCAACAATAAAACCATCCAACAAAAGGTTGATGACGTATTGGCATTGATTCCGGTACATGGTCCTGGTATTATGCCCATATCAGCCATTCGAGACATTGTTTCCCTTGTTGCTGAGGAGTCACCATACTTCAAACAAAAATATGCTTCGAGGTATATGAAAACAATTTCAGACCGTTATGAAGATTTTATTAAGCAATATAACGAACATGTGAGACCTACATGATTTTAATTCTTGAAAATCCTACAAAACTTAGGGTCCAGTTTGAATCAGAGGAAGAGCTTACTAAGGCTAAGAAAGATTTAACATACATGGACACTAGCGTTGCCTATCAAATCAAGATGACTAAAGATTCGGCATATAAGTACGGCGAAGCTTGGGCTGCAAATAGAGTATTCGAATTAGAATCCGATTTGAAGCCTTGCCTTCTTTTTAGTGACGGTGATGGATATTTTACAAGGCCTGGTGTAATTAAATATCTTCAAAATCGCTTTGACTGTAAGTTCACCAATCAAGTAAATTACCCTGAATTTCATGAGTTACCGTGGGAGAAAGATCCCAAGATAGTTTTTAATGATCCTAATTTTGAAGCACATAGGGCTCAGAAGGAGGCCTTGGAAAGAATGCTAGTAAATCCACACTCGCATGTTGAGCACGCAACCGGAACCGGAAAGTCATACTTAATCGAACTTCTTATAAAAAATACAGGGCTCCCGACAATCGTCTCCACGCCCTCAAGGGGCATCGCTAGGGCAATGTACAACGAATGTATCGCCTTATTCGGCAAGCGCCGTGTTGGGCTGTTTGGAGACGGTAAACGCGAAATTGGCAAGCACATCCTGATATGTGTTGGGAAAAGTCTATCTCTTGTGAAAGATACAGAAGAATTAGAACAATTTAAAAAATATCAAGTATTCATTTCTGATGAATCACACACCCTGCCTGCCGATCAGTTCGAATATTTTTGTCACAATATTCTTGGGCATTGCCCCTACCGCTGGTTTGTTTCTGGTAGTCAAGAGAGAACGGACGGCTCAGATTTAAAATTATTATCGATTATTGGACCCCAGATCCACTATTATTCAATTGAACAGGCAATTGAAGACCGTGTTCTTGCAAAACTTTCATTTTTAATTTTCAATCTGAATTCATCTGTGTACTTTGACAGTTCGAATGCTGTTCGTATGAATCAAGAGCATTTGTATAAAAATGAACGCATTGCATCGATTATTTCCGATGTGGCTTATGAAGCTGTCACAAATAATATGCCAGTTCTTATTCTCATTGACGAACATGTTCAAGAGAAAATTTTACAAGCTTATATGAAAGTTGAATTCACTTATGCTAGTGGTAAGTCAGAGGTTGAAAAAATTTGTAAGGATTTCAATGCAGGCAAGATCATGTGCGTGGTTGGTAATTCTGCCGCTTCAACCGGTACAAATTTTAAGCCTAATCGATTTACGATAAACTGGCGAGCCGGAAAATCTATTGTGAAAACCAAACAGGGTCCGATAGGAAGAAGTACCAGAATTGATAAAAGAACTGGCAAAACAGAATGTAAGGTGCTAGACTTCCGAATTAACAATGTTAGAAAACTTCGCAATCATGCCAATAAACGCATTGAGTGCTATAAACAAGTTGGAAAGGTAGAATACGTAGACCTTGACGTACCTGCGCAAGATCGGACCTCGTAACTTACATGGAATACAACCTTATACAGTCCTACATCAAAGAACTCAATGAGGCCCTGAAAGAAGCCTCAGCCTCGATAGAAACCCTTGCTGAGTTACAAAAATTAACCGACCTTGAATTGCGTTTTACTAAACGGTTGCGCACGGTTGCTGGTGGGAAAAAAGTATACAAGGACTTCATAACCTATATTGTAGAGGAGCGCGGCCTTAGAGAGGCTCGGCCTTATTTTAGAGAACGAGAAAATATGTACAAGGGCACTATAAACCCTGCTATTGAAAATCGAAAACCCCAGGTGCTTCATAAAATGCGAATGAATTTTCTTTTTTGTTCATTTGCCATGAAGCAAATGGAAGGTGCCGATGAAGCACTTGATAAGATTTTTTTGGAATTGAAACAAGTCCGTGAGTCATTAGTACACAAACATTTACATTATGCTCTAAATAGAGCCAAAGCCTTTAATAAGGGAATTGGTCGCGTAGTCGAATTTAGTGATTTAATTCAAATAGCAAACGAGGCCCTAATTATTTCTGTGGATAAATATGTCATAGATGAAAACGCATCTCCATTCCACAACATGACAGTGGGTAGAATGATTGCAAGTTTGATAGTTAGTGGCGATCAGGCACTGTCAGTGGCCATTGGCCAACAAGCTTCAAGAAAGCTTTATAAAATCAGGAAGTTGCTTGAGAAAACTCCTGGACTAAATACTAAAGAGCTATCTGTAATAATGGAGATAGCCGAAGAAGAAATTTCTTTACTTATTAATGCGGCATCGGTAAAAAGTTTAGATGAAGGTCTCAATTCAGAAGAAGGCGACAGTGATACACCATCAATTACCTTGATGGATTTTTTGCCAGCCATTGCTGATGAATATAACGATCCATATCTTTACATAGAGAAGAAGGACCTGTTGGAAACTGCTGCCGAGATTTTCCAAACACTGACACTGTTAGAACAAAAGGCCCTACGATTGAAGGGGGTTAATTTTAAGGATTATTTATAGGAGTACATATGATTAAAATTTTAAATGACCATGTCGCTGTCAAGCCACTTGTACTTGATCACGATAAGGGTCAAGGTCAGAGAACGGTTGCTGGTTTTCAAGGTACGGATAAGTTAGCTAAAACTCTGATTAAGTCAGAAGTTGTATTTAATTCTAAATCATTTATTGCTGGCCAAACAATTTATATGCGTGCAGACGTTTATAATGTTCCACAGGCCAAGAATGTAATGAAGATTAATGAGCGTGAATTTATTTTGATTCCAGAGGCGATGGTCGTTGCGGTAGACAAAAACGTAACCTTGGATGAGTATGATTAAAGATTTGTATGTTGGGGATCTGCATATACAGGTAAATAATCTTGCCGATACAGAACGGCTTCTAGCATTTATCCGACAGTCGTTTATTGAAGGCGGCTGTCGCAATCTAGTGTTGCTTGGCGACATATTCCACACTCATTCTGTAATTAGGCAAGAGGTTGCCTACCTAATATTGTCTTTTTTGAAAGATTTTTATTTTAATGTGGTGGAGGCTAATCGAAATCGAATCATCATTTTGGTTGGTAATCATGATGGCATATCTCCAACGATAACCGATAAGAATGCCGTTGACTTGATCCTTGGTGAATTTGCGACCATTGTAAGCGGCGACAAATTTTTTGTTGGAGATGGTGGGTTCGTATTTATGCCGTTCGTATACGACAATAATAAATTTTTAGAAACTGCTAAATTAGCCCACCAAGCCGCGATGTTACGTGGCCATCGCGATCCAGTTCTAGCCTGTCATCAAACATTTGATGGCGCAGCATACGAAAGTGGTATGCCATGTCCTAATGGAGTGAAATCAGAATTGCTTCCATATTCGGTAATTATTTCTGGTCATATTCATAAACGTCAAGTAGTTAATGACAAGGTATTATATTTGGGTACGCCCAGACCTGTTACTGCTGGAGAAGTGAATGATCAAAAGTTTATATTTACAGTAGGGCGTAATGAAATTGGTTCTGTAGTAATTGGATCGATTCCGACCGCATCAATTGTGAAACACTACTACATGACAGAATTGATTGAAAATTCTGTAACGGATCTAAATCTATCCGAATACGATTTAAGCAAGGACGATGTTAGGGTTCGCGTCACAGGCAGTCAATCATTTTATGAAGCTATTAAAGTTCGTTACGCAGACCTAAAAGGAAGAGTGAAATTTATTCCCAACATCAAGAAAGACTTGTCGAAAAAGATTAACCTTGAAGCTTCTAACATTAGCATAGAGATGGCCCTGGAAAAATACGTCAAAGAGATCGTTGATATTAAATCAGACCTTAAAGAGGAAGTATGGCAGACAATAAGCAAAATGCTATAAGTCCATCAGAGCAGATTAAATTGGCTAAGGTGTTATTATACCATTATGACACCTGGCACACGGTGTTCGATGAACAAATGAAGCACTATACAATAGCCTGTTGTAATATCGCCCTTCCAGGAATAGTCAAGGTGGATCATTTATCTAAGACGGTGATCTATGAAATTAAAACAGAAAAGAAATATAAGTTTGCGGATGGCAAAACTATACCCACAAAGATATCCAAAATTACCCAGAAAAAATATGATGAGGAAAAAAAGATAATCAAAATGAATCTGGAAGATTGGACTAAGAAATTGCTGTGGGGTGACATTACAACTATAAGGGTGTATATAGATGGAACAGAAGCCTGAAGATAAAAAAAATGAGCCTGCGACCAGTACAGAATTAACAGTTCCGTCCGGATGGTCTAAACGTGAAGTGGAAGTTTTAGGTGTTACGACCAGTAATGGCATTAAGCCTATATCGCCGACCATTTCTTCTCAAATGTACAATTTATTCTTGGAGGGTTACACTTGTGCCATTATTGCTAAATTAAATAAAGGCTTTAGTGAGGGGGATGTTTTATATTGTAGACAAAAATTCAAATGGGACGATCAACGAGATGAATATGCATTACAACTTACGAATCAAGTACAGCAAAAGGTTATCAAACAAAAACTTGAATCTATCGAGTACCTTACCAATATATTGTCTGTAATTCATAAGGCTGAAAGGGACACTACATTAAAATTTTTACAAACTGGTAACACAGACGATCTTCCAAATATTGGTTCGCTGAAAACATACAAAGACGTTATTGAGACTTTGGCTAAGATTACGGGTGAAAGTAACACAAAAAAGCTTAAATTAGAGGGAATGATTCAACAAGAAACTACTATTAAAAATGAATCGGGCTCCGGCATTCAAATCACGCCAGAGCTACATACCAAATTATTGGAAATTTTAGCAAGAGATTCTGAGCTTGTTGGGGTAAAAGGTAAAAAATCCAGTGAATGACCATAAGGATTTAGAAAATTTGTCTGATGCCGAAAAAGAGGCAATTGCAAAGATATTACTCTTCCAAAGGCTGCAAAACAAAGAGCAGCTTCGTCTTTGGCTGATTAAATACCTTGGCGTAGATCTTGCCGACCAGACCGTTTCACGCTTCGCTACATCCAACCCTTTGGATATGGTTTGGGATATCTATCAGTTTTGTGCAGACGAAATCAACGAAGACCCCTGTGATTGTCGATACATAGCTGGCCGTGCATCTCAGAAAACTCTTTCTCTTGCTGCCCTTAAGGTTTTACTGCCACTACACTTTAAGCGATCTGTGGTTCATCTTGGAGGAACAAAGGCTCAAGCAAAACGCGCCTACTCTTATTTTAAGAAGTTTGTTAATAGGCCATTTATTAAGCCACTACTGAAGTCTGAACCGATTCAGGAAAAAACCGTTTTCATTGTTGATGGAGAAGAACTTGAAATTGAAATTCTACCGATCAGTCCGATGTCTGTCCAGGGGCCGCACGCACCAGTAGTATCATTAGACGAATTAGCTTCGCTGGCTCCCGATAAGGTAAAAGCATACGAAGACGTGTCTGGTATTCCCGTATACACCACTGACGGTAAGCCGTGGATTAAATTTGGTATTTCATCTAGGAAGGGTGCATATACAGTTATCGAACGCGAATACGAAGAGCGCGATCAAACTGGAACTAAATTCAAATTTTGGACGGTATTGGAAAATACTCAAAAGTGTCCAGATTCTATTTCTGGAACTGAAAAATTTTCCTATTACGTCAACGCTCTGGAGAATAAGGCCGTTACTCAAGAAGAGCTAAATACTTATTCAGAATTGGAAAAGACTAAGTTTGAATTGGTCCACGCTAGAAGAGGATGCTTCACCTGCCCCCTAAAGGCGATTTGCGCCGGGGATCTCAAGAATCAAAAATCTTCATGTAGAACGCTACGTCCAACCAGATCTGTGATTCAGGAATTTAAAGGTGCGGAATTGCAGTGGTTTCTATCGCAAAAAATGTCCATGACTCCTTCTTTGGAAGGGCTGGTATTCCCCAAGTTTAAAAGGGGTGCTTTTGAGAAAACCCCCACTCAGTTGTATGAAATTTTTACAGGAGAAAAAGCTTCTAGAGAATTCTCAGAAGAAGAATTAATTTCCCTTATGTTATCCAAGGGCTGTAAGGCCTATGCCGGACTAGATCACGGCTATTCTCCAGACCCTATGGTGTTGGTAGTAATATACGAAGATGCTGTTGGAAAAATTTACATAATGAATGTATATGCTCAGACTAATCTGGACCCAGAACAACTCTGTGCTAAGATTTTTGAGTTTCAGGATAAATACAAGTTCACCCATTTATATCCAGACCCTGCCGGTCCTGCAGAAAATGCCTTGATTAAAAAAGCTAAACGTGTTAAGGTCATCGATGATTTTGATAAAAAAGGCCAAATAGAAATTGGCATTTCTTTAATTCGTCAAAAAATTTCACCCAACAGCGGTGAAACTAAAATCTACGGAGTTAAGGGTAATTGTGATTTTTTTGTCAAGGAAATGGAAAAATACCACAATGAAGAGGATGCTGCAGGAAATATACTGGATAGTCCTTTTGATGAGTTTAATCACAGCATTGATGCTTTAAGGTATGCTGCTATAAACCGTTGGGAAAAAGGCGGACGGATTATGCACTCTACTGAGCAGCCGGTCAAAACAGAGACAAAAGAACAGTATGTTGAAAAAGTGGAAAAACAAAATGCGAATTGGCTTTTAGAAAAAATCAATGAAGCAACGTCTGATGGACAGAGCGTGAATATAAAAAAGTCCCGCAATGGCGGTTCGCGCTGGGATATATAATGACAAAACAAGAATACAAGAAGCAATACTATTTAAAAAATAAAGAAAAAATTCTTGAAAGTGGGCGTTTGAATTATATTCAAAATAGGGATAAAATTAAAAATTCGGCACGTCAATATTGGTTAAAAAATAAAGAGAAGGTGTCTGCCAATTCTAGGGCTTATTATTACCTCAATAGGGAAAAATATTTACAGGCCCGTAGAGATTATTATAGAAATAACTTACAAAAGGAAAAACAAAATCGTAAAAAATATTGGGAGTCTAATCGAGAAAAAATGACCACACGGTGTAAGCGGTATAGCCAGAATCATAGAAGTGAAATTTCTACTGGCGAATTAAGTAGATATAGAAATGATCTTGTTTTCAGGTTGAGAAAAAATCTTCGCAATAGGATTCGTCAAGCTCTAAAGAAAAATCAAAAATCTGGTTCCGCTGTTCGAGACCTCGGTTGTACTATCGACCAACTTAAACAACACCTTGAATCTCGGTTCAATCTCGGTATGACTTGGGACAATTACGGCCAATGGCACATAGATCATATTAAGCCATTGGCCAGTTTTAATCTTACAGATCGCGAACAATTTTTACGGGCTTGCCACTATACAAATCTTCAGCCTTTGTGGGCTAAAGATAATCGTGAGAAGTGGGATAGGGAGTAAAATGAATAATATTCGAGACACCAGGAGCTTAAAAGATCGAATGGATCGCTCTGGTTCTCTTTGTAAAATCAATAACTTATGCGGAAAACTTAATAATAAAATATTCGAGACCAATAAGCCTATTCCTGTTGAGTCTGTAAAAAATACAATTAAGGGTAATTATGGCAAATAGTCAACTAAACCTCCAAATCAATGCTATAGCGTTTGCAGATAATACTCCCAGTAATAACCCTATGTTGCGTCACTTTGATCTAACATACAAATTACTCGGTCTTGAGGCTAAAAATCCCGATCAAAAGCCTTACACCATTGCTCCAGGATCTTCTCAGGTTATTTATGATGGCACTAGAACAACTTCAATCAACGGCTTAACGCAATTTGACATTACTAAGCCTTATCCAGACAAAGACACATATCGCTTTACATGGAATGGCACTGGTGCCGCTCCAGTGTTCCGTACAGATCGCGTAAGCACCATTACTACCAGCACGGCATTTACTATTACAGTGAACGGTCCTATTGCCACACTTACAAAAACCGCTGGCCCCTTTGACACTACGAATATTCAAGTTGGTGACATTTTATTGATTCAGGATGGTGCAGGTCCTTCTATAACCAACCAGGGTTCGTTTATAATTCTTGCCAAAACAGCAACCGCCATTTATGTAAAAAATCTAAATGCTGCAGGTGAATCTTTCACTATTTTAGATGCGGCTAAATTTTTAATTTTTAGCAATGGTGGAGCATCGAATCAAGCTCAAATTGGAGATGCTCTTGCAATTACAGCTGGATTTTCTTTGGCCACACAAGCTAATTATGCATTGACAGAAGTGACCTCTACATGGATTGAAATAGCAGTTGGATCTCCTAATGGAATTCCATTGGAGACCGGCATTGCTCCAGGCGCTGCAGGTTTCGTTATATACAAAACCGTTAAGAGATTTGCCTTGATAGCTGCTCAGCAAAAAATTATAACGGCCTTCAACGATGACACTTCCAACACTGTTATAGTAGAGCCGATTGAAGCTGATAATCCTGAACGCCCCGGACTTCTAATTAAAAATGGTCCATTTTATAAACTAACAATTGTGAATAACGGATTGAATCCCGCAAACGTAATTGTAGCAACCGTTGAGTAATCATGTCAGATAAAAAAGACGTAAAAACAATTTCTATGGCACCTGGCGACGAAGCGCCTCCCAAAGACGACAGGCGCTTTAAAAGAACATTTATCGACGCACTTGATCCAACGATGAATAGTCAAGATCCACTTGCTCAGATTTTTACCGAATTAAAGAAAAATCAAGATCTACAGGCAATCAAATTAAGCTTTAGTGAAGATCCTATTCGGACTGCAGACTATTCTTCTATTTATAAAAAACGCGCCTCAATGATCCCGAACCTTCTTTTGAAGCGTGTTCGGGATACCGAAGAAATGGTCGGCGGCGTTATTCTTCCTCTTAAAGCCAGTCAGGTTTCTTTATTTGGTCGCCCACGACCTAATCGTTTTGACATCGGCTTCACTATCAACATTAAGCCGGATATTTATGAACAGTTCGACGATGACAAAATAGAGGCTATTAAAAAAGATATAGTTCCAAAGCTTCGCGAGATCATTTTAAATTGTGGTAAAAACACCGGATTAAAGGACCGCGATAAATCTACATTTTCACAATTCTTAAAACAGATCGTTGAAGACGTATACGTGTTTGGATGGTGGGCCACTGAAGTTCGCAAAGATCCTCTTGGTAGTTTTCACAGCTTCCGTGCTGTTGATTCCGGCACTATTTATTTTGCTATGCCCACCAAAGACAAAAGCAAAGAAGCGGAAAATATACGACGTAAGGCAAAAGAAATTCTTTCTCGCCTTGAAGGTCATAAAATTCCGATTGAAAAATTTTCTCAAGGTGAATATACTTGGGTCCAGGCCATTGAAGAACAGCCATTTCAAGTTTTTACCGACGATCAACTGATTGTATGGAGCCTTAGCCCGTCCACTGACATTATGCGCTGTGGTTACCCCACGACTGTTATCGAACGCATAATTAATTCAATTACTACTCATATTAATTTGACTACTCACAATAAGATGTTCTTCTTGAATGGTCGCGCATCTCGCAACATGATGATTTTTAAGTCTGACAATTTGGATGATACAGACATCATTGCTATTCGCCAACAAATGGCAAATCACATCAACACTCCAAATGCTGCATGGCGCATGCCAGTATTCGGTATATCACAAAAAGATGAAATTGATATTAAACCTCTAGATGGCACCGGAAGAGATATGGAATTCCAGTATCTCGCCGACCTGAACAAGCGCATGATCTTGGCAGCCTTCCAAACAAGCCCAGATGAAATCGCCGCCCTTGGATACTTATCTCGTGGAACTAATTCTCAATCACTTTCTGAATCTAATAATGAATGGAAATTGCTTAAATCTCAAGAATCTGGCCTTAGACCTCTTTTAAACTCTATTGAAGATTTCTTAAACGAACGCCTCTTGCCTAAAATTAATCCAGATTGGGCTAAATTAGTAAGCATCAACCTCCAGGGTCTAGATGCAGATAGTCCAGAAAAAGAAGCCACATTACTTAGCCAATCGTCTTCTCTATATTTCACATTCAATGATGTATTAGATAAGGTTGAAAAGGATCGTGTAGGTGTTGGCGGTGATTTCCCAATGAATGCTGCATACTTGCAGATCATTGAGAAATATTTTACCATGGGTGAAATTCTAGAAACATTTGAACCTGAAAGATATAAAGGTGCTAGAAAAAATCCAGACTTAGGTTTTTACATTAATAATCCCGCTTGGTTCCAGTTTCAACAAATGAAAATGCAACAACAGCAAATGCAAATGCAGCAGACACAGATGCAACAAAATCCACAGGGTGCCCCACCTCAGCCCGGACAACCGCAAGGTCCACAAGGACAATCAGTTCAACCACAGGATGCACAGCCACAAGACGGTCAAGCACAGCAACCACAAGATTTAGACTCTTCAGTTGATCAATTAGCTCAGATGATTGGCGATACTGGGCTAACTAAGAGTGAAGATAATTTGCCAGTCAACCGTAAAGAATTATTGAAACGACATAAGGCAGCTAAGAAGAAGCTTATGGACGAATTCTCAAGAGATACCAAATCCATGCTCGATGAAATCGTAGCAACGCTCGACGGCAAGAAGCCAGATGATGGCCATGGTCATTAATGACAAAGACTCTCCAAAACCTTTTAGAAGAAATCATTCGTAAAACCTTCAACGGTTTTCGTCTTAACCTACTCGGCCCCGATCGGATCAATAAAGCATTTGTTTTATCTCTTAAGGGGAGCAAGTACGATCCACATACGAGCATCGGTTCGGCTTATCTTCATGCCAATGCCCTTAATACTACCAATCCAAATTCTATAGATAAAAAAACAATTGAACGCATTCGAGATGTTGCTGAAAAGTATATCGATCAGCTGGAAGAAAAATCTGTTGCTGATATTATTCGTATCGTTGCAGACCATACCGCTGAATTAGATAACCAATCGAAGATCTCAGGCAGATCTGTTCGGGACCTTCTCCTTAGTGATGAAGGTGAAGAAGTTATTAAGCAAATCAAAAAAGAACTTAAAGAACAGAAGCAGCGCATTGACAGGGCTGCAAATGTTATTGCCGATCATCAACTTTACAATGCACAAAATTATGGAGCTTTCGATGGAGTTCTCGCTGCAGCTAAAGCGATTGGAATTGACGATCCTACCGTAATAAAAATCGGAGTATTAGACGACAGCCGATGCAAGTATTGTTGGCGTTTGTGGACGATGCCCGATCAAGTAACTCCTAAAGTATATAAACTTAGTCAACTGTCGGCCAGTCCAGGTGATTGGAGAAATCCAGATCCATCCGTCAGCCCAACGCACCCTTTATGTCGTGACGTTCTCGTTACAATTATGCCCGGATTTTCATTTAACGAAAAAGGCAAGATTATTTACAAAGGTCTCGATCCTGAGACCGGCAAGTTGTGGGACGAGCACGCCAAGCAGGGATCTTAACGATCGGTTTCGTACTCGTTCTTTACGTAGTTATAAAAATCCTCTTCTTTATTGCCGTTGATTTTCCCGCCAGTAATTCCATATTCAAGTAGATATTTAACATTGCCCTGACCAGGTTCTGGAAACAATTCAAAATTATCTTCCGTTGTATCTCGTGGACTATAGAAGCCTCCCAGGCTTTTTCCTATAGTTTTCAAGATTTCTTCATAGTGACCCCAGGTGCCTAATTGCATTGAGGTGCAATCAAATCCACCTTCATTATAGTGAAGAAAAATATTGAGTTGGCGTTTCTCGCCCTTATATTCGAAACTGGCTACAATGTAATCTGGTGATGTTTCGGTAAGCCTCACTTGCAGGAGGTCCACTTCTAATTGTTTTTTTAAAATCCTGACGATGGACTCTACCGTGTACTTATTCGAAATGATCAATCGTGCATCCACACTCATAACAACTCCTTAAAAAGCCCGTATCGTGGGCCAGCCGTGTTTACTTGCAGTGCCTTATAAACAGACGTGCTTCTTTCCGTCACCGCCACGGACTCAGCGGCCATCACTGCAGCACTTGTATTAACTATGATTCTATCAGTGGCCTATTGGCTTGTCAATGTAAGGTTTACACATTAAAAGTCTCAAAATCACACAACAATCACATAAAATTCCTTAATTAAATCAAGCGTTTAGGCCAAAAACTTAATAATGAGGTTATGGATATCACACAAAAAATCTGTACGCAGTGTAAGTACCCAAAATTATTGTCAGATTTTTCTATAGGTAATAGTTCATTGGGTCGTAGTAATAAATGTAAAAAATGCAAATCTGAATATTATGAATTAAACAAGAATGAGATTATTGCAAAAAGTAATGCATACTATCAAAAAAATAAAGAGAGGATTCGAGTTCAGGCTATCGAGAGAAGAAAAAATAAAGCCACAGAATATAATGCCAAAAAGAGAGAATATTACAAAACTGAAAAGGGCGGGGCCGCAATAAAAAGGTATACTTCTGATAAATTAAAAAATGATCTTCAATTTAAGCTCAGACATGCATTAAGGACTAGATTAAATAAAGCCATAAAGCGTGGCCTTAGAGAAAGTTCCGCTGTTCGTGATCTTGGTTGCACTATCGACCAACTTAAACAGCATCTTGAATCCAAATTTCAATCCGGTATGACTTGGAATAATTGGGGAAGAACGGGCTGGCACATTGATCATATAAAACCACTAGCTAGTTTTGATCTAACTGACCGTGAACAATTATTGCAAGCAGTTAATTACACGAATCTTCAGCCGTTGTGGTGGAAAGATAATTTAGAAAAAAAGAAAAAAGATTTTTTATATGAAAAAACTATCTAAAAATATTACCGTAGCTGCCATTCTCTCAGCTGAAACTCCAGATACAACGGGGGAAATTCTTGACATTCGCAATGCAGATATTTCTACATTGCAAACAGGCAAAGCTCCATTGAATACAGAACATACAAACCCAGATGATATTGCTAAAGAAGGCGATAAGGATTTCAAAGGTTTTAATACTATAGTTGGTCGCGTAGTAACAGCAAAAAAGATTTTTAGTGAAGATGACTGCGACAATCAATATGAAACAAAAGCATGGAACGATCTACAGGTTCCACTAATATTCGGCTATTTGGAATTTTGGGATTCGCCGGATGCTCACGATAACGCTAAGGCTGCCGCTTCATTGGTGCGCATGGCTCATCAGGGCAATTTTGAACACATGATAGGGTTCTCAGTAGAGGGACAAATTTTAAAACGAGAAGGAAATCGGCTTTCGGAAACTGTGATAAAAAGAATTGCAGCGACCGGTAAGCCAGCCAATAAGGCTGCAAGAATTGAAGGGGTTGTGCATGACTCGGCATCAAGCGGAGACAACGTTTCTAAAACCGCACAGGATGACACAGATATCCTGCGCAAAACCATCAATACAAAGCAATGGCAGGTAGTTCAAGATTTTGGATTATCCAATGCCTTGTTTAGTTTAAGAAAGGCCTTAGAGGCCGGTACCCCATCGG
>Ga0247727_10002030_pt1 | contig 46831 bp, 49 predicted proteins | sample WisWelCaveWW1625_FD_202498 | JGI IMG/M metagenome (GOLD analysis project Ga0247727, IMG submission 202498) | Biofilm microbial communities from Wishing Well Cave, Virginia, United States - WW16-25 | ecosystem: Environmental > Aquatic > Deep subsurface > Groundwater > Cave microbial mat | place...
ATCTCCGAGATCAAGACCGAAGAGGACAAGATCATCACGATCGAGGATCCGGTCGAGTACCAGCTCAAGGGCGTCACGCAGATCCCGGTCAACGAGAAGAAGGGCCTCACCTTCGCGCGCGGGCTGCGCTCGATCCTGCGCCACGACCCCGACAAGGTGATGGTCGGGGAGATCCGCGACCCCGAGACCGCCGACATCGCGATCCAGTCGGCGCTCACCGGCCACCTGGTGTTCACGACCGTCCACGCCAACAACGTGATCGACGTGCTGGGCCGCTTCCTGAACATGAAGATCGAGCCCTACAACTTCGTCTCCGCGCTCAACTGCGTGCAGGCGCAGCGCTTGGTGCGCACGATCTGCGAGCACTGCAAGCGCGAGCTGCGCGCCTCGCACGAGCTCCTGGTCGAGTCGGGGCTCGACACCAAGCTCTACGCGGACGTGCCCTTCTTCGAGGGCGCGGGCTGCATGGAGTGCGGCGGCACCGGCTTCAAGGGCCGCACCGCGATCTGCGAGCTGCTCGACGTGACGGACACGATCCGCGAGCTGATCCTGGAGCGGCGCTCGAGCGCCGACATCAAGCGCCGGGCGCGCGAGGAAGGCATGGTCTTCCTGCGCGAGTCGGCGCTCGGCAAGGCGCTCAGCGGCCGCACCACGCTCCAGGAGATCAACAAGGTGACCTTCGTGGAGGTCGCATGAGCGGGGGCCCGGGCGGCTCCGCGGCTCCGCTGCGGCGCGCCTCGGAGTGGCTCTCGCGCACGCTCGTCGAGCCGCCGCTGCCGCTCCTGGCGGTCGAGCTGCGCCCGCGGGCGGTGGCGGTGGTCCGGCTGGCGCGCGAGGGCGGCCGCGTCGGGCTCGCCGCGGCGGCCTCGATCGACCTGCGCAAGGGAGCGCTCGAGCCTTCGCTCGGCAAGCCCAACATCCTCGACCCGGAAGCCGTGCGCGCGGCGCTCCGCGCGGGGCTCGAGCGGGCCGGCGCGCTCTCCGGCGGGCCGGTGTCGCTGGTGGTGCCCGACCCGGCGGTCCGTCTCACGCTCGTGCCCGCGACAGGGCTGCGCGGGCGGCGCGCCGAGCTCGAAGAGACCGTGCGCTTCAGGCTGCACAAGGCGCTGCCCGCCGACTTCGACGTGCGCAGCGCGCGGCTCGCCTGGCGGGCGGTGAGCCCCGACGAGGTCATGGTGGCAGTGGCGCGCGACGAAGTGATGCGGTCCTACGAAGACGCTCTGTCGTCGCTCGGCTTCCATCCCGGCCTCGTGGAACCCGCGGGCCTCGCGCTCGCGTCGCTCGACAGCGCGAACGGCGACGGCGCCGAAAGCCTGCTGGTGAACTGGGACCACGGCTACGTCTCGTTCCAGGTGCGGCGCGGCGGGCGGCCGCTGCTGCTGCGCACGCTGCCTGGCGAGGACGGCAAGGATGCGGTCGCGCGCCACGCGGCCCAGACGCTGCGCTTCCACCGCGAGCAGCTCGGCGGGCACGGCTTCGACGAGGTGACGCTGCGCGCGGCGGCGCTCGACCCCGGCGAGGCCAGCGAAGTCGTCGCGGCTGCGCTGGGCGTGGTGCCGCGCCTCGTCCGGCCCTGGGCCGCGCTCAACGACGCGGAGGACGGCGAGGCCGCGCAGGCGGTGGCGGGCGCGGCGGCCAGCGTGCTGCGGAGGGTGGCGTGAGGGCGCCGCTCAACCTCGCGCAGCAGCCGTTTCGCAACGAGCGCCTGCCGACACTGTTGCTGGGCATCGGCACGCTGGCGCTCGTGGCCGCGACCGCCCGCCAGGCCGCCGTGGCCTGGGACTTGATGCCGGGGCGGGCCCGCGACGTCCTGAGCGAGGTCGAGTCGCTCGAGGCCGAAGCCGCGCGGCTGCGTACGGAGTCCGCGGGCCTCTGGGACCTCGCGGCGCCCCAGGCCACGCTCCAGGAGTGGGTGGCGGTCAAGGGGCTCGTCGACCGGCGCACGTTCTCCTGGACCGGCCTGTTCGAGGCGCTCGAGAAGGCGCTGCCTGCGGGAGTACGGCTCGTCTCGGTGTCTCCCTCCGCCGCGGCCTCGGGGACGGAGCTCTCGCTTTCGGCGGTCGGCCGCTCGGACAAAGACGCGCTCGCGCTGCTGCAATCGCTGCAGGCGCACGCCGACTTCGAGGGCGCCTTCCTGAACGGCTGGGCCGAGGGCAAGGACGGGATCGACATCTCGTGCACGGTCCGCTACCTGAAGGCGGCGGGTGCGAAGCGATGACCAGGCCCTTCTGGCGAGCGCGGCTGCTGCCGCTATTCCTGCTGCTGCTGGCACTCAATGCCGGTGCGCTCGCGGCCTGGACGCTGCCGCGCTCGCTGCGACAGAAGAACGCGGCCGCGCGCGCCGTGACGGCGCGAGCCGACCTGGCGGCCGACCGCGAGCGGGTCGAAGCGCTGCGCGAGCGGGCCGAGGCGATCCGCGCCAATCGCGCCGACCTCGAGCGCTTCTACTCGACGCTCGCCGGCGGCGAGAAGCAGGACCTGCTCCCCACGCTCGAGGCGATCGAGGCGCTGGCCCGTTCGCCGGGTCTGCAGCCGGCCACGCGTTCGGTGCGCCGCGAGGACGTCCCCGGCGCCCCGCTCGAGCGCGTGTCGGTGACACTTCCGCTCGAGGGCTCGTACGCGCAGCTGGCCTCTTTTCTCCGCGGCGTCGAGCGCTCGCCGCGCTTCCTGACCGTCGAAGGCGTCTCGCTGCGCGCCGACGCCGAGGCCGGCGGGTCCTTGCAGGTGGAGCTCAGCACCTACCTGCGCCAGCCGCCCGAGGCCAGAAAGGAGCGGCGCCGTGGCCGCTAGCCGCTCCCGCGGGGTCACCTACATCGAGCTCGTGGCCGTGGCCACGATCCTGACGATCCTCGCCTCGGCGATCCTGCCGATGGGGCGCGTGGCGGTGAAGCGGCAGCGGGAGCTCGAGCTGCGCCGGGCGCTGCGCGGAATACGCGACGGGATCGACCGGTACAAGCTGGCGGTGGACCAGGGCCAGATCGGGGGCACCGACGTGAAGCTCGGGAGCGAGGGCTACCCGCCGGAGCTGGAGACGCTCGTCAAGGGCGTCAACCGCGTCGGCGCCCTCGACCGCAAGCTCAAGTTCCTGCGGCGGATCCCGGTCGACCCGATGACGGCCACTGCGGAATGGGGCCTGCGCTGCTACCAGGACGACCCCGACAGCACGTCCTGGTGTGGCGAGAACGTCTACGATGTCTACTCGAAGAGCACGGCCAAGGGGCTCGATGGAACGATCCACAACACCTGGTGAGGCCCGCCGCTCGGCCGGCTTCACCCTGATCGAGCTGATCACGGTGATCGCGCTCGTGGGGATCCTCGCGGCGATCGCGCTACCCAACTACCGCGTGGCGATCATCCAGTCGAAGGAGGCGGTCCTGAGGGAGAACCTGTACCGGCTGCGCGACCTGATCGACCAGTACTACGTCGACAAGGGGCAGTACCCCGCCTCGCTCGACGTGCTGGTGGAGGAGACCTACTTGCGCAAGCTGCCCGTGGACCCGATCACGCAGGGTGCCGACTGGACCCCGATCTACGCGGAGCCCGACCCGGACCAGCCGGCCGAGACGCCCGGCGTCTACGACGTCAAGAGCTCTTCCGAGGCCCCGTCGCTCACGGGCACGCCGTACAACGAGTGGTGAAGGCGGTGGGAGGCGGCATGACGAGAGGCCCGAGGCGGACCCTGCTGGCCGTGGTGGCCGTCGCGGCGTTCGCGGCGTCCGGCTGCGCGGCGCACTGGGCCTACCGGCAAGGACAGAGCGCCGGGGAGCAGGGGGAATGGGACCTCGCGGTCGCGCGCTACACGCGCGCCCTCGAGAAGGACCCGAAGAACATCGGCTACAAGATCGCGCTCGAGAACGCGCGCATCCAGGCGAGCCGCTTCCACTATGACGAGGCCAAGAAGCAGCTCGCCGCGAACGACTTCGAGAAGGCGGCGGAGGAGCTGGAGATCGCGAGCAAGTACGATCCCGCCAACCGCTCGGCCTCGGACGACTTGGCACTCGCGCGCCACCGGATCCGCAAGCGCCAGGAGGACGAGCAGGAGCGCGCCCAGTTCGAGCAGACGAAGGCGCGCGCGCAGGCCGTGGCGCGCGTGCCGCTCCCGGTGCTGTCCCCGCGCAGTCCCGTGCCGATCACGATGAAGTTCGAGGACGCGAGCCTGCAGAAGATCTTCGAGAGCCTGGGACGGATCGCCGGCGTCAACGTGCTGTTCGACGAGGGCTTCCGCGACAAGAAGGCCTCGGTCAACCTGAGCGGGGTCAGCTTCCAGGAAGCCCTCGACCGGGTCACCTTCGTGAACCGGCTGTTCTACAAGGTGCTCGACCAGAACACGCTGATCATCGTGCCCGAGTCGCGCCAGAAGCGCACCTCGTACGACGAGCTGCTGCTGCGGACCTTCTACGTCCAGAACGCCGAGGTCGACGAGACCGCGAACCTGATCAAGACGCTGGCGAAGGTGCAGACCGTCCATCCCAACAAAGCGCTCTGGGCGATCAGCGTGCTCGGCACCGTCGACCAGATGGCGATGGCCGAGCGCATCATCGACTTGAACGACAAGGCGCGTGGCGAGGTGCTGGTCGAGGTGCAGATCCTCGAGGTCAACCGCAACAACCTGAAGCGCTGGGGGATCGACCTGTCCAACTACAGCGCGGGCGCCACGCTCTCGCCCACTGGAGCGGAGAACGAGGTCGCCGCGGGGCTGCTCAACATCCGGGCCCATCTGCTCTCGTCGCTCAACCAGGCCGACTGGGTGGTCAGCATCCCCTCGACGGTGTTCGCCCGCTTCCTGCAGACCGACTCGAACGTGCGGATCCTGGCCTCGCCGCGGCTGCGCGCGGCGGAGGGCAAGAAGGCCGAGCTGAAGATCGGTACCGAGGTGCCGATCCCCGTGACCAGCTACACGGTCGGCATCGGCGGTGGCGGCGGCACTGGCAGCGGGTACCTGCCCGCCACGAGCTTCCAGTACCGCAACGTGGGCGTGAACCTCACCCTGGAGCCACGCGTCGCCGCGAGCGGCGACATCACGCTCCAGCTGACGGCGGAGTTCAGCCTGCTCGGCGACGACCGCAACGTGGGCAGCGAGGGCAACCCGATCAACGTGCCCACGTTCCTGACGCGGAACGTGATCACCACGCTGCGGCTGCGCGACGGCGAGACCGGGCTGATCGGCGGGCTGCTGCAGGGACGCGACGCCCGCTCCTTCTCGGGCGCGATCGGGATCAACAACATCCCGGTGATCGGCAAGCTGTTCGGGAACAACCAGCGCTCCGTGGACGAGACCGAGGTCCTGATCTCGATCACGCCGCGCATCGTGCGCGGTCCCAAGGTCACCGAGGACGACATGGTGCCGATGCGCGTCGGGACGCAGGAGGTGCCGAAGGTCGAGGGCCTGCGCGGGTCGCTCTTCGGCCCCGAGCCCGAGGCCGCCCCCGCGGCGCCCGCGCCCTCGGCCGCCCCAGCCGCGCCCGGCGGCGTGCCTGCTCAGCCGGGGGCGCGACCGCTGGCGGCGTCGCCTCCCGCTCCGGTGAGCCCGGCGCCCACACTCGCTCCGCTCCCGGTCCCGGCGACGCCGCCCGGGGCGGGCGCGGAGTCGTCGGCGGTCTCGTCCGCCCCGGCCGCGCCGGACGCACGCCCGGTCTCCGCGATCCTGAGCCCACCCGAAGTGGCCCTCCGGGTGGGACAAACCGGGGCGGTCGCCATCGTCGTGGTCGGCGCGCGCGACATCCAGGGAATCGAGCTCACGCTCGCCTGGGACGCGGCGCTCGCCGAGGTGACCGATGTGGCGGCGGGGTCGCTGCTGAGCCTCGACGGCGTGCCGGTGGCGGCCGAGCGTGCGCTCGAAGTGGGCCTGGCGCGCGTGAAGTTCTCGCGCGCCACGGGCGTGACGGGCTCGGGCGCGGTGGCCGCAGTGACGCTGCGTGGGCTCAAGCCCGGGTCCGGGTCGCTGCTGGTGGAATCGCTGACCCTGGTTCGCGGCGGAGGGACGGAGCGGCCCGCCCCGCCCGCGCCGGGTCGGCTGGTGGTGGCGCCGTGAGCGGCGGCGCACGGAGGGGACTGATGTCGAGGCTGAAGTTCGCAGCCCTGGCGCTCGCGTTCATCACGCTCGCGAGCTGCGAGGAGGCGCCGCTCACGGCGCCCAACGATTCGACGATCTTCCTGCAGGCCAACCCGTTGTTCGTGATCGCGAACGGCGGCATTTCGGTCGTCACGGCCGTGGTCGTCGAGCCGGCCGGGACGTTCGTGCCGGACGGCACCGAGGTGTTCTTCTTCACCAACCTCGGTCGCGTCGACCCGGTCGGCAAGACCGTGCGCGGCGTGGCCCGCGTTAACTTCGTCTCCGACTCTCGCTCGGGCCAAGCGACCGTGACGGCGATCTCAGGCGCGGCCCGGGGGGAGCCCCCGCTCATCATCGGCGTGGGCGGCGCCCTGCCGACCCGCGTCAATGTCACCTGCGACCCGCAGCGGATCACGTCGCCGCGCAACTGCCGCGTCGTCGCGACGGTCTTCGACGAGAACGGCAACCCGCTGCAGCACATTCCGGTTTCCTTCACGATCGAAGGCTCGCTGGTGGAGGAGAGGCTCGACAGCGGCGGCGCATTCTTGTTCACGAACTCGAACGGGCAAGTCACCGACACCCTGCGCACGCAGGCCCCGATCGGCCTCGGCCAGAAAGTCGTCCAGGTGAGGGCCACTACTAGCAACGGGACGACCGCCACGGTCGACGTGTTCATCGATTGACCGCCGTGGCGCGCCGCCTGCCGCTCGGGTTCGTGCTCGTCGCGCTCGCGGCGGCGGCGGCGCCTGCCCGCGCCGAAATCGCGCTCCTCGCGAGCGGGCAGACGCTGAAGCTCGACGGTCACCGGCTCGAGGGCGGCCTTTCCGTGCTGATGCTCAAGGGCGGCGGGGAAGTGCACCTGCCGCCGTCGGCCGTGCACGGCTACGTGCCGGACGAGGTGATGGACGAAGTTGGAGCCGCTGTTTCGGGCGGGGACGTCGTCCGCCTCGCCGAGGAAGCGGCGCGCCGGCACGGTCTCGATCCCGCGCTCGTGCTCGCCGTGGTCGCCGTCGAGTCCGGCTTCCGGCCCGAGGCCGTCTCGTCGAAGGGCGCGCAGGGGCTGATGCAGCTCATGCCGCGCACGGCGGAATCGCTCGGCGTGTCGGACGCCTTCGATCCCGAGCAGAACCTCGACGCCGGCGTGCGGCACCTGGAGGCGCTGCTCAAGCTCTACGGCGGCGACCTCACGCGGGCGCTCGCGGCCTACAACGCCGGCCAGGGCGCCGTCGCGCGCCACGGCGGCGTGCCGCCGTACCGCGAGACGCGCGCCTACGTGCGCCGCGTGCTCGCGCGCTACCGCGCGAAGCAGGCCCAGTGAGCGCGCGTCGCGGCGAGGCCGGTTACTCGCTCGTGGCGCTCATGGCGGCGGTCGCGATCATGCTGATCCTGATGGCCGCGGCAGTCCCGTCCTGGCGCTACGTGATGCGCAACGACGCCGAGGAAGAGCTGATCTCCCGCGGCGGGCAGATCGCAGACGCGATCGCGCGCTACCAGCGCCGCAACGGCAACGCGCTGCCGCCCTCGCTCGAGGTGCTGGTGCAGCAGAAGTTCCTGCGGCGGGCCTACAAGGACCCGATGACGAAGAGCGGCCGCTGGCGCTTTCTGCGGCCCGGGGACGCGGTCCTGCCCGGCGTGCCCGGCATCCCCGGTGCCGGCAGGCCCGCGCAGCCGGGGGCGCCGACGACGACCACGACGACCACGACGACGCGGCCCTCGGCCTTCTCGCAGCCGGGCCAGACGATCGGCGGCTTCCAGGGCGTCGCCACGACCAGCACCGAGAAGAGCCTGCGCGTGTTCAACGGGCGCACGCGCTACAACGAGTGGCTGTTCGTGGCGGGTCAGCCCCGCGTCGTCGGCCGCGCCGCCCCGGCCGGGCCGCGCCCGGGCGGCATACAACCGGGCGGCTCGCGCCCGCCGGGCGGAACGAGCACGCGTCCCTGATCCCCTGCGGATGTGCCCGCTGGTTCCCGGGGGCAAGCGGCTAGCCGAGCGGCGGCGGGTTCGTCGTCTCGGGCTGCTGCTGCGGCGTCGTGGGCGACGTGGGTCCACCCGGAACGCCCGGGGGCAGCGGCGGGAAGGGCTGCGGCGTGTACGGCTGCGGAGTGTACGGCGGCGCCTGCGGCGCGAAGGGCGACACCGGGAACGGGCTGGACGGGCTCGGGGCGGCGGGTGCGCGAGGCGTCGGCACCGGGTTCGTCTGGGCGGGATCCGCGCCGGCTCCCTCCGTCCCCTCGGGCTGGACGCCACTCACGGCCGGGTCGTCGAATGCCTCGTCTTCCAGCTCCTCTTCATCGCTTTCCATCGTGTCCGGCCCGGAGCCGGGTGGTGGACCGCTCGGGCGGCGAACAGGAGGGCTGCTGGTCACGGATCGGCCGGCAGCGCTCGTCGCCGCGGCCGGAGTCGCGGAGGGAGCCGCGCCCGCCACGAGCAGGGTCTGCACGCCCGCGCCCGAAGGGTCGGCGAAGAGGGCGTAGTTGAGCCCCTGGCCCTCGAGCAGGCCGAGCACGGTGTCGGCGGGCGAGCGGCCCTGCAGGCTGAGCGTGACGAGCTGGCGGGGCGCGGCGCCTTCGTAGACGACCTTCATCCCGATCTGGCGCGCGAGGCGGTCGAGGACTTCGGAGAGGGGTGCTGCGCGGGCCGTCAACTCGACCTGCGATGCCGCACCCGGCCCCGCGGGCGTCACGCGCACCGTCACCTCGGCCGCCGCCGGTGCGGCCACGAGCGCCGTGAGCAGCAACACCCCCGCGGGTCTCATGGAATCAGTGTACGCCCCGTAGCAAGGGGCGTAAAGGTTCAATCTCGCGGCGGCGGGTGGTACTCGACCGCCCACCAGGAGCCGAACTGCCAGGTGTGCCGCGGGCGGCCGAAAGCGGTCTCGACCGCGGGCGTGTGGAGCCGCTCCCAGCGCCGCGAGCTCAGGAGAAGCAGTGGTCGCCTCTTCTCACGGGCCAGCTCCCCCATCTGTCGGAGTCGTGCCGGATCGTCGACGACCCTGCGGGCATAGACGACCATCCGGGCCGGGTCGCCGAACAGCTGGGCGATGTAGTAGGTGCCCCAGCTCGCATGGATCTGAAGCATCTCGCGGTCGAGCCCCCGGTCCCGGACGAAGGCGAGCAGCCTGTCCTTGTCCGCCGAGGACTCGGTGGGCGTGCGCGCCGAAGGCAGCCGCGTGCCGAGCGACGCCCAGAAGACCGCCACCAGGGCGGCCGCGGCGAGCCGCTCCCGCCCAGCGAGGCTCTCGAGGGCCAGGGCGAGAGCGAGGACGAGCGGCAGCAGCGGGTACGCGAAGTGGTGAGGCCACCGGCTGTAGCCGCTCGACGCGACGAATCCGAACGTGGCCACAGAAAGGATCGCCCACGTCGCCATCTCGCGCCGCCTTTCCGCCCGGCGCCAGCCCAGGACCAGCAGAAAGGCGCTCAGGAGAAGCGGCCATGCGTCGAGCCGGGAGGCGGGCAGCACGAGGTTGCGCGGGGCGACGAGCGAGCCGTCGGTGACGTACTCCGCGAGCCGAACGGCCACCGCCTCCACGTCCTCCGGCTCGGCCGAGAGGCGTCCCTGCCGCAGCGCGGCCGCGTAGGGCCGCCCGTCGCGGTCGACGCTCGCGAGCAGTAAGGTGGTGGGCACGGCCAGGAACGCGGCCCCGGCCAGCAGCGCCGGGAGACGGCGCCGCGCGGCCGCCGCAACGGACACGCCCTGCCGGTGGGCTTCCAGAAACACGAAGACCGCGACGGTCGGGAGCCACCAGGCGAAGACGAGCTTCGTCCAGAGCCCGAGAAAGAGCGCGAGGCCCGCCGCGGCGGCCCAGCCTGCCGAGGCCCCGGCTGAAGGCGCCTGCAGCGAGCGCCGGGCGGCGACGAGCGCCAGCAGCAGGAGCGCTGCGGAAAACCCCACCGGGCCCTCGTCGACCAGGAACGTCACGAGCCACACGGGGAATACGAGGCTCGCGGTCACGATCGAGGACGCTCCCACGCGTAGGATGCGTCCCACCAGGAACGTGCATAAGAGGAAGCAGAAAGCACCCGCGAGCCTCGCGGCCACTGGGTCATCGAGGAGTCTCCAGAAGGGGTAGAAGGGCAGCGCCGGGAGGCTCCCGATGTAGTAGTAGGAACGTAGCGGGAGCGGTGTGCTCGTGAAGGGCAGGCGCAGATCGTAATAGCCGCAGCCGTCACGGATGCTGGGCAGCTCCCGCGCGTGCGTGGCGGTCGCGCAGCCGAGCGCGTGGTAGTGGACGAACTCGTCCATGTTGTAGGGAACGACACGCGGCGAGAACCAGGCGGCGGCCAGCAGGGCGAAAACGCCCACCGCCCACAGACTGGCCCTTCTGGAAGAGCCTCTCACCGTAACGCCAAGGCTAGCGCCGCCTCAGGACACCTGCAATCGCTCCGAGGCTCTCGACCCCGAGCCTTCGTCAGTCGGCTCGGTTGACGACCGAGGCGAATCGGCCGGTGCAGGCGAGGCGAATCGGCCCGTGCAGAGTAAAATCGCCGTCCCTTGAGCACGCGAGCCCCCGTCCGATTCCTGGGTGTGGCCCTGGTGAGCCTCGCCACGCTGGTGCTGGAGCTCACGCTCACCCGGCTCTTCTCGGCCACGATGTTCTATCACTTCGCCTTCCTGGCGATCTCGCTCGCGCTCTTCGGCTCCGGGGCGAGCGGCGTCTTTCTCTATGTCGCCCGGCCGCGTCTCGACGAGACTCGCACGCCGCATCTGCTCGCCGTGTTCACCGCCCTTTTCGCCGTGACCACGGTCGTGGCGCTCGTCGTGATCCTGTCGCATCCGCTCAACCCCGCCGCGCCTGGCCTCAAGACGCTCGGGTCGCTCGCGTGGATCTACGGAGCGGCCGCGCTGCCCTTCTTCTTCTCGGGTTGCGTCATCACCCTCGCCATCACCGCCTGGGCCCCGGAGATCAGCCGCCTCTATCTCTTCGACCTCGCGGGCGCCGCCGCCGGCTGCTTGCTGCTGGTGCCCACGCTCGGCCTGCTCGGCGCGATCGACACCGTGCTCGCCGTCGCCGTGCTCGCGCTCCTGGGCGGGCTGCTGCTGAGCCGGCAGCGCTGGCTCCTCCCGCTCGTCGGCCTCGCCATGGCGCTCGTGGCGGTGAACCACGCGACCGGGATGCTGGCGCTCCGCGAGTCCAAGGGACTGTCGGAGCAGGGGATGCTCTTCTCCCGCTGGAACTCCTTCTCGCGCGTGACGGTGGTGCAGCCGGACGATCCCGACCGCCAGTTGATCTTCATCGACTCCGACGCCGCCACCGTGATCTACCGTGACGGCAGCGACCTCGAGCGCCACGCTCCGCTGCGGGACCGCGTCGAGGGCCTCGCGTATCACCTCGGCGGCCGCGACAAGGTGCTCATCATCGGGCCCGGAGGCGGCGTGGACGTCATCATCGCGCGTCTCCACGGTGCTACGGACGTGACCGCGGTGGAGCTCAACCCGCTGGTGGCGCGGGACGTGATGAGCTCGGAGCCCTTCTTGAGCTACTCGGGCCGGCTCTACCAGCAGCCCGGCGTGCGCCTGGTGGTCGACGACGGCCGCAGCTTCCTGCGCCGCTCGCGCGAGCCGCACGACCTGATCGTCGCCACGATGGTCGACACCTGGGCGGCGACCGCGGCCGGGGCCTTCGCGCTCAGCGAGAACAACCTCTACACGGTCGAGGCCTTCTCCGACTACCTCGAGCGGCTCTCCCCGGACGGGATCCTCAGCATGACGCGTTGGAACCAGACCCCGCCGGACCAGCTCCTGCGTCTGGTCTCGCTGGGCCGGGAAGTGCTCAGGGCGCGTGGGGCGGACGAACCGGGGCGCCACTTCATCATCGTGCGCGGCCCCCACGAGGGGATGCCCCTCACCAGCGCCACGGTGCTCCTGAAGAAGAGCCCGCTCTCGCCCGCGGAAGTGGAGCGGGCCGAGGACTTCGCCCGGCGGCTCGGGCTGGAGCTGCTCTACACGCCGCGCACGCGCCCGCCCAACGACCTGACCCGTCTCATCACTGCCCTCGACCCGGCGGACCTGTGGCGCGCGTTCCCGAGCAACATCGCCCCCCCGAGCGACAACAGCCCTTTTTTCTTCCAGTCCGTCCGCCTCGAAAAGCTTGTCTCCCGGCGCTGGGCGCTCGGAGAGTGGCGGCGCACCAACCTCGGCACCGTCGTCCTCTTCGCCCTCGTGGCGATCACGTCGCTCCTGGTCGTGGCCTTCATCCTGGGTCCGCTGCTGCTCGTACGGCAAAGGCTTCAGGCGACGCCGCGGCAGGGACGGCTTCCGTTCCTGCTGTACTTCGCGACACTCGGGGCGGGCTTCATCGTGGTCGAGGTGGTGCTCTTGCAGAAGTGCGTGCTGTTCCTCGGCCATCCCGCGTACGCGCTCACGGTCGTGCTCTTCGCCCTGCTTCTCTTCAGCGGGCTCGGGAGCCTCCTGAGTGGCCGCTTCCCTGACGACGCGCTTCCCAGGGCTCTGCGCCGGGCGATTCTGCTCGTCGTGGCCCTGATCGTGTCCACGGTGCTTGTCTTGTCACCGCTTTTCTACGGCCTCGTGCACCTCCCCGCCCACTGGCGGGTGCTCGTCACGATCCTGGCACTCGCACCACTTGGTCTCGCCCTGGGCATGCCCATGCCCACCGGCATCCGCATCCTCGCGGAGCGTGCGCCCGAGCTGATCCCGTGGGCCTGGGGGGTGAATGGCGCGGCTTCGGTGCTCGGTTCCGTGGGGGCGATCGCCCTCGCCATGGTGTGGGGCTTCGACCAATCGCTGCTCGTCGCCGCCGGGCTCTACCTCGCCGGTCTCGGCTTCGTGACGCGAGCGGTCCGGGCGAGCCCGACACGCGAGTGATGTCTGCCCGCCTCCGGCGCCTTCTGCTCCGGATGCTGGCGGGCGTGTGGCTGGCCTTCGCGGCGACCGTCGTCCTTGCCCTCGCCGGGGAGCTGTGGCTCCGGATGGAGCGCCGTGGCGCCGTACTCGCCTCAGAGCGCTTCCGTGCCACGAACGTCTTCTTCGCGAACGGCATGGAGCTCAACGTCGGCAACCACTCGCTGTGGCGGGAGCGCTGGCAGGAGTACGAGCCCGGCGCGAAGCTCGACGTCGTGGTCGGGGGCGAGCGCTTCGTGGTGGAGATGAACTCCGAGGGCTACCGCACCCACGAGTTCGCCGTCCCGAAACCCGCGGGGATGGTGCGAATCATCTGCATCGGCGGCTCCACCACGGTGGCCGGGCGGACCAATGCCGAGACTTATCCCGCGCTGCTCGAGGCGAAGCTGCGCGCGCGCTTCCCCGGGCTCCCGCTCGAGGTGCTCAACCTCGGCGTCAGCTCGGCGACGACGGAGTATTGGTACGCGCGGCTCGGCCGCGTCTTCGGCTACGAGCCCGACGTGATCGTGCAGTACCCGGGGGTGAACGACATCTCCTGGCGCAGCCTCCTGCACTATGCGAGCGCCCATCCGCGGCGCGGCCGGATGTACCGGAGCCTGCTCGTGCAGCGGCTCTTCCCGCTGCCGGTCGAGGAGCTGGACCCCTTCCTGGAGGAGACGTTCACCACCCTCGGAGAGACCGACCGTGCCTGCCGCGAGCGGGGCATACCGTGCCTCGCCGGGTCCTTCGCCTCGCCCGACCCGCAGCGGACCCGCGGAGAGTTTCGCAAGCACCTGGACTACAACGCCGAGTTCTGGATGCGGCGCTTCCCGATGCACTCCTACGCGACCTGGGCGAGCATCGTGCGGCGCTACAACCAGCTTTTCGTGCGCTTCACCAACCGGTACCACGTGCCCCACGTTCTCGTGCACGAGCGCCTCGACGACCCTGCGCTCTTCATCGACGTCTGCCATCTCACCCCCGAGGGAATCGACCGCCTGGCCGACGCCTTTCTTCCCGAGGTGGCCGAGCTGGTGCGGGACACCCCCGGCTACCGGCGCTGGGCGCGCTCGCAGCCCGTCTCGCCAGCGCGCTAAGAGCCCCCGCCTCATGCGCGCCATCCAACGCGGAGGCGGCGATTGATGGCTCGGGGCGCGAATGCTAATCTTCTTCTGACCCGCCGCTTGCACTGTCGGCGAGACCGGCCGCCGGTCTCGGGCGGGCGTCCCCCGGAGAGGTTGATGGCGACCCTGACAAGTCCCGCGCGCCCACACGACACCGCCCTCGAGGCCGTCCGCGAGAAGGTCCTGGCGGGCCGCCGGCTGGGCTTCGAGGACGGCGTCGCCCTCTACAAGACGCACGACCTCTTGGGCCTCGGGCAGCTCGCCAACCACGTCCGCGAGGAACGCCACGGCGACGCGGCCTACTTCGTGTGGAACACCCACATCAACCACACGAACGTGTGCGTGGCCACCTGCGACTTCTGTGCCTTCGCGGCCAAGAAGGACGAGCCGCGCGCCTACACGATGGCGCTCGACGACATCTTCAAGAACGTCTCCGCGCTGTCGCCCTTCGTGCGCGAGGTCCACATCGTCGGCGGCCTGCACCCGGACCTGCCTTTTTCGTACTTCACCGACATGATGCGGGGCATCAAGGCGGCGCGGCCGGATATCCACATCAAGGCTTTCACCGCGGTCGAGATGTTCTTCTTCCACAAGCTCTACCGCATGAGCGTCGAGCAGGTGCTGCGCAAGCTCAAGGACGCCGGGCTCGACTCGATGCCGGGCGGCGGTGCCGAGATCTTCGCCAAGGAGACGCGCGACAAGATCATCAAGGGCAAGGCCGACGCGGCGCAGTGGCTCGATGTGATGCGAAAGGCCCACGAGCTGGGGATCCCGACGAACGCGACCATGCTCTACGGGCACATCGAGTCCGTCGAGGACCGCGTCGACCATCTGCTGCGCCTGCGCGAGCTGCAGGACGAGACGGGTGGCTTCATGACCTTCATTCCGCTCGCCTTCCAGCCGTGGGAGGCGCCGGCGATGACGCTGCCGGAGACGACCGGCTTCGACGACCTGAAGGCGATCGCCGTGGCGCGGCTGATGCTCGACAACATGCCGCACATCAAGTCGTACTGGATCATGATCACGCCGCGGCTCGCGCAGCTGGGCCTGTCGTTCGGGGCGGACGACATCGACGGCACCGTGACCGAGGAGAAGATCGCGCACGACGCCGGCGCCGGGACGCCCCAGGCGATGACGGTGCAGGAGCTGGTGCGGCTGGTGCGGGAGGCCGGCCGCCGACCGGTGGAGCGCGACACGGTCTTCAACGTGGTGAAGGAATGGTGAGCGCGACCTTGACCTCGAAGCCCGTTCCGAGCGCGGAGCGCAGCGCGCCCGCTGGACTGTTGCGGCTCGGGGCGGTCTCCTACCTGAACGCCGAGCCCACCGTCCACGGCCTCGAGCACGAGCCCGGCTTCCGCGTCGAGCGCGATCTTCCCTCGCGCGTCGCCGAGCGGCTCCACGCCGGCGAGGTCGACCTTGGCCTGGTGCCGTCGATCGAGTACGCCTTCGGACGCTACGCGATCGTGCCGGGCGTGGCGATCGCGAGCCAGGGCGCGGTGCGCTCGGTGTGCCTGTTCCACAGAGAGCCGCTCGAGCGCGTGCGCCGCGTGGCGCTCGACACCTCGAGCCGCGCGAGCGCGGGTCTGGTGCGAGTGCTGCTGCACGCGCGGCTCGGCCGCAACCCGGAGTACGTGCCGATGGCTCCCGGGCTCGATCGCATGCTCGAGGCGGCGGACGCGGCGCTGCTGATCGGCGACCCGGCCCTCGACCTCGAGAGCGACGCCGCGCGCCTCGATCTGGGCGAGGAGTGGACGCGGCTCACCGGCCTGCCGTTCGTCTACGCGTTCTGGGCCGGGCCGGTGGGTGTGGTGAGCCCAGCGGGTGTGAAGCGGCTGCAGCAGGCGCTCGCGTCGGGCCTTGCTTCTCTTCCCGAGATCGCGAGGAGACAGGCCCACGGCGACCTGGCACGTGCCGCGAAGTACGAGGCCTACCTGCGTGAGAGCATCGTGTACCGGCTGGGCGAGGCGGAGCAGGCGGGGCTTCTGGAGTTCTTCCGCCGGGCCCACGCCCTCGGACTGGTGCCGGCCGTTCCGGAGCTGAGGTTCCATGACCAGGCTTGAAGACACGCGTAGGAAGCTGGCGGACGGCGTGCGGCTCACGCGCGAGGAAGGCATAGCACTGCTGCGCGACGCCGATTTCCTGGCGCTCGGCGCGCTCGCCGACACGGTGCGCTGGCGCAAGCACCCGGAGCCGGTCGTCACCTACATCATCGACCGCAACATCAACTACACGAACGTCTGCACCGCGCAGTGCGCCTTCTGCGCCTTCTACCGCGATCTGCCCTCGAAGGAGGGCTACCTGCTGACGAAGCAGCAGCTCGCGCAGAAGATCGAGGAGACGTTAGCACTCGGTGGCCGGCAGATCCTGCTGCAAGGTGGGCTGCACCCGGACCTCGGGATCGAGTACTACGAGGAGCTGTTCCGCTGGATGAAGGCGAGCTACCCGATCTGGATCCATGGCCTTTCGCCGGCCGAGGTGCAGCACATCGTCCGCGTCTCGAAGCTCCCTCTCGACGAGACGCTGCGGCGCCTGATGGCCGCCGGGCTCGACTCGATCCCGGGCGGGGGCGCCGAGGTCCTGTCGGACCGGGTGCGCCAGATCATCGGCATCGCCAAGGGCTCGACCTCCGAGTGGCTCGAGGTGATGGAGACGGCGCACCGGCTCGGGATGCGGACGACCGCCACGATGATGTTCGGCCACGTCGAGACGCTCGAGGAGCGGATCGACCACCTGCTGCACCTGCGCGAGCTCCAGGACCGCACCTCTGGCTTCACGGCCTTCATCGCCTGGACCTTCCAGCCCTCGAACACGGCGCTCGCGGGCGAGGAGCTGACGTCGTTCCAGTACCTGCGGACGCTCGCGGTCGCTCGCGTGATGCTCGACAACTTCCCGAGCGTGCAGGCCTCGTGGGTGACGCAGGGCCCCAAGATCGGCCAGGTGTCGCTGCGCTTCGGCGCGAACGACTTTGGCAGCCTCATGATCGAGGAGAACGTGGTCTCGGCGGCGGGCGCCCACTTCCGGCTGAGCGAGGCCGAGATCGCGCGCGCGATCCAGGACGCGGGCTTCGTTCCCAAGCGCCGCACGATGGACTACCAGATCGTCGGCGATCCGTACTGCTGGAGCCACGAGACGCCGGCGCTCCCCGGCGGCCGCGCCGAGGCGACGTCGCTCGCGAGTTGACGCCCCCGCGCGCCGAAGGCGCGCGGGCTCTAAGCATGGAGCTACTCCGGTCCGGCTGGCTGCTGCCGATCACGGCCCCCCCGATCCGCGACGGATGCGTCGCGATCGAAGGAAAGCGCGTCGTGTGGCTCGGCCGTCACGGCGATCCTGACGCGCCCGCGGGCCCGGTGCGTGACCTCGGGCCCGGGGTCCTGCTGCCCGGGCTCGTGAACGCTCACTGCCACCTGGAGCTGTCGCATCTCGCCGGGAAGCTGCCGCTCGCCGGAGGCAGCTTCGTGCCGTGGGTCGAGAGTGTCGTCGCGAGCCGCGGGCAACACACGAACGTGGAGATCGCGTCGGCGGTCGATGCGGCGATCACGGCGCTCGAAGCCTCCGGAACCGTGGCCCTCGGTGACGTCTCGAACACGCTCGCTCACCTCGAACGCCTGAGTGGGTCGAGCCTGTCGGCCGTCGTGTTCCTGGAACTGTTGGCATGGGATCCCGCGATGGCACAGGCGACACTCGCCTGGGGTGAGGGGCTCCTGCGGGAGCGCGGGACGGCGCTCCGGCCCGGTCTCGAGCTGCGGCTCGCGGCTCACGCACCCCATTCCGTCTCGCCCGAGCTGCTGCGCCTCCTGGCCGCGCGGGGAGGCCCCGCGGCGATCCACTTGGCCGAGTCGCCCGCCGAGGCGCAGTTCCTGGCCGAGGGGACGGGGGCGTGGCCCGGGTTCCTGGCCTCCCGCGGGCTCGGGCAGGTGAGCTTTGCCCCCGTGCGGCAGACTCCGGTGCGCTATGCCCACGGCCTCGGCGTACTCCATCCGCGTCTCGTGGCGGCGCACGGCGTCCAGGTCGATGCCGTCGACCGTGCCCTGCTCAGGGAGCGCGGCGTCCACGTCGTGCTGTGCCCGCGCTCAAACGCGACCCTCGGCGTGGGCAGGGCGGCCGCTCCCGCGCTCCGGGCAGCGGGCGTGAAGCTCGCCCTCGGCAGCGACAGCCTGGCGAGCGTCGACTCGCTCGACGTGCTCGACGACGCGGTGCTGCTGCGTCGCCAGTTCCCGGATCTCGAGCCGGCCGCGATCCTGCGGATGGCGACGCTCGGGGGCGCCGAGGCACTGGGTTTTCCGGAGCTGGGCGCGATCGCCCCTGGCCGGCGCGCGGCCTTCGCCTACGCGCCCGCGACGAGCGCGGTCCGCGACCCCGAGGCGTTCCTGCTCTCGGGCGAGGCCCGCCTCGGGCGCGTCACGGCCGAGGGCGTGACGGTGGAGCAGCGATGAGGCGCGCGCTCGAGCGGGTGGCGGCTTACGGGCGGATGATCCGCTTCTCGCACTCGGTGTTCGCGCTCCCGTTCGCGCTCACCTCGGCGTCGCTGGCGGCGCGGGAGGGTGGCGTGAGCCCGCGGCAGATTCTCTGGATCGTCGTGGCGATGGTCTCGGCGCGCAGCGCGGCGATGGGCTTCAACCGCCTCGTCGACCACGCGATCGACGCGAAGAACCCGAGAACGGCGGGCCGGGAGCTGCCGAAGGGGATCGTCTCGCGCCCCGAGGCGTGGACCTTCGTGGTCGCGTCGGCGGCGGGGCTGGTCCTGGCGGCGGCGATGCTCAACCCGCTGTGTCTGGTGCTGTCGCCGCTCGCGCTCGCGATCGTCCTCGGCTACTCGTACACGAAGCGCTTCACGGCGGCGTCGCACCTGTTCCTGGGACTGTCGCTGGCGGTGGCGCCGGTCGGCGCGTGGCTCGCGATCCGTGGTCGCTTCGAGCTGCCCCCGGTTGTGCTCGGGCTGGCGGTGGTGTTCTGGGTGGCCGGCTTCGACACGCTCTACGCCTGCCAGGACGTGGAGTTCGACCGGCGCGAAGGCCTGCGATCGCTACCCGCGAGCCTGGGCGTGCCGCAGGCGCTCGTCCTCGCGCGCGTGATGCACGTCGGGACGGTGCTGTTGCTGTTGCAGCTCTTCCGCCTGGTCCCGCTCCACCCGGTCTACATCGCGGGCGTCTGCGGCGTGGCCGCGATCCTCGCCTGGGAGCACTCGCTCGTGCGGCCGACGGACCTCACCCAGGTCATGCGGGCCTTCAACCTCAACGGCTGGGTGAGCCTCGGCTATTTCGCCGTGACCGCCGCGTCCGCCTGGCTGGCGCTACAGTGAAGGGGCCGCCGGTCAACGGTTCGTGACTTCCCAGCGCGTGTTGTAGCGGGGGCCGACCGGGGCCTTGTTGGTGTCCTCGAGGTAGACGTCCTGTCCCACCTGGAACACCGAATAAACCACGAACTTCGCGACCTCCTTGAAGGGCCTGCCCACGCCGGGGATCTTGTCGACGAAGGACAGGGCCTTGTCGATGAAGGGCGCGTGGTCGCAGGGAAGGGGGTACGACTGGGGATGGCCCCACCCCGCCGCGAAGTGCTGCCAGCCGACCGTGTAAGTCAGCTCGGGGTTCTGGGCGTAGACCGTTCGGGGCACGTCGCTGGGTAGGAGCACGATGTTGCGGTAGCCGTCGAAGTCGATATCGAGCCCGTCTCCGCCCACGATTTCGTGGGAGCCGATCGGGTTGATGTGATCGATCCTTCCCGAGCGCGGATAAGAGCCGTGGGTGCCGTACCCGGCGAGCGTGCTGCAGGGCGTGTCGGTCGTGTAGCCGCCCACGTAAACGACGGGGTGCGTCCCGTCCACCACCTCGAAGTCGGTGCCGGGCGTGCGCGCGACGATGAACTTCTCATGGAAGTAGTACTCGACGCGCAGGATCCGCGCCGTGGCCACCCGGCCGGAATCGATGACCACGTTGACGTGCTCCCAATCGCCCTCGTGGCGGTTGCCGGAGGTGTTGAAGGGGTAGAAGAACCAGTACTGGATCACCACCTCGCTGCCGCTCGTGAAGACGTGAGCGTAGGTCGTGCCGTTCGTGTAGCGAGAGTCGCCTGCGTGGGCGGCGAGGGCCGCGTCGTACGTGCCGTACCAGTTCCCAGGGCTGGTCTTGCCGATGTCGCCCCACTCGAAGTGGGGGACCATGATGTAGATGCCGGGAGGGTTGTCGGCGACGACGCTGTCACCCTCGAAGTGGAAGCCCGGGATGATGAAGTACTTCATGACGTACTGGAGGTAGGGGTACTGGTATTGGCCCTGGTACCAGTGGTCGCCGCCGTAGAACAGGATTTCGTCCAGCTTGAACTCTCCGAGGGGATCTCCGGCGAGGTTGTAGACCTCGACCAGCACGTCCTCCCACCCCAGCCGCCCGTCGCCGCTGCGGTCCAGGATCTCGACCGGTGATGGCCGCACGCCCAGGTCCCCGACGGTGAGGATCAGCTTGGGCGTGAACTTCTGCACCAGCGGCAGCTCGGTGCCATCGGCCGCCGCCACGATGAGCAGCGAGAGCTCGCTCGCGCTGCGGCTCAGCTCACGCCGTTCCAGGACCTTGTACCGGGAACTGGCGATCGAGAGCCCGATGCTGTCGCCCTGCTGGGCAAGCTCCCAGGGGATGCTGCACGACAGCAATCCCCAGCCCCGCGCGTCCGTCACACCATTGGCCGTGCAGTACTCGGTATCCCACGTCCACAGCAGCGCGCCCGTGTCCGGATCCCACTCCTGCCTAATGTTGTACCGCGCGGAGGCCGAGAGGTGCATGGGCACGCCGGGCAGCGGGTTCCCGAAGGTGTCCTGCACCTGCACGTGTCCGGTCGCGGTCCAGTTCACGGGACGGGCTTCCGCAGAGCCGCTTCGCAAAGCCCCCCCAGTCACCAAGAGCAAGAGACAGAACCGACGGAGGCGTCTCATTCTGTGCGTCCTTTCCGAAAGGATCCCCGCGGGGACCCTTCGTGGCTTCGATGCCCAAGGATTCGACATCGGTGCTCGCGAAGTCCTTACGAGAAGCTTGAGTGTTGCTTGAGATTTGTTCCCGATCGGGAGGGGGCGAGCATACACGACGGGGCGCGAGGCGAGAAGACAGTTGCCAGGCTCGTTCGTCGATTTCTTTTCGGCTGTGACGACGCTATCCTTTTTCCGGCTGGTGGGTGTACGGATCTGGCGGCGCGGAGGCGTCAGACCAGCGATTCGAGCTGACGCAGCGCGCCCTTCCCTGCCTCCAGCACCGGCTCCGGGGCGACGTTCTCGCCCAGCACGAAGGACAAGACCGCCTTGTGACCGAGGCTCAGCAGCAGGATCGAGCCCGACTGGCCACGGATGTGGACCTGTGTCAGATTTCCGAGATGCATGTCTCGGGCCCCCTTCCCGGCGATCGCGAGCGCAGCGGCGGAGATCGCGCTCAAGTGGAGCCGCTCCGTCCCCGAGGGCAGCGTGCTGGCGTGCACGCGCCCCTCGCTGCTCGCGAGCAGCACGGCGTTGACGCCGGGAGCCGAGGACTGCAGGGCCGTGAGGGCCTTCGTGATCTCGTCCACCGCAGCGACGCTCATGTTCTTCCTTTCTCGCCAGCGAGTCGCCCCTCCGGCGGGGCGGCGCGCACGAGGCTGGCGATGGCCAGGGCTCCGGTCAGCACCAGGAAGAGCCAAAGCCGCGGGGCGGGAGCCCCGAAGGCCACGCCGTAGGAAGTGCCGGACACGAACAGACCGCACACCAGATAGACGAGGCCGGCCGGCCGGCCGGTCGTCAGCAGGACGTGCAGCAGTAGCACGCTCGCCCCGCCCAGGAAGAAGAGATGGACCGCCTGTGGGCTCCGAAGCGTCGCCCAGAACGGGTAGGCGACCATGAGGAGCACCGCCAGGAGGGCCAGCACGTCCCCCCGGTCGCCGAGGAAACGAGGCGGGCGCCGTGGCTGAAGCGCCGGCCGCGACTCGCGCTCGCGGGCCGCCCGCCCGAGGTAAAGGAGGAGGCAGAGGTAGAGACCGATCGGGGTCAGGTAGTACTCGACCCAGGGGATCCCTCGGGCGACCCCCAGGATGACGAGCCCCTGGACGTAGGCGAAGGCGGACGCGTGCTGAAAGAGGGGCCGTGGCTCCCACCAGCGCCAGAACAAATACAGGGTGCCGACGATCGCGCACACGGCGACGGGCCACACTCCGTCCCGAAAGCGAAAGGCCGCCACCGCCAGGGCTGTGACCGTGAAGAGATGGACCGCCTGTCGCGTCGCCACGGTGGCGGGATGGGCCGAAGCGTTCGCGTGCCGCGCGATGAGAGCGGTCAAATGGAGCCACGCCCACGCGGCGAGAACCGCGCCACGCGCGGCCGCGGGCAGGCCCTCGCCGGCGAGCAGGTACCAGAGGAACGCCGCTCCGCTCGCGTGGGCCAAGAACAGGCCTCCGACCGGGAGCCAGTCGTCCTCGGAGAGAGGGGCCTGGCGGCGGTCGGCCACCTCCCGCCGGGCGGCGCGACGCTCCGTGCCGCTCCGCCGGTCGTAGCGCGAAAGCCCGAGCAGCAGGCCCAACCAAAGCACGAGGAACACAAAGCTGCGATGGGGCGGGAGGGCCAGCTCCACGAGCGCCGCGGCGGTGCCGGCGAGGAGGGCCCACGAGAGCGTCAGCCGGACCTTGGCGTTGTTCCCTTCGACCGTACGCAGGGCGCGGGCCGCGAAGGCGAGGGCCGCGGCCAGCAGGGCGAGGGGCAGCATTCCCCCGTCCTGCCCGTGGGTCGTCGCGGCCAGGACCGCGGCCGCGGTGCCCAGGAGCAGGAAGACCAGGTGGGGGACGAGGGAGACCTCGCGCAAGGAGCGCCAGAGGAAGACGAGAGCGCCGCCCCCCAGAGCGAGGAGCGCCGCGTCGAGCCCGGACGCGATCCCGAGGCCGATCGCGAGGAGCGTCAGCGCGTAGCCGCCCCGCAGCAGCGCCTTCGAGCCGCGCGGGGCGTCGCTCGCGATCAGGAAGCACAGCACGGCGTAGACGAGCGCGCAGGCCACCCGCGTGCCCGGGCCGGCCAGAGCCACGGCGAGGACGACGGAGACGAGAGCGAAAACGTGGACGGCGTGGCGGGTCGCGACGGCGAGCGCCCGGTCTCGTGCAGAGCCCACCCCTCGCCGCAGGGCCACCTGGTGCCCCCAGGCCCACGCCGCGAGTGCTATCGCCTCGAAGCCCACGGGCGTGCCGAGCGCGCGCAGGCCGTACACGAGCCAGAGTCCGCCCGCGGCGTGAGCCACGCCGTAGCCGAGCGTGCGCAGGGCCGATTCCGGCTCCGGCTCTCCGTCGAGCGGCGCGCGGGCCCACAGGCCGATCAGGAAGCCCAGCCACACGACCTCGAAGGTGACGAGCGACCGTTCGCCCCAGACCGTTTCGAGGACAAGTACCGCCGCGCCCCCGAGAACGGCCCAGGCCAGCGCCAGCAGCAGCGCGGCGCGTGGCGTCTCATGGCGGGCCAGGGTGCGTACGAGAAAAAGCATGGCGACGAAGGCGCCGGCGAGTGGGGCCGTCCGGGCGGCGGGCAGAAGCGGGCCGAGTGTGACCGCCGCTGCCGTGATCAAGACCAGAAAGCCGAGATGAGGCCAGAGAGAGCGCGCGCGCAGGGCGCGCCAGAGGAACAGCAGGGCGCCGCTCGCCAGGATGACGCTGGCCAGCGCCTTGTCCTGCAGTGCGGCGACACCGGCCAGCAACAGGGCGGCCGGCCCCGCGAGGTCCATGGCGCCCATCGGGTACAGGCGATCCGCGCGCTCCGCCAGCGTGAGGTAGGCGACTCCGAACGCGAAGGGCGCCCAGACGAGGCCGGGCCCTCCCGGCCCCAGGACCGCGAACAGGGCGCTCGTCGCGGGGACCAGGAGCAGGGGCGCCGCGTAGGACGCGACGTTCAGGAACCCCACGCTGGCGACGAAGCCCGCTGCGGTCGACGCGATCGAGGGATGGCGGTGCCGCCAAAAGCCCTGCGCGAAGAGCGCTCCCGCCGCTCCGACGAGGGCGAGCGGCACGCTCACGGGCGGGATCCCGGCGAGGAAGCCCTCGTACTCGCCGCTTCCGAGCCCGATCTGACGGAGCCAGAGCGGCGCCGTTGCGCCGGCGAGGCCCAGTGCGAGGGCCACGGACAGCCAATACGCGCTGTCTCGCAGCGGGTCGGCCCAATCCCGATCGAGGACGATTCCCAGGACCGCCAGGGTGACGACCCAGGCCACCGTGGCCGCGAGGTAGGCCACGGGCGGGGCCCCGGCGAAATAGAGGGACCCGGTGAAAGCCAGTGTGAGGCTGGCCCAGCCCAGAAGTCCGATCACGCGGGCGAGCGGTCCCAGGCCCCGGTTCACCCAGGCGAACCCGAGCACGAGGGCGCCCGCGACGAAGAGCAGGGCGAGCGGGCCCAGGGCGGGCTTCTGCCACAGGTCCCAGGCTCCGAAGGCGGCTGTCCCGAAGAAGACCGCCGCCACGGCCAACGGGAATTGGGTGCGTGGCTCGAGGCGGCGCCGCAGGGCCAGGGCGTGGAGCCCCAGGCCGAAGGCCAGGCTCAGCCAGAGCACGCTGGAAAGCGAGAGGCCCGCGGTGAATCGCGACAGGTGGAGCAGCCCCGCCCCCGCGCCCGCGAAGAAGTAGGGATAGAAGACGGGGTGGAAGCGCGAGTGGGGCAGGTTCCAGTAGCCGCGGAGGTGATAGAGGACGCCGAGAACGAGCACCACGAAGGCGCTTTCGAATACGCGTCCCTTCAGACCGGGCATGTAGAGCACGAGCGGCGCATACAGGTTCAACGGGAAGATGACGTCGCTCAGGACCAAGAGGGCGATACCGAAGGGCGAGTGGGGCCGCTCCGCGTAGATGCGGCCGCCGAGCCAGGCCGCGAGCACGTTGATAGCCAGGAAAATCAGCGTGAGCGCGGGCTGGCTGGCTCCCGGATCGAGAGAGATGCGCCACGAATAGGCGGCCGCCGTCAGCAAGACGACCGCCACGCCGGTGTAGCCCGTGGCAAGGAGGACGTTCAAGAGACCCCCTTTCGAGGTACTAGCTCTGCAGCCTCACCTCGATCTCACACTGCTTATCCCCGAGCGCCATGCACCGGGTCTCCTGCGTCGTGACGCCTATGCCCAGGTGCGCCTCGGCAAACTCGGTGATCACGCCTTGGTTCAGGTAGCAGAAAGGAGCGGAGCGCTTCAGGCGGCGGCACTCGGGACAGTCGGCGATCGTGATCACGAGCAGCTCGTCGCCCTTCATCGCTGCGCGCACCGTCCCCGGGTTGCCCTTCGCCGCCAGCACCGCGGCCTGGCCGATCACGGGCAGCTTGCTCCGCGCCTGGTGGAACTGCGCGACGAGCGCCTGGATCTGGCCCCGCTTGTGGTGCTTCAGGCTGCGCACCAGGAGGCGCCCCGTCTCGAACGCGGTGCCACTGAAGCTGTCGCCGAGAAAATCGAGGACCGTGTCGCGATAGCGCAGGTACTGCTCGATCGGGATGCGTTCCTCGAGCGAGTCCGCGTCGGCCAGCCCGGTTTCGCCGGCCTGGGACAGGATCACTTGAACGAGGGCGTCGCCTCCGACCTGCCGAAGGGCGTCGAGTCCGGCCACGACCAGGCCTTTCTCGAGACCTTCGTTATCCGCCATTTGTGGCTCCCTCGGAGCCGGCAGCGTCACAGAGTTGTCGAACGGTACGCCCTTCACCCCTCGTCGTCAAAGCATTCCTTCGGGCTAGGGGCGTCCCCATCGCAGCACGTCCCGGCGCACGAGGGCGTAGCGGAAGCCGCCGCCGCGCTGGGCCCGTATCGAGTCGATGAGCGCCGCTGCCTCGGCCTCGCTGCCGAGCCCGCGGTGGGCCCGGGCCAGGAGCCATTGGATGAAGACGTCGTCCTGGTCCGCCTGCTTCAGCTCCACAAGCGCCTGGGCGTAGGCCTTCTGCTCGAGGCGGATGTAGCCCATCAGGTAGTGATGGCTCATGCGATAGGGCTCGCCCTCGGATCCCGCACGGTCGATCATCGCCTCGAGCTCGGCCGCCTTCGCGAGCGCCTCGCGGAAGCGCCGGGCCCGGGCATGGATGCGTCCCTGGGCGTGGACGTACCGGCCGAGCCAGAGCTGATCGTCGGGATAGGTCGGCTTCGTGCGCAGGACGGATTCGTGCCCGTCGCGATAGGTGGCGAGTGCCGCTTCGAGCTTGCCGTCCTCCAGGTAGATCCGGCCCAGGGCGTCGTAGTAGAAGATCGCGTTCTGCGGGCGCACGCGGTTGCAGAACTCGATCGTCTCCCGCGCGGCGCTCGCCGCCTTGGCGAAGTCGCCCTCGAAGAGGTTCGTCATCGCCACCTCGAACGACAGGTCCTCGGCCTTTGCCCAGTCGAGGAACAGCTCCTTGTAGGCGCCGTCGGGCAGCGCGGCGGTCTTGGCGAAGGCGGCCTCGTAGTCGCGCCGCGACGCCGCGAAGTCTTCGCGAATGCGGTGACAGCGGGCGCGGCCGCCGTAAGCGGGGACGAAGCCCTTGTCGAGCTCCAGCGCTCGCGTGTAAGACGCGATCGCCCGGTCGCAGTCGCCGGCCTGCTTGTGGACGTCGCCTAGGGCGGCGTGGCCGAGGGCCTCGCCGGGCAGGAGGCGCACCGCTTCTTGCGCCGCGGAACGAGCCTCGGCGTGCTTTCCCTCGGCCGAGCGCGCCCGAGCCAGGACGACGTGGGCCGGAGCGAAGCCGCGGTCGATCGCGAGCGCGGCTTCGAGGGCTTGGGCGGCTTCCGCCTGCTTTCGCTCGTCGAGGAGAAGCAAACCGAGCAGAAAACGGGCCAGGCGATCCCGAGGCAACGACTCAACCAGCTCGGCCGCGGCCTTGCGGGCGGCAGCCCGGTCCCGCACGCTCCAAGCCCGGCACATCTCGATCGCGAGTCTCTCCTCGGGCGTGGCGCTCGCGCCTTGCTCGACCGCCTTCTTCATCTCGCCATTCACGTCGCCCGTCGAGTTCATGCTGACGGCGAGGAAGGCGCGCGCCAAGCCGAAGCCAGGGTCGGCGGCCACGGCGGCTGCGAATGCGGACCGGGCTGTCGTCATCTTCTGCAGGTCGAACGCGCGAAGTCCTTCCTCGAGCGATCTCCTGGCCTCGGCCTTCGAGGTGGTGACGGGTCCACTCCAGAGGGCGTCGTCCCGATCGCAGGCCACGGCCGCGAGTGAGGCGAGAAGCACGACTATCGCCGAGCGTAGTTTCATCGGTCTCTTCAGGAGCAAAGCCGCGAGTACCCGCCGAGCGGGCCTCTCACTCGCCACCGAGGAACTGGTTGATCGAAGCCCTCGGCCATCTGCGAGCGGCAGGAGTTGCCCGTGCAGAGGACGAGGACGCGCTTCTTCTTTTCGCTCAGCCAAAGTCGGAACTGTATCTCACTCCGGGTGTTATCCTTCGCTCATGGCAGCGCCAGCCACCCTGCACCGGTACAGCTTGGCGGACTATCTCGCCCTCGAGGAAGCCAGCAACACGAAGCACGAGTTCCTGAACGGCGAGATCTACGGCATGGCCGGCGGAACCCCCGAGCATGCCGCTCTCGCCGTGGCCGTGTCGGCTACCCTCCTCGCGCAGCTCCGAGGCGGCCCGTGCCGCGTCTACAGCTCCGACCTCCGGGTGAGGGTGCTCGCCACGGGCCTCGCCACGTATCCGGACGTGACGGTGGTTTGCGGAGAGCTGGAGCGAGACCCGGAAAGCCCGACGACGGTGACGAATCCACGCGTCGTCGTGGAGGTCCTGAGCGACGGCACCGAGGCGTACGACCGCGGCCAGAAGCTCGACCACTATCGCCACATCCCTTCGCTCGGCGCCGTGGTGCTCGTCTCGCACCGGACGCCTGCGATCGAAGTCTGGGAGCGCACCTCGGACGGCGCCTGGAGCCGACGCGAGTTTGCGACCGGCCAGGCCGCGGAGATCGAGGCGTTGCCCGCCCGCCTGCTCATCGACGAGGTCTATCTCGGATTCCAGCCGTAGCCTCGGCAATACACCTCGGCAGAGCGATTCGCCGCGCATCGGTCAATCCAGGAGCGAAGCCGCGAGCGCCCGGATCGTTCGGATCGCGGGCGCGTCGGGCGCGTGGTCGAAGGCGGCGACGCCCCTCGCGTCGGCATCGCGAACGCCCGTGTCCTCGGGGACCTGGGTCATCGCAACGGCGCCGAAGGCGTCTTGCAGGAGCTCCCGGTCCTCGTCGCACGCGATCCGATTGGCCACGAGCAGCGCGCGGCCGGCGTTCTTCTCACGGATCATCTCGAGGGCTCGCCGGGCCACCTCGACCGCCTTGGCGGTGGGCCCCGCGACGACCAGCAACACGTCCACCTGCCCCGGCTTCAGGCGAGAGAGCGTGCCGAGGCCGGCCTCGAAATCGGCCACCACCACTCGCCCTTCCGTCTCCAGCTGCCCGAGCAACTGCTCGGGTGAGACGCCGCATCAGCCTCAGCCCGGGTTGGGCCGGTCGATGCGGCTGACCACGGCCAGCCGCACGCCGCCCGGCCCGGTGGCTCCGAAGCGCTCGAGGATCTCGGCGGGCGTGGGGGCGTGGTCGCCGCCGTCGCCGAGGGACTCGCGGATGCTGGCGAGGCGCGCGGTCTCCTCGGGGGACAGGCCGAGCGCCAGCCCCAGGTTCGGGTTCGTGTCGCAGTCGAGGGCCACGACGTCCCGGCCGGCCTGCGCGAAGCTGCGCGCCACGACGCCCGCGATCGTGGTCTTGCCGACACCGCCCTTGCCGACCACCGCGAGCTTCACACGGCCTCCAAGTCTTCCGCGAGGAGATGCTGCACGAGGCCATCGATGGCTGCCAGAGCCGGGCTTGCTTCGGCGTCGTCCACGAGCGCGCGTCCTTCCCGCTCGGCCTTCGCCACTCGTTCGTCGTAGGGCACCTGGGCCCAGACCGGGAGCTCCAGCTCCGCAGCCATCTCCTCGATGGCGCGCGACTCGCGAACCTTGTTGAACACCAGTCCGAGCGCGCTGTTGGGAGTGGCGTCGGCCATGCCGCGAAGCCGCTTGGCGGTCAGCCGGCTCGCGGCGGTCGGCTCGATCACGAGGGCGACCCTCGTGGCGAAGGCAGCCCAGCCGGAAAAAGCCTGACGGGTCCCGGCGGCGAGGTCGCCCACGATCGACCATTCGGGCCGGCAGAATCCCTTCACGACATGACGAAACGCCACGACAGCGCCAGGACTCACGTGCCCGGGCAGCTTGCCGAGCTGCAAGAAGCGGATGCCGTCGGGGCCGTCGCTCGCGTGGCGATCCACGAGCTCTTCGGCGCTCACCTCTTCTCTTAGGACCCAGCCTTGCCCCTCGCGCTCCTCGGCGAGCTCGGCGGGCAGGCCGGCGTCGGAAGAGCCGCCGCCGACTCCGATCGAGAAGCTCAAGCCGGGCAAAGTGTCGACGTCGAGGGCCAGCACCTTGCACCCCTGTCGAGCAAGCAGGCGCGCGACCGTTCCCGCGATCACGGATTTCCCGCTGCCTCCCTTGCCCGCAAAAGCGATGCGCAATCTCCCCTCGGCCCCACCGATGGTAGCCTCCGCAGCCCACGAGCGGAATCCGCTTGACCCCGGCCCGGATCGGATCTATCACTTCGCTTTACCGAAGCGAACCGCCGTTCATCGACCGCGCGTCTGCCGGGGCGGCCCCTCGAGCGGCAAGGAGGATCGAATGCTTGGCATCACGTGCGGCATGAGCGTCTCCCTACTCGCCGTGTCCGTCCTGACCGGGACAGCGGTTCCGCTCGCGGCCCAGGACACCGCTGGCAAGACGCCGGCGGCGGAGCCGGCTCCCGCGACCCAAGCGCCGGCCCCGGCCCCCGGCCGCTTGACCACGACGATCACGGTCGAGGCCTCGCCCCCCAAGGTCGAGGTCAACGCCGACGTACGCAGCCTTCCTGTGAACGCCGCGGTGCTCGATCAGGCGGCGCTCGAAACCAAGAGCATCCGCGAAACGGGGGAGGTCCTAAGGTCGTTCCCCGGCGTCGACTTCGTGTACTACGGCCAGGGTGGCGTGCCGGGGGGGCCCTCCGTGCGCGGCTACACCGACCGCAACTTCGGCCAGGACATGGCCGGCCACCTGGACGGAATCCCCCTGAACATCTTCGGCTTCGTGGCCTCGCACGGCGCCCTCGACCTCACCACTCTCGTGCCCGAAGCGATCGAGCGCGTCGAGCTCGTGCGGGGGCCGCTCGACGCCCGCTACGGCGACTTCAACCGCGGAGCGAGCGTCAACTTCGTGACCCGGGAAGGGCTTCCCCAGGGCATCGCGCGCCTGAGCGGGGGGAGCTACGGCAGCCTGCGGGCGGCGGCCAGCTACGGCAACCACGAGCCCAGCCGGGCCCGGCCCTCCTTCTACGCGAGCGCCGACTATCAGCAGTCGGACGGATACAGCGACAACCAGCACCTCGATCTGTTCCGGGGCTTCGGCCGTGTGCTCGTGCCGTTCGGCCGGAACGACCTTTCCTTCACGCTGCACGCCTTCACGAGCGAATGGGACGCCCCGAGCTACCTCGATCTCGCTCTGATCGAGGCGGGCACGATCAGCGACAAAGCGGCGGTGAATCCGACGGACGGCGGCAACCAGGACGTCTGGCTCGCCGCGGTGCGCTATCGCCACAGCCCCGAGACGACGAGCCCGCTCGTGGCCACGCTCTACGTGAGCCAGAAGGACTGGCGGCGCTTTCGTTCCGACTTCCTGATCAGCCCCACCCAGACGCAGACCGATCAGCACGACGACCGCACCACGTACGGCTATCGCGTCGAGAAGTTCCTCGGCCGGCCGCTCTTCGGCCGGCCGTCGCTCTTCGTGATGGGCACCACACTTCAGCGCGACGACGCGGAGACCGTCATCAATCAGACAGTGAACCGCACGCTGCTGCGGCCCACGGACGACGTGCCCGAGCTGCTCACCAGCGTGGGGGCTTTCGTGCAGGAGCAGTGGCAGCCCTTCGACCGGGCCAAGCTGCACCTGGGGCTGCGCTACTCGCACGTGGACTACGAGATCCAGGACCGGATCCGGCCCCCCGGCGCCTTCGTTGCCCAGTACGACGCCGACCAGTGGAGCCCGAAGCTCGGCCTCGCGGTCTCGCCGGTGAAGGCGGTGGACATCTTCGCGAACTACGCGACCGGCATGCGCTCGCCGACACCGCGGACCGAGGTCCGCAACAGCCTGGCCAGCGTCGATCGCGTGTCGATCGCCGAGACCGAGAGCTACGAAGGGGGCGTGCGGGCACGCCTCTTCGACCGCGTCGTTCTCCAGGCCGACATCTGGCGGGCCGACAACAGCAACGAGATCCGCGGGATCCCGCCGGGGGGCACCCAGTTCGAGAGCCTCGGCAAGTCGAGGCGCGACGGTCAGGAAGTCGAGGCGCACGTCTATCCCCGGGCGGGGACCCACATTTACGGCAGCCTCTCCTGGGTCGACGCCACGCTGCTCACACCGACCACGCCGGGAGCCGACCACCTGCCCGACATCCCCGACTACGTCCATCAGATCGGCTTCGACACGCGCTTCGCGGCGGGCCCGGGAAACCTGACCCTCACCGGGGATCTCTCTTTCTACGGGCCGCGTGACCTCAACACCCTCGGTGTTCGCCGTAGCGAGACTTACGAGCGCCTGACGCTGCGGGCCGGCTGGGACACCGACCGCTATCGCCTGTGGCTGGCCGGCGTCGTCTATCCGGGCTCCCGCTACGGCGAGTCGGCATACTTGTTCGGCCCATCGGTCGGTGTACGGGCCGTGCCCCGGGTGGCGCTCGAGGCCGGGTTCGCGCTGAACTTCGCGCGCCGATGATCGTGGTGTCCGTCATGCATCGAGTGGGCGTCGCCACTTTGCTCCTGACCGCTGTCGCGACGGCCGCAGCGCCAGGATCGCTCGACAGACTTCCGAAAGACCGGGCGGGCGAGGTCGTGGGTCGCGCCATCGAGTACGCCGGGGGGATCGACGCCTGGGAAGGCGTGCGCGCTCTCGAGTTCCGAAAGACGACGATTCGCTTTCGGCCCGACGGCTCGGAAGAGCGCCGTCGTGTCGAGCTCCATCGCTACCGGCTGCGTCCCTTCGCCGTCCGCATCGAATGGACGGAGGGCGGGAGGAGCTTCGTGCTCGTGAACGACGGCCGGCAGGCCTGGAAGCTCGTGGACGGGCAGGCCGCCACGACCGCCGACGACCGCAACCAGGCGCGAAACGCGACGTTCGGCTCGCACTACGTCTTCAACATCCCCTTCAAGCTGACCGATCCCGGAATCCACCTCGAGCACACGGGAAAGAAGGAGCTGCCGAACGGGAAGGCGGCTGAGGCCGTCCGGGTCACCTACGACAAGGGGGCGGGGGACGCCGGGGGGCTGCACACGTGGGTGTACTTCTTCGACGCCCGGTCCGGCCGGCTGGTGGCGAATCATCTGACCTACGACGCCGGCAAGTACGACTACACGGAGTATCTGGACGATCGGGCCGTGGGCCCGATGCGGCTCTCGACGCGGCGCTACGGATTCGACGCCGACGTCCGGGGAAAGAAAGGGCCGAAGCGGTCCGAGATCGTCTACGATGGCATCCGCGTCGACCCTCCGCTGGACGACGGGATCTTCGTGGGGCCGCGCTAGCCCGGATCATTCACGAGGCCGCCCGACCTTCCACATCGGACCATTCATGAGGCGGGCGGAGCTGCCCTCATGAATGGTCCGGGCTAGGCTCAGAACTCCGATGATGGGTGACAGAGACATTGATGGCAAACGACTTGTGGCCGATTGCATGTTAGATAATTCCCGAGATTCCGAGACCGATTGGAGCGCCCAAATCCCAAGGATTGGAGGGTTGTTCCATCCGGATGGAGTCCAGCGGCCCGCTTCCGTTAGCAGGTGGGGACCGGTCATCGGCGAGCTACCATCGGAGTTCTGAGGCTAGTCCTCTCGACGATGGCCCTCGCCGCGCTCCTGATTGCCGGCCTCCTGCGCTGACCGACCACGCGAATCCTCCGCCGAGGTCCAGCGCTCGGGCCGCATCGCGTTGCAGCGACCGACTGCCTCGTCGACCGGAGTGACTACGCCCCTTCGCGCGGCGAGATCCCGGATGCTCCCACCAACTGCTCGGCGAGATCCCGAATGGCGGTCACAGACGGGGACTCGGGAGCCTGGTCCAGCAGCGATCCGCCCGCGCGGTCCGCGTCGAGGACGCAAGGGTCATGGGGGATCACCGCGGCCAGGGGTAGCGCTCGGCCGCGGCAGAACTCTTCGAGGGCGCGCCGGTCCGCATCGTCGCGCACCTTGTTGACAACGACCAGCACGCGCGCGATGCCGAGCTCGCGCGCCAGCTCTACTACACGGGCCCCGGTTTCGAGCGAGCGGTAGTATGGCTCGAGCACCGCGAGCACGGTGTCCACGTGGCGCACGGTGCCGCGGGACAGATGCTCCAGGCCCGCTTCCATGTCGACCACCGCGACGTCCTGCGCTCCGGCCACGATCTCCCCGAGAAGGCCACGCACGGTGGCGTGCACGCGGCACATTCAACCGGCGCCGGCGTGGGCGACGCGACCCATGACGAGAAGCCGGACGCCGTCGGGTGCGACGACCCCGTAGCGGTCCGCGATATCGGCCACGGCCATGGACAGGCCGGTGTTTCGCGTTCCGTCCGGCTGCGCAAGCTCCACCAGCAGGTCCTTCGGCAGAGTCGGCCACGACGCCGCCTCCGCGGCGGCCAGGCCCAGGCTCACACCCAGGTTCGGGTTCGAGTCGCCGTCGACCGCCAGCACTGAATGGCCCTGTCGCGCGAACAGGCGGGCCAGGGTCGCGGCCAGCGTGGTTTTTCCGGACCCTCCCTTGCCGGCCACTGCGATTCTCATGACACTCCTTGCTCTGGCGATCCGCCCCTCAGTGCTTGGGCGGCGCGTCGTCGGGATCGTAAACGTCGAAGCTGCGCAGGAACGCCGCGAGGCCCAGCCGTTCCATCTCCTCGCGGGACACGTAGCGGTACGAGCGCAGCAGCCGGCGCCGGGCGATGTTCTTGAAGCCGTCCCAGAAGCGATTTCCGTCGCGATCGAGTCGCAGTGCCTGGATCTCGGCGGCGGTCTTGGGCTGGACCACGAGCGCGACGGGCACGGGGGAGAAGCGGAGCCAGTGCGTCTTATCCGCGAGCAGGCCGGAGTCGGTCTTCGTGAAGACGACACCGGTCGAGTCGCGGATGTCCTCCACCACGGCGAAACGCGCGCCGGGCCGAAGCGGCCCGAAGAAGCCGCGGTTGGCGTCGGCCCATTCCTGCCAGCCCGCGGCGTCCACCAGTACCCCGCGGTAGGCAAAGCCGAGCACGAAGCGCGCGAGCCCGCCGGGATCGCGGGCGGTCGCTGCCAGCGTCGCGACGACGAGGACCCACGCGATCCAGGCGGCCGCGGACCGCGGCCGCAGCGTCCGAACACTCTTGACGACGTTCCGGGTCGAGCCCATACTCAGCGAGGTCATGCGGGGGTCCCGATGAAAGCGCTCGGTTTCGCCCTTCTCGGCCTGCTGTGCGCGGCCTCGATCGCCGTCGCCGCCACGGCGCGCCGCCCGGTGATGCTGCCGTCCAAGGCCTGCTGCGAGACGTGCACGGTCGCCCGCTTCGTGCCGCCACTGGTGCCCGCGGTCCCCGCGTCGATGGTCCTCGGTGCGCTGATCATGCAGGCGAGTCTGCTGGGCGTGGCGGCGCTGGGAATGGTCTTGGTGCGCCGGCTGCGTCCCGCCACGGCCCTCGTTCCCCGGCCCGCCAGCGAGCCGCATGCATCACAGGCGTCCGCCACGCCGCACCCCGCGGAGGCCTGACGGCCGCAACCGGCCGAGGCGTCCCATGAGCACGGTCCCGCCTTGCGGCTGTGCCATCCCAGGCGCAGTCGACCCGGCCACCTGTTACTGCAGCGTGGAGGACCTGCTCCGGATCCTGCGCCGTCGCTATTCGCTGGCCGTGATGCGGGTCATCCATGGGAGGCCGCAGGCCCATTATCGGCACATCGCGGCCGGCGTGCCCGAGGTCAGCAGCTCGACGCTCGCGGAAACGCTGCGCGCCCTCGAAGCCGCGCGCCTCATTACCCGCGAGCTCGACAAGACGGGCCATCCTCTTTATAGCCTCAGCGCTTCCGGGACCAAGCTTCTCGGGCGCCTGCGTGGCTTGCTCGAGGACGTCCAAACGCTTTAGCCACAATCGCTTCGGTCAACCGAAGTGACTCAAAAAGCGCTTGCTGTCCCCCGATTCCCGCGAATAATATCATCCTGCCGGAGTCGTCCATAAGATACCGTCCAGGGCGTCCATAAGTCGTCCATAAGCTCGACGATCGAACTTCGGTGCTTGCCGGCCGCACGCCGGTGGGAGGGTCCCTGAAAGATGGCCTCCACCCAGGTTGCCACACCCGTCGTCGGCACGAAGGCTCCTCCCGAGGAGAAGCCCGAGACGCAGCGACAGCGCCTGCCCCTCGGCCCGCTCAAGACGATCCACGTCTACTGGCTCGCGGGGATGAGCTGCGACGGCTGCTCGATCGCCGTCACCGGCGCCACCAACCCCGGCATCGAGGGCCTGCTCGCGGGGGTGGTGCCCGCCATGCCGCAGATGATCCTGCAGCATCCCGTGCTGGCCGTGGATGCGGGACACGAGTTCGTCAACACCTTCCGAACCGCCTGGAAGGGCGAGCTGGGCGCGCCCTACGTCGTCGTGTACGAGGGCTCGATCGCCGACGAGCGGATCGCGGCGCGCACCGACGGCTACTTCTCAGCGATGGGGGTGGAAGAGCGCGCAGGCATGCAGCCCCAGCCCGTGCCCACCGCGGAGTGGCTCAAGCGGCTCGCCCCCGGTGCGGCCGCGGTGATCGCGATCGGCACCTGCGCCACCTGGGGCGGCGTGCCCTCGGCCGAAGGCAACCCCACGAACGCCATGTCCGTGATGGACTTCCTGGGCAAGGACTTCCGAAGCGCCTTCGGCCTGCCGGTGATCAACCTCCCGGGCTGCGCTCCGGTCGGCGACAACTTCACGGAAACGGTCTTCGCGGTGCTGCTCTTCCTGCAAGGACTCGGACCGCTGCCCGCATTCGACGAGCTCGGACGTCCTGCTTGGCTCTTCAGCGAGACCGTCCACCAGGGCTGCACGCGGGCGGGCTACTACGAAGAGGGCACGTTCGCGGAGAACTACGGCGACCCCGAGTGCCTGGTGGACATCGGCTGCTGGGGCCCGGTGGTCAACTGCAACATCGTCAAGCGCGGCGCGATCAACCACATGGGGGGCTGCATGCAGGCCGGGGGCATCTGCATCGGCTGCACCATGCCCGGCTTCCCCGACAAGTTCTCGCCGTTCTTCAAGGCGGCTCCAGGCGTCATGATCTCGGCGACGGCCTCGCGCGGTGTGGGCGCCGTGATCCGCCGGCTGCGCCGGCTGAGCAACCGTGAGCTCAACCGCGAGCGGCGTTGGGACGCGATGGGCGCGGTCCCCAGCGGCTGGGCGAACGTCCAGCCGCAAACCCTGCTCGACAAGGCGTTCCACTTCTTCTACGAGATCTGGCAACACATGGACGCGCGCAAGCCGGGCCGCCACGCCTCCGAACAGGACCGGCTCTGGGGCGTCGACCGACCCGGTCGGCGCAGCGATTACTTCGACGACTCGGCCGCGCGGGAGGACCGCCGATGAGCGACGCCGATCTGTGGGCGGCCTGGCGACTGTGGATGGCGGTGGCGGTGGTCGTGATCCTGATCGCGGCCGGGCTTCTGATCGCGATCTGGCTCACCGCCCGCAGCATCCTCGCCCACGCGGTGCGGGCGCTCACGGCCGCCGAGGCCATTCGCAAGAACACGCTCGTGATCTGGGAGCTGCAGACGACGAACGAGGTGGCGGAGCGGATCCTGGACACGGTCCAGAGCCTCGAGGCCAAGGGCGGGGCTCTCGTGAATGCCTTGAGCCATACGGCCGCGGCCAGGAACGTATCGTCCGGAGGCCGCTCGTGAGCGCCGAGACCGTCCGCCAGGTCTGGATCACGACCCTCGTCGTGTACGGGGTCGTGCTGCTGGTGGTGGCGGCGCTCCTCGCCCTCATCCTGCGCGAGGCACGGCGGATCCACGCCGGCGTCTCCGAGATCTGGAACGTGGGCCAGAAGGTCGCGAACAACACGATCCACATCGCGCTGCTCGACGGCACCAATCACGTGGCCGGCCGCATCCTGGGTTCGGCGAAGGGAATCGTGGGCGCCACGGCGGCGCTCCAGGCCCATGCCGGGACCTGCCCGGGCTGTCCGGCCTGCGTCCTGGGTCCGAGGTAGGCCATGGTCCTGCTCACGGTCCTGTCGGTCCTCGGCGCCTGGGCGCTGTTCATCGCCCTGGCCCTCTTCCTGCGGCCCATCATCCGCGAACTCGAAGACATCGGCGGCCCCTCCACTCGCTTTCGGCGCCCGGCCAACTTCCTGGCCAAGATCCGCCTGGGCGTCCGCGCCATCGAGGTAGAGACGGGCGGGCTCGCGCCGCAGGCCACGAAGCTCAACGCAGGTCTCACGGCCATCCGCGACGGTCTTCGGGCCATCGACGCAAACCTGGGCGGGACGATCGACGCTGTGACCAAGCAGAGGGTTTCATGAGCGAGGCCCCGACCTTCCCACCGCTGGTCTTCACCCTGTGGTGGATCGGCCTTTGGGTCACGCTGCTGGTCTTCGTGCCACTGGCCGTCTACCTCCTGCACTCCACGTTCCGGGCGGCGCGCTCGATCCAGATCAACGCGCGCGAAGCGTTGCAGGCCGCCGGAGGCATCGCCGGCCACACCAAGCACATCACGGCCCTGAACATCACGATCGCGAAGGCCACCGAGATCCTGACCGCCGCCCAGAACGTCGACGCGAAGCTCGCGACCATCGCCGACGTGATGGCCGAGCGAGCGCGGTAGGGGAACACGATGCTGCTCACGCTGACGCTCGTCACGGTGGCGCTGGTGGTTGTGGCCCTGGCCGGCTACCTGATCGCCATCGCCTGGTGCCTGATCGACGCGAAGAAGAGCGTCGCTGCGATTGCCGACGGCCTCGAGGCGGTGCAGGGCCACACCCTCCCTCTCGAGGAGAAGCTCACGATCATCAACGGCGCGCTTTCGGCGTTGCTCGGCGGCCTGCGCTCGGCCGACGGCCACCTGCTCCGCGCCGCTCGCGTCTTCAAGCTGGTCTGAGGGGAACCGCTCGCTCATGTGCTTCAAGAACCTGCCCGTCGAGTTCGACGCGAAGGGGAAGCCTTTCCTCAAGGGCGGCATCCCCAACCCCTACGAGCCCCGGGCCGTGGCCGGGCTGCCCAAGCAGCTCAGCGAGAGCCAGATCGAGGAGCTGCTGCGGAGGAACGGCCACATCCGCCCGATCGACTTCGACCCGGTGACGCGCGTGGCGGGGGCGCTCGCCTTCCACTCGGTGGTGGACACCCAGGCGCGCAAGGTCGTCGAGGCCCGCTCGATGGCCACCCTCTTCCGGGGCTACGAGGTGATCATGGTGGGGCGCGACCCGCGCGACGCCATCTTCATCACCAGCCGCGCCTGCGGCGTGTGCGGGGGCGTCCACTCGGCCACCTCGGCCATGGCCACGGAGATGGCCATCGGCTGCTGCCCGCCGCCGCTGGGGATCCTGGTCCGCAACCTCGCCCTCGCCCTCGAGTTCCTCTACGATCACCCGTTGCACCTGCACCTGCTGGCCGGGCCCGACTACTCGGCGCTGGTGGTCGGAGCGACGAATCCCTCGCTTCTGGCGCGCGCGAAGAAGACGGCGACGGCGTACGGCGGCGTGCACGGCTACGCCACCGTCGGCGAGCTGATGGAGGACATGAACCCGCTCACCGGGAAGCTCTACCTGGAAGCCCTCAACATGACCCGGGTCGCGCGCGAGGCCTACGTGCTGATCTGCGGGAAGTACCCGCACCCGCAGACGATGGTCCCGGGCGGCATGAGCACCACGATGAACCTCTCGGTGATGACCGAGATGGCCACACGCATCGTGCAGTTCTTCGACTACTCCAAGAAGATCTGCAGGATCTGGGACGAGCTCACGGAGTTCTTCTACGACGCCAACCCCGAGTACAAGAAGGTGGGCCGGCGCCGCGCCAACATGATCGACACCGGGATCTTCGACCACCCCGAGGCCTACGACGCGACCTACGAGCACGCCGCCGCCTGGGGGGACAAGCGCTGGGCGACCCCGGGTGCGGTGGTGGAGGGAGAGCTGGTCACGACCGACCTCCACACCCTCAACATCGGCCTCGAGGAGTTCGTGGAGCACTCGTACTACGAGGACTGGGCAGGGCAGGGACAGAAGCAGCGCTACGCCACCGACCCCGTGGGCAAGCCGCTCTCGCCCTATCATCCGTGGAACAAGATCACCAAGCCCCGGCCGTCGGGGCAGAACTGGAAGGAGAAGTACACCTGGGATACCGCCCCGCGCTGGGATCGCAACTCCATGGAGGCCGGGGCCTACGCGCGCCTCTGGAGCACGGCCGTCGCGCGCAAGCTGCCCGACAACCCTTTCATCGAAGCCACGGGCCATTCGCTCAACCTCCGCCTGCCCAAGGGCGCGCTCCCCGAGATGGAGCTGACCTGGCGCGTTCCCAAGGACAACTGGAACGCCTTCGAGCGGAACCGCGCCCGGGCCTACTGCCTGGCCTTCACCACCCTGGTCACGTTCGCCAACTGGCTGCAGGCCATGGAGCGCCTGAAGATCGGCGACACGAAGACGAGCACGCCCTTCGAGATCCCGAAGCGCGGCGAGCAGCGCGGGGTGGGCTTCTGGGGCGCGGGCCGGGGCTACCTGACCCACCACATCGTCCTCGACCGCGGGGCCGTGGCCAACTACCAGATCCTGACGCCCTCCACCTGGAACGCGTCGCCCACCGACCGTTTCGGCCAACCCGGCCCCTACGAAGAGGCGGTGCTGGGCACGCCGCTCCTCGAGGAGACCGAGGACCCGAAGGCGTTCAAGGGGATCGACATCCTGCGCACCATCCGCAGCTTCGACCCCTGCATGCCCTGCACCACCCACATCCACACCGGCGAAGGTGTCATCAGCCGTGAGATCAACACCTGCGCCTGCGGCGTCGAGGAGGAAGCGACGGCGCCGGCCTGAGGCGCGTCTGGTCACCGCCCCGGTGCGCACTCTCGTCGGCGGTCTCGGCTATCGCAACCTGCGCGACCACTCGCTCGGCGTGGCCGTCACCGATCGGCTCGCCGAGCGCGAGTGGCCGGACGGTGTCCTCGTCGAGGACGTGAGCTACAACCCGATCGCGGTGGTGCAGCGCCTCCAGGACCAGCCGGTGGACCGGGCGCTGGTGGTGGCCGCGATCCAAAGGCCGGGCCGAGCGCCGGGCACCATCGAGGCCTACCGCTGGGACGGGGCGCTGCCCGACGCGGAGCGGATCCAGACGGCGGTGGCGGAGGCGGTCACGGGCGTGATCCTCCTCGACAACACGCTCCTGGTCGGGCGACACTTTGGGGGGCTGCCCGAGGAGGTACTGGTGGTCGAGGTCGAGCCCGCGGTCGAGGAGTTCGGCGACGAGTTCAGCCCGGTCGTGGCCGCGGCCTTCGACCGCGTGTGCGAGCTGGTGAGCCTGCTGGCCACCGATATCGAAGCGGCGCGGCGCTTGCCCGAAGCGTCGTTGGGTGGGGGCCGGGGCGTCAGCCGGAAGGTCCTTTGAGCGAGCCGAAGGCCGAGGTGAGCGAGGCGAAGGCGGAAGCGGTGACGCCGGACGCCGACGTGCTCGAGGAGGTGGATCGTGCGATCACCCGCCTGGGCGCGCACAAGGACGCCTCGGTCCGCGACGACCTCCGGATCCTGCTCCAGGGCATCGACGCGGTCCACCGCACCGGCATGACGCACCTGATGGCCGCCATCCACGCCATGGCGGGAGAAGCGTTCGTCAACCGCCTGCTGGGAGATCCGGCGATTCGCCTGCTGCTGATGTCCTACGACCTCGTGGCGGTGGACCGGCGCCTGCAGGCCGAGGAGGCGATCGACGCCGTGCGCGGGCATCTGCACGCGCGCGGTGTCGACGTGGAAATCCGCGAGGTCGTGGGGGGCGTCGTCTACGTCCGCCTCCACGGGATCGCGAACGGCGCCCTCGCTCCCGAGGCCGTCGTCCACGACCTCGAGGCGGCTCTCAAGGACGGGTTCGTCGGCTTCCAGGAGCTGGTGGTGCGCGACCGCGAGCCCCGGTCCTCGGCCCCGACGCTGATTCCTCTCGCCAGCCTCAAGCGCGCGCAGCGTCCCGTCTATCAGCCTGCGGGCGCCGTCAGCGAGCTGCCCGTGGGTCGCCTGCGGGCCGTCGAGCTGCTGGGCCAGCCGCTCCTCCTCGCCAACGTGGAGGGCGAGGTCTACGCCGTTCGCAACCGCTGCGGCGAGAGCCCGCTGCCCCTGGAGTTCGGGCAGCTCGAGGGGGCGGAGCTGCGCTGCTCCTGGCACGGCTGCCGCTACGACGTCCGCTCGGGCCGCCGCACGGACGGCGGGGCCGAGCACCTCGCGGTGTTTCCGGTGCGAGTGGAGGACGGCGAGATCCGCGTGGCGCTGGGTGTTGCGCCGGCGGCGAGCTGATGCGCACGCTGGTGGCGGGCTTCGGCAACGTCCTGCGCGGCGACGACGGCTTCGGCGTGGCCGTCATACAGAAGCTCCAGGCCGAGGGCTCGCTCGGAGACGATGTCGAGCTGATGGAGGTCGGCACCGGCGGCCTTCGCATGGCCCAGGAGTTGCTCGGCGGCTACGAGAGGCTCGTCGTCGTCGATGCCATGACCCGCGGCGGCGCGCCTGGTCAGCTCTACGTCGAAGAAGTGCAGTCGGTAGCCCCGGCTTCCGAAGTGGACCTGCATCTCGCCGTGCCTTCTCGCGCGTTGGCCGTGGCGCAGGCCCTGGGCGCCCTGCCCGCCCGGGTCTTCCTCGTGGGCTGCGAGCCGTTGGGGGTGGACGAGCTGACCATGGAGCTGTCGCCGCTGGTGAAGGGCGGGGTCGAGAAGGCGGTTGCGGAGGTGCGGCGCCTCGTCGCGGAGCGCCCCGGCGAGGAGGTCGCTCGTCGTGACGAGATGCTCCAGCTCCTCTACTGGCTCGAAGGCGAGGGCTTCGCGGGCAGCGCCACGTTGGCCGGCATCGCACGCTTCCTCACCTGGCCGGAGCGCGAAGCCGACAGCGTCCTATCGCGGCTCATCGAGCGGGGTGACGTCAGGCGGCGGGACGACGGCAGCAGCGAGTTCGAGCTGACGGAGCCCGGCCGGCGGGAGGCGGCGCGCCGTTTCGCCGAGGAGTTCACGCCGCTCCTCGCCCAGGGCCACGGCGAGTGCAGCGATCCCAACTGCGACTGCCGGACGAGCCCCGGCGGGCCCGCGGAGTGCCGGAGCCGGCAGCCCTAGGGGCGTCGATCCCGCCGCTTGTCAGTCACCCCGCCAAGCGCGTGGACCGTGCTCCACTCGGGCCTTCGGGGGACCGGGATCTCACTCGGGCGGATGACAGGGGTTCTCATCGGGCGGGCTCCCAACCGTATGCAGGCAGGGTGGTCAGGCGAACGTCCTCGACTGGGCCACCCACTGTGAAGTGGTAGAAGCTCTGCCACTCATGTGAAGCGATCCCAAACACCTCGTGGACCGGATCGTCGAAGTAACAGCCGATCCCGGTCGACCGAATGCCCGCCTCTTCGGCCTCGAGGTAGAGGACTTGCCCCACCATGCCGGCCTCCCAGAACAGGTTCCGGTAGAACGCTGCGCCGTACGTCGCTAGGCTGTCCATGTAGTCGGCGATCATTCCAAGGCTGAAGGCTCCCTCGCCGGCGATGTCCTGGCCGCAGGAGACCGTGGCCGCCAGCGCTCGACAGTCCCCTTCCTGCAGCAGGTACAGAGGGAGTCCGGGTGGACAGGTGGGCACACTCTGCCAAAGAAATTCTGGATGCATCACTCCCTTGAGGAGCTCGACCTTGTCCGGATCTCGGGCTAGCGCGTAGAGGCCAGGGCGTAGGCCGTCCACGCGGTGGACGAACAGCCCGAGATGGATGCGCGGCCGCCAGGGGATCGCATCCCAGGGCATGGATCGCCGTCCTCGCGTGGGAATCAACCGGGCGAGCATGCGGAAAAACGCAGTCTGCGAGATCGCCGTCACGCCATCCATGGCCACCGCGCTCCGGCGGCCAAGGATTGCTTTCTCGGCGGTGAGGAGACCCTGGTGGACCGGTGCTCCGAACAGATTCTCCTCCCTGGGGAACCTGGAGCAGTCTTCCAGGATCGACGCGTGTCCCAAGCGTTCTGTAGCCCGCGCGACATCATCGATCGCGCGCCACTCGACATGGGGTCCGGGGCTGAGCGTGTTGGCCCTGCCCCGCCAGAGCACACCACCGCCGTTCGCCGTCATCTCGTCCACGCTGCGTGGAAAAGTCGACGAAAGCTCGGGTGTGATCAGGGCGAGAAGCTCAGGCTCCTCCCGCTCGGCCTCCCCGAAATCCTCATCGCGGCCGAGCCCAAGAAGGCTGGAGACGGTGCCATCGCTCACGCCGTCGAGGAGCACCAATCTCCAGCCGAGAGCAGCTGCCGCGATGCGCATGCTGGCAAGAGCGTGCCCCACATCGTGCTGGCAGTACCGGAACGCGCGCTCACCGTACTTCCAGGCTTCTCGCCAATGGACCGACGACAGACCCGCGAGGAAGGATCCTTCAGGGAAGGGTGCCATGAGCTCGGCCCAGAGCTTCGCGTCGAGAACCGCTCGCCGCTCGAGAGCGTGGTCCCTCGGCGCGTAGTGGTACACGGCCGGCGTGTCACCCAGCCGGTCGATCGCGGGCAGAACGGCATAGCCCTCGGTCGGATGAAGATTGCCGCTCGAAGGGTTCGCACGTAAGGACCACGTCGTCCCCTGGAATCGCTTCCACGCCGTCAGAGACAGGGCGTACCGGAAGAAGAGGGAGACCGACTCCAGAGACAGCGGTTCCGGTGGCACGGTCCCGATCGTGTACAGCTGCCAATAGGGAAGCGGGTGGCCCGCTTTGGGCAGCGGGAGACGAACGAGGTCCGCTCCCGCGTACCGCCGAAACGGATTGGGCTGCGTCGCCCAGTCCATGTAGCCGAGCGATGCGGCGAACCGGTAGAAGTGGTGCTTCGTCCGCTCGTGGTAGGCGAGGACCACCTCTTCCGGAGAGGCGTCTCCTTCGAAAGAGCCCGGCCCTTCCAGCGGACTTGGCCCCGTCGTCACGCCGCGCAGAGCTCAAAAAGTGCCTTCGTGCTCGTCACCGGTGAATGGGAAGCCCGGCTGCGCCGCTGAAGCCTTCCCTTTTACAGGTCCACAGCGTACACCCGTAGCGCCCGTGGCCCTCGTCTGCGCGCCGTCAGGGTAGAATCCCGGCTCGTATGGCTTCTCGCACCGCATGATCAGCGCGGCCGCACCGACGCCGGGGGCGCCCGAGAAGGCGGCGGTCCGGTCGATGTTCGACCGGATCGCGCCCCGCTACGACCTGCTCAACCGCCTGCTCTCCGGGGGCACCGACGTGCGCTGGCGGCGCCGGGCCGTCGACTTCCTCGAGCTCGACCCGCCGCTACGGGTGCTCGACCTCTGCACCGGCACGGCGGACCTGCTCGTCGAGGCGGTCTCGCGCGACCCGCGCAGCTCGGGTCTCGGTGTCGACTTCGCCCAGGGCATGCTGGTGAGGGGTGCGCGCAAGCTCGAGCGGCGAGGCCTCTGCGGACGCGCGCGCCTCGCGAGTGGCGACGGAGAGCAGCTCCCGGTGCGCGACGGGCGTTTCGACGCCGCGGTCGTCGGCTTCGGCATCCGCAACATCGGGGACCCGCTGCGGGCGCTTGGCGAGGTGCACCGCGCGCTGCGGCCCGGAGGCCGCTTCGTCGTGCTCGAATTCTCGATGCCGGAGGGCCTGCTCGGCAAGCTATATCGGACGTACTTCACGGCCCTGCTGCCGCGGATCGGCCGGCTGGTGAGCGGCGACAGTTCGGCCTACTCGTACCTGCCGGCCTCGGTCCAGGCCTTCCCGAAGCCTCAGGCCTTCGCGGCTCTCATGGAACAAGCCGGCTTCGTGTCGGTGCGGATCCAGCCTCTGACGTTCGGCATCGCTTGCCTGCACCGCGGGGAGAAGCCGAGATGAGCCGGCTGGGAGTGGCCTTGCAGCGGGCCGCCGAGTGGGTCCGGCCGGAGCGCGACGCCGTGCTCGCCGACTGGGTGAGAGCGGTCGCCGACGTGCGTGGGATCGCCGAGGTCGACGCGCGGGAGGGCTGTGCCCTCTCGCTCGACGCGCTACTGGAGGCGCTCGCCACCGGCGACGTCGATGCGCTGCTCGTCGCGGAGTCGGGCCGCGCGCAGCACGAGGCGCGCCGTGGCGCGAGCCTGCTCGGCGAGGCGCTCGAGATCCGGGTGCTCGATCGTTGCCTCGCGAGCGTCCTGCTGCGGGTGTGCCCGGACAAGGACACGCTCGCCGAGACGCTCGTAGCACTCGACGAGCTCGGCGACCGCCGGCTCGAGGCGCTGCTCGCGGCGCAGGAGGAGGAGTCGGCGCGCCGGCTGGTGGAGGCGCAGGAACAGGGCGCGCGTGCGGCCGAGCGGGCGCGCGAGGTGCAACGGGCGAACGAGGCGCTGCGCCGGGCCGAGGCGGAGAGCCGGCACCGGGCTTCCCAGATCGCGCTCATCTCGTCGGTGGCGCACCGGATCGCCGCGATCCGGGAGCCCGAGGAGCTGATGCAACAGGCGGCCGACCTGATCCGCTCACGCATGAACTACGGTTTCGTGGCGGTCGTGGTGGTCGACCACGAGGGCGTGCTGGTAGGCCGCTGGGCGGGCCGGCCCGGGGTCGGCCACAAGAGCGCGGGCCGCGCGCAGGGGCCGCCGGGCGGCGTGATCGGCCGGGCTCTCCGGCAGCGAGCGCCGCAGGTGGTGGGCGACGTCACGAAGGACCCGGACTACCACCCCGACGTCGAGGGCACACGCTCCGAGATGGCGATCCCGCTGCTCGAGGGCAGCGAAGCGCTCGGCGCGCTCGACTTCCAGAGCGAACAGCCGTTCGCGTTCGCGCTCGACGACGTGGCGGCGGGGGAGACGCTCGCCGAGTTCCTGGTGATCGCGCTGAGGAACGCACGGCTGTACCAGGAAGCCCGCCGCAGCTAGCCGTGGACTCGTTGACCCTCATCCGCTCGGGTGGGATAATCCCACCATGATCGTGACCTTGGACGAAAAACGCCGCCTGACCGTGCCCGTCGCCCTCGCGCCCGCGGTGCCTGGCGACGCGTTCGACGCGCGTTTCGACGAGGAGGAAGACGCCATCGTCTTCCGTCGGGTCAAGCGCGGCAGGAGCTGGCTCGATGTGCTGAAGGCGTGTCCCGTCCCCATGGACGACCTGCCCCCGCGGAGTCGTGAGTATCCCAGGAAGCAAAAGCTGTGAGCTGGCTGCTCGACGCGGACGTGCTGAGCCAGGCGGCGAAGCGAAATGGGGACCGCCAGGTGATCGCCTGGCTCGAGCGCGAGGAAGCCCGCTGCCATACGAGCACGATCGTGATCGCCCAGCTTGCCTATTGGGTCCGCAGCAAGGAGGGAAAGCCGCGGGATGCCCTGCAGAGATGGCTGCGGCAGCTGTTGGACGCCATGGAAGGCCGGGTTCTCGGCTTCAGCGTGGCGGTCGCGCACGTGTGGGCGGAGCAACAGCGCGCGCTGGATAGGGCTGGGCTCCGCATGCCGCTGGCCGACGGTTACATCGCTGCGACGGCTCACCGCCACGGCTTGACGGTCGTGACCGGGAACGAACGCGACTTTCGGAGGCCGGGCGTGAAGGTGTTCAATCCCTTCAAGGAGCTGCCCTAGCAGTCCGTGGTGAAACTGCTTCGAAATCGAGGTAGCGGCGACGGTCACTGTTGCCTAGATTCTCAGGCATGGCGATGGGCAAGCGGAAGCGACGACAAGAGTCGGTGTGGATCACGACG
>Ga0247727_10002031_pt1 | contig 46802 bp, 39 predicted proteins | sample WisWelCaveWW1625_FD_202498 | JGI IMG/M metagenome (GOLD analysis project Ga0247727, IMG submission 202498) | Biofilm microbial communities from Wishing Well Cave, Virginia, United States - WW16-25 | ecosystem: Environmental > Aquatic > Deep subsurface > Groundwater > Cave microbial mat | place...
CCAGCCGCCAGTAGGTGCGTGCCTTGCCGCTCTTTCGGACTGTCGTGCGACGCAGATACATTCGTCCCCTCCCACGGAGCACAGTTGTCGCACTGCGAGTCCCTACATTCAACGGGGCAGGTTGGCACTACATCGACTTTGCAAGGCTCACCCCCGACAGACCGGCACGGAAAACCGACGTGTCCCAGGGACGCGCGCGAAAAAAAACTCAAGCTGCGGAAGTTGGGCTAGGGGCGGCCAACCCCAAGCCCCGTCATTCCCGCGAAAGCGGGAATCCAGGCCGGCGACGCCGAGCTCCGATGGGGCCAGGCTTATTCCTGCAGGATCTGGTCGAGCAACGAGCACGCTTCGGTTCCGCCGAGGATCAGCGGCAGTGAGATCGGTTGCCCGCTGCGTACGATCGACAGCTCGAGGGACGCGCCGCAACTGCGGTCGGCCAGCAGGCACTGCAAGTCGCCGAACGTGTGCGTACTCTCGCCGTCGATCGCGACCAGCAGGCATCCTTCAGGTTGCGGCCGCTGCTCGCAACGGAGGTCGTCCTCCGCGCGGTGCGCGCCCACCAGAGGCTCCATGTCGTCTCTGGCGCAGTTGAAAGCTGTACGGGCACGCGCTGCAAGTGATCCGGGCGCCGCTGTCTGAACTGTTCTGTCCGAGACGCTAAAAGGGACTCGGATCGTCCCGTTTTGCATACTACATTGCACAGCAGGCGCCGATCGTGCATACTCCGACATGACGGTCATGGACTCAAAAAGGGCTGATTCAGATCCCCTTATGCATACGAAGCAGCACATCCAGGGCAAGACCCTCTCGGATCTGGTCGACTCATACCAGGCGACCGGGCGCTACGTCCTGACGCGCGACCAAGCGCTCGATGCGCTCAGAATCTCCGACGAGGCGCTGAAGAAGGCCGTCCAGAGACTCGTGGTCAAGCGACGACTTGCCGTCCCCCGCCGTGGCTTTTTCCTCATCGTGCCGATCGAGTACCGCGAAGCAGGGGCGCCGCCACCGGCTTGGTTCATCGACGAGCTCATGAGGTTTTCCGGACAGCCCTACTACGTGGGCCTCCTCAGCGCGGCATCCCTTCACGGAGCGGCGCACCACCAACCGCAAGAGTTCCAGGTCGTGACGAACAAGCAGCTCCGACCCGCCGTCGCCGGCCGCACACGACTGAGGTTCTTCCGAAAGCGTCACATCGAACACGCGCCGACGATGGAGATCAAGACGGAGACGGGCGCCATGCGTGTGTCGACGCCGGAAGCCACCGCGCTGGACCTCTTTCGCTATGTCGAGGGCGCGGGACATCTTGGGAATGTCGCGACCGTGCTCGCCGAGCTCGCGGAGAAGATGGAGGGTCATAGGCTCGTCGAAGTCGCGAAGCTCGACGGTGAGCTCTCAAGCGCACAACGACTGGGCCACTTCCTGGACCAGGTCGGCGCCGGCGAGCTCGGCACCCCGCTCGCGGCGTGGGTCGCGAGGCAGCGCCCGAGGTTCGTCCCTCTTCGATCTGATCGCTCCACGCGCCGAGCTGCAAAGGATTCTCGCTGGCACGTGCTTGTGAATGAGAAAGTCGAGGCCGAAACGTGATCCCGCGGGCGCACATCACGGCCTGGCGCTCGAAGGCACCGTGGTCCACGGACGCGCAGGTCGAGCAGGACCTCGTCATCTGCCGAGCGGTTGTCGACCTGTTCTCGGACGAGCTCCTCGCGCGCGAGGTCGCTTGCCGTGGTGGCACGGCGTTGCACAAGCTCCACTTCAACCCGCCGGGCCGCTACTCGGAAGACATCGACCTCGTCCAGGTCAACGCGGGCCCGGTCGGACCGGTCATGGATGCCGTGCGCGCCAGGCTCGACCCATGGCTTGGAAAGCCGCAGTGGAAGCAGGGCCATGGCCGCGTGAGCTTCCTCTACCGGTTCGAATCGGAAACCAAGCCCATCACCCCACTCAGACTCAAGGTGGAGGCCAACACCCGGGAGCACTTCTGCGTGCTCGGTCCGTGCAAGACCCGCTTCCAAGTCGACAGCCCGTGGCACAGCGGAGCTGCGGACGTGCTCACCTACGAGCCCGAGGAGCTCTTGGGCACGAAGCTGCGCGCGCTCTACCAGCGCAAGAAGGGGCGAGACCTCTTCGATCTCTCGGAGGCACTCACCCGTCTCGCCGGTCTGGACCCCGAGAAGGTCGTCGCCTGTTTCGAGCGCTACCTCGAGAACGATGGCCGTCGCGTGACGCGCACCGAGTTCGAGGAGAATCTCGCCAAGAAGATCGAGGACAAAGTCTTCCTCGGCGACGTGCCTCCACTTCTTGCGTTCGGGGTATCGTTCGATCCGGCCGTCGCGCAGGAGCGTGTGCAGGAAGCGTTCCTCTCGCGTTTGCCGGAAGGTGGATCGAAGAAGAACCGGAGCGAGCGAGGGCGACCATGAAGAAGCCTGGTCGCCAAGATCTCCTCGATGACGAGTCCGAGAGGAACATGCATGTGATGAAGCTGTCGCTCGTCGTCGCGATCGGCAGGCGCTCCCCATCCTCGATCTTCCGCTGCCCACACCGCCGCCGGACGGCGCGGAGTGGATCGAGGCATACCGCCACTGGCGCGGTGAGGGATGACTGACATGGGCAAGAAGTGGCTCTCGCAGAACCTAAAGGACTGGGTCGAAGCGCGAAGGCGCTTCCACCTGTCGCACGCCCACGTGCAGATGGCCGGGAGCTCGGGATGAATCCGAAAAAGCTCGGCAACCACGACCAGGAGCCGTGGAAGGCGCCGCTGCCGCAGTTCATCGAGCACCTGTACGAAAAGAGGTTCTGCAGGGAGCGGCCGGAGATCGTGATCTCCGTGGAGAAACGGGCGCGGGCGCACGACGCAAGAAATGCGGCGCGGAATGAGGCAAGGCGCCGCGCCCGCGCGGAGGGTGACGGCCGCCGTCCGTGGGGAGCGTGATGAAGCCCATGCCGCCGCGCCGCCCGACGAAAATGGGCCCGCTCGAGCAGGAGATCGAGGCCGCCCTCCAGCCCGGCTACTTCATCAAATACGGCGCCGGCTGGCCCTTCGTCGAAGGGCTCGACCGCGTCGAGGACAAGATCGCCAAGCTCGTGCCCTGCGCGCCCGCGCGTGCCGTCGCGCTCTACGAGGCATTCCTCGCCGGCTGCTACGAGAAGGCCGAGGAGCTCGATGGTTCGAGCGGTAACTTCGGCATGTTCGTCGATGGCCTCTTCCGCGGCTGGGTGAAGGCACGGCAGGCCGCCGGTTCTGATCCCGACGAGACGGCGCGGCGCCTGGTCGGCTGGATGGACGACGACGCGTACGGCTTCTGCTACCAACTCGAGCGTGACCTCGTGAAGGTGCTCGACAAGGCGGGGCTCGCGGCATTCGAGCGCCGCATACGTGAGCGGTTCGACGGCGTCGCGACGGCTGTTCCCGGGCCGGGCGAGCGCCGGCGGGATCCACCGTACCTCCAGCGGCGCGCGGCCGAGATCCTGCGCGCGATCCTGGCAGAACAACGAAGCGTCGAGGCGTACGTCGCCCTTTGCGAGGCGACCGAGCTAACGCCAGCGGACTGTCTCGCGCTGGCCAAGATGCTTCAGGCCCGCCGGAAGCCCGCGGATGCGCTCGCATGGGTTGAACGCGGGCTCGCACTGGAGAAGAAGGGGCCTTCATCGATTGCCGACCACGAACTTGGCAAGCTCAAGCGCAGTCTCCTCCTGAAGCTCGGGCGCGGCGACGCGGCGCTCGACGCGGCGTGGGCGGACTTCAAGGCGCACCCGAGCAAGTACTCGTACGCCGACCTCATGCGCTACACGCCCAGGGCAGACCGTGCAGCGTGGCACAAGAAGGCTATGGACGCCGCTGGCGAGACCGATCTGCACTCGCTGATCGAGCTCTGGCTGGAGACCAAGGAGATCGACCGGCTTGTCGAGAGGTTGCGCAAAGCGCGCGACGAGGATCTCGAGGGCATCAGCCACTACGCAACGGAGCCCGTTGCAAAGAAGCTCTCGAAGGCGCAGCCGGAGGTCGCGGCCAAGGTGTACCGCGCGCTCGGCATGCGCACCCTCAAGGCGAAAAAGAGCAAGTACTACGGCGCGGCGCTCTCGAACTTTGAGGACGCGCGGCGCTGCTACGAGCGCGCCGGGCTCTCCAAGAAGTGGGAAAGCCTCGTGCGCGAGCTTCGCGCCGAGCACCATCGCAAGACCGGATTCATGTCGGGCTTCGAGGAAGTGGTGGCCGGCGGCGGGTCGAGCAAGAAGCCGACGTTTCTCGAGCGCGCGAAGGCGCGGTGGTCACCGGGAGGCTAATCCTGTGGGTCGACGGCCACGAGACTCTTCGACGAACCGAACACGGAGGGGCAAGGTGCTCGCCCGGCTCAACCCCGAGGAGGGCTCGAGAGTTCTGCGCTCCCTCCTTGAACGCCACCCGGAGCTCGTCGCCGAAGCGGAAGAGATCGCCAGGGTGACGGTGACCGACGTCGAGGCAGACTCCGTCGCTGTGAGCGTGCAACAGGCTGTGCTGGATCTGGACATCGAGGACCTCGGACCGCGCGTCGGACGGGAAGGGTGTAAACAAGCATGAGAAACGTGCCGCTCTCAGAAGTGAAGGATGATCTGTCGAAGTACCTTCGCGTTGCCGAATCGGAAGACGTCGTGATCACTCGTCATGGCAAGCCGGCGGGCGTCCTCATCGGCTTCAAGTCAGAGGACGACTGGTTCGAATTCCGGCTGATCTCCGACCCTCGCTTTGTGAAGAGGATTGAGAAGGCTCGGGAGAGTCTCAGGGCAGGTCGCGGAAGAAAGCTTGAAGCCGTCCGAAAGCGATGATGCCGCCTGACACTGAGGATCTTTCCGAAGTTTCGCGGCACCTGTCTTGCCCTTGCTGGTGAGCATTCCTGTCAGGGGCGCTTGGTCGGATCGAGGGGAAACAGGGACTCGAGCGGGTCGTCGGTCCGGTTCTGGAGGCTGGAGACGCCGGATCCGTCGTGGGCTTCGCCTCCCGCGGGCTCGAAGCCGTGCTCCCGGAAGTAGTGGTCGAGGCCCTGGCCGGACTGCGCCATGCTCCATCGCTCGAGGGAGCTGCGGAGGTCGTACTTGCACCAGTCAAGATCAATGGTCAGCGGTGTCTCGGCGACGTTCCTGATGACCCTTTCGATCGGCTCCAGGCCGATCATGAACGGCGACTGGACGCCGAGCCTGCTCCCTCTCCCGCACCAGCGCCTTCGCCACCGTCCGCGGCCCATTCATTTCGAGGTGAAGAGGATTCATCCCACCCACGAACCGCCGTCCGCCAAACAGGAACCCGCCCGAAGCGCTCGAGTGACTAATTCGGTGGGCGAGCAACGAACACTCGCCTGGAGCGTTCCTCCAATCCTACGTCCCCGGTCTTCGAGAAGCGAAGCGCCCTTCCCCGATATCGAACCGCGCCCGCGGAGTGTGGCGGCGCCAGGAAAAGCTGCAGGTCGTGCGCGTACAGAGAGATGATCCTCAAGACCCGATTGATCTTGCTCAGATTGCCCAGGATGACCCGCTCGAGGTAGGCAACGCGCCCCAGTCTCCACGCCCCGAGGTCCGCCTGCCTGAGCACTCCCATCCGGACGAAGACCGCCGGCGCGGACACTGGCTGACCAGCGCGAAGGAGCTCGGTCATGGCCCGCTGTACCCTGGGAAAGAGGGTGTCGGACTGATAGTCGGCTGGCGTGGGTCGCTTCATTCCACAGACAGTCCTGCTGACCAGAGTGTACCGCGCACATCACGGAGACCTGCTGGCTCGCCTTTACGGACGCTAGCGATGCCCATGTTTATGGCTCGGTCGCTCCGCCTATGTTGCCCGCGCCATCAGCCACGTCGGTGCCGCGGGCACTTACCGCCAGGATTTCAAACTCCTCTACCGTGCGCTGCCGTACGGTCACACTAAAGATATGGCGGTGATCGGTGGGGTAGAGGTCAAGCGCCTTAGACTTAAGTTTCAAGAACAGTTTCTCCACTTGGTCGTGATTCAATTCCGGAAGACACTTCCGCATGAGTTCGCGAATCTTCACCATGAAATGCTCGCGATCCCTCGATAGCGGGAGCCGTGACGAGTTCCAGACCATTGCTGCAATCTGATAGACGCCCGTCACGGCCTCCAGCGTAGGCTTCGGCCCGAGACGTCGAATCCATGGTTCCCCTACAGCCTTGATGAGCTCAGATGCCTTCGCGCGCATTCAGGTCCTACCCTCCTGTAATAACACTCAGCGTTCGGTTCGACGGCGGCGACGAGCACGTCTGCTGCACGATCGATGTACGACACTCGAGACAGTTGTTCCGACGGAGCACGTGAGGGCATCGGCCTTTCCTGACTACGGCTTCTTCTCAAGCTCTGCGACGAGTGCGTCCACGTCGCGCCAGAATCGCCGGAATGGCTCCGACTCGCCGAGTGGAAGCTCGTCGAGGAATCGTGACTCGCGCACCGGGTCCAGGCTGGTGTGTGTTTTCAGAATCCGCAGAGATGGGAGGCAGACGGAGGGGCCCCGTCCCTGTTGATCCTTCGACCCTTCACGTAGGTGACGAAGCAAGTCTGAGAGTCGCAGGAGGGCCAGAGACCGAAGTCGGGTGGGCTCGATAGCATCGAGCGTTGTCCGGTCATCGGATCGTGCTGCGCAAACGGCGACTTGCGCGGCCAGGAAACTTGGGGCATCCGTCAGATCCCCGTCCACATGCGCGAGAAGCTGTGGAAATGCTGCGAACGCGCGTTCCCACGTGGTCGCTGCGCCCGCAGAGTCTCCTGTCCAGAACGCAAGCCTCGCGGAGAGGATCCATTCCTCCGCCGACGTGGCTTCCCGGTCCCCGGCGATGATGGCCATGAATTGATCCCTTGGATCGAGGGCCCGCTGAAGCTGATCCGCGGCGCTCGCGGCCTTCGTCCGCCACGACTTCGCTCCAAACGTCGGTTGCTTCGACCAGATTCCCTCGGCCTGTCGAAAGCTAAAGAGCGCATCGACAAGCCGGCCTTGTTCGCGCATCGCGGTTCCGCAATGGAAGTATGCATCCGGGAGGTCTGCATCGAGCTCGATCGCCCGTCGGAAATTCTTCTCCGCCTCCTCGATCCTGCCGAGCCCGAGGAGTCCAAGGCCCATGGCGTCGTGGGCCGATGCATGCGTCGGATCGAGCTCGATCGACTTCCGCGAGCTCGCGAAACCTTCCTCGATCTTTCCCAAGCGGATCAGGACTTCGGCCAGATTGCTGTGGTAAAGGGGATTGTTGGGATCGAGCTCGATCGCCCGCCGAAGGTTCGTGATCGCTTCGTCGAGCCTTCCCTGTTCGAACAAGAGAAGGCTGAGGTTGTTCCAACGAGCAGCGCTTCCCGGATCGAGCTCGATCGCTCTGCGATAGCTTGCGGCCGCCTCCTCGTATTCTCCTTGATCCAGGAATGTGTGTGCCAGGTCATTGTGGCGCCCCCACCATCCGGGATTGAGCTCGATCGCCCGACGATGACTCTGGACCGCCTCGGGAAACCTGCCCTGCAGTCGGAGAACGTCCCCCACGTGGCCAAACCAATGGGAGCTCGTTTCGTCGCGGGCGAGGCTCTCGTAGATCGCCAGCGCGCGGTCAAAGTCTCGGTGTTTCTGGAGCGCCAAGCCGAGGCGGTGCCTCACCTCCTTGTGTTGTGGCGCGAGCGCGTGGGCGATCTTGTACTGCTCGATGGCCTCGGTCCAGCGCGGAGGAGTGCACTGTTCGCATGCAAACCCAAGATAGAAATTCAGCAGAAAATCGTCCGGATGAGCGGCCACGGCGGCGCGATACGTCGCAAGCGCCCTCTCCCTGGCATCGTGTCTCCACAGCACGTCGCAGAGGATCAATGAACTGAGTGCCGGCAGCTTGCTGATGTCGGCGGCGGTGGCAAAATCCTCCAGCGCGGAGCGGTCGATCGGTCGTGCGGCGAGCAGCGCACGCAACTGATCCCTCCATGAGTCTTCGAGATCGAGGCGACTGGAGATCTCACGCAGGGTCGAGGTCACGTCGGGGTCGGGCGGGTTTTTGTCGTCCTCCAGGCGGTCACGCTGGATCGACCAGTCGTCGAGAGCGGCGGCGAGGTCGACGCCGACGCTGCAGCCTTCGAGAGCTGCGACGGCCTCATCGGCGGTCATGATCGTGATGTCGATCCCGTCGAGGTACTCCGTGAAGGCCTCGGTGTACGCGTCATTGAGGCGGTGCGCCTCATCCATCTGGAAGCTGTCCCAGGTAATGTTTTCATCTGACGGCAGCCGCAGCGCGACGAGGCGTTCCCGCATGGTGGCGTCACGGTTGCGTTGGGCGGATTCCTTGACGGCGGTTTTCTGACAGAGATCGACCTCGGCAAGAAGGCGGTCCGCTCGATCGCGCAATTCACGTTCGACGTCTTCCTCACGCGCGCGGTCGGCTGCAAGTTGTGCGGAAGCGCGAGCATCGGACCAGAGTGACAGGTCGGTGACGCCTGCCGCTTGCGCAATTCCGAAGTCGGCGTTGGCTTCCTGCAGAGTGTCGGTCACAAGTCTGCGCCTCAAGGAGCGGCGCCTCTCCGTGTCGTGCCGCCACCACAAGAATCCACCGGCGCCAACGATTACCATCACGAGTGCGACGCCGGCGAGCACCCGAGTGTCGCGCGCGTGGACCTTGGCCTCGGCGGCGTGAATGCGCGCCTCCTGGGCGCGCTCCTCGACACGACTCAGGTAGGAGGTCATGCGCTGGGCGACGACCTGGGCAGACGCAGGCCGCGCGAGTCGAGATGTCGTGAGGCATTCCTTGGCAAGCGCTGTCAGCTCGGCATCGGCGCCGCATCGATCGAGCCGTGCGAACGCCGGCGAAAGGGCCGCGCTTGCCGCCTGGGTGTGCAGGTCCCCCTGGTCCGGCGTATACGGCGGCGCGCCCGAGAGCAGCTCGCACAGAATCGTGCCGAGGCTGAAGACATCGCTGCGCTCGTCCTCGTGCTCGATGTCACCGAGCGCCTGCTCGGGAGACATGTACGCCGGCGTCCCGAAGACCGAACCGACCTGGGAATCGCTTCCCGAGCCGGGTTGGCTGCGGACGGTCGCGATCACGCTCAACGCACTGGCCTTGGTCGCGGTCTTCGACGCAGCCTTTTCGTCGGCGATGCCGCCGCGAGGCAGTACCTTCGCGAGCCCCCAGTCGACCACCTGCACCTCAGCGAAGGAACCGACCATGACGTTGGCGGGTTTGAGGTCGCGATGGATGACTCGACGCGCATGAGCATAGGCCACCGTCTGGCAGACTGCCTCGAAGATGTGGAGCAGCTTGCGCCACTCCGACTTCAGGTCCTCACGATGCGCCAGCAGATCGGCAAGCGTGCGCCCCTTGACGAGCTTCATCGCGAAGAACGGCGTCTCGCCGTTCTGCAAGCCCATTTCGTAGACCGGCACGATTCCGGGGTGCTGCAACTGGGCCCCGATCTGCGCCTCTTCGACGAAGCGCTGGAGGACGTCCGGGCGCTCGCGATACTTCTCGTGCAGCACTTTCACGGCGACGTCGCGACCGAGGTCGACGTCGTGTGCCTTGAACACGCTTCCGACTCCGCCACGCGCGATCTCGCCCTGGATCTGGTAGCGGCCCGCGGTGGACGGCATCAACACTCCGCCTGGATCTCGCCGCACTTTCACGATCGGAGCGCTACCCTCGACGGCACTCTCCGGATCGTGCAGATGCACGCCCAGTCTCGATTCGGAGCGCGACTGCAGGACCTCGAGCACGCTTTCCATCGGCTCGCCGCGATGTGGCTCTCCGCTCTCCTCGTTCACATCATGTTCTCCTTCAACAATGCTCCAGAGCGATGCCCGGCGACCGACTACTTCCGGCGGACTGCCCTGAGAGCGAGGCACACAGCACGTATCGACGTTGAGATCCAGAAGCCTACCGCAGCTCGGGAGAAGTCGGGAAGACGGACTACACCCGCATACCAATTCTGATAATGAGGCCTGACGAGCAGGGAAACGGAGGGAACGGCGTGGCCAAAGAAGCCGGGAGAGGCGTTCAGTACGCGCGGGCGGACAAGGAGTATTTCGAGAAGCGGGGGCTCGCGAGGTATGCGGGGGTGTGGTCGCTGTGGGCTCTCGGCGTCGGCGCGGTGATCTCGGGGCACTTCTCGGGATGGAACTACGGGTTTGCGACGGGCGGGTTCGGCGGGATGCTGGTGGCTGCTCTGATCATCGCCCTGATGTACCTGGGGCTGGTGTTCTGCATCGCGGAGATGAGCCCGGCGCTGCCGCACACGGGCGCCGCCTACTCGTTCGCGCGCACGGCGATGGGGCCGTGGGGCGGCTTTGTCACGGGGCTGTGCGAGAACGTCGAGTACGTGGTGACGCCGACGGTGATCGCCTACTTCATCGGCACCTACCTGAACGGCATCATCGCGACGATGGGGCTCGAGCCTTTGTGGCCGCCCTGGTGCTGGATCGCGACGTTCATCGTCTTCCTGCTCCTCAACATCCTCGGAGTGGCGCTCTCGTTTCGCGTCACCTTGATCGTGACGCTCTTGTCGCTGGCGATCCTGATCGTCTTCTGGATCAGCGCCTTGCCGAACGTTGACTTGAACGCCTGGGCGCTCAATCTCGCGGCGGCGCCGCAGTCGGCGTCGATCCCGCTGTCCGTGATCGCGCAGGAGCTCACCAGGCTCCCGGCCGACGTGCAGGCCGCGATCGCCGCGGCCCAGACCGCCCAGGCAACCGAGGTCGCTCTCACGATGGAGCAGTATTCCCTTCTGCCGCTTGCGCTGCAGCAGCAGGCCGCGACCTCGAGCCTGCTTCAAGGCGGCGGCGGGCCGTGGTTCCCGTTCGGCTGGAAGGGAACCCTCAAGACCCTGCCGTTCGCGGTGTGGCTGTTCCTGGCGATCGAGCAGCTCCCGCTCGCGGCCGAGGAATCGGTCGACCCCAGGCGCGACATGCCCAGGGGGATACTCCTGGGCATGCTGACGCTGTGCGTGTCGGCGTTCATGATCGTGATCCTGAACCCCTCCGTCGCGGGCGTCGGCTCGCACCTGCTCGCCACGTCGGACGAGCCGCTGCTGGAGGGCTTCCGGGCGATCTACGGCGGCGAGGCGGTGGTGCTGCTGGGCCTCATCGCGCTCACCGGGCTGATCGCGAGCTTCCACACGATCCTCTACGCGATGGGCCGGCAGGTGTACTCGCTGAGTCGCGCGGGGTATTTCCCGAGCGCCCTGTCGGTGACGGGCGCTCGCCTCAAGACGCCCTATGTCGCGATGATCCTCGGCTCGATCGCCGGCCTTGGCCTGATGTTCTTCGTGTACGAGTACGCGGGCGAGGCGCTGATCGGCACGACGCTGCTCAACATGGCGGTGTTCGGCGCGATGTTCTCGTACATCCTGCAGGCGCTGTCGTTCATCCTGCTGCGCATCCGCCATCCGGACATCGCCCGCCCCTACCAGAGTCCGTTCGGAATCCCCGGCGCGCTCTTCACGATCGCGATCGCGGCCGTGACCCTCTACTACCAGCTCGGCGACAGCGCCTACCAGCAGGGTGTCTACTGGGTGCTCGGCTGGTTCGCGGTCGGCCTTCTGTACTTCACGCTGATCGGCCGCAAACGCCTGATCCTGTCGCCCGAGGAGGAGTTCGCCCTCGAGCACCGCACGAAGGCGGACGATCGATCTCCGTGACCTTCACCGACTGCGGCGACGGATGCAATGCCGAGCGTTTGCTCCGCACCCCGGCATCTTCCGGCAGCTCGGCGCCCGCGCCATCACCTCAACCCAGCGGCGCGGGCCGCGGGGCTCCCCGTGCGCATCAATGCGCCGGCGTGTACCAGACGGGCGAGGTGTAGGCGCGGTCGGTGACGGTCATCGGCACCTCGGGTCGCATGGTGATGCCGAAGCGTTTGCAGTCGTACGCCGTCCATCGAGGCGTCGGGATCTCGATCACGCGCACGTAGTAGAACGCGCGCGCCTTGGCGTCGAACTCGGGGTCCTTCCAGAAGGCCGAGAGCAGCGGGTCGCCGATGGTGTTGGTCCAGGTTGCATTCCCGACGTCCACCGTGTTCCCGACCGGCGTCTTGCAGCGTCCGTCGGAATCGATCTTGCGTCCGTCGGACACGGCGACGTCGAACACCTTCTCGTGAGTCTCGCCTTTGGCGTCGAGCCAGCCCTTGACGATCTGGACGCGGTCGAGGTTTGCGCCGTCGGGGTCGCGCATGGCGCGGAGGAGGAAGGTGGGTGACTTGCCCGCCGGAGCCACGGACAGGTCGCCTCCCATCGGGACTCCGCGGGCATATCCCTGGTCGGCGAAATCCGCGAGCTCGACCTCCTCCGGCTTGAAATCCCAGCCTGCGAAGAAACGCACGAGGATGCGCGTTCCCGTCGTGGCGTAGGCCTCTTTCTTCCGCATCGCGGCGAAGATCGCCTCGCGGGTGTTCTCCCGCGCCCAGACGGCGGCGTAGCCGCCCGCACCCATGATGTAGCCGTAGGCCGCCAGCTTCGGATCGTCGTTCGACGCCTTCCAGAGAACCTCTTCCCAGCGATGAGGGGAGGGCTCGTTCGGCGCGACCTTGCCGAAGAAATTCTCCTCGCCGGGAGTGGACAGCGCGGTGTGGGCATCGGTGCTGCCGATCATGCCGAACTTGAACGGGTTGGCACCCAGCCGCGTCTCGTGCTGCAGCCCCATCCGGAGCGCCGAGCGCGCGTAGTTGAAGGGGAGCATCTCTTTGGTCGTGAGGATCGTCCCGCCGAGAGTGGTGTTGTCCCAGCGCTCGAAGTCGGCGAACTCGTCCGTGGGCGACAGCGACGGCGTCGTCTCGCCGTCGCCCTTGATCTGGGTGACCTCGTAGAGCGGCTCCCACTTCATCCGCTGCTCGGCGTAGGCGCGGTCGAACGGCTTTCCGCCGAAGGTCTTGTCCGAGAACATCAGCCCGGCGCTCACGTTCCCGTTATGCGGGATGGCGAGCACTCTGCCGCCCGTTTTCTGCTCGTAGGAAGAAAGATAGCGCCAGAGGTCTTCGGGATCCTCGGTGTCGAAGGCCGAGAGCGGCAAAACCTGGCGCGCAAGGTCGCCGCCGTCGCGGAAGATCACCACGCGGTGCAGGTTCGCGCTGTTGGGCATCGAGGTCCACTCGAAGCCGATGAAGGCGGAAAACCGGCCCGGCTCGTTGTACTTCTCGGCCGCGGCGATCTCGCGGTCCCACGCGCTGCGCTGGGCCTCGACGCTCTTGAAGCGCTGGTTGCGCTTGCCGATGTCGAGGACGGCCTCGAGCGCCGCGTCGAGGGCCTGCTTCCCGCCCGCGCGGAACATGTCGTACCAGCGCTTGCCGGCCGGATCGGCAAGGAGCGTTGGATCGCCGTCGCGCAGCATGTTGGCGAGGCCGAGGTACTCGGCGTGGTCGGACACCACAAGGAAATCGTGCGGTCGCCGGAGCTGCGCCTTGAGACCGCCGGACGAGATCACCACCTCACCGCGCGCGAACCGGAAGGCGTCCTCGGGTCCCAACGTCGTGCCGGTGAGGCCGGCGTCCGGGGAGAACGAGGTGTGAAGGTGCGTGTCCCCGAAGAAGACCCGATCGGGAATGTTTCGATGGACATAGGGCGAGTAGTGCTTCTCGGCGCCCTTGACGGATCTCTCGTTGATCGCGTCCCCATCCTGCGCCGGCGCCGGCAGGACCAGTCCAAGAGACAGCAGGCTCGCGATCGCTGACCTGCGCAGTCGTGCAGAGAGCATCTCGGGTTTCCTCATGGTGGGTTGATCGTTCTTTCTGGTGGAGTGTGCATCTCAAAAAGCGGCGACGCGCTGGACGACCCAGAACATCGCCAGGCTGCCGATCGCGTAGCTCGGCACCAGCTCGGCCCGGCGGGGCAGGCTCCATCGAACTCGCCGAAAACACGCGAGCAGGGCGAGCACCGCCGCGATGAACAGGAGCTGTCCCAGCTCGACGCCGGCGTTGAAGAACAACAGAGCCAGCGGGATGTGGCCGTGCGGCAGGCCGACCTCGCTCAATGCGCCCGCAAAGCCGAACCCGTGCAGCAGGCCGAAGGTGAACGAGACGATCCACGGCGCGCGCGCGGTGATCCCCTCCCGCCCGCGGCGCATATGAACGATCTCGGTCGCGACGAACACGATGCTGAGGGCGATCACCGCCTCGACCGGACGGGAAGGCACGCTCACCAGGCCGAGCGTCGAGAGCCCCAGAGTGATGCTGTGCGCCACGGTGAACGCGGTCACCGTCTTGACCAGCTTGAGCGTCCCGCGAGAGATCAGAAGCAGCGCCAGCACGAACAGGAGATGGTCGACTCCCAGGAGGATGTGCTCGACGCCGAGCTCGAGGTAGACGCCCGCGACCGATCCTGCGGTCTCCTGCCGTGGAATCACCGCGGAGCAACGCTGCGGCGTCAACCGCTGCACCCAGGTGCTGCCGTCGGCGAGCTCGACTCGAAGGAGGGCGTCGGTGATCGTCGATTCCAATCCGCGGATGGCAATCGTCCGGCCGCGGAGCGGATCGATCAACTTGAGCCGCCAGGTCGCTACTGCCGCATCGCCGGTCATCCGCGTGGCGATGGGAGCAATCACCTCGGAGCGCCCGGAAAGCTCGGGCTTGAGGGACAGCCGCAGATCGCCACGCATCGGCGTCTTGAACAGAACGCTGATCTCGCCCGCCCCGTCCTCTCGAAGCTCGAGATAGGCCGGGCGGACTTCATGGGCGAATGCGGTCGAAGCCGGGAACATGCCCAGGACAAGAAAGAAGCCGGCGGCTCCTCTACTCGACCTCGAACGCCGTTCCCGGCCTGCCTGCCGGAAAAGCCGGCTCATCGAGCCGCCTCCAGTGCCACGGCCAGAGGTCCGAGCAGCGGTTTCAGCGGTTCATCGACGACGACCCGGTACTTCTCGATCAGAGCGGCCAGGTATTGCTCTTCCGCCGACTTCTGCCGCTCCTGGCGCCACTGATCCAGCACCTCGCCGCGGGCGTCGGCAAAGCTCCGCGATCGGGGCTTGGAGATCGCTTTCACGCGCACCAGGTGCAATCCGTAGCCGGACTCGATCGGTCCGTGCCACTTGCCCGGCTCGAGCGCGAAGATCTCATCGCCAAAGGCTTCTCCAAGCTGGCTCGTCACCGTGTGATCGTCCGCGTCCGTGAATTCCTGGGGAAGCAAGGACGGATCGCCCAGCCCGGTGACATCGACCGCCGCTCCGGGCTTGCACACCTCCTCCAGCACCGAGACCGCGTCGGCGTGCGCCTGAGCTCCACGCCGGTCGCGATTGAAGTAGATCTGCGTGAACGAGACGCGCGCGGAGATCTGGAAGCGCTCCGGACTCGCGTCGTAGATCCGGAGAAGTTCATCCTCTTGTGGATCCGCGATCGGGACAGTGTCCTCGATCAGAAACTCCATCTTCTGCGCGAGCCGCCGCCGGACGATGGTGTCGTTCTGGTCGAGCCCGAGCTCCCGCGCCTCGCGGGTGAGCAGCTCTTCCTTGACGTAATCGGCGAGCAGCCCCCCGAGCTCAGCCTCCGTCGGCGGACGCTGCCATTGGCGCGACCAGATCTCCTTGAGCCATTCGACCTCGTTCGCGGTGATGCGCACGGCCCGGCATTCGGCCTTCGCTTCGTCCGCCGCGCCGCGGATGAACCATGAGTAGGCTCCGAACAGGAAACTCCCGGCGATCAGAAAATGCAGCAGTGGTTCTTTGAGCAGCCTCATCAAGAAGTCTTCTTTCGTCGACCGGGCAGACGGCAAGTTCATCTGCGGGGGGAGGTATGGTACAGAACAGCATGGTGCGAGCAACGCGGGCCAAACCTGCCCGGGAAAGCCGTCGCCATGGGCTGCCACGCCTCGCACTCCGGAAAGCGCGCCTTGAAGTAGCGCAGCGGCCGCGTGATCCCGGGGTCCGCGTGCTTGCACTCCACGCACAGGATGGGTTTGTGGAGTACTGCGTTTTTTGACTACTGTCAAAATCACTCACGGTGATTTTCCACCCTCCACAAACGTCGCTGGAACGCGCGCCAGGACCTCCAGCCCGAGCCTCTACTGGTCGCCCTCGAGCGCAGGACAACGGCGGCGGATTGAGCTCCGTGTCCACCACCGATCGTCCCGCGGTCGGCGGACAACCCGATCTGGCATGAGTTGTTCCTCGCCGCGTTATCTTTCCCTCGGCGCCGCAGCTTGCGCATCCACCCATCTGGAGGGACCTTCTCGATGCACGGTCTGCTCACCCTCGACGAGCTGAAAACCGCCGCCAAGAAGGGAGAGATCGACACGGTCCTTGTGTGCTTCGCCGACATGCAGGGTCGCCTGGTCGGCAAGCGCTTCACGGCGGACTTCTTCTGCGAGCGCGCCTTCGAGGAGACGCACGCCTGCAACTACCTCCTTGCCCTCGACATGGAGATGGAGCCGGTCAAGGGCTACAAGGCGGCGAGCTGGGAGAGAGGCTACGGGGACTTCACGCTCAAGCCCGACCTCTCGACTCTGCGCCGCACTCCCTGGCTGCCGGGGACTGCCCTGGTCCTCTGCGACGTGATCGATCACACCACCCATCAGGACGTGCCGCATTCGCCGCGTGCCATCCTGAAACGACAGATCGAGAGGCTCTCGAAGCGAAGCGTCCGCGCGTTCGCCGCCTCGGAGCTCGAGTTCTTCCTGTTCGACGAGAGCTACGAGGCGGTCCACGCCAAGGGCTACAGGAACCTCAAGACCGCCGGCACCTACATCCAGGACTACCACATCCTGCAGACCACCAAAGAAGAGGGGTTCATGCGGGCGCTGCGCAACTCGCTGATGGGCGCCGGCATTCCGGTCGAGAACTCCAAAGGCGAGTGGGGTCCGGGGCAGGAGGAGATCAACATCCGCTACGCCGAGGCCCTCGACATGGCCGACCGCCACGTGATCCTCAAGAACGGCGTCAAGGAGATCGCGTTCCTGCAGGGCAAGGCGGTGACGTTCATGGCCAAGTGGGACTTTTCTCTTGCCGGCAGCTCCTGCCACATCCATCTCTCGCTGTGGGACAAGGGCGGCAAGCCGCTGTTCTTCGACCCGGGCGCCGAGCATGGCATGTCCGAGACGATGCGCCAGTTCCTCGCCGGCCAGCTCAAGTACTCGCGCGAGATCACCTTCTTTCTGGCACCCAACGTCAACTCGTACAAGCGTTTCATGGCCGGCACCTTCGCGCCGACGCGCTCGGTATGGTCAATCGACAATCGAACCGCCGGCTTCCGCGTCTGCGGCGCCTCAACCGAGGCCGTGCGCATCGAGTGCCGCATCGGCGGCGCCGACCTCCACCCCTACCTCGCTTACGCGGCGCTGCTCGCAGCAGGCCTCATCGGCCTCGAGGACAAGCTCGCGCTCGAGCCGGCCTTCTCGGGCGATGCCTACTCGGCGACTGGTCGACTCCGCGAGATCCCCAAGACGTTGCGCGGGGCGATCGCCGAGATGAAGGGCTCGAAGATGCTTAGGGAAGCGTTCGGCGAGGACGTGGTCGAGCACTACGTTCACGCGGCGGAGTGGGAGCAGCACGAGTACGACCGGAGGATCACCGACTGGGAGCTCAGGCGCGGATTCGAGAGATCGTGAGGAGCGGGCGCCGGCCCGTACCACGTCATTCCCGCGAAAGCGGGAATCCAGGCAGTCCACGCAAACTCCTCGTCGTCACTGCACAACCCCTCGTCATTCCCGCGAAAGCGGGAATCCAGGCAGTCCAGGCAGACTTCTCGTCATCGCTGCACAGCCCCTTCGGTCGCTTCGGATCCTGGCTGGGGACGTCGACGGCCTGGACCGTCACTTGTCCGATGGAAACGTCAACGGCCTGGATTCCCGCTTTCGCGGGAATGACGGGGCGGCTTGGATTCCCGCTTTCGCGGGACAGGAACGCGGGAATGACGGGGGAGGAAACGCGGCGAGGACGGGCAGGAATGACTGACAATGGTGGGTGAGAAGGACGGACAGAGAACGGTGCTGATCAAGAGGCTCCGATGGTGAAGACCGTCAAGATCATCTCGCCTGTGGACGGCTCGATCTATGCCGAGCGCGCCGTCGCGAGCGACGCCGAAGTCGACCAGGCTCTCGAGCGCGCGCGGGCGGCGCAGGGAGAGTGGCGAAGGACGACTCTCGCCGAACGAGGTGCGTTGCTCGCGGCCGGCATCAAGGCGATGCAGGACATGCAGGACGAGATCGTGCCGGAGCTCGCCTGGCAGATGGGACGCCCCGTCAAGTTCGGCGGCGGCGAGATCGCCCGCGGCTTCACGGAGCGCGCCGAGTACATGATCAGGGTCGCGCCCGAGGCTCTGGCCGACGTCGACGTCGGACCGAAGGAAGGCTTCAAACGGTTCATCCGCCGCGAGCCGCTGGGAGTCGTGCTCGTGATCGCGCCCTGGAACTATCCGTTCCTCACCGCGGTCAACTCGATCTGGCCGGCGCTGATGGCCGGCAACGCGGTGATCCTCAAGCACGCGTCCCAGACGCTGCTCGTCGGCGAGCGCTTCCAGCAGGCGCTCGACATGGCGGGCCTTCCCAAGGACGTGTTCCAGAACCTGGTCCTCGATCACGAGCAGGCCGCTCGCATCATCCAGTCGGGCAGGATCGACCACGTGAGCTTCACCGGCAGCGTCGAGGGAGGCAGGGCAGTCGAACGAGCCGCGGCGGGCCACTTCATCGGCGTCGGCCTCGAGCTCGGCGGCAAGGATCCGGCCTATGTCCGTCCCGACGCCAACTTCGAGCACGCGGTCGAGAACCTCGTCGACGGCGTGTTCTTCAACTCCGGCCAGTCCTGCTGCGGCATCGAGCGCATCTACGTCCACAAGGACGTGTTTCCGAGGTTCGTCGATGCTTTCGTCGCGCTCACCAGGACTTATGTCCTCGACAGCCCGCTCGAGCCAGGCACGACACTGGGGCCGATGGTGAGCGCCGCAGCCGCCGGTTTCGTGCGCGACCAGGTCGACGCCGCGGTCCGCTCCGGCGCCAAGGCGTTGATCGACCCCAAGGGATTCAGGCGCGACGCAAGCGGCTCGCCCTACCTTGCGCCGCAGGTGTTGACCCAGGTCGAACACAGGATGTCCCTGATGCGCGACGAGAGCTTCGGTCCGGTGATCGGCATCATGTCGGTCTCGGGGGACGAGGAGGCAGTGAAGCTGATGAACGACAGCAGCTATGGCCTCACTGCGGCGATCTGGACGCAGGACCTCGAGAAGGCCGAAGAGCTTGGACGGCGGCTGGAGACCGGCACGGTGTACATGAATCGCTGCGACTACCTCGACCCGGCCCTCACCTGGACCGGCGTCAAGAGCTCCGGCCGCGGCGCCTCACTCTCGCGCCTCGGCTACGAGGCGCTGACCCGACCCAAGTCGTTCCACCTCCGCCATTCGATCTGAGGAAAAGGGGGATTCACCGCAGAGACGTAGAGGACACAGAGAGCAACAAGCAGAATCCACCGCAGAGACGCAGAGAACGCAGAGGACGCAGAGAGCAACAAGCAGAGTCCACCGCAGAGGGCGCGGAGAACATGGAGACACAGAGGATGAAGAGAGAGTCCGAAGAAAGAGCGCGTCCGGGGAGGCGCGAAGCGCCTAGGTCCACGTCATTCCCGCGAAAGCGGGAATCCAGGCAGTCCACGCAAACTTCTCGTCGTCGCTGCAGAGCCCCTTCGATCGCTTCGGATCCTGGCTGGGGACGTCAACGGCCTGGACCGTCCCTTGTCCGATGGAAACGTCAATGGCCTGGATTCCCGCTTTCGCGGGAATGACGGGGCGGCCTGGATTCCCGCTTTCGCGGGAATGACGGAGTAGAGTTCGCGGGAATGACGGGCAAGCATGGACAGTGACGCAAAGGTGCCGAAAGATGCGCCAAGCATGAAACCGACGAAAGCGAACTGGAGCTACCCGACCCGGATCCTGTTCGGACCGGGGCGCCTTGCCGAGCTGGGCGAAGCCTGCAAAACGATCGGCATGAAGAAGCCGCTGATTGTCACCGACCCGGGACTTGCCCGGTTGCCCGTCATCGAGCAGGCGCTCGAAATCCTGAAGGGCGCGGGATACGACGCCGGCCTGTGGTCGGACGTTCAATCCAATCCGACCGAGAGCAACATGAAGGCCGGCCTCGCGGTCTACCGGGGCGGTGCGCATGACGGCGTCGTCGCGATCGGCGGCGGGTCGGCGCTCGACCAGGGAAAGCTCGTCGCCTTCATGAGCGGGCAGACCCGTCCCGTGTTCGATTTCGAAGACGTCGGCGACTGGTGGACGCGCGCCGACGCCGGCCGCATCGCACCCGTCATCGCGATTCCAACCACCGCCGGCACCGGCTCCGAGGTCGGGCGCGCCGCCGTCGTGATCAAAGAGGACACGCACGAGAAGAAGATCATCTTTCATCCGAAGATGCTCCCCGTGATCACGATCTGCGATCCGGAGCTGACGGTTCCGCTGCCGCCCAAGCTCACCGCCGGGACGGGCGTCGACGCGCTCGCGCACTGCCTCGAGGCCTTCTGTGCGCCGACCTACCACCCGATGTCCGAGGGCGTCGCGGTCGAAGGCATGCGCCTCATCAAGGAAAACCTCGTCACCGCCGTCCGGGACGGCAAGGACCTCGACGCGCGCGGCAACATGATGACCGCGGCCGCGATGGGCGCGGTCGCCTTCGTCAAGGGCCTCGGCGCCATCCACTCGCTCTCGCACCCGGTCGGCGGGCTTTACAACACCCACCACGGCACCACCAACGGAGTGTTCATGCCCTATGTCCTCGCCTTCAACAAGACGGCGATCGACAAGAAGATGGCCTACCTCGCGCGGGTGCTCGGGTTAAAGAAAGGATTCGACGGAGTCCTGAGCTGGGTGCTCGACCTGCGCAACAAGATCGGCATCCCGCACACGCTGAAGGAGCTTGGCGTGCCGGATGCATCCAAGCTTGATCAGATCGCAAAGATGGCGATCGCCGACCCCTCGACCCCCACCAATCCCGTGGAGCTGACCGAGGCCGGCGCGAGGCAGATCTTCATGGCCGCGTTCGAAGGCGAGTTACATCCATGAAGAAAAGTCGCTCTCCCGGGCTTTGTTTGGGAAACCGAGGCTCGACGGATCGCAGGCAGTCCCCGGTAATACACCCGTTCTCTCTGGGCGAATGCTGACTCGCGCAGGGAGGCAAAGGAGAGGCAGTGACCATCGGATCCACTTCTTCCCCTTCGCGCGAGGTCTTGCACTCAGACCCTGACGTGCTCGAAGACGTGGAAGGATGACTGGAACACCCAAAGGGTCGCCGCGGATCGGGAGATCACCATGCGCAAAGTAGCGATCTTCAATGCCGGCTCGATCCAGCGGACGAACCCTTCGTTCCACGCGCTCGTCGGCGGCGACTACGACCGGCTCTTCACTGAGGCCGCGAGTCTTCTGCCCGCGGACGTGCTTGCGGTCGACCTGCAGGTGGGCGATCCGCTCCCCGACCCGGACGATCTCCGAGCAGTCATCGTCACCGGCTCGCCGGCGATGGTGACCGACCGACACCCATGGGCCGAGTCTGCGGCGTCGTGGTTGACGGCAAACCTCGACCGCGTGCCGATCCTGGGCGTCTGCTTCGGTCACCAGCTCATCGCGCAGGCGCTCGGCGGAAAGCTCGACTGGAACCAGGCCGGGCCCGAGTACGGCACCATTGGCGTCGAGCTCTCCGAAGAATGCAAGCGTGACCCTCTGATGTCCGAACTTCCGCCGTCCCTCAAAGCCCAGTGCGCCCACTTCCAGACCGTGACCGAGACTCCAAGAGGTGCGGTGGTGCTGGCGCGCGGTGCCAGCGGCATCCAGGCCTTGCGATTCTCGACGCTCGCGTGGGGCATTCAGTTCCATCCCGAGTACAGCCAACGGACCATGTCCGCGCTGATCACCACCATCCGGGACAAGCTCTCGAGCGCCGGTGTCGACGTCAACCGCACCCTCGCCGCCGTCGAGCCCACCGAAACCGCGCGCACCGTTCTCAACCGTTTCCTCACCATCGCCGCCGCCGAATCCACCCGCCGCCGCCACACCAGCTAAGTAATCGTCGGCTGCTCGGACTTCGCTGTCCGCGCCCCTCTCTGATCTTTGGCCGTCATTCCCGCGAACTCTTCTCCGTCATTCCCGCGAAAGCGGGAATCCAGGGCCTTTGCGCCCGCCAGCCGACAATGAATCTGGATTCCCGCCCTACCTCGCATGCACCTCCCGAAGACGCGACGACGGTGGTCGTTGCGCGGACGGTAGATTGGCGCGCCTGCGCACGTAATGCTCAGAAAGTCAGATGGACATGCAGTGAGACCACGTTCGACGGCGGCAGGCCTGGTGATCGCGCCGCTGGCAGCGCCAGCGATGGTCTGGATGTTGTCTGCGTTTGGCGCAATTCCAGCTTGGACGGTGGTCCCCTTCGCGTGGTTCGCGACGATTGTGTCCTACGCGGTGATGGTTCTGGCGTTCTTTCCGTTGGCCCTCAGGCTTTCACGCCGTGGCTGGACTCTGGCTTGGCATTACGCGGCGCTCGGCGGGTTTCTCGGCGCACTTCCGTTCGCGATTTGGTTCGTTGCCTGGTCGGTCTACGATGCCGCGCCGAAGTCACAAACTGAGCTCACTTCTTTCCTTTCATGCTGCGGACTTGGGGCTTCTTGCGGAATCGCAAGCGGAGTCTTGTTCTGGTTGATGTCAATTCGTGACGACGCAACCAATCGTGCAGAGACACCTCGCCGTCGCCAAGGCGGTCTCTGGGATGCCAATTGCGATTGAGGTTGCTGATCGACCACCGGGATGGTGCACAGGCGTTCGAAGGCTCAACCAGACGGGCGCCCAGGTCGTTGTAGCCCGCCCGTGTCGTCAGAAGCCCTTCGATTCCGCCACATCTGCGACCGACCGCGCAACGTCGACCCAGAGCCTCACTCGGGCTTCAAGGGACGCCCGGGCCGTCTCCACTGCCTCCGACCACAAGTTCGCGTTGTTGCCGCACAGCCTCCGGACGAGATCCCGGGACTGCGGTCCATGCCGATCTGCATCGGTGCCGATGTGACGATCAAGGTAGAAACGAAGGGTGCCCCACCTCTGCAGCGAATGACCGGCAAGACGATCTACGAGTCGCCGGAACATCCCCGGAATGACCTCCTCCCGTCCGTAGGCGAAGGCAGCCGCGACACGATGAACCCTTCCGGACTGTGCAACTGCCATCGTCGAGCGAACAAACCTTCCAGCCGCCCTCGAACAACCGCACTCGTCCAGAGCTTCATCCACGGAACGACCCGCACGAAGGTGTCCCATGAAGGCATGAATCGGCGCGACCTGCGCCCCGCATTCCTTCATCGCCCGAAGGTAAAGCTCAAAGTGGGAGAGGTGGCCTCCTCCGGGCGAGTGATCGCTTTCCTCATCGAGGATGATCTCGTTGACGAGGCGTCGCGCTTCCGGATCCGACGTGGGCAGCCAAGGAACCTCCACGCAGGTCACGAGCCGCTGCAGGGCCTTCAGCAGCGACTGAAAGTCCCAGACGGCAAAGACGTGCGTCTCCATGAAAAGCCGCAACGTCCTCTCGTCGCGAAGTTGGTCGTACAGCGGATGAACGGCGAGCCGCGCCCGTAACGGCGCAAGTGCAGCGTCGAAGTCCGCATCCGTCGAGTCGGACATTTCTAACCTTGGAAACGACCTCTTCCTCGCCCGCTGGTGCGTCGAACGAAGCTGTCCAATCGGGGGTGCTCTGTCCCCAACAACCGGGCGTGTTGCACGCGGCGTTTCCGGATCCATCGGCGGCGGTACCTACACCTCGACTTCGATGTCGGTTCCCGTCACGCGAACCCCGTATCGCACAACGGCTCGCTGGGCCGGCGGGCCCGCGACCTCTCCCGTGCGGACGTCGAATCGGGCGCCATGGTACGGGCAGGTCACCTCGTGACCCGAAACGGCGCCTTCGGCCAGCGGCCCTCCTCGATGAGTACACGTGTTGTCGAGCGCAAAGAACTGGCCGTCGACGTTGAACAGAGCGATCCTCTTGCCCTTCACCTCGACCAGACGCGCCTGACCTGGTTCGGTCTCAGTGGTCGTCCCTACTTTGACAAAGTCAGCCATCTTCTCCTCTCCTCTACCCGGTCTCCGCGAGCAGCTTTCGAACGCGGAGACGCCTGGACTTGCACTTCCGAAGATGTTCTCTTGACCTTGATTCTCGCACGGTCGTCCACTACCTCGCTCTGCGCAAATCCCCCACTGGAGAGGGAGTGGCACCCCCGCTTGCCGCTTTCGTCCGCCGTGAGCTGGGCGGTTTCTAAGCCGCTGGCTTTTCCGCGCGCGCGGCTTCAGCGGTTCAAGGACCAATTCCTCTTCGTTAGGCAGCGCCTTCGACACGGTGAACGAGGCGGCGAGGTACAAGGAACGCCTCCTCTGACGACTCGCCTCCGCGCCACCCGCCGAATCGAAACGTCACCCACGAGATCCTTGACGAACCACCGGTTCTGCAGCACCCAAATGGAACCGGACCGAGGTCGTTCCCAGACTTCATCCCGACGTACTCCGCACCCTGAAGCGTTGCCGGTTGGTCGAGAACCCTTCCGGCATCGGCACGAGGTTCCTGCACGAATGCATCGACGATGAGTCGAACATTCGGATCCCAAGACGACGTGGTTCCCGTGGCCGACGGCGACCGCACGCGCGTTCAGTCCCGACGACGGAACGATCGCCGCCGGCTCGACGGACTCCACGAAGCAGCTTTGGGACGAGTGAGTCCTGACGAACGCTTCCTGCACCACCCGGAACACCACCTGAGCGCTCGTCGGGTACTGGTCACTTCGCATTGTGTAGGTAGTTCTGGAGGGTATCGGCGATTCGCTCGTGGGCACGCAACGCCCTCCAGCCGACGTACATCCAGAACCCGCCAACAAGCAGAACGAAGACAAACCAGATAGCGGACAAGACTTCAGCCTCATCAGGGTACACGCCGATCCCTCCTCTTGTGTTGCCGACGTCGCGCCTCAGTCACTCACTGACTGCGAACTCGTCGGCGGGATAGTTTGCCATGAAGCCAAGTCTCCGCGGGGTGCGGGCCTGCGCGCCGCGCGCGCGTAGATCGGCGGCACGCTGCGCACGCCGGACTCCGTCGCGAGCGAGATCAACCACAGCGAGCCCATGAACACGATGAAGAACACTGCCCACTCGGTCTCGTGGCACGCATCACCCTTCAGCCCACGTACATCCAGAACCCGCTAGATTGCAGGACGAAGACCTACACGAAGGCGGACAAAACCACAGCATCCTCAGGGTTCGTGCTCATTCCTCACTGTTTTTCGGGCGACTCGGGGCCGGCTCCGTCGGTGATCTCGCCGGTGATGGAGAGGTCGTAGTTCTTGTGGGATTCGCCTTTGAACCTGATCCAGGTGGAGAAGCGGGTGGGCGGGACGGTGGTGTCGAGGGTGAGGACGGCCGGGATCTCGACCTTTCTGCTCCTCGAGCTGTCCGGGGTGATGGTCGGCTCTCGAAGCTCGAGCGTCATCCGGGGCTTAAGCGGCAGGATGAACTCGGTCTTCGCCGGCTCCGTCTCCGATGGCCACTCGTAGTAAACGACGAACTCCTGGCGCGCGCTGTCCCCGCGTTTCACCGTTCCGAGGTCGACGACCGCGGGCCTCGAATGCATCGGCGGAATGGTGGCCATGCGAACCGTGGCGACCACGGGCAGGACCTGGAAGTCATCGAAGCTCACCCTGATCTTGTAGGCGCGAACGCCCTTCTCCACCGGGTTCAAGGTGAGGTGCAGGGCAACGGTCTCGCCGCCGCCGATGCCTGGCAACTTCTCCGCGGTGGCCTTGACGCACTTGCAACCCGTGTCCATGCGGCGGATCGTCAAAGACCTGCTTCCATGATTGGTCAGCTTGAGCTCGATCGGGACGATCGCCGCGGATCTCAGGATCCCGAGGTCGATTTCGAGGGGCTCGATGGTGACGTCGGCCTTGGGTTCGAGCTTCTTAAGCTGGGCCACCGTCGACGACTCCGCGGGCCCGGTGGTCGTCGGCTTCGAGGATTCCTCGACGTCTGAGACCGCGTTCGAGTCAACGGCCGGCACCGGCGCCTCGCCTTCGCGGCGTGCACAAGCGCCTGGAAGACTCAGCAAGCCGAGCACGATCGCTAGCCCGGATAATTCATGAAGATCATGCACAGTCGGTCACAACTCGCCGTCTCAAGTTTGCTTGCAATGGTTTCTTGAACACACAGTTCATGTAGGAACCGGGCCAGGTTTTTTTGAGAGGTGCCGCTACGCGGCACCTACGCGGCCGGGCTCGCCCTTCGGCCGAGCCCTAGGATCATGCATGCTCTGGGCTAACAGGGATCTCACTTCTTCTCCTTCACCTCTGAGAACACCTCGACGCACAACGGCTCCGTGGAGCGGTTGATGCGGATCTCGATCGTGCCCGTGAATGTCCCCACCGTCCTGCCCTCGAGCGTGATCTCGATCGGAATCGTCCCCACGCCCACCTTGTCGAGCGCCCGCGCCGACAGCTCCGGCGCGCTCGAGCCGAGCTCTTCGATCTTCAGGTCGTCCCCGAGGGTGTGGCAGAAGCTGATCTTGCGCGACCTCTTCTCCCCCACGAAAACGTCTCCGAGGTAGATCTTTCTCTGATCGAGATACCACCCGGGGTGGACCTCCCCGCTGATCGGCAGAGTTGAATCGGTCCGAAGAGACGTCTCGAACCTGATCTGCGTGTTGAAGGAGGCCACCTCCTTGCTCGCGTCGAGGTGGACGATCATGGTGCGCGAAACCTTGCGGTACTCTCCGAACGGCGAGGTCGCGGGCTCCCCGACTTCTTCCACCGTGATCGGCAGGTTCTCGACTGAAGTCGTGATCGGCTTCAACTCTTCGCCCGACGGAAGGTAGTACACAACTTTGACCTCCTTCAGGGTCGACTGGCCGAGGCTCCTGCGACCGAAGGCGATCTTGGGCGGGTTGAAGCTCATCCTGGGAGCGATTCGATACTCGATCGTCATCTCCTTGCGCGTGTGGCGGGTGTCGTTGGCGATCGCCCACACGGTCATGAGCTTGGCGCCCTTGGCCTCCACCAGGCGCAGAGACGTCGACAGCTTCAGGGACCCGCCGGCCTCGAGCTCGCGGTGGTCGTAGGCGATGCCCAGGCACCCGCAGGAGCCCTTGACCTCGACGAACCGCAGAGGCTCCGCACCGGTGTTGACGATCTCGAACTCGACGGAGGTCGGTTGCTCCGGTGGAACAAGACCCAGATCGACGTTCGCCGGCCGGAATTCGAACGATGCCTGCTCGGGTCGCGACGAGACCCGGCTTTCGCCGTTCTGGTTTGCGCCGCCGGCAGTTGGGGCGGCGGTTTCATTGGACTTTCCGCATCCGCCGAGCAGCAGGATCGCCCAGCAAGCCGCGATCAAGACGCCCGCGCGCTCAGTTGGGAATGACGAGCTCTTGACCCACGTACAGGCGATTGGGGTCGGGCAGACGGTCACGGTTGGCCTCCAGGATCGAGCGCCAGCGTGAGGCGTCTCCATAGTAGTTGCGGGCGAGCTGCATCAGGGTATCGCCCTTCTTCACGATGTGGACACGAAGCGACGGAGCCGGAGCCGCCTTTCCCCGCGGCAGGTAGACCGGCTGCGAAAGCGCCGCTTCGCTGCTGAATTCCGTCTGCGGCGCCGTGCCGTCGGATGAGTAGCTCGACGAGCCGGTCGCCTCGCCCTCCTCCGGAATGATCAAGTCGTTCCCGGTCTTGCAACCGGCGGCCGCGAGGCACACGACAATTCCCGCCCACGTGAGGCTCACTCGGTCAGTCATCGATGCGATCTCCGCGTTTGGGACTCCCGGGCGACAGAATCACCCGCGGGACGGAGTACGCATGGCTGCGCCCGTCGTCACCTCACCCACCGCCACGGGGGTGCTTTGAGTGACATCCCCACCAAAGGTGGGGCATTGTAGGCTTGCGCCCGGGGTGGATTCCAACACTTGTACACAGCCTCGGGCGGCCGCCCGGCGGATGCGCGCCGGGACCGGCTCTATGGCCGCAGGGCGTTCGACTCGCCGCGAGATGAGTGTCCCCCGCCATCCTTGCGTTGCACCTCTTCCCGGAGGAGGACCTTCTTCAGCCGTTCCAGCACCCGGAACTGGTGGAGCTCGCCCAGATTGCGATACACAAGCTGCAGGTTGCGGATGATTCTGAGCAGGATGGCGCCGTCGTTCATCGGCATCAGCAGTCCCGGGTCATAGCCGCCTTTGCCGTCGCTCAGCCGCTGGATGCAGTCGGCCTTGGTCTGGATGCGGCCAGCCTCGAAGGCGTCGATGAAAACTGCAGGCTCGTGCAGGCCCAGGCGCAGGATGAAATGGCCCGGCAGACCGATGCCGAACAGCGGCAGACTCAAGCGGCGCGCGACGAACAAGTAGATCGTCGCGAGCGCGATCGGGATCCCCGTCCTCCGCTCGAGAACCCGGTTCAAGTAGGAGTTGTCGGGGTCGTAGTAGTTGCGCTGATTGCCGGAAAAACCCAGCTCCCCTGCGAGAAAACGGCTCAGAACCTGGGCGACGGTCATCGGATGGTCGACGCCCACGATGCGCGTCTGAAGATCGTCCGCCATCGCGTCCAGGGCCGCACGGATCGAGCCCTCGTCCAGATCCGGATAGCGGCTCAAGGCGAGCAGGACGCAGCCATCTTCGAGGGCATTCTGGTCCTTGCCGAGTCGATGGCCGATGTCGAACAGCCGCTTCTCGAGAAGGTGGATGCGCACATCCTCGAGGACGAAGCGGGCGCGCACGCGAAGCCTGGCGTCAGGCCCGTTCGAAGCGTCCGCGAGATACGGAAGGGCCTGCGCCCCGATGTTCTTCAACGCGGACCTTGCACCCTGGGACACCACCTTGGAGTCGTCGCTGAGGAGTGAGACAAGGGCGCAGATGCGAGAGTCATCTAGATGTTTCATCCCTGTTCCCCGGTGGCACTCCTCCCCAGATGTCCTGGCGCATTGTTCTACACGGTGGTGCGAGTTTCACACAGATCCTCGAAGAAAGTCCTGTTGATCGAGGTTTGCCAGTGTGGAGAAAACACCTCATGAAAGTGCGACAGAAGTCATGTTTATGCAGAATCTGACAGGATCTGCACCTTCTGACGCAGGGCGGCGACCTGCTCCATTCCTGGGAGCGACGGCTGCGCACCTTTCCTGGTGACCGCCAACGACCCTGCGGCAATTGCGGTTGCCAGGCACTCCTCCTCGAGAAGACCTCCTGCCAGGGCCGCGGCAAAGGCTCCGCAGAACGCATCTCCGGCGCCTGTCGCGTCGACCACCGGCACCTTGGGCGCCAGACCTCGGATGAGATGCTTGCCACGGTGCAGGGCACCATGCTCTCCCAACGTCAGCGTGACTGCGCCGAAGCCTTGCTCAAGGAGCTCGTGCGCGGCGCGCCGGGCGTCTTCCAGGCAGCGGACAGGAATCCGAGACAAGACCTCCGCCTCGGTCTCGTTGACGATCAACTGGTCGACGTTGCGTGCGATCGAAGCAGCGAGGGGCTGCGCCGGAGCCGCATTCAAGAGCACGCTCGCACCTTCCTTCCTAGCGAGCGCCGCAACTTCTTCCACCACCGCCAGCGGAATCTCGAGCTGCACGAGAACGATGGCGTCTCCTGCACCGACCAGGGCCTCGCGAACCTGCTGCGAGCTGACCCGGGCATTGGCCCCCGGAACGACGACGATCCGGTTCTCTCCGTTGTGCTCGACCAGGATCAAGGCCGTCCCGCTGTGGCAGTCGACCCTGGCGACTCTGGTGACGTCGACGCCGGCAGCCGCGAGACTCCTGCAGAGCTCCGTCCCGAACTCATCGTCGCCGACGCAGCCGACCATCTGGACCTCGGCGCCAAGGCGCGCCGCGGCGAAGGCCTGATTGGCGCCCTTGCCGCCGGGAAAGGTGGTGAACGACGATCCTCGCACCGTTTCTCCCGCGAGGGGCGCACGATCACAGCGGACCACGAGGTCCATGTTGAGGCTGCCGACGACGACGATCCTTCGCCCGCTCATTCACTCACAGACCCTTCCCCTTCGCCTCCCTCCATAGGGCCTCCATCTCGTCGAGGCTCGCCTTGCCCATCCGCTCGCCCAGCCCCTTCTCGAGGTACCGGAAACGGCGCTCGAACCGGTCGCAGGCGCGGCGCAGCGCGATCTCCGGGTCGACCTTGCGCAGGCGCGCGGCGCACACGACCGCGAACAAGAGATCCCCCAGCTCCTGCTCGAACCTCTCCTCACCCTGCAGCAGGGACCGGCGCGCCTCCTCGAGCTCCTCCGCGACTTTGTCGAGAGCGCCGGTGACGTCCGGCCAGTCGAACCCGACGGAAGCGGCCTTGGATACCAACTTGGTGGCGCGGCGCAGCGCTGACACCTCCGCGGGCACTCCGTCGAGCAGCGATTTGCGCGCGAAGCTCTTCTCCGAGTGCTTGGCGTGCTCCCAGGTGCGCAGCGCCTGCTCCGGGCTGTCGGCCTTGGAGTCGCCGAACACGTGAGGATGGCGGCGAACCAGCTTGTCGGCGATGTCCTGCGCCACCTCGAGCAGAGAGAACCGGCGGTCCTGCTCGGCGATGCGGCTCATCAGGAAGATGTTCATCAAGAGGTCGCCGAGCTCTTCCCGGACGGCCTCGAGGTCGGAGGCGGCCACCGCGTCGGCGATTTCCGCCGCCTCCTCCTGCACGCACGGCACCATCGTCTCCAGAGTCTGCTTTCGATCCCACGGACATTCCGCGCGCAGCCGGTCGACCACCCTGAGGAGCGCCGCCAGCGGCTCGAGCCTCTTGTCGAGGGTTCTTTCCATGATCCGTGTCCTCGAGAAAGCCCGGATTATGCCAGTCTGCGGAGTCCGCGCAGCGACCTCCGCACCGTTGCTCCGGTCTCCGCGAAAGCGGCGCCGTCGCGCCGCACTCCCGCCTGCTGCCTCGTGCGCGAACCACGCGAACGCCTGCCCCTTCGAGCATTCCGACCGCTCCTTCGTGCGCGAACCAAAGCGGCGCTGTCGCGCCGCACTCCAAAAGCTGCGCGGTGCGAGCAATGGAACACAGCCTTCGCGGATTCTCTTCAGCATCCCGACCGCTCCTTCGTGCGCGAACCAAAGCGGCGCTGTCGCGCCGCACTCCAAAAGCTGCGCAGCGTGAGCAATGGATCCGTGCGTAGCTCGCAAGTCTTGGAGTGCGGTGCGAAGCACCGCTTTGGTTCGTGAACAAACCAGCACGTTTTGGAGTGCGGTGCGCCACCACCGCTTTGGTTCGTGAACAAACCACGCGAACGCCTGCCCCATTGAGCATCCCGCCCGCCCCTTCGTGCGCGAACCAAAGCGGCGCTGTCGCGCCGCACTCCAAGACCCGCGGCCTGCAGCGCACGCAGTCGGTTGCTACGATCTCGACGAAAGCGACCCTTAGGGGTCGCACCAAAAGACCCGCGGCGCAGGGCGACCGAAGATGAAGCTGGATCCCGCGACGATCGAGTGGCAGGAGACGCGCTACCCGGGGATCTTCATTCACCTGCTGTGGCTGGATGAGGGCAGCAGCGGCGACGCGGCGGTGCTGATCCGGATGGACCCCGGATGCAGCTACCCGCGGCACCGGCACGTTCGCGAAGAGGACGTGCTGATCCTCGAGGGCTCCTACGCGGACGAGCGCGGCGAGTACCATGCCGGCACGTTCCTGCGCAACCCCGCGCAGAGCGTCCACTCGGCGCGCGCCACGGGCACCGTACCCTGCATCCTGTTCGCCGTCGCCCGCGGCGGCATCGAGATCCTCCGTGACGCCGTCGCCGGCGCATGATGAGAAACGCCGTGAGCTCGAGCACGCAGTTTTGGAGTGCGGTGCGCCAGCACCGCTTTGGTTCGTGAACGAACCACGCGAGCACCTGCCCCTACCTCGTCTCGCGCTCAGAAACCCCTTCCACAAAGAGCACGCGCTTTGCAAGCTCGCCGCGGTGGTCACCTCCTGGAATCCTCCTCCGTTCCCGCCTGCGCATAACCAAGCTCTTCAAGCCTGATGCGGTCGCGCTCGAGCACTTCTGACGGCCAGAGCTCCGGCGGTCCGAAAGATTGGTTGAGCTTCCCGTCGACCTCACCACGTCTCTTTAGGAGCCCTTCGAATTCGGCCGCCAACGCCTGCTGCTGCGCAAGGACGCTGTGGTTCTCCACCGGGTCCTTGTCGAGATCGTAGAGGCGAGCTCCGGCAGTGGGATGGCTGATGTACTTCCACTTTCCGGTGCACAGGACGCTCAGGTTCTCCCTGCCGAATGTGAACGACAGGGCCCCGATCTCGCTCACCACGGCCTCGCTTCCTCCCTGCGGCTCGCGCAGAAGGTGCAGGAACGAGCGGCCCTGCCGGAATTCCTTCCAGGCCGCCGGACAGGGAATCCCCAGGAGATCGAGGACCGTCGGCACGACGTCGACCAGCTCGACGCGCGCCCGGCAGCGTCGACCCGGGGCGACTCCCGGTCCGGCGATGATCAGCGGCACGCGCACCACCTCCTCGAACACGTACGGCACGTGATGCAGGTAGTAGTAGCCGCGTTCTCCCATGCCCTCGCCGTGATCGGACGTGAACACCACGAGGGTACGGTTCGAAATCTTCAGCTCCTCGAGCCTGCCGAGCAGCCGGCCGACGGCATCGTCCGCGTAGGCGATCTCCCCGTCGTACCGGGCGACGTAGTCGTCATGGCGCAGCTCACCCGGGATCCGCTGGTACTTGGGGATCCGCTGCTCCTCGACGAGCCTTCCCGTGACCACCTTGCCATCCTCCGCGAACGCCCGGTGAAAACTCTCGGGCGGCAGGTACGGCCCATGGGGATCCTGCAGGTGCAGCCAGAAGAAGAAACGCTGATCGCGATGTTTCTCGATCCAGGCAAGAGACGCGGCCAGGGCGTCGCCCGCCTTCTTCTCCCCGAACAGCGGGCGATTCAGCTCGTGGCTGGGCATCAAGTCGTCGTAGTCGCCGAACCCCTGATCGAGCAGGAACTCGCGCCCGAGGAGAGCGTTGCCGACCACTGCTCCCGTCGCGTAGCCGTTCTCCGCGAGGATCTCCGCCCAGGTCAAGAGACTTCTGCGACACGGCCCGTGCTCGTTGGAAAGGATGCCGTGCGCCCTGGGATAGAGCCCGGTCATCAGCGAGACGTGCGAGGGGCGGGTCTCCTGGAATTGACTCCATGCATGGTCGAAGATCACCCCCCTTTGCGACAGGGCGGTCACCGACGGGGAAGTGTCGCGTGAGTATCCGTAGCTCCCGAGGTGATCCGCGCGCAGCGTGTCGACGACGATCAGGAGCACATTGGGCCTGGAAACAGAGGTCGCAGCCCGGTCGGAGCAGGAAAAGAGCGGAACAAGAGCAAGAAGTGCAGCCGTCTCGCGCAGAGAAGCAGAGAGCGCAAACAACCCTCTTGTCCTGAATCTCCTCCCCGCTCCGCGTCTTTGCGCCCTTGCGCACCGAATCTCATGTTTCATGGGTCACGGTCGATCGCGGAGTCCCTTGCATCTCTGCGCGAATCCTGGTCTCTCTCTGCGCCCTCTGCGTCTCTGCGGTGAATCCAGTCTGGCAAACATTCTCTTCGCAGGTTCGCGAACGAAAGCGGTGCTGTCGCACCGCATTCCAAGGCGCTTCGCGCCTCCTCGGACGCTCTCTTTGTCCTTTGTCTCTGTGATCTGTGCGGTGAACCTCGTCCATCGCAGCTGCAAACCGATCCCTCCGTTGCTTCTTCCTTCTTACTTCTTCCTTCTTACTTCTTACTTCTTACTTCTTACTTGCTTGCTGCTCTCGGCTACCGGCGCCAACGACGCGACTCCTCGGAGAGCCAGTCGGGAGAGCGCAGTCCGGGAGGAAGATCCTTGTCCGTGACGACACCGTCATGGTCCCGGTCGAGCCGGTCGAACGCACGCGCGGGTCCGACGAATTCATCGGCGTCGACCCGCCGGTCGTCATCGAGATCGTAGCGCGTCATGAAGTCGTCGAACGACTCGCTCCTGCCGTCGGCGCGGGAGAACGCCAGGGCCTGCTCGATCTCCCGGGAGTCGAGCATCCGGTCACCGCTGGAGTCGAACCGGTAGATCAGGTCGAGGGAGCCGTTGAATTCCTTGTCGTTGAGCTTGCCGTCGCGATTCTTGTCGAGGAGCTGCAAGACCTTGGAGGAGTCCTCGAGCAGAAGCTGCCGGTAGGGTCCTGACCTTGCGCGCGGCAGCTCTTCGACCGAGAGCGACCCGTCGCCGTCGCCGTCGGCGACCTCGAGCAGCGCCGCCGGCGCCCCCAGCTCGGCCACGCTGACCTTGCCGTCGTGGTTGCGATCGATCTTCTCGAAATGCCGGGCGCGGTCGGCCGCGAGCGGCAGGAGCCCGACTTCGCCCGAGCTGAGCTGGCCGTCGTCGTCGAAGTCCAGCCGGTCCCAGAAGAGCTTCACCAGCTCGTTCTGGTTGAGGCGCCCGTTGCCGTCGCGATCGAACAGATGGAGCTCTGCCCCATCGAACACCCGCGCCCACTCCTTGAGCGGCTGCGTCGTGCCGAACTTCGTCGCCAGCTCCGCGCTGCGCCGCCGCAGCTTCTTCAAGACGGCGGCGATCTCCCTGGCCTGCGCGTCGGAGATGTTCGCCTCCTTCTTCGACTGCATGCGCGCGACCGTGTCCTCCCACCCGCGCGCGCTCTTGCGTGCGGCCGCGACCCGGTCGAGGTCGTGGCACGCGGTGCACGCATCGACCATGAATCCCGGCAGATCGCGCGGCAGCGTCCCGATCGCGATTTCCATCACCTCCAGCCCGCCTTCCTCCTCGGCGGGTACTGGTTGCTGCTTCTCTCCGGCAAGCTCTTCGGCGGAGAGGTAGCCGTCGCGGCTCTGGTCGAACTTGAGAAACGTCGCTCCCGAGCCGTTCCACTCGCGCCGCGAGATCAGCGAGTCATCATCCTTGTCGAGCTGTTCCAGGAACTGACGGGAAGTGTCCTGGCTCGAAGGCTGTGCCCGCGTGACCATCACCAGCGGCCAAAGGACCACGACGGACCACGGCCAGGCTCTCATCGGCTGCCCTCCGATTCCTTGACGTTCTTCGATCTCAAGTCCCAGGTGACCCCGAGCAGCCGGTCGACCTCCTTCTTGGTAAAGAACCGCGCCCCTTCGTGGGAGATGTCTTTGAGCTGCCTGCCCGACTCGTCGACCATGCGATCGAAAGAAAAGCTCTCGAACACGACGTCGTGAACCGGCAGGTTCTCGGCGAACACCGGCCCCAGCACCTCCGCCTTGTCGCTCCTCGAGAGGTCGACAGCGACCGCGCCGGCGCGCCCGGCGATCACGGCAAAGCGCTGCAGGAACGGCGCGTTGTAGCAGGACAGGAGCGCGACTTTCGCGGCACCGCTCTCAAGCCGTTCCGAATCGAGTCTCTTGGGATTCTCCGGGTCGCTGATCCTCACGACCCACAGCGCCCCGGCGCCGCCGTCGTCCGCGGAGACGTCCTCGACCGCGAAGTAGGCGTAGTCGTTCTCCTCGGTCGGAATCTCGCCGCCCTCGCTGCCAAGGTCGAAGCGGCTGGTGAGGCACACGTCGCGAAATCGCAGGCGCCCGCGCGCCGCGTCCGGGAGGATCGCGCTGCCCTCGGCCTCCATCGCGCGGTGCGGGAACAGGCGCAGGGCCTCCTTCGGCTCGGTGACGTCGAAGATCGCCGGGCCGAACGCACCGTTGGCGATCACGGCGAGCTTGCGCGAGGGAGTGCGCTCGCCGTAGCCGTCGTCCGGCCGGCTGCTCTGGAACGTGACTCGGACCGCCTCGACGTCGTCGTCGACCTGCGAGTCGAGCAGGACGTCGAGGTGGGCGATGAAATCGGGCCGCGCCGGTTCCGACACGTCGACGATCTTCACCCCGGCGGGCCCGTCCGCCAGATAGACGTGCGGCCAGCAGAGGTCAAGGGACCTCGCTTCCCTGCTCGGCATCGCGCCCACCAGGCGGGTCTTGTCGACGTCGCGCACGTCGAAGATCTTGAGCCCGCCGCCGCCGTCGGCGACGTACAGGAGGCCGGCGCGGTACAGAACGTCGCGGGCATCGTCCGTCGGGATCACCCGGAGCGTTCGCGGCGCCGCGATGCTGCGTGCGTCGATGACCGCGACTCCCGCACCTTCCAGGGCGACGAACAGATACTCGAAGAATCCCTGCAGCTCGTCACAGCGCGCCGCGACCCGCCGCGCCCGCGGCAAGGGCACGCAGGCGATGGGCGCCGAGAGCTCCGGGTTCTCGCGATCGAGGGCGACGATGTGCAAGCCGCGGTCGTCGACCACCGCCCCGAAGCCGCGCGTCAGGTTGAAGTTGCCGCTGCCCAGCCCCAGAGTGCCGGGCGAGCGGTGGCAGTCGACGCAGTCGCGCGCGACCGGACGCGTGGAATGAAGCTGATGATGGATCATCGTCATCCCCGACAGGCCGGCCGCGGTCACCGGCAGGAGCTGGTCGACGAACACCTTGCCTTGCGCGTCGTGCACGGAGCCCATCGTCGAGAATCCGACCAGGTACGGCGCCACCATGCCCTCGTCGTTGTACCCCAGGTAGAAGTGCCGCAGGGTCGCGAACACCTTCTCCTGAGTGGTGTTGCGCCCCGGCGTCCGTTCGCCGCTCAGGAGGTCGAGGTCCGAGAACGATTCATTGCGATCGAAGTGGAACCCGAAGAAGTTGGCGTTCCAGCCGGCGTGGCAGGCGTAGCACTCAAGCTTCTCGTGGGCCTCCGTCATCGCCCGCGCCGCGACCGGGTTGTACTCGGCGCGCTTGGGGTCGAGCACGTGGAAAGCCTGCTTCAGCGGATGGCGCCGTCCGTCGACCTTGGAGACGAGGAACAGCTTCCCCTCCTCCTCGACGATGTGCTCAAGCCTCTGGCCGCGGGAGGTCCGGCGCGCAGTGGTCTGCGTGAACGTGCCGTGGCAATCGGTGCACTCGATCTCGACGGCGTGCTCCATGAACCCGTAGACGTTGCCGTCGCCCATCACGTCGGAGGTCGTGTGGCAGTCGACGCAGTGCATCCCTTTCTCGTGGTGGATGTCGGGGGGCACGATCAACGGATCGTCGATGTAGTACGCGCCGTTGAGGCGCGAGTCGGTGGTCCCCGGCACCTGGGGCCCCGCCGGCATTCCGGGCACGAGCTGCGCAAGCCCGCGGAATTGGAGGCCGATCGAGGCATCCCCGTAATGGCAGCGCGTGCATGTATTGGTCGGCGGCGACTTCACCATCCGATGCTCGATCGGATGACCGGGCTCGAGCCGGTCGATGCTGCGGTCGGCGCTCTTGGAGAGGCCGTCGTCGGCGTAGCTCACGTGACACGCGGTGCAGCCGCCGCCGCGATAGTCGCCGTCCTGGCCGAGCCGCCCGCGCAAACCCGTGCCCGAGCTCCAAAGGTGGCACTGCATGCAGTTCTTGCGGGCGAGGTCGAGCACGTGGCCGGAGAGCGCACTGCGATCGCCTGGCAGCGAAGACGACGAGGGCAGGCCGGCGAGGCTCGCGTACGCGTTCTCCGGGACCTTCCCGTCGGCGTCCTCGACCGCAAAGATCGAGAAGCGCGTCCTCCGGCTGCGGGCGAGACCGTTCTCGTACAGCCCGTCGGAGAGGTGTCCCGCGGTGGTGCAGTGCAGCGACTTGAGGAGTCGTTCGACGATCTCGCCGTGACAGGCGCCGCAGGTGCGGCGCACGACCCTGAGGTCCGCCGGGTTCAGGAACTGCAGGTACTTGGGGTCGAAGCTCTCGGGAAGGATGCGCTCGTCATTGGGCAGAGGCACCGTCTCGCGGACGTGCGCGAGGATAATCTCCGTCGCGTCCGGATTGCCGCCGTGGCAGCCCGTGCAGGTCACCGCGTACCACGGGTGCATCTCCTCCAGGCCTGAGTGACAGTCCTGGCATTTCTCCGCGGCGGCGCTGCCACCTGCGGGATCGGCCGGCGCAGGACGCGCGGCCGCGCGAACGGCGGAAACGCCGGCATCGAGGATCACCACGCACGTTAGCCCGAGCAGTCCTGCCGCGGTCAGTCGCCAGAGGGCGTCGACTCTCGATCGCCACCGTGAATCAGCGACTGGCCCTTCACGGCGACTCATCGAAGCATCCTCGCGCGCGTGCGCCGGTCAGACGAACAGCTTGGGCAGCACCTTGCCTTTGGACTGCTCGGGCTCGACCGAGAACAGCTTGCAGATGGTCGGGCACACGTCGATCGAGCTGACGTCTGAATCGACGACCCGGCCCTGGCGGAAGTCGGGGCCGTAGGCGATGCAGGCGACTTTCTGCAGCTCGGGCGAGCCGTCGCCGTGGTCGAGGCCGTTGCGCTGGTTCAAGTCCCGGTCGCGGCCGAACTCCGGCAGCACGAAGATGGCGGTCGACTCCCTGAGCTCGGTGTCGCGCTCGACGACGTCGAGGATGCCCCCGACCTCCTGATCGTTGCGCCGGATCACGTCGACGTAGGCGTTGTACGAGCCGTGAGCGATGTCGGCGTTGCTGAGAGACACTCCCAGGAACGTCGGCCGGAAGAGCTGCAGGATCTTGCCGGCGATGTTGAGCGCCTTGGCGTCGCCCGCGGCGGGGCCGGTCATGCGCGTGGTGTCGTTCCCGGTCAGCTCATCGAGGATGTACTTCTCGACGCGCGCCGCAGTCTCGGCGTCGTTCAAGGCCGCGCCCGAGTGGTTCGAGCGGATCGACTTTCTCAGCTTCTCGAGAGCCTGGGTCTCCTGCTCGGAATCGGTCTTCGGCCGACCGAACTGCTGCAGGACTTCGCGAAACTCCTCGTTGAACAGGCCTTCGCCGTCGATGACGTTGGCGCCGTACGAGGGTCCGAACTTGCGATTCAAACTGTAGGCGAAGTTCACTCCCTGCGCGCCGTTGTTGGTCGACAGCCACACCTTGCTCGCCGGCAGAGTGAGGCCCTCGCGCAGGTACTCGAACAGCGTCGGGTTGTAGCCGCGCTCGTTCTCGCGGATGCCCATGTACTCGGTGACGCCGGTGAAGATGCTGAGCGTCGCGCCGTAGTGGCCGGTGTTCTGGATGCCGCAGTTGGGGAAGACCACTCCCTTCTCGGCGAGTCGCATCAGATTGGGAACGTTGGCCGGCGTGCCGATCGTGTCGCGGCTGCGCACTCCACCCGCGAACGCGACCAGGAGCACGTGGCGGGTCTTGCCGGCGGGCCCCGGGCCGGCCATGGCGAACGGCTTCCCCGGGAGCGCGATCGCCGACGCGGCGGCGCCGCTGACCTTCAGGAATTCACGCCGGTTGAGTGAGGTCTTCATGGGCATCGCTCCATTCTCGGGTGCTGCTGCTGCTGCTAATAGCTCTGGTACTCGGGGTGAGTAAGAATCGCGCGCACCACTGTCCGCCGGGTGCAGGCCCTGGACTCGAGCGCTCCGGTGAAGCTCTTGATCTCCTTGGGATCGGGCTCGCGGCACAGGAAACGCACGAACTGGCGGCGCACGAACTCCTCGGGCGCCTCCGGGCCGCCCACCAGGGAATCGGCTGCGCCCGAGTCCAGCATGAGCTTGATCAGGACCGAGCGCAAAGGGTTGGTGTCCGACAGGGCAAGAAGTGCGTTCCGGCAGCGGCGCAGCTCCTGCGCCTCGGGCTGCCGGTCAAGGAGGTCGACGAACAGCGACCGGATGAACACCCGGTCCGATTTGGGCCGCAGGGTGAGCAGGAGCTGCTCGTAGCCGAGGCTCGCCGTCCAGTCCGTGACGATCCTTGGATACGACAGCGGCTGCTGGCGCAGGCGCTCCGCGTCGTCCTGCAGCATCTTGGGGTCGCGCGGCCTGCCGAAGATCGCGCCGTAGTGACGCTGCAGGAAGAACTTTTCGAAGTCGGGATGATCGACGGCGATCTTGACGAGGTCGGCCTGGTTCGAACCCTTGACGCCGAGGAAGGTGGCCTCGGCGCCGTCGTACATGCGTTTTCCAGCGTCGAGCGTGCGCACGTTCTTCTGGACCGTCTGTCCCAGGAGCTGCTCGAGCACGACCGTGACGAAGGTGTCGTTGCCGGGATTGCGCGCGTTGAAGAACTGACTCGAGACGATCTGCCGCAAGGCGTCCTTGACGGACAGCTTCTGCTGCTCGAGCTGGCCCGGCATCTCGACGAAGGCCTCCGTCGACGGCCGGAAGTTGTCGATCAGGAGGAAGTAGAACAGTTCTTCCTCGTAGAGGCCCTCGAAGAACGCAACCGAGCCGACCAGACGCTCGATCAGGTCGATGCGCTTGGTGCCGAAGGCCTCCTCGGCCTCCCTGGGAAGAGGAGTGCGACCGGTGAGATCGATGAACAGTGCCCGCAGGAAACGCCGGTCGACCGGAGATTCCTGGAGCTCGTTCTCGATCAGCGTGCCCCTTGGGTCACTGGTCATCGTTCCACGACCCTTGCTCATGCCTCCTTGGGAGGAGCCCGCGGAGGTCGCCCCGTGAAATTAGTGCAACACTCCGAAAATTCCGATCCATAGGCGGCCCATCTACCGGCCATTTTCGCTCGCTCCTTTGGTCGCGAAATTTTCTGCTTCGAACCGCAGGCTTCGTTGCGCCTTCTCAGCAGGTTTCTCTTCAACCTGCATCACGGTCCGAATCTCTCGGCGGAAAAGGCACCTTATCTCTGCATCCGACCACTCGCACTGGTATCCGAAGTGGAGGCCAGCGGTCACCCGTGCGGAGGCGAGGAGTCGCCGCCTCGGGGGGCCAGCTCGTCTCGAGCAGCGCAGAGCTCGCGGGCGAGCGCCTCCGGAAGCCAGGACTCGGAGCGTTCGGCGTCGACGCCTGGGAGAACTGGAAAAGTGTAGGTCTCGACTTCGAACGTCTGGGTGAGCCGGCGGCGAACGGCCTCCGAGACCGCCTCGCGCCAGGAATCGCGCGTCGTCCCCAGCGGCCCGAGCACTGGCCGGTCGATCGGTACGTGAAAATGAGTTCTCACTTCCTCGACTCGTTTCATCTCGAGCGGTGGCAGGCTCAGAAACTCGGGCAGGTCCTCGAACATCCGCTGCTCCCCACCGGAAAGCCGCGCGACCGTCTGATGCAGGTAACGAGGCTCGGCGTAGCGCGAGAGCTCCTCGAGCGCCTTGGGATCGGCCGCCGGCTTCTTCAGAGCAATGGCGCTCGAGATCTGCATCTTGCCGACGCGGATGCCGCCTCCGCAAAGCCGCCGCAGGCTGTCCGTGACGTCCTCGAACTCGACCGCCTGGTGACAAGTGTCGTAGCAGACGGCCAGGTGGCGGCGGACGACCTCTTCGGTGACCCGAGGCACGACGAGATCCCTGCGTGCCTGCTCGGAAAACAAGAATGACTTGAAGAAGTCCACCGCTTCATCGGTCGTCTCGAGGGAGGTCAAAGGCTCGGGCTCGAGGCTGAGCACGATGTCTCGTCCGAGCTCGGCCCGGAGGCGATCGAGCTCCACCGACACCAGGAGAAGCGCCCTCGCGATGGCGCGCAGAGTGTCCGGGTCGTGCGCCCATTTCTTGAAGGTGCCGGAGAGCGTGGAGATGGCGGCGGCCGAGCCTTCGGGAATGAGCGCGCTCAGCACCCGTGCGGCGCGGATCGAGTAATCCGCCCGTTGCGGCTCGAGCCAGCTCGGCTGGTACACGCGCCGCTTCACCGACTCGTCGTGAAAGCCTCCGTACGGAAAGCAGTTGAGTGTCGCGACGGAGAACGAACGCTCGGCGAGGAAAGCGCGGAAGGACTCCAGCTCTCCGGGCTGTTCGAGCTCGGTGATCGCGGAGGCGCTCAGGTACAGACCCAGCGGAAACGGCGAGGTCTCCCACCCTTCCCGCGCAAGAATCCGGCAGAGCGGCACCGTCCACCGCTCGAGCGAACGCTTGACCTCTGCCAGCGTGTCGCCCGGGTGCACGTTGGTGCAATAGGTCAGGACCGAAGAAAGGGTCGCAGCCATACGCCGCACGCTCCGATTCGCGGTTGTTTTGCGCCCAGTCTAGAGCCCAAAGCTCGAAGCCCCCATGCATCGGTACTTTGAGGTCGTGGCATTCGCTCTTTGCTCGCGACGCTGGCGATCCTCACAGGATCGCCCGGGCCCTGGGTCGGATCCACCCGGTGAGGGCAGGGTCGAGTACTTTGTCCGGCACCGGCAGTGCAACACCCCGAAAGTCTCGACACAGGTGAGGATTCTGGTCGTCATTCCCGCGAAAGCACACTGGTCGTCATTCCCGCGAAGGAGCACTGGTCGTCACTCCCGCGAAGGCGGGAATCCAGATTCTTGAGGGATGCGTCGCAAGCCTGGATTCCCGCTTTCGCGGGAATGACGGAGTAATGTTCGCGGGAATGACGGAGAGAGTTCGCGGAAATGACGGAGAGAGTTGCCGGAATGACGGAGAAGAGTTCGCGGGAATGACGGCCAGAGATCGCGGATGGATCTAAACTTTCGGGTTGAGTCACCAGGTACTGGGAACTTGGGACACGGGAGAGAACAGCAGCGTGAGGCGAACCGCGACGAAGACCCGGCGAGAAGCTTTCGGGGCTGAGAAGCCACCAAGGGTCCCGGATCCCGCCTTGCTGCGGCGGATGCTGCTCCGGTGGTATCCGCGGGTGAGGCGCGACCTTCCGTGGCGGAGGACGAAGGATCCGTACCGGATCTGGCTGTCGGAGATCATGCTGCAGCAGACTCGCGTCGAGGCGGTGAGCCGGTATTACGCGCGTTTCCTCGATCGCTTTCCCGATCTCGCCTCGCTGGCGCGTACATCGCTGGATCGCGTTCTCGCGACCTGGTCGGGCCTTGGCTACTACCGGCGGGCGCGAATGCTGCACGCGGCCGCCATCGAAATGGTCAACGGGCACGGCGGCAGGTTCCCGCGCACGTTCGATGACGCGCTCTCATTGCCCGGCATCGGCCGCTCGACCGCGGGCGCGATCCTGTCGATCGCCTACGACCTTCCGTTTCCGGTCCTCGACGGCAACGTTCAGCGCGTCTTGTGCCGCTACTTCGCGCTCGATGGCGATCCCCGGAGGGCGCCGCTCGAATCGAGGCTCTGGGAGATCGCCGCGGAAGTCGTCGGTCGCGGCGCTCCAGGGGACGTGAACCAGGCGCTGATGGAGATCGGCGCGACCGTGTGCCTGCCCGCGGGAAACGCGCGCTGCGACGAATGCCCCGTGAACCAGACTTGCCGTGCGCGGGCGCTCGGGCGCGTGGCGGAGCTGCCGCGGTCGAAGAAGCGCGCGCCTCTCGTTCCAGAGACGTGGCTCGTCGCCCTCGTCGAGATCCGCGGCTGCTACCTCGTCCGCAGGCGCGACGAGAAGCTCCTCCACGGCATGTGGGAGCTTCCCACCAGGGTCGCGCCGCGGCTGCGGAACTCGCTTCTTACGGCGCGCGAGCTGGTCGCGGACGAGCTGCGGCGCCTCGGCGTTCCGGTCCGGGTCGGGCCGCAGGTGATGACGCACCGTCAAGCGATCTCCGGCCGCAACGTCCTTCATCGAGTCTTCGCTGCCGGGCCCAGAACGGCAGTTTCGTTGAACGGATCGAAAGTGCGGTCAAAGGTTGCGGAGGCACGAGCGCAAGTTGCCCTGCTGCCACCCCGGACAATCCTGCGACTGTCGATCACCACCGCCACCCGAAGAATCCTCGAGCGCTTCGAGCATCACGAAGCCTGAGTTCCGCGTCCCGCACGCATGCTTTGGTGCAGGCAACCTGAAAGTACCGATACGGGTGTGACTTGCCTGTCGTCTATTCCCGCGAAGGCGCACGGGTCGTCATTCCCACGAAGGCCCACTGGTCGTCATTCCCGCGAAGGCGGGAATCCAGATCCTTGACGGATGCGTCGCAAGCCTCCTGGATTCCCGCTTTCGCGGGAAGGACGGCCAACGATCGTCAGGTGGTCACTCGCGTCGAGGAGGTCGAGGCAATGCGCGACTGGTCGTATTCCCTGACCAGCTCTTCCGCAAGCTCGAGCGGAAGGATGCCGAGGGCATCGAGGCTGAACGGCAGTGGCTTCATCATCGAGCGCTGCTCGCGGATCAGTGCGCGCATCTGCTCCACGGTGAGACAACCCTTTTCGACGGCGATCTCGCCGAACTGCCGGCCGGTGAACTCGCTTTCCCCGACCACGCGCACGACTTCCTCGGCGCTCATCAGGCCACGCTTGACGGCGATCGAGCCGATGAACGGCAGCAGCCAGCGGCGATAGTCCATGCAGCGCAGGAGATCCGCTGCGGAGACGGAACCCTTCTCCATCAGGAACTCGTAGAGGCTGAGCACGATGCCCTCCGTTTCCCCGGCCAAAGGCCTTTCACTTGCGTTCGCCGAACCCCAACCCAAGGTTGATTCAAGGACGGACCCGAGAGCATCGGCTGAGGCGAGCAGCTCCCTCCGGTCGGAATCAGCCCAGGAATCCTTGCTCCCCAGACATCGGTCGATGAGGTGACGAGGTATTAGTCTTCTTCGCCGGATAGGAACCGGCACATCGCTGTCTGTCAGCAACTTTTCCCCCTCCGCCGGACTGGTCCCGGTCGGGTGCCGCTCGTCCAGCACGTGGTCACAGCCCGTTCCGAAGTTTTTTCTCAATTCACTTTTCTCTACGCTCGATGAGCAAAGCCGGTTTCAAGAGCTGGTGGGTCGCGACAGCGCGAGCGCAGGATCGGGCCGCGAGAAGACCGCGTCAGGGTCGATGCAACCTGCAGTCGCTCGCACGCTTGTGCGGCTTTTGAAATCGGCCTCGTCCCATCCGGTCACGAGCTTGACGAAGGAGGCGTTGTTCATGAGATCGAGGAGATCGAGCACGAAGGTGCGGGCGGCGGCCCTGGCGCTGTGCGCGCTGCTGCCGGGTTGTTTCACGGTGACTCACACTGTGGGTGCCGGCCCGGCGACTTCCGAGAAGAAGAGTGTCACCCACTGGTGGGTCGGGTGGGGCCTCTTCTCCCTCGGCGAAGTGCCCGACAGCAACACCCTGGCCAAAGGCGCCGCCGACTATCGCGTCACCACCGGCTTCACGTTCAACGATGTTCTGATCAGCGCCATTCCGAGCATCCTGTCGTTCTACCGGCAGTCGATCACGGTCGAGCGCTGATCCGCCCGCACGGATCGTGCATCACCGGGCCGGTCCCGACGCGATCACCGGCACGATTCCCGGAAGAACAGAGCAAACTGAGTCAAGGAGACTCCCTGATGCGATTTCACCTTGATCCTCGATGGGCGTTCGTTCTCCTGCCGGCCACCACCGCTTGCTGGCCCGGCGCCGCGGTGATCGCGGGTCTTTCGGGAGGCGGCGGGGGAGGCGGCGGGGGCAGTAACGCGCCCGCCACCAACAACGAGCTTTCCGGCACGATCATCGTGGGCTCCTCCGCCTCGTTCGCGTCCGACCACGAGCCCAACGACTCGATCGGCTACGCCGGCGCCGCCGGCGATCGGCCGACGGTCCTGACCGGAGACAGCAGGACCCGCCTTTTCGTCAACGTGCTGACCGCCGATCCGGCGGCAATCCACGGGGTCGACGTCTTGAGCGGCGAAGCAGGGCTGAGGCTCAAGGTGGGCGATCAGAAGTACGAGCCGGAGGTGATCGCTCGCGATCGCCATCGCATGTACGTCGTGGAGTCAACCGGCGGGGGATCGGAACGAATCCGAGTCATCACGCTGGACAATGGCTTCACGCGGAAGATCTTCAGGCTCGAGACCGATGGATTCCGGACCTGCGGCGTGGGGCTCGCCCATGACCTTCTGTTCCTGCTGCAGCTCGACGGCTCGAACCGCTGGATGACCGCGCTCGACCCAGAGAACGGCGAGGTCGTGCGCATGGTGGCGATGCCGGCCCTGGAGATGAAGGGCCTGACGGCACAGGACGACATCGTCACGGGCAGACCGCGCCTGTTCACCTGGAACGAGCAGACGATCTTCGAAGTGACCACCGAGGAGAGCGGCTCCGACCTGAAAATCGGCGCGGGCCTTACGGTCGTTCCGGTGCAAGGACGCATCGAGATCGGGGCAGTCTGCTTCGACGGCATGCACCTCTTCGTCCACGACCAGCGCAGCGGGCAGATCAAAGTCCATGATGCCGCGGGAGGATCGCCGATCACGTCGCTCCGCCCGCCGGTCGCTGAAGTGCGCTCTCTGACCGCCTGGCTCGACCTCGGATTCGACGGCTATCGCTGGCTCGCGCATTCCGGTACATCGCAGCCGGTCGGAGTTCGCGCCGCGGAGGAGGGCACGGGCGAGATGTTCGCGCTGTGCATCGACAGGGGTCGCGCCCTCCGCGGTGAGTCGGGGGCGGTTCTGTGGTCGCAGCTTCTGCACGATCACTCGCCGCAGGACCTCGCAAGCATCGTCCTGCCGGATTCGGATCATGGGATCTGCGAGATCGACTTCGTCGTGGGGTCGATCAGCGGCGGCAGCGAATACCAGATCCTGGCGGGAACCAGACAAGGCTCGCCCGGCCTGAAAGCCCACGCGTCCTCGGAGGAGAGGTCCGCGCGCGCACTCAAGGCACACCTCGCAGAGCACCTTGCTCCGCGGCTGAGCGCCGAGCGTCTGGCGCGAATCTACCTCGATGGCGAGATGCCCAGACACTACCCCGGCCAGATCATCGTCGAGATGCGCGACACGGCGGATACGAGCGCCCTGTCCGGCACCGTTCGCAGATTCCGGATCGACACGGTTAAGACCTCGCCTTCCGGTCTTGCCCGGATTCGCTTCGAGACCACGGAAGACTGGGCCGGGTCGAGCCTTGCTTCTTTCCAGGGCGCCGGGATTCCAGGGGCCGCCCGCCGCGAGCAGGCGCGCTCTCTCTTGTCCTGCCTCAACGAGATGACCGGTGCGCCTGCCATCCGCTGGTGCGAGCCGGAGTTCGTGGCGGAGGCGCTGGCCCTGCCCGATGACCCGCTGCTCGACAAGCAGGCCTGGCACTACGCTTTGATCAACCTCGATCTGGCCTGGGACGTCACGATCGGAGACTCCGACGTCATCGTCGCCGTCGTCGACACCGGCATCCGCAGGGAGAACGACGACCTCGCCGCGCGCGAGATC
>Ga0247727_10002032_pt1 | contig 46783 bp, 56 predicted proteins | sample WisWelCaveWW1625_FD_202498 | JGI IMG/M metagenome (GOLD analysis project Ga0247727, IMG submission 202498) | Biofilm microbial communities from Wishing Well Cave, Virginia, United States - WW16-25 | ecosystem: Environmental > Aquatic > Deep subsurface > Groundwater > Cave microbial mat | place...
GGAACAGAAAACGTAAAACCGAAACATTATTATCCTTCGTGGCCCTTTTTACTTATCAGATTCTTGCACTTCAAAGCAAGCAATTATATGCTTACGAAGAGGGTGCTGCTTCCCGCGTGAGGCTTATCTATGAAAAAACCAAAAACCGTCTCTGCTTACATCAAAGCAGCTCCAAAAGAAGTTCGTTCTAAGCTTGTTCAGCTTCGTAGAATTAGCCGTAATTGCATGGTCCTGGCACATCATTTGTTATTGTTGCGCTTGACCCGCCTACTCTCTGGCATACTGTTATTGCTTCATCCATGTCGTCTGCTGTGAGTCCTTCTGGTGAGCCGCTGCAAGTGTAGCATTCTTGTATTAATTGATGGTGGCGTGGCACTCCTACTTGTGCGTTTGCCAGGCATGCTCTTAGTTCTGCTCCAGCTAATGGTTCTTGTCCCATTCTTGGTCTTCCTGGTTGTGTTCCAAAGCAGTCAGATTGAATGTCTGATACGCTTCCTTGTGTTGCTATGTTGTATTCTCCAGGCTGGTCTGATATTGGTATTTGCCCGTCGCCGTATCCCATGTAATTGCTTTGGAATTGTGTAGGGTCAAGTGGTATGTCGTCCATTGCCCCGCCTCTGTATGACATTCCTGTTGGTTGATTGTCAAGCATGGTATATGTTAGTCCAACCAATGCTACAACTGCGAATGCTAAGAATATGTATACTTCTGTATTCCCTCTTTTTGACATGACTGTTGTAATGACTATGTTATATAAAAAGCTATCTTTATGCTGCTTTTTTCTGTTCTAGTTCCTGTAATTGTTCAAGTCTTGCGCGCCATATTGCAAGCTGTAGGTCTATTATGCCATAGACGTATTGCAGGTTGATAAGTTCAAAAAGTTTAGCGGTATTCAATGAAAATTCTTTTCTTAAGCTTGGATCAAGGAGCACATTTACTTCTCTGAGGTCTGTTCCGCTTTTGAATTCTCTTTTTCGTACTTCTGTTAGAAGTTTAATTCTTGTTTGTAGTTCTTCAGAAGTATACGGCTGTTCTTTCATATCCGCTGTTGTTTCATGGTAGTATTTATTTTTTGCTGGTCTTATAGCAAGGTTTAAATATTCTCAAGTGCAGTTTTACTAGTGAAAAGAGGTTAATGTGAGATCATTTTTAGTATTGCTGTTAGTTGTATTGTTGTCATTTAGTGTTTCTGCTGTTGTTATTGGCAGTTGCCCGATTAACATTACTGATGACAGCACTCTTTCCGGCAATATCTCAAACTCAACTTCCTGCATCACAATTGCATCTAATAATGTTTCTCTTGACTGCCTGGGCTTTACTATTTCCGGCAATAACACTGGCTTTGGTATTGTTGCTGAGAATGTAACCAATATTTCGATTGAGAATTGTATCGTGGATAGTTTTGTAACTAACATAAGATTGTTCAATGTCAGCAACAGCTCTTTTTCAAATAATACCATTCTAAATTCTACTGGCGCTAGTTTCAGTCTTGACTTGGGCAGTAATGTTTCTATCTTCAATAACAACGCTTCAACTAATGTTTCTCCTGCTTGGCTTGTCAGCAATTCAAGCAATTTAACTTTCCAGAATAATTCAGGAGCCGCTATTTTCGACTTAATTAATCACAGCACTTTTAGCGATAGCATGGGCGCTGGCTTGGTGTTTTCCAATCTGTTTAATGCAACTATTACTAATAATTCTGGCACTGGTATTTTAGGCGCAGGCATTTCGTTCTTTAATATCTCTAACAGCACGTTTACTAACAATACTGGTTTTAGCGCTTCTTTTGCCGGTCTTATGTTTGATAATTGTTCTTTCAGCAATCTTACAGAAAACTTTGGCAGGACTGCTTCCGGCTTTGGCATAGTTCTTGCGTCTTCAAATCGCAATTATTTGAGAAATAATCTTGGCGTTTCTTATAGTGATCCTTTCACTTTTGGTTTTGCTCAGGCGTCTATGCTTTTCAATAGTTCTTCGAACAATACTTTGTTGAACAATACTTTCTTGTCTAATTCAAGCTCTGCCATTCATTTCTATGGCGGAAGCGGCGATAATGCTTTGTACATTACTATTCTTGGCGCTAATAACTCTTGGATTTTGTCTGATGCTTTGAGCTCTGGCAACAACATTACTGACACTTATTTCAATAATTCTTTTGGCACTATTCGCTCTATTTTGAACACAACTGTTCCTGTCAGCATTAATGTCTCAACAGCTGTGCTTAATGTTAGTCTGAATTATTCTTTCTTGAATGCTTCTAATATTTCTTTCCTGAACTTGACTTCTCAGATTATTTTGAGGGGTTTGAACTTTTCTGATGCCGATTTGTTTGTTGATCCTGATGGCACTGGCGTGTTTACTTCTTGCGATCCTCCGTTGTGCACCGAGGTTAGTTATTCTGGAGGCGTGTTTGTTTTTGTTGTGACGAGCTTTTCCGGCCAGTCTGCTGGCGCTGCAAGTTCAGGCGGCTCTGGTGGTAGTGGTGGAGGAAGCTCAGGAGGTGGCGCTGGTGGCGGTGGAGGCGGCGGTAGCAGTGATGATGCTTTTGTCTGTCCTGCTTATTGTGGTGATGCGAGGTATGCTGACATTTCTGTTTGCCAGACGTCTGTTTGCCGTTCCAACATTCCTGTTGAGTTTCCAAGATTTAATATTCCTGAGGTAGCAGAGCCTGCTCCAGTTCCTGTATCTGCTCCTGTTGAGGTTGCTGCAAAGGAGCCTGAGCCCTTGCCTGACCCAATTCCTTCTGTTGTTGAGGAATCTCTTCCTGATTTAGAGGATGATGGCTGGGCGGTTTCTACCTCTTTGATTGTTATGCTGTTGTTTGGCGGTGGTTTTGTCTGGTTTGCTTTGTACGAGCTTCATAAGCCTCGATAGTGCTTTGCACTTCGAGGATCCAAAATTGCGAAGCAATTTTTAGAGCCTCATCCGTAAGTCGTACTTCCTATACATCATAATTATATCTCTGCTTTTCTTAAGAGTGTTTTATGGTGAAAGAACAGTGAAAGGATGAGTGATGGCGACCGCGTGCGCAACTCCCATCACAACACGGGCCCCGCGCTGAGCGCTTAGCTATATGCCTTGGCCCCTCCACCCTGTTCTTTTCATTTAGAATTAGCGTGATTAATTGCTGAATAAAATAAAATTAGAAAAATTATTTGGCTTTCTTCTGGAATTCAGTATAGCCGCATCCACCGCAGTATAGTCTGTCTTGGTGGTGTGCCATGAAGAATCCTGTTCCGCATTTTGGGCAGCTTTTGTTTTTGCGCTCCAATTTGTCTCCTTTCTTTTCGTATAGTTTCCAGGCGCCTTTTTGTGGTGGTCCTTTTTTTGCTGGTGCTTTTTTCGCGTCTGCCATTTTTATGCCGCCGGAGCTGCTGGTGCAGCTGCTTTTGCTTTCTTCTTTGGCTCTATTTTGTCCATTTGTTCTTTTGAAGCGTAAGCGTATGCTTCAAACGTTGCTTTTCCGCCTCCAAATGCGCCGTAAATGTGTTTGATGACTATTACTTCAGGTGCAACACTTAGCTTCTTTGCTAGTTCTTCCAGCAATTGTTTGTTGCTTGGTGTTGCCGCTCCTGTGAATTTCAGTTCGCCTGTTATTTCGTGTCTTTTCAACAGTGTGTTGTCTTTCTTGTTTTTTATTTCTAGTTCCATTTATGTCACCTTGATTGCGTATTCGCCGTCATTGTCTACGCCGATTTTTTTGGCTATTCCGCTGTTCTTTGCGTCTATTACGTATATTCTGCCTTTCCAGTTTGTTACTGATTGTGATGTCTTGCAGAATGGGCATTCTTCTCCATCAAAGAAATACTTGCATCTTTTGCATGCTTTTTTCTTGCTCATTTTTTCTCCTTGCCTTTTTTCTCGGCTTTCTTTTCTTCCTTTGGTTTTTCTTCTTTTGCCGGCGCTTCTTCTGCTGCTATCCAGTCTAGTTTTCCTAGTCCTGGCTGCCTCATAGTCAATCCAATCTTTGGATTTGTAACATCCTTAAACGAAACCGCAATGACTCTTGCTCTGCAAGTGTCTCCTACTTTCAATGCTCTTTTGCTGTCTCTTCCGCTTAATGTCTTGTCTTTTGCAAACGAAACAAAATCATCCATTGTTTGTGAGATGTGTATCATTCCGTCGATTGGTCCTAATGTGATGAATGCTCCGAAGTCCGCAATGTCTTTTATTCTTCCTGAGCAGACTTCTGACATTTCTGGTTGGAATGCTAGTAATTCGAATGTTGTATCGTAATAGCTTGCTCCGTCTCCTGGTATGATGACTCCTTCTCCTATTGCTTTTACATCAGCAACATCAATGATTACTCCTAGTTCTGGGTCTATCAAGCCGTCGTACTTCTGCTTGACTGCTTTCAAGACTGCGTCTTTTACGTCAAACTCAAACAATCTTGGTGGCACTCTTATGTGGTCGTTTACTTCTACTTTGTAAAACATTTGGTCTCCATCAACAACGGTTGTGTTTAGAACCCCCGTTATCTCATCTGTATACGAGAAACCTATACATCCTTTATAAACCTTACGCCTTAAAAACTTCCAGTTTCTTCTGCGCTCTAATAATCACAACATCTTGTCCTTTTCGTTTTAATCTCTGCCTCAAAACTTTGTCCATTGTCGCAATTATGTGGTTTTCATCTGCTTTTGCTAATAGTAAATTGTCTGTATGTCCTCCTTCTGTCGGGATTACAGTTACTTTTTTAGTCATTAGTATTGTTCTTGCCAGTTTGGCATACTGTCCTTCTTTTTTGCCTCGCGCAACTATAGTATCGAGCTCATCAAGTGTTCTATCAAGTATTGCAACTTCAAATCCGAAATCAAGTATTCTTCTTAGTTCCGAATATAGGTCTATCTTGTTCTTTACGCATTCTACTAGGAAGTTTGTGTCAATTAGTAGTTCTTTCATTGCTCGTCCATACTGTTAGTGATGCTAGTATTATGCTATACAAGAAAAATGCTACTGCGATGTCTGCAATAATTCCAACTTCTTGTAAATCATATACTGCCAGTGCAAATACTACTGCGATTGTTGCTAGTCCTTTTGGCGCGTTTAGTGCCATGTACAATTTTTCGTGCCAGGTGTATCCTCGTAAGCTCAACGAGGTTCCTATGAATCTGATGAACACGAATATTGCGAATAGTATTCCTGATGTTGCAAAGAAGTGTGCTGTGTATGGTATGTCTATTACTAATCCAGTTAATATGAACAATAGTATCGTGAGTGCTTTTGTAATTACGCTTTCTGTTTCAAGTAATCTGATTTTCTCCTTCACATAAACATTTCCGAAGAATATTCCAAGCGTTGTAACTGCTAGCACGCCCGAACCTCCCAAATTCTCGGCAAGCACGTAAGCCAGGAGTGCTGCTATTATTACTGCGAGTGGCGAGTAGATTTGCGTATAGGCGTGTTGCACTAATTTTAACAATATGATTCCGATGAATACTCCTGCTCCTATTCCTACTACTATGTTGAGTAAAAACGGAATGACTTGTTCAAGTAAAAGTGACGGCACGAGTTCAGGTACTGCTTGTATTAGCTTCAAGAACATGAATGGGAGTATGATTGTTAGTGGCGTGTTGAATATGCTTTCTAGTATTAGCAATGATGCTGTTCTTGATTTGTAGTTTGTGCCAAGTGTTATTTCTGGCACTGTGCCGATAACTATTGAAGACAGTAATAGGCTGCTCAAGACAGAAATTCCGAGGATGTAGTGTGCTGCTGCTGAAAAGAGCACAAGCGCAAATATCGCGTTAACTAATGTTAAAGTTAGCGCTCTGGAGCTTAGCGTATCCAGTGCTCTTATTTTTAGTTTTGTTGAGCAAGCAAAGATGACCATTGCTAGCGCGAGTATTGCTAGTCCGTCTAAGAATAATTGCGGGAAGTGTATCAGTGGTTCGCCTTTGATGGTGATTTTTGCCAGTATCATTCCTGCAATTATCAGCAATAGCACTTCAGGTATTCGGATTTTTTTGCCAACCCAGGAGCACATTATTCCTATGAATAGCAGAACTGCAATAGACGTTGTTATTAGCAATGCTTCTTGCATGCACTATTGTGCTGTAAGTTTCTTTATAAACTTTTATTACTACTAAGGTTTTTAAACAGGCTTTCTTTTCCAATTGTATGCGCCACCAGCCGATTTTCAAGGAAGTGCTTGAGCAAATCTCTCCTTCTAAGGAGGAGCGTGCTAAGGTTATCGGTCAGGTAAATGCATTTCTGAGTAATCTGAATTCTGAACTCAAGCGCGTGAAAGTGCAAGCCAAGGCAGTGTTAGGCGGTAGTTATGCCAAAGACACGTGGTTGTCAGGCGATTATGATGTCGACGTCTTCGTAAAATTCAATCTTGTTCATAAAGAGCAGAACCTCTCAGATCTTTTAGAAAAAGCTTTGAAAAAATGGCGTCATGAAAGAATTCACGGCAGCCGTGATTATTTTTGGGTTAGAGATGGCATTAAGTACGAAATTATTCCTGTGCTAGATATTAAAAAAGCTGACCAGGCAGAGAACGTAACTGACTTTTCTCCTTGGCATGTTGAGTGGGTTAACAAGCATGGTAAAACTCTGAAGAATGATATTCGTTTGGCGAAGAAGTTTTGCAAGGGCGCGTCATGTTATGGTGCAGAGAGTTACATCAGGGGATTCTCAGGCCACGTGCTTGACATTTTGGTTATTTACTTCAAAGGTTTTATTCCTTTGCTGAAAGTTGCTAGAGCTTGGAAGCCTAAGGTTATTCTTGACTACAATAATGTCTACAAGGGCAAAGCTTTGTTGATGCTTAATAAGAGCAAGACTGAAGGTCCTTTAATTTTAGTCGACCCTATTCAGCCTGGCAGGAACGCTGCTGCTGCTTTGACAGCTGAAAATCTTGACAAGTTTACAGCTGCAGCAAAGTCTTTCTTGAAAAAGCCTTCAGCGAATTGTTTTGTTGAAAAACAAATTGATTTCTCTAAATTGAAAGGCAACTTAATCAAGATTTCAGTTAAAACTTTAGACGATAAAGAGGATGTTGCTGGCACGAAGTTCGTCCGTGCCTTTGAGCATGTTAGAACTCAATTGGAAGATTTCAAGGTGAAAGATTCTGGTTGGATTTGGGATAAGAACGAGTCTGGCGTATGGTGGTTTATTCTAGCAAAGAAAGAGTTATCTGCGCAAACTGAGTGGCCCGGCCCTCCTTTAAAGATTAAGCCTGCGGTTGAGGCTTTTAAGAAGAAGTACAAGAAGACTTTTACGAAGAAAGGAAGAATTTGCGCAACTGTTAATCGCGAAGAGCGCACTCCTGCTCAGGTTTTGAAGCGCGTCTTATCTTCCGATTATGTTAAGCAGCGGGTGAAGAAAGTATGAATGCTTTGTTGTGGGGTATTTTGCTCAGCCTGTCTCCTATTGTTGAAATGCAGGGCGGAATTCCTGTGGCATTGTCTTCTGGTTTTAATCCTTGGCTTGTTTTCATTTTATGTTATGCTGCAAATCTTCTTGTGATTCCTATTTTGTATTTCTTTTTGGAGTTTGTTCACGATAGGTTTTTGCACTTCAAGACTTATCAGTCTGCGTTTGATAAGCTTATGGAGCGTTGCAGGAAGAAAGTGCGTCCTTATGTTGATAAGTATGGCATGATTGGTTTTGCTTTGTTTGTTGCTATTCCTACGCCTGGCACTGGTGCGTATACTGCCACTCTTGGCGCTTGGTTTCTTGGCATGCCTAAGCGTAAGGCGTTCATCGCTATTGCGGTTGGAATCCTGATTAATGCGTTCATAGTATTTGGTGTTGCGTTTGGCGGTATGAAGTTGTTTAGCGTTATATAGTTCTCATCACCAATATCATTTTATTAACAGAATTTTCTAGTTAACTTATGCACGTATTTGACAAGATAATTCCATTTCTCTCTGAGCGTTTGCAGCGTCAGGGCTCTGCTATTCTTGTTGGCTCTCATGAAAGAATTCCGATTAAAGCTGATTCTTTCAAGCCAATCATTCCTAACATCAATCCTAATTTGGTTTTTGTTGATGGTGGGAATGGTGAGATTGTTAAGGGTCCGAACGTCAGTGTGCAATTCATCAGATTGTACGCTACTTCGTACGGGCAGAATGTGAGAGTTTCCAGAAATCTAAAAGAATTTTATCTTGTTGTGCTTGCGCATCAGAAGGGTTTGGATTTGGGCTTTGAAGCCACAGTATTCAATACTGAAGGCGATGAACTTCAGAAGTTCGCATTTGATGCTTTTGATCCTGCTTTGTGCTGGGCTGGCAGGAGAGCTGAGCCTGGGACTGTTGCTGGTCATGTCAGGAAGCTTTTAGAATTAAAATTTGCAGAGGAATTATGCAATAATATGACCGGTGTTCTTGTTCGCGATGGCGATTTGGAAGCCAGGGGAGAGGTTATGGAAGAGGCATTAAGGGCTTTGAAAACAACCGCTCAAAGGAAAGGTATTGTCGTTCTTGGCCTTTCGAAAACTTCTACTTTGTGTACTGATAGTGGCAATAGTGCTTTGGTTGCGTTAAGGAATATTGCTCCTGCTGGTTCTTGGAATTATTTTGCTGGCAATAATATTGCTTTTGTGAAACTGCATCCTTCCTCAAAGTATGTTTTCCGTTGTGACGTTTTTACTCATGATAGAGAATATTTGCCTGTTGTTTGGTCTGCTTTGGCTGCTAATTCTGCTGATCCTGCAATGTTGGGCTATCCGTATGGCTTGATTGATGCTGACAAGTTCGCTCAAGTTACAGAGCAAGAAACCTCACAGCTGAGAGCAAGGTTTGCAGTTCAGTCTAAGGACATTTTCCGTTCAATTGAGGCTGCTTTGGACGCTCATGATTTGTTGAATACTTTCTAGTAATTACATAGCTTTTTATGCTCTTTTCGTCTTAGTGTGTTAAAAGAGGTGTTATTATGAGTGCTAAAATTGGTCATTGGGCGTTTTTGATTGGTGTGGCTTTGGTTATTATTGCTGGTTTTGTTCCAGGGCTGGATACCATTAAGGTTGTTTGGACTCTCGTGCTTCTGGGCTTGATTGTTGGTATTTTGAACGTTACTGCGAAGGAGACTCATGAGTTTTTGCTTGCTTCTGTTGCATTGATTCTTGCTGCTAGTGCTGCAGGTGAGATGGTTGAGCTTGGCAGGACTATGTCGGTTATCTTGCGCAATATTGTGCTGTTCGTTTTCCCGGCTGCTTTGATCGTCTCGTTGAAGATTATCTGGCGCCTTGCTGAGGAAGCGTAAAGTTTTTATTTGCATTAATTTTTTTTGATTTAACATGAAGTACGACAGAACCCATATAGAGTCTGTGAAGCGAAGACACAATGTTCACCCTTTTCCTTACTTGAGGGTGTTTCTTCTAATAGCTGCTTTGATTTTTGTGCTTTTGGCAGTTCTGAGATAACGTATAGTCTCTAATATGTGAAACACAATGTTTAAATACGTTCTTTCCTGATTTTATTTAAAAGAGGTTTTGGATGGATAAGTCAAAAGAGTTTATTCTTTGGTTTAATGAGATAGGTATAGAGGATATTGCGTTAGTTGGTGGTAAGAATGCTTCTTTGGGTGAAATGTATAGAAATCTCACGAAAAAAGGTGTTAAAGTTCCAAATGGCTTCGCGATTACAGCGTATGCATACCGTTACGTGCTTGAAAAATCTGGCGCGATGGATGATTTGAAGAGCGCTTTGCGTGGTTTGAATGTTAAGAATATCAGGGCTCTTGCTGATGCCGGCAGGCGTGCTCGTGATATCATAATGCATTGTGAGCTTCCTCCAGAGTTGGAGAACGCAATTGTTGAGGCTTATCAAAAGCTTTCAAAGGAGTACAGGACTGCTAACACTGACGTTGCCGTCCGTTCTTCTGCAACAGCAGAAGACTTGCCTGAAGCTAGTTTTGCTGGCCAGCAGGAGACTTTTTTGAACATTCATGGTGTTCATGAATTGTTTGATTCTTGCAAGCGTTGTTTTGCTTCTTTATTCACAAACCGTGCGATTGCGTATCGTGCTGAGCATAAATTTGACCATTTCAAGGTTTATTTGAGTATTGGCGTGCAGAAGATGGTGCGTTCTGATTTGGCGTGTGCTGGCGTTATTTTCACGCTAGACACAGAAACTGGTTTCCCTGATGTTGTTTTTGTTACTGGCAGTTATGGTCTTGGTGAGAGTGTCGTGCAGGGTGCTGTTAATCCTGATGAATTTTATGTTTTCAAGCCTACTTTGCGTCTTGGTTTTCATCCGTTGATTGACAAGCGTTTGGGTGATAAGGCTACTAAGATTATTTACACTGATGAGGGCACTCAGCCGGTTAAGAAAGTTGATACTTCGCGTGAGGATAGGAAGAAATTCTGTTTGACTGATGCTGAAGTGCTTACTCTCGCTCAGTGGGCTGTTGATATTGAGGATCATTATAGTCAGAAGAAGGGCAGATGGTGTCCGATGGATATTGAGTGGGCTAAGGACGGCAATTCTCATGAGTTATTTATTGTGCAGGCGCGTCCTGAAACTGTTCAGTCGCAGAAGAACAAAAACATTGTTGAAGAATACAAATTGTTGCAGAAGGGTAAAGTTCTTGCAGCAGGCAAGAGTGTTGGCAGCAAAATTTCTCAGGGTCCTGCTCATGTTATTAAGGATGTTAAGGAGATTGAGAAGTTTAGGGCTGGTGAAGTTCTAATTACTGAGATGACTGACCCTGATTGGGTGCCAATAATGCGTATCGCATCAGCAATAGTCACAAATCGTGGTGGGAGAACAAGTCACGCCGCAATTGTGTCAAGAGAGCTTGGCTTGCCTTGTATTGTTGGGACAAATAATGCTACTCAAAATATCAAGTCTGGCCAGAAAGTTACTGTGAGTTGTGCTGAGGGCGAGCATGGTCTTGTTTATGATGGTTATTTGAAGTTTAAAGTTGACAAGATTAACATTCAAAGCATGCCTCGTCCTAGGACTAAGGTTATGATGAATATTGGCAGTCCTGATGAGGCGTTTGAGCTTTCTTTCTTGCCTAATGATGGTGTGGGCTTAGCAAGGGAAGAATTCATTGTTAACGAATACATTAAGATTCATCCTATGGCGTTGATTGAGTTTGATAAGGTTAAGGATGAAGAAACAAGAGCCGAGATTGAAGACATGACAGCAGGCTACAAAGACAAGAAACAGTTCTATATCGACAGGCTTGCGATGGGTGTTGCTACTATTGCTGCGGCTTTCTATCCTAAAGATGTTATTTTGAGATTCTCTGACTTCAAGACAAATGAATACGTCAATCTAATTGGCGGCAAGTATTTTGAGCCTAAAGAAGAGAATCCTATGCTTGGTTGGCGTGGCGCTTCAAGATATTATAATCCTCGTTACAAAGAGGGTTTTGCGTTAGAATGCAAGGCGATTAAGAAAGTGAGAGACGAATTTGGATTGACAAATTTGAAAGTTATGATTCCTGTATGCAGGACTCCTGAAGAAGGCAGGAAAGTTTTGAGTGTTATGAAGGAGAATGGTTTGGAAAAGGGCAAGAAGGGCTTGCAAGTCTATGTTATGTGCGAGATTCCTAGCAACGTGATTTTAGCAGATGAATTTTCCGAGGTTTTTGACGGCTTTAGTATTGGCAGTAACGATTTAACACAGATGACTTTGGGTGTTGACCGTGATTCTGAATTGGTTGCTGACATTTATGATGAGAGAAACGAGGCTGTTAAGCGTATGATTGCGCACGTGATAGCTATTGCGAAGAAGAACAAGAAAAAGATCGGCATTTGCGGTGACGGTCCTTCGACTTTTCCTGAGTTCGCTGAATTCTTGGTTGATTGCGGCATTGACAGCATTAGTTTGAGTCCTGATGCTATTGTGAAGACCAGGCTTGTTATTGCGAATCATGAGAAAAAGCAGAGATAATATTTGGACTTTGCTGTAGTAACAAACATTTATAAGTAATTAATTGAATTATTTTCTATATGGCAAGTCGTGGGAGACCAGTTAAGTCTGAAATTCGTCAGAACATGATTGAGATTCTGAATGTTATAGGCTCTGCTTATGGTTATCTTATCCACAAATACTACAACGAGCTCTTCCCCGCTTGCACGCGAGAGAATATTTACTATAATTTAAGAAAAGGCGTTAAGCTTGGCGAGTTCGAACTTGCTGAAGTCAAGCAGGAAAAGGGTGCTTACAGTTGGGGTACTGTTGTTGAAAAGAAATATTATCGTGTTGGCCCCAAAGCGCTTCCAAAAGGCAATCCCAGGGTTAAAGAATTCTTTGATAAGTTAAAGCCTAGGAAATGAAATTTAAAATTATTTTTTTGCATGAATTCTCTTCTGCGAAGAAGTTCTGTGTTGATTATGTGAAAACGGAATGGGGAATATCGCTCGAAGAAGCAGAAGAATTAGTGAGTCCTTGTCTTTCTGATAATGAAAAATTGCCATTCGGGTTAATTGCATTGGTAAATGAAACACCAATTGGCCTTTTATTTGCAGTTGAGCGTAGCGATGATGTAAGTGTTAAATATGGTCCTTGGCTTGTTGCGTTGTATGTCAAAGAAGAGTTCAGAAAGCAGGGAATTGGCAGCGCACTAGTAAAGCGTGCCTGTGATGAATTAAAGAAACGCAAGTATAAAACAGTCTATATCGACACTGTTTCCGCACAAAACTTTTACAAGAAATTAGGCTGGGCTTTTGTGGAAGAAGTAAAATGGCGTGATGAAAAGACGAGTATTTTTTCCAGAAATCTCTAATTCTTCTCCTCAATACTTTGTAGAATAATCAAGTCCTGCGTTGTTAGTTTCTCTCCTTTTTTGAATTTTTGGTTAACTTCTTGTTGTAATTCTGATAGTTTCTTTTTCTTCTGTGATTCTGTCGTTAGCTGTTCTTCTTTGATGTCTTCTCCTATCTCTTTGCGTAATGCGTTCAATTTTGCTGATTTTTCGTCGAGTGGCTTTACTTTCTCAGCCAGTTCTGCTTTTTTAGCCTCGATCTGTTTATTCATTACATTTTCTTGTTTTTTTAGTTCATCGACTTTCTTGCTTAGCGTCATTAATTTTTCGTGTTTTTGCTGAGAACTTTTGGCTTTTTCTTGTATTGTGGAATGTAACGCGTCTGCTTTGTCTTTCAAAGCATCTATTTCCTTGCTCAATCCGCGTGTGTCTTCCCACATTCCTGAGACTTTCTGGACTTCTTTGAGTTTCTTCTCTAAATCTCTGACAGTCTTCATTATTTTTTGTTCTTTTTCAAATGAAGGCGCTTCTGTTTCGATTTGATATTGCAATCGTTCAATTTGTTGCTTCAAGGCTCCTGGGCTTTGCCGTACGCCATGCTTTGACTCAGCTTCTTTTTTGACAGTTGATACTTTTTTGAAAGCGTCAATTTTCTCTTTTATTTGTTTAGCAAGAACATCTCGTTCAGCTTTCGCGTTCTTTACTTCAGAAGTTAAGGTATCTCTATCCCTTCTTAGTTCCTTTATCTCGCGTATAGAACTCGCAATTTGTTTGCCGAGAGGGTTTCTTTGAGAAAACAGCTGTTCTTTTGAGTCGTTTATCTGCTTTAAACTCGTCCTAAGCTCTTTGATGTCCTTTTGTAGTTCATCAATTTGGCGCTGTACGTGTTGTTTCTCTTGCGTTGTAGACATGTTCCCTCTGGCTAATTAACTGAAACATAAAAAAAGTTTAGCCGAAGAGTGCGCTGAGTCCTGCTGAGGCTGCTTCTTCTGATTTCTTTTCTTCCTCTGCTGACTTCTTCTTGTCTTCTTTCTTCTCGTCGGCCGGAGCTGCTCCTGCTGCAGGTGCTGCAACTGCTACTGGTGTTGCTGCTTTCTTCATAGCTTCGTCAATGTTGACGCCTGATAGGCTTGCAACTAGTGCTTTTACTTTTGCGTCGTCTGTTTTGACGCCTGCTGCTTCTAGCACTTTCTTGACGTTTGCTTCTTCTACTTTGTGTCCTGCTTTGTGGATGAGCAAGGCCGCGTATATGTATTCCATTGTAGTTTTCCTCCTAGTAATATTATTGAGTTGGATTGTCAGCCGGGATTTTTGCTTCTTCTCCGACTGCTTTTGCTTCTCTGAATGCTTTTCCGATGAATACTTCAACGTTATCTTTTGTTATGAATCCGATGTCAACTGCAACGTTGAGTGCGCTGGTTGACGCGCCTATCAAATCTAGCATGAACTTTACTTCGTCGATGTCAAGTACTGATCTTGGGTAGATTATTCCTTTTTCGTAAACGCAGCTTAAGTCTAGTCCTATTTCCATTGGTTCTATTCCTAGTCTTTGGAGCATGCTGGCGAGTTTTGCTTCTATTGGTTGGCCTTCTCTTACAACAGTGGCTTCTACTTTTACTGCTACTTTTCCGCCTTCTACCCCTGCTTTGATGCCCAATGCTGCGAATTCTGAAATGACTGGTCCTGGTGTGAATGGTGTTGGTCCTGCTGGAATAATTATGTCTCTTGGCGCAATTTGTCCTGGTTTTGCTGCTGCAGGTGTTTTGCTTTTCTTGATTATGTTGTAAAGTGCGAATGGGTTGTCTTTTGTGAACATTAGTGCTGGCATTCCTTTGACGTTTTCGATTAATTTTTCGCCGTTTTCAAGCTTCATTTCTTTCAAGCCGTGCACTATGAGGGTTTTTCTCGTCATTACGAGTTCTACTTTGCCTCGCAATTGTTTCTTCATCTGCAATAGGCTTCCTGCTGGCATTCCTTCCATGTTCAGAATTCCGATTATAGGATATTGTTTTCCTAGTGTGACTATTTTTTTGACTACTTCTTTTTTCTCTGGAGATGCTTTGGAGGTTTTAGTCATTGTGCTTCACCCTCTTGAGCTTGCTCTGGAGCCTTTTTGCCTTCCTGAGCTTTCTCAGGCGCCTTTGCCTTTTTTGCCTTCTTTGGCTTGGATTCTTTCTTTGCTGAAGGAGCTGCTTTTGGCGCTTCTACTTTTGGTTGTGGTAGTTTTACGCCTTCTTCTGTGATTGTAGCTGGCTGGCTCATTGAAAGCTTTAGCATGACTGATTTTATGTTGAATGCTTCTTGTGGCAGTTTTTGCAGTACTGCGCTGTATACTGCCAGCATGTTTTCTGCTACGTGTTCTTCTGGCATTCCTTCAATTCCCACAACGACTTTGACGCTTGGTTGTAGTCTTGCAGCCACTTTGATTGTTTTGCGCAGGGTTTCAGTTATTGTTTTCAGGTTTGCGTTTGCTGCTACTACACATCCTGCTTTTGGGTTTGGCATCTTGCCGCGTGGTCCGAACACTCGTCCGAATGTTTTTGCAACGTCTGGCATGATGTTTACTTGTGCGATAAAGTAATCGTATTGTCTTGCTATTTTCTTGATGTCTTTCTTGTTGGCCGCATAGGTTGGGAACTTGTCATGCATTATTACAAAGTCGCAGTTTGCTTTTGCCTGTTCTTGCAGTTCTGGTCCGACTAGTGCTCCGATTTTGGTTGGTTTTCCTTTGTCAAATGGCAGCTTTACCCATGTTTCTACTTGTTCTTCTGGCTTTTTTAGGTCCAGTTGTCTTAAGTTCATTATGAAATCGTATGTCTGTTTGAACTTGCGTTTAGGAAGTGCGTTAAGTGTTTTTACTGCTTCTATGAATTGTTTCTTATCCATTATTTGTGTCTCCCTTCCACCGAAGTGGTTAAGTTATTGGGAATAGTATTCAGCGACGATAGGTGGTTTATAAAGGTTTCTACAAATAGCAGAATAATGCTTTGAGAAAACCATTAGAAAAGGCGAGAATTTTCGAAAGTTTTTAAAGCGTTCTCTTGTGGCGACAAATTATGGTTTATGTTAATGTGTTGGAAGAAGCAATGAAGAATAACCAGCGTGCATTCCACGAACGGCACGCATACCGTGAAAGTTTTACAAAAATGCTTGAACAATTTGTTCCAAAACCTCCTGTTGTTGAGCGAATTGTTGATCTCGGTTGCGGGATTGCAAGAGCAGCATACTCACTGCAGCATTACTTCCACAGCAAAAGTTGGCTCGACATAGAATACGTGGGAATTGATCGAGACGAACACAAAATTGCCTTTACCAATACTATGTACAGTTATCTCAAAGGCTTCACGTTCATCGTTGGTAATGCAGAACACGTTGAAGACGATTTTGACTTAGCAACAATTCTCAACCCAAACATCGCAGAATTCCAAAACGGTTGGAACAACGTCATCCGCAACATACGAAACAAAAGCAAATTGCTGATCGCCACCGCATTACAACCAAGCGAACACCGTATGCTCGAAGAAGCAATTAGCAAAGCAGGATACCATATTCAAACGAGTGCAGAAAATCCACACGCAGAACCAAAAGAACTTAAACTAGGTCTAGATAAATACATCATTATCGCGCACAGCTAATGCGTAACATTATTTTTTTGTCTAAACCCCTACCTTCTTGAACAGTCCTAGAAGTCTGCTTTTTTATTGATATACTTGTTATTTCCCAAACCTTCTTTCTCTGTCCTTGTACTCTTGTAGGCAGGCAATAACGTCTTCTTTCTCTACTTCTGGCCATAGCTTGTCGATGAATATGAATTCTGAGTATGTGCTTTGCCAGGTTAAGAAGTTCGAAGTTCTCTGTTCTCCGCCAGTCCTTAGTACTAAATCTGGCTGTGATTCCAGCCATAGGTGTTTGCCAAACATTTCTTCGTTTATCTTGGCAGGATCGAGCTTTCCTTGCTTTACTTCAACTGCAATCCTTTGCACTGCATCGATTATTTCTTCTCTTCCGCCGTATGCCATTGCAAAGTTGACTCTCCTAGGATTGTTTCCTTTAGTTGCTTCCATGACTTTGTTCTGTAATGCTTGCAATTCTTTTGGTAGCATCCATTGTCTTCCAATAAACACAATTCGTATTCCTTCCTCTTGTAATTCCTTCAGTCTTTCAGGCTCTAACAGCGCATTGCATTCTTTCTTGAATACTTCCATGATATAGTTGAATTCTTCTTTTGGTCTGCCAAAGTTTTGAATAGAAAGTACGTAGCCGGTTATTTCTTCAATGCCTAGTTCAAAGCACCAGTCCATGAATTTTTTGAACTTTTCCGCTCCCCATTCGTGTCCTTTCCAGGGTTTGAGCATTAGTCTTTTCGCAAATCTTCTATTTCCGTCTAAGATGACCCCCAGGTGTCTTGGTACGCTCATTTTGTCTTCACTTGCTCGAATAAATGCACTAGTTGTTCTTGGCTTAGTTTCAGTCCTGCCTCAACTACTGTATTGACGAGCTTTTTGATGTTTTCTTCGTGTTTTTCTTCTGGTGTGAATGTGAGTAGTTGTTGTAATGTGTGGTCGCAGAGGTATCCTTCGTTCATTCCGAGCACGACTTTTTTGTTTTTCTGCCGTACTGTTCTCTCTTGTAAATTAACAGTAATTTCTTCTTGTTTCAGTAAATGCCCATCACGCACAAATCCGTGATTCAATAATTCCTGTGCTGTTGCTTCTAGGATTGCTGTTTGTAGTCCTGTTGGGAGTTCGATTAGTCCTTCGGAAAATCGTTGTAGTGTTTCTGTTTTTCCTAAGTATTTAGAAACTCTTTGTCTGCTTCCCCATGGCGTCCACTCGTTCTCAACGAGATACGCATATGGTCTTCCCTTGATCTTTTTTACTCTTACAAACATATTATAGGCACTATGGCTGTTGTTTTTATAGTTTGTGATTCAGAAAATCAAAAATAGTTACTTCAATTCTTTGGCTTCAGCCTTGACTTTTTCGAGCTGTTTTTCGATTCTTTTCGTGGCTGCGAGCAAGGTCTTTTTAGGGTCTGCGCCGTCTGTTTCTAGTATGAAGTGTGGAACTTCTATCAATGGGTGTTCTACAGCGTAGGTTGCGACTTTGACGTGTTCGTCATTCCACAATTCTTTGCGGATAGCGTTGCTCAAAGTGTGTCCTTCGCCTTTGATTTCAAAAACAAGTCTGTCTTTCTTTTCTTCTATGATGTTTAGTTCCATGTTATTTGCAACCTCCGTCTTATTTATAAGCTTTTTGGCTCAGTCCGACTATTTGCGCTACTGCGGCTATTCCTGCAGTCTCAGTTCTTAGTATTGTTGGTCCTAGGGAAACGAGTGTGCATCCTGCTTCTTTTGCGTCTTCAAGTTCTGCTGGTGTGAAGTCGCCTTCTGGTCCAATGATTATGAGTATTGAGTAGCATGCATCGTATGCTTTTGCGAGTGCTTCTCCTGTTTTGTGGCAGATGTAGACGTGGTTGTAGTTCTTCACAGTGTCGAGTAAATCTGCGAATTTCACAGGCTCAGATATGGTAGGCACTATGCTTCTCTCGCTTTGTGCGCATGCTTCTAGTGCAATCCTTCGTAATCTGTCTACTTTGGCCTCTCTTGGCAGTACAACGCTTCTTGAAGTTATGATAGGCACTATGCTGATGACCCCTAATTCGCTCACTTTCTCTACTAGGATATCCATTCTTGCGCCTTTTGGCACGGCTGTTGCCAATGTTATCTTGATCTTAGGCTCGTCTCTAGGCGCTATTGCTTGCTCAATGTGGAGCTTGCCACTCACTTTCTCAGAATAGACTGCCTCGTATTCGTGGCCTTTTCCGTCAAATATGCCTATTTTCTCCCCCTCCTTTAGTCTCAATACCTTCAAATGCCTAACTTGCTCTTTAGAAATGGCTATTTCCTTTCCTTTTTCAGCTTCCGGTACGTATAAACGAACTCTCACTTTTTACTCACAAATCTCCACCTTTATTATATTTTCAGGTGCCTAATCATAAACCTTTCTATTATCTTGTTGCCTGTTAGGCACTACCTATTGACTCAATACAAACTGCCCATTTGCCCTATAACTGGCCTTGAAAATTTTACACCCTTGCCAAAACACCAAATTATCTTTCCCTATTGTGTTTTAAGCATCTGATCCGTAGGTAGGTAATACCTTCTATAAATACCTTTCTGTCCTGTCCCAGTCCCGTCCCAGTCCTGAGACCGTCCTGAGACTGTCCCAGTCCCACCTATTATGTAGTCGAATTCCCAGTCCTATGATAGTCCCAAGATAGTCTCAATCTCTTCCTGAGACCGTATTGGGACGGTCCTGAGACTGCAGGGGGACGTTCCCGAGACCGTCCCAGTCCCATCTTTTATCGTCGATAAACTAGTCCTGAGACTATCCAAAATAGTCCCATTCCCAGTCCCACATCTGGGACCATCCCAATCCGTGGGAACAACAAAGTTTTTAAACAAAGTGCCATTAACAGTTTTCATGTTCGATTTGTTTGGAACATCAAAAAAGCTGGCTGAGATGGATTCTTCCGTCTCGCAGTCGTTCGCGAAGGTGAAGCAGGATACAGACGCTTTGTACCAATGGATTAGCTACCTGTATCAGCAAAACCAGCAGCTCGTCGAGCACAATGCTGCGCTGAGGCGTTTGGCAGAAGAGCAAAAACTTGCTTTGAACGAGTTGAAAGTAACTGTTCAGCATCTGCCAAAAACTCCTCATGAGATCAAGCAGATTGTCGAGCAGTACTACAACTTCGAGCCAATTCTGCAGAGGATAAAGCACATTGAGCAGAAGGTAGAGTTGTTGGAAATGCGGAGGGCAATCCGCCCTTTGGAACACTCGACACCTAGCGTGAGCACTCCTGTGCACGTGCAGGAAGAGCGGCAATCCAGTACAGCCTTGAAGGAAAAGCTTATGCGTAAGCTAGCTCGCAATAGCAAGGACTACATCAAAAATCTCGTGCTTGGCCTTGTCCACAAGTACAGCAAAATGGGCGCTCTCCAATTGCGTGAAATCGTCGTTGAAGAGCAGGGCTTATGTTCAAAATCCAGTTTCTATCGAATCCTGGAAGAGATGGAAAAAGAGCAAAATTTGCAGATTGTGAGCGATGGAAAACACACAGTTTACGTTGCAACAGCAATTCATACTGGCCGCTAATTTCTCGTCGATAAATCCTCGTAAGCCGATTTCTTTTACCTACCACAAAACATTTAAACAACTTCTCATTCCAAAAAGTCATTCAACAAATGGGGTGGTTGAAATTCGCGACAAGCAAGAGTTATTGCTGTCGAGTGATGCGGGAGTGTATCGCCAACAGCTCTCCACAGTGCTTGAGTGCATGCGTGAGGAGCTTGATGACCACAGAATGGCCATCAACGAGAACACCGATGAGCTAACAGCTACGAATGAGTTTAGCAATGAGCTTGCCAGGCGTCTGGACAAGCTTACTGAGCGTGTTGACGAGCTGACTTTGCTGATTAAGGGCAGGAAAGATGAGAAGAATTTCTCTATTCAGCCTTTGACTAGCAAGGAGAAGGACGTCTTTCACGCGCTTTACGTCTTGACTGAGAGTCAGCCGTATGCTTCGTATGAGCAAGTTGCGAGAAAAACTTCGCTCACAAAGGGCATTGTCATGGACCATGTTACAAGCATGATTCAGAAGGGCGTTCCTGTCTTGAAAAAGCTTGATTCCACGACTGTTTTCCTGAAGTTAGATCAGGATTTCCGTCAGATTCAGGCTAAGAAGAACGTTATTGGCTTGAATTCTCTTCTGACTGCGTGGGGTTAGACCGTAATTTTTCTTTTTTTATCTCATTTTGAAGCTGTTCGATCACTCTGAAGCTTGAGTCCATGTGTGCTTTCAGTGTTGCTTCTGCTTTTCTGAATGCTCCTTCCAGGTTTGTGCCGTTTAGCTCGTAGCCGATTACGACTTTTCCGCCTGAAACAAAGCTTGTTTTCTTCAGAATTTGCAAGTCCAGCCATCGTCTGAGGTAATCGTACATCGTTTGTCTCTTGATTCCTGCGTGCAATGCCATTTCTTCGACTGGGAGTACTGCTGCTTCTGGCTTTTTTTCTCTGTTTGCTTCCTTTTTGCGCTCGTATAGCTGCAGGAGTAGTGTGTGCATCTGCGCACTGCCGTCTTTTTTCCTTGGCAGCAGCCCGAATCGTGCTAGAAGTACCTTTGCTAGCTCTTCAACTTCGTGGTTTACTGCTTCTGCGTTATCGAGTAAAAATTCCATTGTCAGCCTCTTTTCAAATGTTTTATTTTTTCTGTACCTTAAAAAGTTTCCGATGATGCCTGTCCAGTGTCCACTGAAATCCCGACATCAAAACTTGTAAGAATTGCTTAAAACATTTAATCAATATTTTTCTGGAACAAAAAATTTCATCAAAAAAATGGCGATTTCTGCATTACAGGCGATTTGAAAAGACTTTTTTGAAAAAAGGAACTCTGACCTTAACAACTGGCTGAAAATCAGCCTTGCTGGCAAGGAATTCGCAAAAAATCCCGACACTTTCAGCCAACCCATTCTGGAATTGGAATTCGCAAATCATTTCTTTCTCCGATTTTCCCGACTCTGCCGGCATTTTTCCGTCCTTTCTGTGATTTTTCCGACAAACGAGGTCAAGGGGGTCCTGGCCTTGACCCTTGGTTCCAGACCAAAACTGGCCAAAGTTTGCAAGAAACGTCAAATTCTGGGATTATTCCTGACACTTTTAGGTTGCTCTTGCCAATTAGCTTTTTTCAAGGGCTTGTTTTTTGCATTTTTCTGCGATTTTTTGAGTTTAAATTAGGCACCTGATTTTCTTGTTTTGAATTTTCTAGCTTCTGTTTAGTAATCGTCGATAAACTAATTATTTTCAATTACTTTTTGCTTTCAAGCAGTGATAACGAAACTTTATATTGTTATTTTCTGCAAACTACTTTTTGCAAAACATTCTTTCAAAAAAGCAGATGACAAACTAAATAATGCAAGCTATTTTTAGCAAACTCTATTTTTAAGTTTTAAAAACCCTCACTTTTTACGAACTTTTATGTACTAAAAGTGAGAGTTAGAATAAAACAGGCGCAATAGGCGTCCAAAAATGCGCTCCAATAGCAATTTTAAATTCAAGTGCCTAATTTATTTTAATTTTCTGTTGCCTAACTTTGCAACACTTCTTTAGGGTTTCTTTCATTACTGAGAGCAGGGGTTGTGATTTAATTTGTCAATAAACTTGATTTCGACAGCTAGTAAAGTGAGCATTAGCCTGTTTTGCAAGAAAAGGTCTGCTTGAAAACAAAACATCATCTAGGCACTATGCAGAAGCCGGCATTTTTGGCAGGTTAAGCGCTGAAATAGTTTAAACATGAGACCCAAAAAGTGAGTGTTCAGTTAGCTGATCTTATTTTTGCCATATTCAAACACTTTCTTTCAAAATTTATGCCGTTTTTTATTATCTGTATAGTGGTGATAATGTCTTTTAAATAGGAGCGTCAGTGTATTTGCATGGAAGAATCAGTGGAGACAGAAGATTCAGGCATATCGCCGGGTGTGGTTTTTCTTATTGCGTTATTGTCGGTTGGGGGATTGCTGTTCGTCGGCTGGGTCGGTTTGAAAGCAGATGTTACTGGTGATGTTCTTCGCTCTCCTTATAGTGCTTGTTGCACTGTTCAGCCTTTGACGCTTTCCGAGGCAGCTTACAGGCAGGGCACTGGTGTTACTTCAACAGAGCTTTGCGAAGGCTCTGAGCTTCCAAATCGATGCTGTCTTCGCGCCGGCAAAGACCGTTTTAGATCGCCTGTTAGCTTGATTGAGTCTGGCTTTGGCGCGTGCAGACAAGGCGGTCCTCAGATTAGTTATCCTGCATATTTTGATTATCCTTTTGCAGCAGCAAAGTCTTACAGTGCTTGCTGTACCACTACTGCTTGGGGTAATTCGCAGTTGGGCTTTGCGATGAGCGGTCCTGAAAAAACTACAACTCAATGTTCTCAGTTTGAGTCTGTTGAGAATTGTTGCGCTCGTGTTGCTTCGCGCAAAACTGGAACTCCTGTTTCAATTATTGATACCGATGTGGGCCCTTGCCCGCAAATGAGTTATCCTGCTGGCGAGTATGATGCCTGTTGCACTATTGAAGTCAGAAGCGGTGCTCCTACTGGAACAATTAGGCTTCCAGGCGAGACAACATCTGAAAAGTGTTCTCCTTTCGAGACTATTCGTGATTGCTGTTCTCGTGCCGGCGTTCAGCGCACAAACTCTGATGTGAGATTTATTGGCGCAATTCAGGGCACTTGCAATCCTCCTGAAACTAATTATCCTGCGCCTGTGAGTGGCGGTTATCCTGTTTGTTGCACTATGGAGACTTGGCAGCAGGCGCCTATAGGTTATGTGCAAAGTACTGCTAAAACATCTACAGAGAGTTGTGCAAGTGGCGAGAATCCTAATATGTGCTGTTTCCGTTCAGGTGTTGTGCGTTATGGCCAGCCTGTTAAGCTTCTTGGTATGAAGCAGGGCAGCTGCAGTAGTCCTCAGGAGAATTTCCCTGTTTGGGTAAGGCCCTAAACAAAAAAATATTTTTTTTAGAAATCAGCCTACATATGTTATGTCTTTCTTTTCTTTGAGTTCTTTGGCTTTTTGTGATTGTTCCAATAGCACTCTTAGTTTCTTTTCAAATTCTTGTGCTTGTTTTAGTAGTGGCTGGTAGTCTACTTTTAGTCCTAAGTATCTGTCTAGTAATTCTATTATTTTTGCTGCTGCTTTTGAGTCTGGCAGGTTGCTTTGCGTTTCCGCAAATAATGAGCATATGTCATAGCCTTTTTGCTGTGCTTTCATTAGTAGTGCGCTTGTTACTCCTACTATTATTCCTTCTCCGAGGCTGTCTATTCCTAGTTTTTCAAATTTTTTCTTGTGTTCTGGGTTTGACGTGTGGAAGAATCCTCTGTTTCCTGCTTCTTGGCTTCCTACGCCTTCTAGTGTTATGATTTCTTTTGCTCCTATTTGTTTTGCAACGTCAAGGACTATGTCTGCTGCTTTCCATTCCATTCCTGTTGCTGGAGCTATGCTGTGAACTATGACTAGGTTGTATTTTTTGTTGTAATATACTCCGATTGGGTCTACTAGTTTGTTTGCGTGTATTGCTATTGTTGGTTGTCCTTCTTCAAACCAGTATTTTCCTATTTGTTCGCATTTCAAGTGGTCTATTAGAAATCCTGTTGCTATTGTGCTGACAAGCCCGAATCCTGGGAAGCCCTCAATTAGTGTTTGGGCTTTTACCTTTTTTGTTAGCTCGCAGCAAAACCTCTTTTCTTCCATTGTTTTGTTGTTTGTTCTTCTGATTTATATAGGTTTGCAAAACTTTTTTATACCGCTCTATCTATCTAAAGTAAAAAGGTGATATGATGAAAGTTACTGCTTGGGTTGTTGTCGTGATGCTTGCCGCTGTTGCTGGTGTTTTCTTGCTCGGCAGGGGCGGATTGACTGGACAGGCTACTGGTAGTGTTGTTTCTTTTACTAATGGCACGATTTTGAGCATTATTGCTGGCATTATTGCTATCGGCGTGCTTATTGTTGCCGGCTTGCAGCAGTCGAGAACGTAATTATTCAAGACTTTTGATGTCTTTTATGTCTAGTGCTGACAATGGGCCTACTTGTGCTGCTTCTAATGCCATTGCTTTCTGGTAAAGAGTGAGTCCTTCTAATGTTGCGCCTTTTTCCACTTGTATTTTGCCAACATAAGTAACTTCTGATGGTCCTTGTTTGTACGTAATTCCTTGAGTGTGCGGCTTCATTTCTGTCATTGTCAATCTGCCGTCTCTGTTTGTGTCTATTTTTGCTGCTGCTACAACTCTTCCTATTTCGTTCATTCCGCCTTTTTGGCAGTATCCTGCGAATAGTCCGGATACGACTGGATCAAGTGTGTAGCAGAGTTCAACTGTTGCTGATTCGCATTCTGTTTTCGGAGTTTCAACTGCAGGAGTTTCTGTTTTAGGTTCAACTGTTGCAGTTGTTTCTACAACTGCTGGATTTTCTTCAAGTGTTCGTCTTGGTGCTTCTTGGTAGCTTGAACTGCATCCTGCAAGTACGAGTGCTGCCAGTGTTAGCTTTCTCATTTTTTGTCTCCGTATGTTTTTCGTGCGTATTTTTCAAAGTCGTCTAGGTTGAACTTCCCATCTTTTGCAAGTGTTGTGTTGTACTGCTCGCAATATAGCAAGAACTTTCTTTCGTCTCCTGCTTTCTTCATTAGTTCTCTTATAGCGTCAAGTCTTGCTGCTTCTGGCGAAGCTTCTTTTATGCTTGGCAGTTCTATTTTTGCTTCAATGTAGTCTTCACCGTCTGCTACTTCTATTGTGAGTTTTTCATTGTTGCATGCTTCTTCAAGCTCGCTTGCGCTTATCTGGTTGTTCTTGTCTTTGTCTATTGTCAAGAGCAGTGCGAGTTCTCCTGCTTTTGTTTCTGGAACGTATTGTTTCTTGTCTGCTGTTTTGTTGTATTCCTTTCTGGAATCAATCAGCGCGCTTAAGTATGCTTTTGCCACTCCGCCAAATTCTGCTTCTATTTCCACTCTGTGGCTTGCAACGTATGGTGTTCCTTTTGGCTCTTCTTTTGGAGGTTCTTCTTTAGGAGCTTCTTTTGGCTCTTCTGGCTCGCTTGAAATTTCAACTGGAGGTGTTACTGCTCCTTCGTCTGCTGGCATTAATTTTGCTGCGTATTCTTCCAGGGAGCTCTTTTCAGATTTCTCTGGTGTTTTTTCAGGCGTCTTCTCTTCTGTTTTTTCTGGAGCCTTTGGCTCTTCTTTCTTTTCAACAGGGCTTATTCTGAATTTTGAATAGTCTTTGCCTAGCGCGTCTACTTCAACATCGTGTGCTTTTTCTGCTGTTTCAATGTCGTATGCTTCTATAGTGTGAGGTTCGCCTTTTACAGCAAGCTGTTCTAAGAGCATTTTTCTTCTTTCTTTTGTGTCTGGTATTTTGCTTGGGTCTTTTTCGTCTTTTGCATGGGCCAAGTCAACACGCTTTTGTATGTAGTTGTTCAGGCGTTTTTCCATTTCTGAACTGTAAACTGCTCCTTCGTCTGCAAGCTGTGTTACTTCATTCAGGCTCTTGAGGTTCTTTACTGCATCAAGTGCTTCTGGTGTTATTTTGCCATCTCCGATTTTTTCTAATTTCTCAACTAGTGTGCTGAGTTCTTCGAAGTTGTAGTAGTCTCTGTCGCTTAACAGCGGATCATTCTGTTGTATTCTGTTTATCGCGTTAATTGCTGCTTTTGCGTCAATGACTTTTATTGTTCTTTCTTTGCCGTACTGGCTGAGTACCAAGTTTACTTGGTCGCCTTCTTTTGTTATTGTGTAGAAGGATGAGGTTACTGTTGGCAGTGCTGCTTTAGCATCTGCTTCTTTCTTTTTGCGTGCGTCTTCTGCATCTTTCAATTCCTTGACAGTATTTTCTAGTTTCTCTCTTGCAGCTTTCGCTTCAGGAGATTCTGCGCCTGCTGGAGCTGCTGGTTTGTGTTCATCGATAGCTTTCTTTGGATCCTTTTTGTCTTCTATTGCTTTGTCTATGACTTTTTCTCCTAACTCGTAAGCCATTCCTGTTGCTTGTTCAAATGCTTCTCTTGCTTCCTTTTTGCCGCTGTAGTTGTTCCATAACAAAAGACCTCCGGCAAGTGCAGCTACTCCTGCAACAACATATAATTTCCTTCTGTTGCTTGTTGCTGCCATGTTGCGCTTGTTGAAATTGTCTTCAATTATTGCGACTTCTTTTGCCGCAGCATCAGCAGATTTTTCTACTATGCGAGTGATGCGATTGATTGTATCTTTTATCGAGTTGTCGCCTGCAAGGACGCCGTTGTATAGCCCACTAAGTCTGGTGTGTTCGTCTGCACTGAACGCTCTTCCTTCGCCTACTGCTTTTGTGGCTATTCCTATAATTTCTGAAAGGGCTGGCTGGTCTGCAGCAAATGGGTCTATTTTTCTTAGTTCTTCTGTAGCAGTTTTAATTTGCTCTATGGCTTGTTTGTGATCTTGTACTTCAGGTGCTATGGTTTTATCGTCTGCAAGTTGTTTTACATCTTCTTTAAATTCTTCTGCCGCGTCTTTTGATTTTCCTTTTTTCCAATTTAAAAAGCGTTTAACTCCAATAGCTACTGGGACTCCTACTGCTGCGGTTATCGCTCCACCGATTATCATATCGCTTAGTTCTGTCATTGTGGGATCTCCAAGAACCTTTCTTTATCTTTCGGTTCTTCATTTTTGTGTGGTTTTTGCTGATCTATTGATTTTTGAATGGCTGATAACTGTTCGCTGAGTTTTTTGAATGCGTTTTCTCGCTCCTGGACCTTTTTTGCTGTTTCCTGTGCTTCAAATGCTTTTCTTGTTGCTTCAGGAGTGTTGTTTCCATTATTCGCAGCATATTTGAATTCAGTGAGCTCAGCGAAATACTCTATGAGCTTTCGTCTATAATCTAATGGTGCGCCTGGTGTGCCAATATTTTCAAGGCATTTGTCGAGTTCTGATTTGATTCTTGCGAGCTCCTTGTCGTGCTCTCTGACTGTGCCTTCTTCTGCGCCTTTTTCAACGCGTCCTAGGTTTTTCAAAGCGCTGTACGCTCTGAAGAATTCATGCCATTGCTCAAATGTATTTTCAGCTTTTGCTGGCTGTTGATCGCTTACTTTATTTTCCAAATCTTCTTTTGGCTGAACTTCTTTTTCCATTTTTTGTGATAATTCTAATGCCTTTCTCGTAATGTATTTCTTGATGTCTTCCGGTCTTGCTTGTTCTTGGCCTGGAATTATTTGTTCGTAATCTCCAAGCACCAGACTCAATCCTTCTATTATGCTCTGTTTTTCATCATTTTGTCCCGATAGCCAGTCATTTATTGCGTTTTTGTAATTGATTTTATTTTGTGCAGAGCGTTGAATTTTGTATATGCGCTTGCCGTCTTTTGCTATTTTTTGTTTTGCTTCTTCGTTCGTTCTCCATGACGCGTCTCTTGGGCCTTGCTTGTAAGCTTCTTGTAATAGTGCGGTGTATTTTGCAGTTATTTCTTCGCGTTCTTCAGGAGACTTTGCTTTTTGTAATTCGCTTGCAAATTCTTGCGTTATTCTTGGGAGTTTCTCGTCTGCGAATTTGTATGCTGCTTCTTGCTCGCTTAATGCTGCTCTTCCGAAGTCTTTTGCGCGTGCTTTGTCAGCCACTCTTAGCTGTCTTTCTAGAGTGAGCGGGTGTTTGCCTTCTTTTCGCATTTCTTCAATTTTTTGAGCAGTTTCTTTTTCGTAATTCATTTTCTCACTTTTCCGTAAAGCTTAGCTTCTGCTGCTTCTCTTTCGTATGCTTCTTTGAATGGTCTGTTTAGTCTCTCTGCTTCTAATGCTCCTCGTGCTTCCAATCTTTCGTTGGCTCTATCTCCTGCTGACATGGCTTCGCGGCTTACCAGTCTGCCGCTTCCGGCAACGTCATTCAAGGCCGCGCCATCAGATTCTCCTTGGCGCAGTAATTCCTGATAGGTTGGGTTGCGCTTTCTGCCGTAGCCTGTTTCCTGCTCTGGTCCATTGTCAATGTGCAACGGAAATTCGTTTCTGAAGTCTCCAGGACTCATTTTGAGCCATTTTTGCAGTTTTTTCGGGCCGAATTCTTCTGCTGATATTCTGCCGTCTATGCTGCCGTCTTTTCCGTCTAGATTGTGGAAGTATGCTTCTATGATTTCTTTTCCAGTGTATTCTGTTCTTGCAGTGTAATCATCTGTTTCTGTTGAAGCAAGCTGTGCTTTGTGCGCTGTGTTTCTTCCGTGGCTGACAAGCATGTCAAGGCCGTATGTTATTGCGGATGCGTAAGCTCTTGCTTGTTCAGGCTTGCCTTCCAAGCTTGCTGGAATGCCAGTGGTGTATTCTATTGCAAAGTTTCTGTTTGCTCCGTTCTGGTAGAATAGTATTGTGCCTTTTCCAAAGTCTATTTCTGCTACGTAGTCTGTTCTTTTTGTTATGCCTTTTCTGTCTGTTGGCAGTTCTGCTGGTTTTGCTACTTCTATGACTGCTGGTGTGTCTGTTTTTTGTGAGACTTTTCTTGGCTCACAGCCTAGTGTCATGTAGCTTAATGCGCTTAAAGTTAGTATTCCGAGTGTTCTTTTGATGTTCATGGTAATTACCCCCTTATACTTAGTCTGAAGTAGAGTTACGTCTATATAAACCTTTCGATTTTTTTACTACCCGGAAGTAGTTAATAAACCCCTTTGTTATTTTGGGGAGTGTTCTAGTATTTCCTGCAATCCTGTCATTTGGCCTGCTTCCTGAAGGCTTTTTTTGGCAATTTCGCCGTTCACAGTTACTGCTTCTGTGAGTGAGCGAAGCTCTTGGAAGTTGTAAAAGTCCTTGTCTTTCAGCATTGGGTCTTTTCGCTCCATTTTGTCTATGAAAGCAGCCATTTCCCAGGGGTCTTCCACTTTTGTCTTCCATGCCCGTCCATACTGGCCCAGCACTATGTAATAGCAGCCGCGTTCCTTCTTTAAGTTGTAGAACTCAGAGGTTACTATTGGTAGCCGAGGCTCTGGTTCAGGCAAATCTATGCTGAATGCCTTTTTGCCTTCTTTTTGCCATATGTAAACTGCCCTGTCAACTTGTTCCGATGTTATAATCTCGTAAGGCGCATTCTTTCCTGTTTTTTCTATAATTTGGTATAGTTCTTTTTGCCCGAATGCATCCTTTCCGTTTTTTTCCAGCTCATTTTTGTATGCTTCCTGTATGTCTGCTGCTAAATTCGCAAATTTCCTGTAAGTTTTCTCGTCTTCAAATACTGCCTGTTTTGGCGTAACATTGTTTCCTACGTGAACTTCAAGCTCTGAAAATTCTACAGTGTACTTCTTGTCTTCAATTTGTTCTGGTGTTTTAGCGTTGCAGGAGAAATGCAAGATACCCCCAATGAGGCCTGCGGCAAGAACCGTTGGTTTGATTGCCGCTTTGAGTATTTGTTCCAAGCTCATGATTTATTTACAAGTCAAAGTGTAATTTATAACCGTCGATGAGAAAGTTGGAAATCTTGCGGATTTTCCGTAAGTTTTCCGGATTTGCTCAGGAAAGCTTTATAAACGTGCAAGTCATTGTATTTTTCATGCAAAAGCTCGTGCAGGAACAAGAACCGGCGCTCACAGCGCTTCAGAAGTCTTTTGGCAATTCTAAAGGCAAGAAACGCAAACCATTTACTGCTGAGGCTAAGGAAGCTATTGCTGAAGAGCTGGTTAAGAATCTTGGCAGGCAGAAAGAAGTGTTTAAACGCGCCGGATTATAAGTTCTCGGGAAAAATTATTTTTATCAAATCTTGCAGTTCGTAAAAATCTTTCATATTTCTCGTTACAAGATAAGCGCTGTTCATTTTTTGCGCAAGTATGGCATGAAGCGTGTCATTAAAAGGAGTTTTTCTCTCTTGGCAGATTCTTCTTGCTGCTTTCACATCTTCAGGAGCTATTTCAGCGCGGATAATCTTTCCTTTTTCGTCCAATGCAGGCAAAAGGTTTTTGACTTGTTGTTCGTATGAATTGTAAAAGAGTTCTTCCAATATCAAAGAGGATACAACAATGTCAAATTCGCACGCAATTGCTCTTTTTAGTAGTTGAAATGCAAACTCGCCTAAAGGGCGCAGTCTGTCAGTTCTGTCTTCAAAAAGGTCTATGTAAATGTTCGTGTCAAGGTATAGAGTTTCCGTCATATTTTCTTAGCAGTTAAAAGTCTCTATTATAACCGTCGCTGGCAAAACTGGAAAATTCACAGTTTTTTGCCGTTTTTCCGTAAGATTTACGGATTTGACCCTCGAAATGTTTATATAGTGTCCAGCCTGAAAATGCTCTAAAAGAGTTGAACTAATGGCAGAACAAGCAGTATTGGCTGAAGCGATGGATATTCTTGCTGGTTGGTATAATACAGCTCCATGGCTTGCTGATGGCATCTTGTTGTATCTTGCTCTTATCACGTTATTCTATCTTAGCCGCATGTTTATTCCTCCGCCTAAAGAAGGCGCTCCTGAACTGCTTAAGTCTTTGTTAGGATCTACTGAGGAAAGCAAGAAGGCCAGATGGGTTGTCCGCATGGCTGCTTTTGTGGTTACGCTTGTTCTTTTGCGCGCCGGCTTTACTTTTGACTGGCTTGTGCAGTCTGATTTGCTTCCAGGCTTTGGGGCGTTCCTTATTGCCATGGGCATTTATGTCATGTTCATAATGTGGAAGGGCAAAGACCATCAGCTTTTAGCGCTTATTGCCGGCATCATCACTTGGTTTTTGGTTTACAGCGGATTGTCTTTCAACATTGGCACGTACGGCAGTGTTATTTCATTGGGCTCAAGCGCAGGAATCATTTTCCCTATTGCTCTGCTTCTTGCTTTTGCCGTGTTTGCGATGAAGCTTATGGATCGCAAGGGCGCTGGTGGCGCTGCAGGTGCAGTAGCTGATGCTGGTAGAGCTGTCAGTGCTGCCAAAGATGATACTGGGAAGCTGGCAAATAATGCCGCTAGTGCTGCTGCCGAGATTAAGGAAGCCGTGAAAGATGAGGATAAGGCTTTGGCTAGCGCAAAAGCAAGTTTGAAATTATCGCAGTCTTTGCTTGAAGAGCCTACTATTGTAACGGGTGCTAAAGATGTCAAGTGAAGAGGAAGTTAAGACAGTCAAGCGCGCGATACAGCTGACTATTGTGAACTTCCGTAAATTTACAGAAAAACTGAATAGAATTTCTAAAAAGTTGAGAGAAACTCTTGATAATAAAACACGTATTGAGACCGATGAAACAGATGCATTAAAAAGGCTGACTTCTCTTAGTAGATCTGGGGCTGAAGGGCAGAAGCTCCGGTCCGAGTTTGAGGGGAAAAGACGCGAGTTTAGCCAGCAGCTCAACACAATGTTTGCCATAGTTGGTACAACTGCTGTTAATGATGTTGATAATTTTGCTGGCGCGCTTAATACTGATTGTTTTGAGATTGAGAATTTGATAGACAAGCTTGCAACAACAAGTGTTGTGAGGCGCAGCTGGAAAAAGAGACTATTCACTCTTGGCATGATGGAGAAAGAAGTAGTGAATCCTCAACCTAGATTGGCGCAGCAGATATTTGATAAAATGAATGCGGTAATTGCAAGATGCGAGTTAAAAAAAGGCGATTTGAATCATTTGTATGACGTTTTGATAGGATTGCCGCCAATTATAATTGCTCACGAAACTTATCTTAGACAGTTTGAAACTGATGTTGCTAACTTGGAAGCTAAGTTGACTGAAGAAGAAGCAGCTGCGACCAGGAGAACGACGAGCATTAATTCTGTTAAGTCTGCAAGATTGGACTTGATGAATAAGTGTACTGATGCAATTGTGAATGTTGAAGCGCTTACAACTTCTCTTGCGCAATTTAGTGCTATGCGAAAAATGCGCAGTGCTGAACTATTGGCCTGGCATAAAGAACCAGAATTTACTGAGCTAAATGGTTTAGTCGTTAAAACAATTGGCAGTCTTCCATTATCAACAGTTGCTAATGATTTGATTACTGCAGCCACCAGTGTTCCCGGTGTGCCAGATTCATTGTCGGCTTATGCAATGCAGATAAAAAGTTACTTGGAAAATGTTCGTACGTTTGTTACCAAATTTAATTCAGAGTTAGTGGCCATAGAAAAAGTATTCACCAGTCTTGAAGCCGCAGCAGCTGCTAAAACTTCAACTAATATAATGGAGGCTCAAATTCAGGACTGGCTTGCGCGTAACTATGCGAATGGCAAAAATATCGCTGAAGTCATTCTTCCTAAATTGCAGGCAAATCTGAATGAATTATTTTCAGTTCCTCTTAAGTAGCACATTTTTTAAACCCTTAATTTCTATCCATATGTTATGAAGCGCAAAAAGTCAATTATCTCGGCAATCTTTGTAGGAATCGGCACAGGTATTTCTTGGATTATTGTAAACATTTTCAAGGCAATCTGGTTTTTGTTGGTTGGCTTGTTCAAAGGCGCGAAAGCAGCCACAAAAGCGACCGCGTCTGCCGCCATAAAAGCGCACCACGAATCCAAAGTGAAAGCAGAGCAGCCGAAGAGTCCGGCAAAATATGACGAATTGAAAGTTTCTTCAACAGTTAAAGGAAACATTGATGCTTTTGAGCAGCGTTTGCTTAATGAAAGCTTGATTTTAGCAATTGCCGGCAGAAGAGGCAGTGGAAAGTCGGTATTGGGCTTTAGAATTATGGAGAACATTCATGCAAAAGCAGACAGGCCTTGCTTCGCGTTAGGCGTCAAGCAGTCTGTTCTTCCTGCTTGGATTACTACAATTGAGGAAATTAATCAAGTTGCAAATAAAGGCGTAGTTTTGGTTGACGAAGGCGCTATCTCTTTTGGGAGCAGGGAGAGCATGAGCAAGAAGAATAGAAGTTTAGGCGAACTCTTAGCCATAGCCCGGCATAAAGACCTGACATTAATTTTCATTACTCAAAATACTGGTATGATTGACAAGAATGTCCTGAACTTGTGCGATGTTATTGTTCTAAAGGAAGGTTCCTTGCTTCAAGAGAAGATGGAGCGCAGTGTTATGAAAGATTTGTACATAACAGCCAATTCAGCCTTATCTAAGATTCCTTCAGAACAAAGAAAGCCCTATTGCTATATTTTCGACGCAGAATTCGAAGGTTTAGCTCAAGCGTCTTTGCCGTCATTCTGGAGCGTAAAGGTTAGCAAGAATCAAGCATGACAAAGTTCTGTTTAGGCATAGAGTCCACAGCCCACACTTTCGGTGTAGGTATCGTATCGTTTGATGGCAAGATTCTAGCTAATGAGAAAGACACTTTTACTACAATAAAGGGCGGTATGATTCCGACTGATGTTGCTAAGCATCATGAAAGTTTGAAGGAAGAAATATTGCAGAGAGCGTTAAAAGTTGCGAAATTGTCAATGAGCGATATTTCTTTAATCAGTTACTCTGCTGCTCCTGGTCTTTCTCCTTCTCTGCACGTTGGCTTGAGATTTGCAAAAGAATTAGCCAAAAAACATAAAATTCCATTAGTTGGCGTTAACCACAGCATCTCCCATCTTACAATCGGCGACTTAATTTGCAAAGTCAAAGACCCAGTTTACCTATACGTCTCTGGTCCTAACACTCAGGTCATCGCATTCGCAGGAAAAAAATACAGAATTTTCGGCGAGACTTTAGATGTCGGTCTTGGCAACATGTTAGATAAATTCGCAAGAGAAATCGGATTAGGCTTTCCTGGCGGGCCTAAAGTAGAGCAATTAGCTACAGGCAAGTACGTTGAACTTCCTTACGGCGTTAAGGGCATGGATGTTTCTTTTGCAGGAATGTTAACAAAAGCGTTGAAGCTTTACAAAGAAGGGGTTTCAAAAGAAGACATCTGCTTCAGTTTGCAAGAAACTGCTTTTGCTATGCTTGCTGAGGTTGCAGAGCGAGCCATGGCGCATACTGACAAGAAAGAACTTCTATTAATCGGCGGTGTTGCTGCTAATAAGCGTCTTGGCGCAATGCTTGACATTATGTGCAAGGAAAGAAATGCTGAGTTCTTTGCCGTCCCTTTGCAATATTCTGGCGACCAGGGTGTTATGATTGCGTGGCAGGGTGTCTTGCAGAAAAATGAAACAGTTTCTCCAGAAAAGGCAGACATCAGGCCGTACGAGCGTGTTGATGAAGTTGAGGTTGCGTGGAGATAGGTATATCTTAGAAATAAATTATTTTTCTTACTTTCTGCGCTTCTTTGGCTTTGCTTTTGCCTTGACTGTTTTTTTGGCTTTAACTGTGCTCTTAACAGTTCCGCGCGGCCTTGGCATGGTTAGGTCGTGTGCTCTTTCAAATGCGTTTTCTTCTTCAGGTGTTAACGGCTCATAGATTAAGCCGCATTCCCTGCAGACAACCTGCTCGCGTTCCATGTTGTGCACTATGTTGCCGCTTGCGCAGTCTGGGCATTCAGTTATTTCTTTTATGTTTTCTATCATGTCTTTTTCGCGCTTCGAAATGATATTTAATACTTGTGTTTCACTATTAAAAGACACAAATAAGGAATTATATATTTTATGAAGAATTTTTCAGCGCTTTAAATATGGCTTCTTTGCCTTTCCAGTCAAGTGCTTCTTCTAGAACTTTGTTCAAACTTTCGACTGGTATTATTTCTACTGTTGCCAGTTTTGCTTTGTCAACTACTATGTCCTGCAAATTGGATTTTGGCACGATTATTCTTTTAATGCCTGCTTCTATTGCTGCTTCTACTTTTGCAGAGACTCCTCCTACTGGCAGCACCTCGCCGCGAACACTCAGGCTTCCGGTCATTGCCGTGTCTTGTCTTACTGGAACGTCTTTTAGTGCGCTGATTATTGCTATGGCAACTGCAATGCTTGCGCTGTCTCCTTCTACTCCCTCATAAGTTTGTAAAAACTGTACGTAAATGTCAACTTCTTTGATGTCTGTTCCGAAATATTTCTTGACAATCGGCGTTACGTTTTTCACAGCCTCCTTCGCTATCTCGCCTAGTTTTCCAGTGGCGACAATTTCTTTTTCTTTGCCCCATGGCCCTACTGCTGCTTCGATTGGCAGAATAATTCCGGAATATGTTCCGCCGCCGCCAATAACAGCCAATCCATTTACTCTTCCTACTTGTGTGCCTTCTGTTACTATGACTTCGTATTCTTTCTTGCGCTCAATGAACTTGTCAGCAATTTGTTGTTCTAGTGGCTTCGCTATTTTCTTGGCCGCAATAAAGTGTTCTTTTGTTACTAGTTTTGCATTTTGTTCTATTGCTATGTCTCCTGCTGCTCTTATTAGTCCGCCTAGTTCTCGTAATCTTAATGTCAAGTGTGCTTTTCTGTTTGCTAGTCTGCGAGCGTCATCTATTACTGCAAGTACTGCTTCTTTTGTGAAGTGCGGTATTTTTTTGTCGCGTATGACTTCCTGCGCTACAAAGCGCGCTATTTTTTCTCTGTTTTCTTCGCTGTCTATGATGGTGTCTTTCATGAATACTTCGTAGCCGTATCCTCTTATTCTGCTTCGCAATGCCGGGTGCATTCTTTGCACTGTCTCCAAATTGCCTGCCGCAACCAGAATGAAATTGCATGGTGCTGGCTCTGTTCTTACCATTGCTCCTGCGCTTCTTTCGCTTTGTCCTGTGATTGCGTATTTTCCTTCCTGCAATGATGTCAATAGTTCTTGTTGTGTCATTGGGTCTAAAGTTGCAATTTCGTCAACAAATAATACTCCCATGTTTGCCTTGTGGATTATTCCTGCGACTACTCTTTCGTGTGCTGGTGTTCCAAGGCCTCCTGATTGTAATGGGTCGTGTAAAACGTCTCCTAGTAATGCTCCTGCGTGTGCTCCTGTTGCGTCCCAGAATGGCGCTTGTTTTTTGCCGTAATTATCAACAATTACTTTCGGCGCTTCTATTTTTTGGTTTCCAAATGGCCGTCTCATGCTCATGAACATTACGTATGCTGCCAAGAATATCATTCCGCCTAGGAAGAATGCTGCGAACATTATGTCGCTGTTGTATTTTGTTCTTACCCACCATGGCACTATCATTGATGCAATTAGAAGTGCTATCAAAATAATGTTCTGTACTTTGAAGAATCCCATGTTTTGTATTCTTGATTTTGCTACAAGGTCTCTTCCTTTACCTGCTGGCACGGTTCTGATGAATGGTTGATTCTCATCGTTTGGGTTGAAGAACGCTAAAATGTCTACTAGCTTCTCTTTTGGAAGTAGTTCTGCTAGTGCCATTCCCAGCATTGATTTTCCTGTGCCTGGCTCTCCTATTAATAGAACGTGTCTTCTTTGCAGTGCTGCTTTTTTAACGATATTGCAGGCTTCATCCTGGCCTATGACTTGGCCTATTAAAGTGTCAGGTATTTTGAGTTCTGCAGTGCTTTTGAAATTGAGTTCTTTAACCATATCCCCATTAAGCTCGACGAATAAGTGCTTTATAAAGCTTGTGTACTAATTATGTTGTCCCTTCAGAGTGGCAAAAAGAGAAAGGTTTATATAGGGTGAACGCCTCATAAGATAAAAAGGTGCATAATGGCAGTCATAAAACTATTGCAGGCTTCAGATGTCCATGAAGAGGACGATGTTCGCATGCCTAGATGGAAGGCTGTTCGCAGTCTTGCAAATAGTTCAAAAGTTGACATTGCTTTGCTTCTTGGCGATTTCTTTCACACTCAGGATGTGGTGATTGCAGATGAGCTGAAGAAAGAGCTTTCAGCTGAATATCAAACGCATTTTCCAAAATCATTGCTTAAGGACGTGCAAGTGCATACTGATCTTGTTGGTTCTATTAAGCAAGTTGGCGGTCTTGAAAATTTGAAACAAGCTGTAGAAGCTCCCGGAGTGCCGGAAGAAATGCGAAAAGAAATCAAGGGGCAGATTGCGTATTATGAAGCTAACAAAGACCGAATTAAGAATTCTTTGGATGCAATTGGCAAGGATAAGTGGCTTCAAGGCAAGCATAAAAGTATCGCTGATATTATCAGCAAAGAAGCCGGCAGTCGTTACAAAAAACTTGATGAATTGGTTGGCGGAATTAAAGCGCCTGTGCTGGGTGTTCGTGGAAACTGGGAAGTTGATTGCGTTTATGATATGAAAAAGATTCAGTTTGTTGAAAAAAAGCCGGTAACAGTTAAGGGCTTGACATTTGCTGGCGCTCCAAACTGGTATGAAGCGCTTGCCCATCTTCCAGGTGAATTGTATTCAAAGCACGAATGGGATCCAGCCAACCCTCAAGGAGTTGTTGATTTCATTCAGAAGAATGGCACTCAGGAAGATTTGGAGAAGTATGTGCGGAATGTTGAAGCCGGAAATCCTTTGGCAATTCCTGAAAAAATGCTTAAAAAGTTTCCGACGTATGCGCGTTTGGAAAATGTTAAGGCTGATGTTCTTCTTACTCACAAAGGTCCTGGCTTGATGGCAATGGAAGGCGATGAAGATCGAGGATCTGGCTATGGATTAGAGCATGCTATGCGAAAAATGAAGCCAAGCATGGTTCTTGGCGCTCATATTCATGGAAAAGGCCTGTTCACAGATGAAGATGGCTATCAGGGCTTGAAGTCTACAGATCGCCGTGTGTATATTTCTCATGTTGACAATTCTGCCAAGAAAATTCTGAAAATAGAAGTTTACAAGTGGGCTGACAGGGAAAAGCAGGCTGAACAAGCCAGAAAGGCTGCTTAAATCTCTTGTGTTCCTTTTGGAGTAATGTCTTTGTCCTTGATTAATCCTGATTTTGATTCTTCTTTCGGCTTTTCTTCTCTTGGCTTCTCTTCTTTTTCTTTCCCGCCGCTTCTGAAGGACAGCCATGCGAGTCCTGCAATTATGGCCAAAATCAACAATATAGTTCCTGTTGACAGTCTGCTTGCGTCAATTATTCCTGCTTGTGTTAACGCGTAAAGCACAAACAGGACAAAGAATATCAGCATGATTGTTCTGAACAATTTGCTTTTTTGGCTTCCGCCTGCTATTCCAAACACGAGCGCTAATAATAATCCGACAATCAAAAGCAGCACCATATAGTTCAGCAGAATGTTAATTGTGCTCAGGAGATTTGTTGCTAAAACTGCAAAGAAGCCCATTACAAATGCGACCATTGCATTTATTTTCTTCTTGGGCTTTTCTTCCTTGCCTTCTACTCCAAAAAGCATTGTTCTCTGCAATAGAGAGTATGTGATGATGAACACAAGCAGGAATGGCAGTATTACATCAAGAAGCCCTATGTCTGCTAATGTTTGAAACACCTCTTGATATGCCATGCTGCTATAAAGCAAAAGTGATTATAAAAATCTACCTGTCGTGAGGCCTGCAGACGTCATAGAATGCGCATTGTCCTGTGCTCCACTTGCATAGTGGGCTTGGCTTTTTTGGGTAGTGGTTTACGTCTTTTGTTTGCGTAACAGAATGCACGTGCTCGATTTCTTTTCTTGCCATTTCCAATAATTCTTCATCTACTTCAACAAGGCTTTCTCTGCCTTTTAAGAAGTAAATTCCGACTTGTTTTGGCATTACACCGTGTTTGTCAAAGTAAAGTAATGAGTAAATTCCTAACTGAAGCAAATGCTCGTTCAAATTCTCGCTTGCAGATGTTTTGTAGTCCATTAATCGCACAGTTCCGTCTCCATTATTCTCAATCGCGTCTATTATTCCTCTTGCATGGTATTTTTCAGATACAAACATTAATTCTCTGACTGGTGTTAATTGTTTGAATCTTTCTTGGAAACTGCCTTCTTTGTTCTCGAGTTTTCTGCAGAATAGCTCCAGCCAGTTGAATAGCATCATTAATGTGTCTTCGAAATAGTGTATTTGCTTGTCTTGCGTCAGTTCTATTTTATCCAGCTGCGGCTTGTAGTGTTTCCATTCTTTTAACAGCAGCTGCTGCATTATGAGTCGCAAATGCGGTCCATAGTCGTCCATTGTCATAAAACTGGTGTCGATATCAAAGAAATGTTCTAGTACTGAGTGTGCGATGTTTCCGCGAACAGTGTGTACGTTCGGTGGCTGTTCTAATTCAAGTATGTAAGAATAGTAATATTTGCGAGGACATTGTTTGTATGTCTTTATGGAGCTTGGGCTCTGTACTTTCTTTTCACCTTTTTGCATGTTAAAAAATTAACGTGAGTCCTATTTATGCTTTTGTGTGTTAAAGTTGGAAATCTTGCGAAACTTCCGTAAGTCTTCCAATTTTGTCATCGACGAGTATAATAGGCAGCTAAACCGCTTCTAACTCATGAAACGCAAAACCCTGTTGATAATCTCATTGTCTCTTTCACTAGTTGGCATTGCTGCTTTATTTTTCTTGAAGCCTGAAGTTTCCCCTCAATCGCTGCAGCTCTCCGGTACAGTGAAATACGTCAATCAAAAGGAAAATGTTGCGTTCATTTCTTTCATTCCCGAGAACTTTACTGTTGTTTCTTTCAACAAAATAGAATTAGAGCCTGGCAAGCATAATTTAACAGGGCGCTTGCAGCAGTATAAAGGCAAAGTCGAGTTTATCGTAGATTCAGATTAGTTCAAAATAAGGCAGTACGTACTTGATTATCAGATAAACTGCGAGCGCTATCAGGCCGAGCAATATTAGTCTTTCAAAGAAAGTTACTATCATTCTTCTGCGTCTTAATATTTCGTCGTATCCGCTTTTGACTCTGAATAATCTTATTGGGAATTTCATTCCTTTTAGTTTTTTCAAGCCTAGATGAATGTACGGAACTTCTCTTTTGTTCATTGCTGAGAATACTGCTTCGCTGAATACTATCTCGTTGGCCTCTGTTATTCCTTCTATTCTTGATGTTGTGTTTACTGCTTCTCCGAAGACGTCATCATTTCTAATTATTACTTCGCCTGTGTGTATTGCAACTCTGATTCTTATTGGCCTTTTTGCTCTTTTGTTGTGCTGTTCAAACGCATTTTGCAGTTCAGTTCCGCATAGTACGGCATTTGTTGGCGATCTGAAAGTTATTAAGAACGCGTCTCCTATTTTTTTGATGACTTTTCCTGAATGCTTCTCAATTAAAGGGAGCGTGATGTTGTCGAATGTGTCGTGCAGTTGCGTGAATTCCTCTCTGCTTAATTGCGCTGTTGTTTTAGTATATCCTACAATGTCTATGAAAACTACTGTTAGAATTTCCGAGGTTTCTGCAACTTTTGGCGTCATTTTCCGTAATGTTTGGGCTTGGGTTTATAAAATTACTTGAATTTTTCCAAGTTTCCCATCGACGCAAATATTAAACTCTTGCATCTCATAATCTGAATGCTTGAATTATTGATTGCTTTATTTGGACTGTTAACCGGAATACTTGCAGGCCTGTTTCCTGGCTTTCATACTAATTTAATCGCGGTTATCGTTGCCGGTTTTCACGCTGATGTCTGGCTTTCCTGCGTTTTTCTTGTTGCTGTTGCTGTTTCACGGTCTATTGTTGATGCTGTTCCAACTGTTTTTCTTGGCGCTTCTGATGATGTGATGGCGCTTTTGCCAGGTCATCGTTTGTTGAAGAAAGGTTGCGGGATTGAGGCGGTTAAATTCTGCGTTCTTGGAAGCATTTTAGGAATTGTTGCAAGCATTATGCTCGTTCCACTTTTCATAATTGTTTTTCCTTTGCTATTTTCATTTCTCAATCCTTGGCTTTTTTGGATTCTTTTAGCGCTGATAGCAATTCTCTTGTTTCGTGATTCTTGGTGGTCTTTTGTCATATTCTTTCTTGCCGGAATTCTCGGCGTTATTTCTCTGAGCAGTGTGCGCGAGCCTCTTTTTCCTTTGCTGTCTGGATTATTCGGCGCTAGCGGGTTGTTGTTTTCTCTGTTCAGCAAGGTTGATATTCCGAGCCAAGTTGATACTGATGTTCTCAAGATGCGCAAGCTTACTTTATTTCTTTCAGTAATGACTGGCGTTCTTGCCGGAAGTTTTGTGACTTTGTTCCCGGGCATTGGTCCTTCTCAGGCTGCTGCATTAGTTCAAGTCAGAATGAAGTCTTTGCGTTTTCTTGTTCTTACTGGCGCGCTTGGCACCGTGGATGTAGTTATCTCATTAGTTACATTTTTCATTTTAGGAAAAGCAAGGAATGGCGCAGTCGTGATTATAGAACAGCTTATTGGCTCTATTTCCAGTTCTGCCTTATGGGCTTTAATTGCTGTTGCGTGCATTGCTGCAGGCTTCTCTGCAATTATCGCCTTGTTTGCTTCAAAATGGTACGCTAAACTGATAGAATTTGTTGACTATTCTTGGATTTCATCAGCTGTTCTTTTATTTCTTTTAGTCATGAGTTTTGTATTGTCAGGCTGGCTTGGCGTTCTGGTTTTCATTACAGCATCTGCTGTTGGCCTTATTGCGCCGTTGACAAATGTCTCAAGAAGTCACGCTATGGGTTGCTTGCTTCTGCCTACTTTGCTTCTGCTATGGTAACCTTTATAAATCCCCTCTTTACCCTTCGTGAGTATGGCGGGTATTATATCTCATTTCAGAGGAAGTTTCCGTAGAAAGAAGGGAAATCATCTCATAGTCATAGTTCCTGGTGTAGACAATAGAGAAAAAGCTAAGTCTTACATAGGAAAATCGGCTGTTTGGACTGCTCCTGGCAAGGGTAAAACTCAGATAAAAGGCAAGGTTTCTGCTCCTCATGGCAACAAGGGCGCTGTGCGTGTTATTTTCGAGCGTGGTCTTCCAGGTCAGAGTTTAGGTCAAGAAATCAAGATTGAATAATTTCTTCGCGCAATAATTTTATTTTCTCCACTCTTAATCTTTCCATTTCTGCTTCTATTGCTGCGTAAAGCAATTCCGCGTCTCTTTTTCTCAAGCCGTCAAATATTGCTTTTGTGATGTCAGCATCTTGAAATTTTGGCGGAAGTTCTTTGTAATATTCAGAAATTAATACTTCTGCGAGGTTGAAATTATGGTGTGCTTGAAGGGCGTTGTGCGCGCTTTCTAATTTCAAAAGCAATGCGCTAATCTTCGTCCGTGATTGTTTCGAATTTTTTTTCAAGTTTTTGCTTGTGTTTTTCTGCTTCATAGTGGCTTAGTGATCCTACAATGCCGTGCATTAGCAGGCCTCTGTCGTTTGCGATTAGTCCTTGTTCTATGTAGTGGCTGTGTTTTTCATCCACAACATCTTTTAACAAAGACTTTAACGCGTCTTTGTCAAAAGTTCCTGCGCCCAGCATTGAGAGCGCGTTGCTCAGTCTTGCGATCGCTTCTTCTGTCTCCATTAGAACTTAAGCCAACTCGGGATTATTGGCTCGATTACTGGGTAAGCGTATGGTGATGCTACTATTAATGCGCCGATTAAAATGCTGTGAAACCAGGTTTCTCCTGCGCCTTTTATTCCGCCTGCTGATGGGAGTGCTTTGCTTATCGCGTGAATTTTTATTGCCGCGATTAATCCGACTAATATTTGCAATCCAAGTGCTGTTCCTAGAAGTGGAATCGAGGCTAGTGCTGGTATTAAGCTTAAAACAAATGCCGCGTTCATTGCGCAGAATACGAATAATATTGAGAAGAGCAGCGCCGCAATCATGTGTCCAAATCTGTGTGTTGGGATTGTGACGTCTCGGTGAATTATGATTGCTTCGTATGCTCCGATTATTAATCCAAGTGCTAGTGATGGTCCTACTATAAGTGCAACTGCTTCTGCCATTGATATTCACCTCTTTGACATTTTATTCGTTTGTTGTTATTTAAAGCTATCGCTGAGGTGTAAACAATTTCAAAAATAATTAAAAAAAAAGAGAAACCGTTCATAGTCGAACTGTTGATCTTATAGGTTATGGGCGTTGGGGACCGCATGCTGAACACATCGTTACCTTTGTGCTTACACACCGGTTCCATTAAACGGCTCTTCTAGCCATGCCCGAAGAAGGCTCTTTTCGAGGAACGTTTCATTCTTAGATGCTTTCAGAACTTACCGTAAATCGCGTGGCTGCCCGGCTTAATGCCCTGTCGGACAACCGGTAAACTAGTGGCGACGAAAGCCAGTTCCTCTCGTACTATGGCTTCCTTCCTCTCAGCCTTCCAACATTTCCAGTAGATATCAAACCAACTGCCTCACAGCGTTGTGAACCCAGCTAACGATCCCTTTTAACAAGTGAACCCCTTCACCCTTGGCCGCTTCTGCACGGCCAGGATAGGAAGAGCCGACGTCGATGTAGCAATCCGCGCCGTCGATGCGAACTCTCGGGCGCGACGACTCTGTTACCCCCGGAGTAACTTTTCGGTCATACCCGGCCCCCACTAAGGAGGCACGGGGGTTCGCTAGGCCTTACTTTCGTATCTGAATCCGGTCTTAGCAGGGATTCAGTCAGGCGAGCTTTTGCCCTTGCACTCTACGTCCGATTTCTGACCGGACTGAGCTCACCATAGGGCGCCAATGATACGTTTTCATCGGCGTGCCACCCCAGCCGAACTGTCCGCCAGCAGGTGTCCTTCTTTCGAAGTGAGTGGCGCAAGCAATAAAGTGTGGTGTTACATCGGCGCCTCAGAGCAAGCCTGACGACTTGCTCCTCAAACGGCTCCCACATACTCTATACAATATCACTCGCGTCACAGCTACAAGCTACAGTAAAGTTTCACGGGGTCTTCGCTTCCCACTGGAAATCTCTGGTCTTCCCACCAGAAGGAAGTGTTCGGAGAATTGCAGTTGGGGACAGTGGAGACCTCATTGCGCCCTTCATGCACGTCACCAATCAAATGACAAGGCATTACGCTACCTTAAGAGAGTTATAGTTACTCCCGCCGTTAAATGGTCCTTAGACCCGTTGAACCGAGTTTTCGGATACCATCACTGGGCAGACGTCACCGGGTGTACAAGGCTTTACAGCTTAGCACCCAGTTGTGTTTTTGGTAAACAGTTGGGTCCCCCTAGTTAGTGACCCCTGCGACCGCCACTCAATAGAGCACAGACGCAGGGACCCCTTAGACCGAAGTCACGGGGCCAATATGCCGAGTTCCCTCAACTACATTAATTCTTCACACTTTAGGCTTCTCACCTAGGGGCACCAGTGCTGGTTCTGGGTACAGATATTCAAGATTTTTCCTTGCTCCATTTTCAAGGACTCCTGGCATCAACGGGATTCCTCAAAGAGAAACCATTCTACGATTTCGTCCAGTTCTCATCGTAACGATACTCCCTGGAAGTATTCGTATTAGCGCAAACGACAATCTGCGCCCGTCTAGCCGAAAGTGTCTGAAGCAAAGCTTGTGTTGCCACGCATACCTGAATAGTTCCGGAGTATTAACCGGATGCCCTTTCCTCACATGCACCATTTGGGTGCTCGGTTAGGACTGACTGACCCTTGGCTGATCGACATTGCCAAGGAACCCTTGCCCTTTCAGTGGACATGATTCTCACATGTCTATGATCCTACTACCGCCAGGATTTTCATTCCAGCTCGGTCCCTCCCTCCTCTCGGAGAAAGTTCTGTCCAAGCCGGACGCTTACCTACCACAACCTTTTGAGTTGTCTACAGTATCGGTGAATGATTTAGCCCCGTCCATTTTAAGGACCCGCGCTCTTGACGGGTAAGCTGTTACGCACTTTTTAAAGGGTGGCTGCTTCTAAGCCTACCTCCCCGCTGTCTCTGGGCGCAGATACCTTTTGCCCGTTCACACTTAATCATTACTTTGGGACCTTAACTGCAGTCAGGGTTGTTCCCCTTTCGGATGTACACCTTACGCATACACCCCGTCTCCCGAGGTCTACGACGCAGAGTTCTTCGGAGTTGGACAAGGGACCGACTCCTTTCGAAGCCTAAATCCCCAATCCGTCGCTCTACGATCTCTGCAGTCTCGCTCGAGGCTAGACTGCCGCCTACTTTGGTAAGAACCAGCTATCACCAGTCTCGATTGGCTTTTCACCCCTACTCCAAGGTCAGAAGAACGCTTGCACACAGCACCTCTTCTGGCTTCCACAAGGTTTTACCCCCGCTTCACCATGCCCTGGATTAGATCGACTGGTTTCGGGTCGCATCCAAGTGACTCCCGGCGCTTTCACACCGCGCTCCTCATTGCTTGCGAGCTTGTTGCTTTCGCTTCGGCTTCCTCGTGTCGAGTTAACCTTGCCACTCAAATGCACTCCCTGGCACGTTATTCCAAACGTACGACACAAACACGAATGTCCGTGCCGTTCTATATCTATAAGGTTTCAGGCTCTTTTAACTCCCTGTCAAGGGTTCTTTTCAACTTTCCCTCACGGTACTTGTACGCTATCGGTCTTGAGACGTATTTACGGTTGGAAGTTAGTATCTCCCAACTTCCTGCTCCGTATCCGGGGAGCAGTACTCAGGATACTTCCACAGCTTGCTTAGTTATCGCTACGGGGCTGTCACCCTGTTTCGCAGCACGTTCCAGTGCACTTTGCGTTTCCAAGCGAGGCTTAAAAGGAAGTCCGTAACCCCACATCTCAGGCAACTTTCATTGCCTGATTCGGTTTGCCGTTTGCGGTGTTCAGTCGCTCTTACTAACCGCATCTCAATTGATTTCTTTTCCTGCAGGTACTAAGACGTTTCAATTCCCTGCGTTCCCTAACCTTTCGGTTTCAAGCGGAAGTCCGATTCGGACATCCCCGGTTCAACTTCTGCATACGAATCGCCGGGGCATTACGCCGTTAGCCGCGTCCTTCATCGGCGCCTCAAGCCAAGTCTTCCACCTTATAGAGTTCTTTCCTTCATTACTAGGTTTTTACCTAATTATGTAAAGACCAGAGTTCGACTATGAACGGCCTCATAAACAGGAGTTATGATATAACTGATGTCGTAGACCTTTCCACCGAAAAATTTCTTTAACGATGAATTTCATCTAATTGTTGATGAATATGATTTTGTGATTTTACTGGACGCGTCGGGATTTGAACCCGAGGCCCCCCGCTCTTTTGGAGAGCCTTGAGCTCAGCTTGCAAAGCGGGTGCTCTACCGGACTGAGCTACGCGCCCGTGTTTTGTGATTATGAAAGGAAGTGTTTGAAATAACAGACAATTCGATGTTGTACTTTTCTTAGTAAAAAGAAAAATAGGAGGTGATCCATCCGCAGGTTCCCCTACGGATACCTTGTGACGACTTAGCCCACCTCACTGATCTCAGGTTCGCGGCGTTTACACAACGTAGCTCACCTGAAACCTGCTCGGTTGGCTTGACGGGCGGTGTGTGCAAGGAGCAGGGACATATTCACCGGAGTATGCTAAACTCTGATTACTAGGGATTCCGATGTCACGAGGGCGAGTTGCAGCCCTCGATTCATACTAGGGTCGTGGTTAGAGGATTGGCTTCACCTTTCGGTGTTGCATCCCATTGTCACGACCATTGTTGCGCGCGTGTAGCCCAGAAGATTCGGGGCGTACAGACCTACCGTAGCCTGCACCTTCCTCCTTCTTTCGAAGGCAGTCTCCACAGTGTGCTCGCTCATTCTTTCGAACGCGTTAGCAACGGTGGATACAGGTCTCGCTCGTTGCCTGACTTAACAGGACATCTCACGACACGAGCTGACGGCGGCCATGCACCACCTCTCGGCTCGTCAGCTAAGCCCTTCAGACTGAGCTTCATACTGCCGTCGCCTCTGGTGAGATTCTCGGCGTTGAATTCGATTAAACCGCACGCCGCACCCCTTGTGGTGCTCCCCCGCCAATTCCTTTAAGTTTCAGCCTTGCGACCGTACTTCCCAGGTGGCATGCTTAACAC